>Ga0209515_10001257_pt1 | contig 43293 bp, 43 predicted proteins | sample Subgroupgradi54m_FD_187454 | JGI IMG/M metagenome (GOLD analysis project Ga0209515, IMG submission 187454) | Subsurface groundwater microbial communities from S. Glens Falls, New York, USA - GMW60B uncontaminated upgradient, 5.4 m (SPAdes)... ... | reverse complement strand
GGTTCAATCACCCTCCATTGTTTCTCTGATAATTTTCTCATATACCTATGAGTGTACTATCAGAAAGCTCTCTATGTCAAGGTTTTGTTACAGGCTCTAAGAATAAAGAACATTAAAAAAAGTGGTTGAGGGTATCCAATCTTAAAAAAATTTGCAAGGTAAAAAGAAAACTGTAAAAGAACTGTACTTATAATTGCAACGTGTTTTCCAAATGATTTTTTTACCCACAGATAGAAAATAATACTTAAAGGAACAATAAGTGCAACGTTAGAAAACCTCCAAGCAAAATTTGTGGAACCGAGAATTTTCATAAATACTGCTTGATACATACTCACCAGAACTGAATTTTGAGAATACACACCATTCAAATCAAAAGGATTAACCATAAAATTTTGTGCAATAATTGATTTTGCAAATGCATAGAATGGCCACTCGTCACCTACAAAGGAGAATTTATATGAATATATTCCAAGAGAGAAAAATAGAACAGAAAGAGTCGCAATTATGGAAAGAATAAGTATTGTCGACCTTTCCTTTATTAGCTTTTTAACTATTGGAAGGAATTTTAAATACACATTAAAAAGTGTATCAAAAATAAATCTTAATATTAAATATTTGATTATTGATTATAAAGTTAGAAAATTCTGGCTTTGCTGATAATATTCTTGAGGATATTCAATAATCTCAGCTAACACTTCAAAAATGCCACTGCTCCAACTAAGCCTATAGTTAATAGTATCTTTTTAGCCAAACTGGAGGAAGTCATCATCGTCCATGATAAAGCGTGATTTGAGGGCGTAGTTACGACGGCCAAAGATAAATCTTTTTCTAGTATAAGTTATATACAATTTGTGGCGGGCCCTGGTTATTCCTACATAAAAAAGCCTTCTCTCCTCTTCGAGCTGGTGTTGATCTTCAGTAGAGCGGGAATGGGGCAGTATCCCCTCTTCCACACCGATAATAAAAATGGCGTCAAATTCTAGACCTTTTGCCTGGTGTAGAGTCATAAGCTTCACTCCTTCACCACTTTTATGTCGCTTTTCATCTTCTGAATACTCAGACTCAACCAAGGCAACCTGTTCTAAAAATTCGCCCAACTGTGGAAATCTGACAGCAACTGATTTGAGCTCTTTAATATTTTCTAATCTGGCATAATCCTCTTGAGCATTAGCATTATATAGTTCAAGATATTTTGTAGTTTGAAAGATTTGTTCGATAAGATCCTCAGTTGTAGATTGGCTAAGATTACCAGAAACTTGCTTAGACAATTGTTTAAATTGCTCTAATCTTTTTTTGCCTATCTTTGTCACTCTGCCAAGGGATACCTTATCTGCAGGATTTATCAGCAGGCGAAGATAGGCTAAAACGTCCTTTATTTCTTTTCGCTCGTAAAATCTAGTTCCTCCAACCAGGACATAAGGGATACTAAAATGCAGTAACGCCTCTTCCATGATGCGAGATTGAGCATTGGTTCTGTATAAAATACCAATAGAAGAATAATCCATCTCATCCTTCATTTTCATTACCTGCTCACAGACATAGATTGTTTCCTCTTGCTCATTGTTTGCCTCATAGAAGATGACTTCTTCTCCCCGTTGATTATTGGTCATCAGATGAAGGATTGGATGGGTAGTATTTTTAGAAATTATTTTGTAGGCAAAATCTAAAATATTTTGTGAAGAACGATAGTTTGTCTCCAGATAAAATATTTCAGTGTGGGGAAAATCTTGCTGAAATTTAGCCAGATTGCCTGGATCAGCGCCCCTCCAGGAATATATACTTTGAGAAAAATCTCCAACTACTGTAATATTTTTGTTCTTACTAGCAAGTAGTTTTGTGAGTTGATACTGAGCAAAATTGGTATCTTGAAATTCATCAACCAGTAAGTATTGGTAAAGTTGCTGATACCTATTTAATACTTCTACATCTGAAGTGAAAAGTTCAATAGCTTTGACCAAAAGATCATCAAAATCCAAAGCCTTATTTTTAGCCAGTTCTTGCTGATATTGTTTATAAATTTCTGTTACCTCAAAAGCGAAATGATCGGAAAAAAGTTTGAGATATTCAGATGGTGATATCAGCTCATTTTTTGCAGCAGAAATTCTGTTGAGATAAAAAGAGGGACTGAATTTTTTTTGCCCTTTTTCTTTCATGATTAGTTTAATTAAATCCAGCTGATCTGATTCGTCGTAGATGAGAAAGTTTTTGTCGACTCCAATCCTCTTGCCACTAATACGCAGGATTTTGGCGCAGAAGGAGTGAAAGGTACCCACATAACCTAAGCTCTTATTCTTAGCTGGCAATTTATTTAAAATTCTTTCCTTCATCTCATTGGCTGCTTTATTGGTAAAAGTAATCATAATGATGGAAAAAGGCGATACTTTGTGGTTAAGGATTAGATTAAGAACCTTATAGACAAGGACTCTAGTTTTACCTGAACCTGCGCCAGCAAGGATGATTGAGGGGCCTTGGGCCTTTTCTATTGCTTCTTGCTGTTGGTTGTTTAAACCATTGAAGAGAGAGTTAGACATAGCTATAATTATAAATGATGGAGTTGGGCTCGGATGTGTCTTTGTACCAACAATTACTATCGTTTGTTTATGAAATACTTATTTGCTAATTGGAAAGCTCACAAAAACCTTAAAGAGGCTGAGAGGTGGGTGAAGGAATTTAATGCCTTGTTGACTAAAGATAAAAAAATAAAGGGAAGATTAGAAAATAACGATTTAAAAATTATAATCTGTCCATCTCATCAACTTCTTTATCCGGTCAAGCAGTGGCTTATCAAGATGCCAAATTTATCGTTGGGAGCACAGGATATTTCTTATTTTGACAAAGGGAGCTATACAGGTGAAGTGCCTGCACAGAATCTTGCAGGACTGGTACAGTATGCAATAATTGGTCACAGCGAGAGAAGAAAATATTTCAAAGAGAATAACGCGATAATTGACCAAAAGTTAATCTTAGCCAAAGATTATGACATCGAACCAATTCTTTGTGTAAGAAACGGCCAAGATATCATTCCTGAAAAAGTAAACTTTATTGCTTACGAGCCAGTCCAATCAATAGGAACAGGAGAAAATGAATCGTTAAAAGAAATCTTAAAGGTTAAAGAGGCCTTGCACCTGGATAAAAATACAATGTTTCTTTATGGAGGAAGCGCCAGTGGAGACAATGCAACAGGTTATCTTCAATCAGGACAAATTAATGGATTTTTGATTGGTACAGCTTCCAGAAAGGCAGCAGACTTTTATAACGCGATAGCTGCCTCTTTATGAGTAGAAAACTTATTCTCATCTTAATTGTTTTACTTGCTTTTATTGGTTTTTGGCTGGTACCTTTTTATCTGTTTGTTAAAAATGATCTGAGGATTTCCCTGGCAAAAACATTATTTTCTTTGGACGGACCAAAACAAATAGATAATCAAACTAATATTTTAATCTTAGGAATTCCCGGGCAAAAACACGATGGACCTACTCTATCTGATTCAATAACTGTTATCCATTTTGATTCCTTGCACAATAAACTTATCTCAATCGGGATTCCCAGGGATCTCTGGAGTAATACTTTGCAGGATAAGATAAATTCTGCATACGCTTATGGTGAAGCTAAAGTCAGCGCAGGCGGTATCAAGCTGGCCAAAGCAGAAGTAGGGGCGATAATTGGCGAGCCAGTAGAATACGCAGTGGTAATCAATTTCCAGCATTTTGAGCAACTGATAGACTCATTAGGCGGAGTTAATATCAATGTGCAACATTCTTTTGTGGACCACAAATTTCCTATCGACGGCAAAGAAAATGATCTTTGTGGTGGAGACCCTGAATTCAAATGCCGCTATCAAACAGTTCCCTTTACTAAAGGGATGACGCATATGGATGGTGAGACAGCTTTAAAATTTGTTCGCTCAAGAAATGCGGAAGGGGAAGAAGGTAACGATTTTGCCCGATCTCAAAGACAACAGCTTATACTGTCAGCAGTCAAAAGCAAAACGATAGCCATTATGTTGAGTTTCAATTTAGCAAAGACGAAAGGACTTTACTACAATTTTGATAAACTTGTCCAGAGAGATCTCACAAACCAGCAAGTTGCAGTTTTTCTCAAAGACATTCTTTTAAACAAAAGCTTAACCCAAAATAGCTTTTCATTGCCACAGCAGCTATTTACCGTTCCTGACCCTTTAGTTTATTATGGTAAATATGTCTTAATTCCCAAAGATAACAACTATGATACTGTCCATAAATATGTTGATTGTCTTTTCTCAATTTCAGATTCACAAAAGTGCCTGCCAAAAAGCTAGAAAAGTAGGATAAGACCTAGTCCCAGGGTTACAAGGGTTAAGCTGGCAATAGTAAAGAAATAAAGACCTCCTCCTGTTACAGGAGGCGTAGGAGTTAAGACTGTTGCTGGGGGAGTTAAACTGGTTGATGGTGCTGGGGTTACGGTGGTTGGGGGTGTTTTTGTAGGGCTTATGGTTGTTGGTGTAGCCTCAGGCGTTGCTTCTCCCAGGACTTGTTCTCCACTTTTGGTAATAGTAAAATTTCTGGTTTTAATAATCTCATTTCCATCTGCATCTTTGGTTTTAAGAAACAGAGTATGTTTGCCTTGAGCAAGAGGTTGGGATAAGGCCAACGTCCAGACTCCATTATTCTCAGTTTGGACATTTTGTGAAAAGGTTTTTTTTTCCTCGTAAACCGTAACCTGCCCGGTTGAATTTGGCAGAGCGGTTCCTTTGATCAAAGGATTGTTTGAGGGAACGATTGCATTATCCTTGGGAAATACAATTTCTATAGGAAAAATGTTTGCCGGTGCCTTAGTTGAAGCAGAAAGAACACTGTTACCAAGAAAGTTGTAATTTTTACCAATTGAGATGGTTTCAGAAACAGGACTCAGATTACCAACTAAAGCATTAACCATGGAAATTTGCCCATCCTCAGCTAAAACTTCAATTTTTACATCCTCACTATTTGAGATTGTTTTTAATCTTTGAGTTGAGGAATCAATGATGTAATTTAAGGGGATAAGCCATTCGCCACTGAGCTTGCTTAAAGTAGAAAGAGGATAGGAATTTTTAACAGAAAGCAAAACAATGGCGTTTTCAACAGGTAAGCTGTTTTGATTAATTACTTTGCCGTAAGCTGGCTGAAGATTGTTGATTTGGTCAGATTTACTTATGGTTTTAAAGTTAAAAGGAGCGCCATTTTCTTTGCCAATCAACTGATTTGACTGAACTAGCCTAAAGTAGTATTGACTGCTTTCTTTTAGGTTTTTTAAAATAGCGTAATGATTAACAAATTTTTCCTTGTTTGGATCAAGAGCTTTTTCATCAAGGGCAACTTGTGTTAGGTTATTTGGATCTGTTCCAAAAACTACCCATCCAGTTTCCTTTTGATTACTTTGCCAGAAAATAGTCGCCTGATTCCAGAAAATATTACTTATTTCTAGTCTTTTGATGTTCTGCTTTGAAGCTTTTGAAGGAATGGAAGTGGTTATAAATAATTTACTTAAAACTAAGATAATAAGTAAAACTATAACTACAGAAACAAGCGTAGGAATTTGAAATTTTTTTTTAACAAATAGATCTGAGTATGTCATTGACTTTTTTGACTCAATGTTTCTAATATATTCTTGTCGATATTATAAACTTTTACTGCAGGGATATTTGCCCTTATTCCTGTTTGTTTTTTGGTAGAAGCATGATAAATATCAGCAATAAGAATAGCGATTACCGTCATAAAAATTGTTATAGAAATGATTAGAATTTCTTTTTTGTTCATAGATAGAATCCTTCAATTTGCATTTGGATATTAAGTTGTCCGCTTTGGCTTGAAATTTGATTAGCTGTTGATATGTCTAGGCTGTCTATTGTTTTTAATCGCCTTTGATTTAACAGGTCATGTATAAATTTTATCAAGTTGTCATAGGTAGAATTGGCAGTAACGTTAAGTACAATGTCTTTTTGCTTATTTTTAGTTTTGTTGATAAAATTAATAGGACTTACACTTATATTGTTAAGAGTCACGGAATCTGCCCTTCCAGCTTTTAAAATACCTGTAACTAAATTATTGACTGCCGGGCTATTTGGAAAAGCTTCATCTAAAAGATAGAGATTGTCTCTGGAAGCTTCCAGAGCAGATTGATTACTGACGATTGTGGTTATTGCTTTTTCATAATCATTATCAAGCTGTTCCAAATCATGCTTTTGTTTATTAAGAGCAAAGGCTGTAGTAAGAGAAGGTTTAATAGCAAAGAAAATAAAAGCGGAAAACGTTAAAAAGAAAATAGCTAAAAAAGTATAGTCTTGACCTTTTTTAGATTTAATTTTTTTTAGCAAGTCTTTGACAAAATCTGATCGATCCATATTATTTGTTGAAATCTTTCAACTCCAGAGAAAACCCATAACCCGATTGACTTCTGGCTATATCTTGAAGGTTAACCACATTGAAATGATGATCTTTTTTGAGCCTAAGGTAAAAAAGTTGTAAGTCGTTAAGATTGGTTGAATTGCCTGTAATACTGATACCGGTGTTGGCGATGTTAATTTGGTTTGCAGTTACGCTTTGGGGAAATAAAGAAAATAAATATTGAAGCTCATCCGAAAAAGTCGTCTGTAAGGCAAACACATTTTTGACTAAGTCTATTTGATCATTTATTCTTTTTGCCTCAGCCGTCAAAGGCCCAACAACAGTCATAATCTCTTTTTTTTGTGCTATGGAGTCTTTCAGGTCTATTATATTTTGATCAATTGAAAATCTGTAGAACAAGACAGCGATAACCACAAGTTGAGTAATTACTAAAATATAACGAAGATAATTGAGGAAAAAATATAAAGCCTTATCAAAAAAACTTGTTTTTTCCTCTCCTATTAAATTGATGTTATATTTCATTTGGCCAGTAATTTTGAGAGCCGAGATTTTAGGCGGCTTGCTTTTTCTTTGCTTATTATTTTCTTCTTCAAAGCCTTATCTATTTTTGAATAGGCATCCGCAATGAGATTTTTTTTATTGCTTTTTTTTCGAGCAACAGTTTTTAAAGCACGATTATAAGCAGCTTTGTATTTTTTATTAAATTGTTCCCTTTTCTTATCTTGCCTTAATTTCTTTTGGGCAGATTTGATTATAGGCATAAAATTAAATTGGCAAATTTATAATATTTAATATGCAACAGCCCTAAATCTGGAAATCTTTTTCAAATATTTTCTGTCCGTACCCTCCAGAGAACTTTAGCGACAGGCTAATACTACCGACTACTTCATGATAAATACATGTACCAGTGGAACACGTCCCCAGAGTAATCGACTTCTTGTAGCTTGATTCTCCGCTGCCCAGATGAATCGTACCAATGACACCCTGCAGTCCTTGGCTGACGGTCTGATAGGATAACTCATAATCAATAGTAGAGGTTTGGCCAGGAATATTATCAACCGCAAGTACAACCTCCCTTTTGCCTGAGGCCGGGTTTAGACTTACTGTTACCGAGGAATCCACTTTGGGAAGTGGCGCCTGGTTTTGCAATGGCTGCTCATTTTGAGACGGAGATTTATTATTTCTGTTAATTAATAAAAAGGCCCCCACAACAACGATAATTATTACCAAAACTATTCCACCCCAATGCATCCATTTCTTTTTGTCTTCCTGTTGCATATTTTTAAACAAGGTAAACTTTTAATTTAATTATAAGTTTTTTTGCAACTCTTTTTCAATTTGATCAATCTTTACACGAATCTGATCTGTGCTGTTGCGATCTCTTATCGTAACTGTTGAATTTTCTTGGGTCTCAAAATCAACAGTAATGCACCAAGGTGTTCCTACCTCATCTTGATAGGCATACCTTTTGCCGATATTACCCCTGTCGTCCCAGGCGACCATCCACCTCTTTCTTAAATTATCATAAATTTTCTTGGCAATATCAATAAGGTCTGGTTTATTGGCCAGAAGAGGAAAGACTGCGGCTTTATAAGGAGCAAGCTTGGGATGAAGTTTTAATAAGATTCTGTCATCTGTTTTTTGGTAGGCATCGATTAAGAAAAAGAGGGTCGAGCGATCTGCTCCGCCTGAGGTTTCTACGACCCAGGGAGTATATTCCTGGCCCGTCTCATCTTTATATTGCAACTTGTGTTTGGATAAATCCCAATCACCTCGGTTATGGATTCCTTCCAATTCTGACCATCCAAAAGGAGCCTCATATTCGATATCTTCTGCGGTCTTGGCGTAGTGGGCCAGCTCAGTTGGTTCATGTTTCCTGAAGCGAAGCTTTTTGTCGTTTATTCCCAGAATCTTATACCATTGGAATCGTTCCTGTTTCCAATAATCAAACCATTTTTTGCCCTCTTTATCTTCGGGTTTGATAAAAAACTCAAGTTCCATCTGTTCAAATTCACGGCTTCTATAGGTAAAATTTCCAGGTGTTATCTCGTTTCTGAAGGCTTTCCCGATTTGAGCTATACCAAAAGGAATTTTGACTCTAGTTGAATCAAGAACATTTCTAAAGTTAACAAAAGCCCCCTGGGTAATTTCTCCTCGCAGATAAACCTCTTCTTTATCAACAACACCAAACTGAGCCGTTACCAATAGATTAAAATTTCTTGCTTCAGTTAAGTCAATTTCCATTCCGGGATGTTCTTTTTTTCCGTGTTCTTTAATTTCTTCTTTTTTGTCAGCTCTAAAACGTTTGTGGCAAGCTTTACATTCAACCAGAGCATCTGCGAAGGCTTCGACGTGGCCAGAGGTTTCCCAAACTTTTGGGTTCATTATTATAGCTGCATCTATACCGACAACGTCGGTTCTTTGCTGAACCATACTTCTCCACCACTCTTTTTTTATATTTTTTTTAAGCTCGACTCCCAGAGGGCCGTAGTCCCAAAAGCCGCTTATGCCACCGTAGATTTCTGAAGAAGGATAAATAAAACCTCTTCTTTTAGCCAGTGCCACAATCTCATCCATGATTAATAATCATAGCAAAAAAACGCTTGAAAATGTAAGGTTTAAGCCCTGTAAGTTAATTAATAAGGATAATCTATTTAGGCTCTCCTTTGTAGTGGACCAATTTCATTTTTCTATCAGTTGGTACTATCAGTTCGAACTGACCCATTACGCAACCATCTGGAACCCCTCTTGTTTCTAATACAGTAAGAATTTCAGGATGGGCTGCTAAAAAAGATTCTTCTAGACGGCCAATTTCTCCATTAAGTTGTCTTCTATTGGTAATGAAATGGTCAAGTAGAGTGTAATATTTAGCCGGAAGAGTTTCACCCACAAGACCACTAGCTATTGCGCTTAAATTAGCCTCGGTTTGAAAATCTTCTGCATTTAACGTTCTACGTTCTGGTGAAGACGGAACTGAAAATTTTGGGAAAGTTTTTCTTCCCCTTTGATGATAGTATGGAATACCTGATAATTCTCCTTGTACATCCTGATGTAGTTCAACTACTACTCTTGTTTGTTCTTCAGTTGGAATCCAAAAACGACCTTCTCTATCAGATATAGAATCTGTAGCAGTTTGTACCTTAACGACAGTACCTGCTTGAAAAACTACAAACCCTTGTTTTTGATTTGCCACTCTAAGTCGGTAGCGTTTAGCACAGTAAGTCTTGGACCGGTAGGTTCAGATCTTACTGGAGCTTCTTGTAGTGCTGTTGGCATGCCGATATTTTACACCTATACAAAACGAAGTCAAATCATAAAAGGGGGGAGTTTTTGGCCTGTTAGCTCTTCTATTAGCTGGAGATTGGCAGTCAATGTATTTCTAGTATCAACATATCCTAGCATTTTAAGCAATCTGTGCAAATAATCATCCAATCTTGTGTTCGTAAATTTCTCGGTCGACTTGGAGAGATCGATTAAAAACTTTTTCAATAAAGAGTAGACATTGCTTTCTTTTTGTTGCTCTGGAGTAATACGGTCGATGATATACAGCAAAAGATAAGCAGTTTTCATTTTAGCTGCTGAGTTTTTGATCGCTGAAAAAGCAGAAATAAGTGAAGTTTCTTGCAAATAAAATTTATCATCTTTTTGATATAAAAAGGCCTTGATTAAATTACTAGTTTGAAGATGGGGTAGTCTTTTGCTAGAAATTTTCCTTACTCCTTTGGCAAAAACAATTAGTTTGCCTGATTCTTGAGTAAAGAGGGTAATTGTCTCATCTTTATTGGCAAGGCTTCTTCTTTTGAGTACTACTGCCTCTGTTTTTAGTGATCTAGTCATAAAGAGGCATTTACTGATTTTTTAGTACAACATCAGTCAAAAAAGGTTGATTAAAGACCTGCCTATTATTTATCTCAGCTTGCAGGGTAGTAGTATCAGCTCCAGCCTGTCTTTGAATCATAAGTTGATAATTATTAGTTGATATAGAGTTTGGTAGAGTATATTTAACATCGACTTCCGCCTTTCCTTTTGGCACAACAGTGAGGAAGCCCTCAAAAACAGTTTTGTTTAAATCATCATAGGTATTAACACTAGTACTTGAACCTCTAAAATCAACTAATTTGGAGCCTTTGGGGAGATAAACTCTAATCCAATTTCTTAACATTGCATTAAGACAAAGGCCACCACGCTCCAAATTACAGTCAGAGCCTGGGTAGGGATTTCTGTAAGTAATAACAACTTCCCTGCTAATGGTACCGCTGGAGTTGAAGGTAGTTTTTGAATCCACTGTTTCATTAACAAAAAGATTAGATTTTGCTCCGGCAAAATTGACGTTATTTATATGCAAATAATCTCCATTAAAATCTTTTATTCTACCGGCAAAGTCGATCTTATCAGCAGCATCCTCCAACTGCGGATCGACAAAATATAAGAGAATATGTTTGTATTGTAGATTCTGATACATCGTTTGCGCCAGTGTCCCCCAGTATTTAGAAGGTGAAAAGCCTAAGGCTTTGTAAAAAATAGCATACATAAGATCTCCCAAGATCCCTTTTCGGTTCTCCTTAACGTAATTTACCGGTCTGTCTACAAGATCAAACAGTCGGTAGAGAACTTGTGGACAATCGCATTGAGGAGTGTTTTTTGCTGAAAAAACAATCCCATCAACCTCAGTATCACCGTAGATTTTCAACATATCAACCAAGACATTAGAATCGATTGCAACTAGGCCATCGTATTTTACTTTTTGACTGCTATTTTTATACAAAGAATTAAATAAATCTATGGATTTTACAAAATCCGGCGAAAGATTACTGTCACGGATATTAAATTGTGGTACTTTCAGGTGATAAGTCAAGATTTCTTTTGGAGCAACTGGATGGTTTGAGATGGAAGCATCAAGCGAGTAAATATCTTCTGAATTGGATATGCTTATTTTACCGTCTTTGACCTTAAAAACAGCGTACGAAGTCAAGAATCCACCCGTGGCTCGTCTTTCTTTATCATCTTGAAATAGAATCAGATAATTTTTTTCATGATCTTTTCCAAGCATTGTAGGCAGATTTTTGAGCAAGGGCTTGGCATCAACAAACAAAGTAGATAAACCATAAAACTGTTCCTTAAGGTTAACTATTTTGTCTTTGACTACTGTTTTGCCAATCATTTTGGGGTAGCGATTGGGATCAATCTGGCTTATGCGGTCTTCAGCTTGCTTGATATCAGCTGAAATACCATCTATTCTTCCCAAAACTTTATCTAAGGTTAAAACTGCCGTCTGTAGTCTATCTTGAGCAGATTGCTCAACAAAAGAAGAATGTCCCTTTTTAAAGCCAATAAGATCAGCGTAAGGAGAAATTGCAGCAACGGCTTGTTTGGCTGCATCCACCAAATATGTTCCAGCCTCAACACCATTTTTATAATCAGCCACATAAGGAATAAATGACATCCAATAAACAGATTGAGATTCTTTTTCGAATTGGCTGTATTTGCTGGAGAAATCATCAAGTTTGGTTTTTAGCAAGCTGATATCGTTTTGGGAAAAGGTGGCCTTGAGTTCTTTGGCCGAAGCAGAGACCTCCTTGGCTTTGGTTTTTATGCGGGTATAAGGAAGATAAACAAAGAAAAAGAGAAAAGCAACAACTGAAAGAAGAAATATCAAAAGTGTTTTGCGATGATTACTCAGGGATCTCCTTGTCATACGGCTCCCTTGCCTGTAATCATTATTAACGGTGTTCGGAATATAATTTTCAAATCGTTCCATAATGACATACTCTCGACATAAGTTGCATCCAGTGCAATTCTTTTGTCAAAATTTATCTCCGATCTGCCAGAAACTTGCCATAAACCAGTGATTCCCGGTTTAACTGATAACACTTTCTTGACCAATTCTTTAGTCTGTGGATATTTTCTTTGTTGTTCTTCCAGTTCATCTGGATAATAAGCTCTTGGCCCTACCAAACTCATCTCTCCTTTTAGAACGTTGAAAAGTTGTGGTATTTCATCAATAGAGTGTTTTCTAATAAATTTACCCGCCCCTGTAATCCGAGGATCTTCTTTTAATTTATAACTTCCCTTTTTATATTCATTATATAAACTTTTAAATCTAGGATCTGTTCTTAAAAGCGTATGTGCGTTGGTGATCATTGACCTAAACTTGTACATCTTAAAGCGTTTAGACCTTTGGCCAACTCTTTCTGGCACATCTGCAAAAATAGATCCCCTTGAGCTTAATTTTATAGCGAACATGGCCAGAATGCAAATGGGTGAGAAAATAATAAGCAAAATTAGCGAGAGAAGAATATCAAGAGTTCTTTTAAAACTTTTATCATAGGCCTGACCAGCAAAGGGATTTTCAAATTTTGCCATTTTTTTTAAGCTTAAGTTAACTTCTCGTGTTCTGTTCCTTGAAAGCTTTCAACGAGATTTTTAATTTTGGAAACTGAAGATTTTTTAGTTACAAGTAGTACATCATTAGCATTGACTATTAGCATATCTTCCAAATCAATCCCCACGATCAATTGTCTTTCCTTATAATTATAAACAAGATTATCATGAGAATCCTCAAGGAGCACAAGTCCGCTTGTGATATTATCGGACTTACCTTCCTGGAGCGCCTCTTTTAAGGCCTCCCAGGCGCCCACGTCGCTCCAGCCAATATCCTCTACGATTACAACTGCATCATTTTTATCAATTTGTTCCAAAATAGCATTATCAAAATTAATAAGAGGCATCAAATTATAGTTGTGCTTAAATATTTGCTTAAAGTTGTGCTTATCAATGGCCGCTATAATTTTCTGATTTAAGCCATAAATAGAAGGAATAAATTGTTCAAAAGCAGCAAGGATAAATTTGGGTGTAGTGACAAAATAGCCCAAGTTCCAGCTATATTTGTTGTCTTTTAAATAATGCTCTGCGGTTTGCTTATTGGGTTTATATTTAAATCCAACAAAAGCATAAAGATTTGTATTATTTATTTTAGCAATCGCTTTGCCAAACTGAATATAACCAAGATTTACCGAGGCAAAACGGGGTTTTTGGCCGACAAAAACTATTTTGCTCCCTTTTTCTTTTACTGCTTTTTCTGCGACAGTTAGAATGTGTTGAAATTTATCAATTTGTTTAACCAAATGGTCGCTCCAGGAAATAAAAACTGGTTCATCAGGTCCATATTTTTTAGCCAGATAGCCCATAATAAAGGCCACAGCAGGACCTACATCTTTTCTGACGGGTTCGCCAATAATATTGGCTTTGGGAATAAAATCTAGTTGTTTGGCCGCAGAGTCGACATATTGGGCCCCTGTGGAAATAAAAATATCCTCCGGTTTAAATTTGGGAAGAAGTCTATCTACTGCAAGCTGAAGAGTGGATTGGCCGTTAATAATTTTTTCAAATTGCTTAGGTGATTTTTTTCTTGATAGTGGCCAAAGCCTGGTGCCAACTCCTCCTGCAAAGATAATTGCTTTCATAAATCGTAGCTTGAAACCTGTAACATAAATTGTTTATCAAATTGTTCTCTGCTAAATTGTTTCGCGTTTTCAAGGCCCAAACTTAACGCCTGTTTCTTTAGATTGTATTCTATCTTTGCCAATCTTTCAACTGCGGCAAGAAGTTGATTTGAATTTTGTTGGTTGAAAAAGATGCCGGTTTTGCCTTCCAAAACTGTCTCCGTTGCCCCTCCTTTTTTATAAGCGATGACAGGACAACCAAAAAACTGCGCCTCCAGAGAAACATAGCCAAATTCTTCCTCTTGTGGCATTATAAGGGCTCTGGCCCGCTGATATAACTGCCCCAGCTCCTGGTCATTTAAGTCCGACAGAAATTTGACATTGGTCTTTGCCATGGGCTTAAGTTTGCTAAATTGAGTCCCTTTGCCAACAATAATAAGTGGATCACCAAGTTTATTAAAAACTTCAATTGCCAAATCTACGCGTTTATAAGGTTCCAGCCGAGAAACAACAAGAAAGTATTTGGAATCTGTTTGGTAAGGGATATTTGTAACTTGTTTCTTAATACTTTGCCAGTAATCCAGATCAAACGGAGGATAAATTACCAGACTATCTCTTTGGTAATATTGCTTTACTCTTTGCTGAACTGTTTTGGAAATTGAGATTATGTGATCAGGTCGCTGTGCAGCTACGAAATCCCAGCGACGCCATTTCACCAGTTTTGTTTTAGCAAGCCTTTTAATTGGGTTGTCAAAATAAGTATCCGTGTCAATCCAAAAGTATCGAGTGGGTGTTAACATATAACAAAGATGCAGCGTTTCTGGTTTGGTGATAACTGATTTAGCAAAAGAGGAGGTGATTGTTATAACCACGTTATAATCTGAAAAGTTAAAAGACTCAAAAACGTAAGGATAAAAAGGAAGAGACAGAATCCTATTGGTTCTTATTAATTTGGGAAAGTTTTGCAAAAATGAGGTTTTAAGGCTCAAGTTTTTTGCCCAGGGTGCGGTTTGGGGGTCATAATAAGAGGTATACCAATCTGCTTGGGGAAACATTTCAGCAAGTGTTAATAGGACTCTTTCCACACCCCCCCACTTATCGACCCAGTCATAAACGATGGCAACTTTTAGTTGTTGGAGCTTGTGCATAGTTTTATTTTACTGTGACACTTTTGGCTAAATTTCTGGGCTTGTCTGGGTCGTAACCGAGAGCAACTGCAAGATAGTAACCCAGAAGCTGGGCAACAACTACATTGGGGATGATTGTAGCGTCTCCACAGTTTTTGACCTTAATAAATTCATCAAAAACAGAATTGTTCTTACTTGAAATCCCAATCACATAAGCTCCTCTGGCTTTCACTTCATTGGCTGAGGAGAGAGTATCATTATAAGTTTCATCTTCCGGATTATAAACAATAACAGGAGTTCCTTTGGCAATAAGGGCTATCACTCCGTGTTTCAATTCTCCGCCGGCAAACCCTTCCGCATGAATATAGCTTACTTCCTTGATTTTAAGCGCAGATTCTAAAGCAGCAGGGTAAGATACGCCTCTTCCCAGGATAAAAATATGTTGTTTCTTTTTTAAAACACTAACTAGTTTTTTGACCTGTTCTGAATCTAGTAGTTTGTGGGTTTCAACAATAGCCTGTTGCAGGTGCGCAGCTCCAGTATCGTACTGACCTTTAAGAGCATAAGCTAAAAGATATAACACAACTATCTTGGCGACAAAAGCTTTGGTTGAGCAGACAGCCTTTTCCGGCCCAGCATTCAGCAGAAGTTTATAATCGGCAATTCGGTAGAGAGTGGATCCCAAAACATTGGTGATAGTAGCTATGTGAGCACCCTTAGCCTTGGCTTTTTTAACAGCGGAGATTGTGTCTATCGTTTCTCCAGATTGTGAAAAGGCCATGACCAGACTGTCGTTTTGCAAAAAATCCACCAGATACTCAAATTCAGAACCGATGCTGAAGTTGGCATGTCGTTTTGCAACTTTAGAAAGAATGTAAGTTCCAGCCAGAGCAGCGTACGCAGCAGTGCCACAGCCAATAAAATATGTTCCATAAGCTTTTTTAACAACCTTGGCCAATTGTTCAATGTTTTGTTTCTGAGTAGAAAGAAGATTAGCAATGACTTCCGGCTGTTCCATGATTTCTTTGATCATGTAATGAGGATAAGAACCAAGAGAAAAGATATTTTTTGGAGTATCTATTTGAGTAAAGTTAATTTTTTTCCTGACCAAATCAAGAGCATAAAGTTGATGATTATCTGCTGCAATCATAAGCAGTTCATTATCCTCCAAAAAATAGAGACTGTTGGTGTGAGGGAGAATGGCTGAAGAGTCAGAGGCAAGGTAAGAAGAGTTGGTCTTGCTATCGTAACCAAAAATCAAAGGAGAACTATTTTTGAGGGCATAAAATTCTTCCTGGTCAGGAAAAAAGACAATAATTGCGTTTAAACCATCAAGCATTTTAAAAACGTCCGCAACGGCTTGTTTATTTTCGTTAGTTTTTTTTACTTTTTCCTCAAGAAGATGGGCTACAACTTCTGTATCTGTTTCGGATTTGAAAGTATGTTTGTTCTTGAGCTTTGCTTTTAATTCTTGCCAATTTTCGATGATTCCGTTGTGGACGACGATTATTTTACTGTGGCAATCTGTATGGGGGTGAGCATTTTCCTGGGTTACACCCCCATGCGTAGCCCAACGCGTATGGCCGATTCCGATAGAGGATTTAAGCTGAGGTAGTTTGGCATCGCCGATTTTGCCAACTTGTTTTTGGATGAAGGTGTCACTATCAGTTTTGATAGCAACTCCCCAGGAGTCGTAACCTCTGTATTCTAAAGCTTTCAATCCGCCCAATATGATCTCTCCGGCATTAGTATCCTTGCCAACATACCCAAAAATCCCACACATAAAGGATATTGTATCTTAAAACAATCCAATTTGGGCGTCGGCTTCGGTTTTGGTTTGTTTAGTCTGCTTTTTTGTTTTTTCTGCAAGTTTAGATTTATTGGCAGGAAAAAACCTTGCGGTGAGGGAAGTTATATTTAAGGCAAGCAATCCTTCTCTTAGTTCTCTTTTAAACCCATCAAATTGCGATTGTTCAAGCTTAAATTTTATTGGTGCATTCGCCACTATCTGCGAAAGTTTCTTAGACAGAGCGATTTCTTTTTTATTAGCCTTTAGTATTGGTTTCATTTTGCCAGCAACTTCCTCAAGGTGCTTTAACAGATTATCTATCGTTTCAAACTTCTGCAGTAGAATAACGGCATTTTTAGGCCCAATTCCTTTAACACCCGGATAATTGTCTGAAGGGTCTCCGACTAAAGCTTTAAAGTCTGCAATTTGTTCCGGTTGAATACCAAATTTACTAAGTACTTCTTGGCGATTGTAGATCTTAGTTTTACTAAAACCAATCTGAGGGTTAACCGTAAAGACATTCTCATCGATAAGCTGCATAATGTCTTTATCTCCAGTCAAAATTAATATTTTCATATTTTTGTCTTGCTTAACGTGATGGACGATTGTTCCTATTATGTCGTCTGCCTCAAAACCTTCTTTTTCCTCGTGGAAAAGACCAGCCTTGTCCAACAGCTCTTTGACCAGAGGAAACTGCTGACTTAAGTCATTATCCATCTTGGGTCTTTGAATTTGATATTCTTTATAAATTTCTTGTCTGAAGGTGGGCTTGGGTGTATCAAAACAGACTGCTACATATTGTGGATTAAAATCTGTGATTGCTTTGTGGAGCATGGTGAAAAAACCATAGATGGCGTTAGTTGGTGTTCCGTCTTGAGCCTTGAAGGGGGGCAGAGCGTAGTAAGCACGATGCATCAGTGCGTTGCCGTCAACAAGAAGTAGAGTTTGCATAATGGATATCTTTTCCTACTTAAGATCAACTAGGATTCTTTTGTTGGTTTTGAGCCCGTTATTTTCTCGAACTCGTCTTGATCTAAACTTTCTTTAACGATAAGTTCCTTAGCAACTTTATCCAAAATGGCTCTTTTAGTTTTTATCGTATCAACAGCTTTTTTATAGGCTTCTTTAATTATTTTTTCAACTTCTTCGTCAATTTTAGACAGCATTTCTTGTGAGATTGGATTTTCTTGAAAATAAGCTCTACCTGTTTCGGTTATATCCATGTTCGGACCGAAATTAATAGGCCCAAGATCGCTCATTCCGTACTCAATCACCATCGCTTTGGCAACCTGCGTGGCCTGATCAAAATCATTAGCTGCTCCAGTTGTTGCCTCATTGAAAACAACTTCCTCCGCTGCTCTTCCGCCCATCATTACTGCTATCCTTTCTAAAAGATGAGTCTTTGTTTCGTGAAGTTTGTCTTTTTCCGGCGGAATCAGGGTGTATCCTAAAGCCATTCCTCTGGAAACAATTGAGATTCTATGCACCGGATCAGTGTGAGCCATAAAGTGAGAAACAAGTGCATGACCAGCTTCATGGTAGGCTGTGAGTTTGCGATCCATATCTGATTGTAGCCGCTTTTTTTCTGGACCAAGTTTTACTTTGGTAGCAGCCTCTTCAATATCTTCGACAGAAATTTTATTTTTTTCTTGGCGAGCAGCATCAATTGCCGCCTCATTAAGCATGTTTTCTAAATCTGCTCCAGAAAAACCAACAGTTCTTTTGGCTACCTTATCCCAATTGACATCGCTGTCAAAAGGCTTGCCTCTGGCATGGATTTTTAAGATCGCTTTTCTGCCCTCAAGATCAGGATAATCAACAATTATCCTTCGATCAAAACGTCCCGGACGAAGTAGGGCAGTATCAAGAAGATCGCCTCTATTGGTTGCAGCAACAACTACAACCTGCTCAGTAGGAGCAAAACCATCCATCTCAACCAAAATCTGATTTAAAGTCTGTTCTCTTTCATCGTGCGAGGGCATGACGCCAACGGAGCGCGCCCGGCCTATAGCATCAACTTCATCAATAAAAATGATTGCCGGCGCACTTTTTTTAGCAGTTTCAAAAAGGCTTCTAACTCTAGCTGCGCCGATACCTACCAACATCTCCATAAATTCTGATCCCGCAATAGAAAAAAAAGGAACTCCTGCCTCGCCGGCTACAGCTTTTGCCAAAAGGGTTTTTCCACATCCAGATGGGCCAATCAAGATAACTCCTTTTGGTGTTCTTGCCCCAAGCTTTTTATATTTGCCAGGATGCCTTAAAAAGTCTACAACTTCTGCCAATTCATTTTTTGCTTCATCTACCCCCGCAACGTCATTGAAAGTTATTTTTGGCATATCTTTGGAAAATTGCTTGGTTCGAGCTTTTCCGAAAGAAAAAACCGAATCTTGGGCTCCTTTTGCTTGGCGGAAAATAAAAATGAAAAAGGCAACCATAAGAATTGTTGGAATAATATTACCTAAAAGACTAACGAGTCCTTCAGAACCGGAAGTATCTTTGACCGAAATATTTATATTATCTGGATTTACAGCGCTTGCTTTGAGTGCATCAAAAAAGCTTTGACCTGTTTCTTTATAGGTTATGGCAAGTTGATCGTTTTTATAATAAACGATTATTTTGTTATCAATGATCTCTACTTTACTAACTTTACCTTTTTTAATATCCTGAACGACTCTGGTGATTGGTTTTTCCGGGATTACTTGCTTGACTTCTGTGACAACTGCACGATAAATGAAAACTATAAAAATTATGGCAAAAACTACTATAAATAGAGTTTTAATATTAATATTCAGTTTAAACTCTGTCCACTTCTTAGATCCATTTTTGTCCTCCTGAGGAGCGGAGAATAATGAATTAGTTTTTTTGTTAGGCATGGGTCAATTTTAGCAGATTTTTGGTAAAATTGCTACCTAGAACCTTGGATCAATTTAAGTTGCTTGATACACAATTTATTTTCTTAATTTTATATTAAGGTACGAAAATAAATTGGTATCTTCACGCCTTTTTCAATAGTTTATGCGTGTAGTTAGTCTAAATAATAATAGTAATTCCGGTGTTTTACAGAAAACATTGCAAGTTCTCAAAAATGGGGGGTTGGTAGTTTTTCCCTCTGATACTGTGTATGGGCTGCTGGTTGATGCTGCAAATGAACAGGCTGTGACCAAATTGATCAAGTTTAAAAATCGACCTGCTGGTAAAGCTATTTCTGTCTTTGTTGCTGATTTTAAAATGCTAAGTTATATTGTCAAAGTAGATAAACAAACAGAAAATAGGTTAAGGCAAATTCTGCCAGGGCCGTTTACAATTGTTTTAAGATCCAAGGGAAGGGTGGATAGGCAATTGGAATCAGAGAAGAATACCCTGGGCGTTCGCATGCCAGATTATCATCTGGTGCAAGCGTTAGTCAAGCAATTTGGAAAACCACTTACCGCCACTTCTGCCAATTTATCAAGCCAATCTCCTCACCATTCGGTTAATTCATTTCTGAATCAAGTGTCAGATAAGAAAAAAAAATTAATCGATTTGATTATTGATGCTGGGCAATTACCACGGAATAAACCTTCGACGGTTATAGATCTTACTAAGGCCAAGGTAAAAATTATCAGACAAGGCGAGATTTCTTTTTTAAACCGACAATCATTTATTTCCAAATCGCCGCAACAGACAAAAAAAATAGCAAAGTCTGCCTTAAAAAAAATGTTACAAGCCACACATTTCAGGCTAAATAGACCGCTAGTTTTTATTATTGAAGGAGAGTTGGGGGTTGGTAAAACAGTTTTTGTTAAAGGAGTCGGAGAAGCAGTAGGAGTCACCAATATTATTTCCCCAACTTTTGTCATTTACTATGAGTATGATTTGGCCCACTCCCGTAGGCCGCGTACAACCGCCTCGGGTAAACGGCTGATTCACGTTGACCTTTACAATCTTCAAGATGAGGCAGAATTTGCTCATTTAGGTTTGGAAAAGTATTTACAGCCAGGAAATATTTTCTGTTTTGAGTGGGGAGAGAAGACAGGAAAAATACTTAACATGTTAAGCAAAAAAGGAGAAATTATTTATATCAATATGAAATATGTTGATTCTGTAACAAGGGAGATAAAGGTTAGTTATTAATATGAGGATATTAGCGATAGAAACATCATGTGATGAGACTGCAGCTGCAGTTGTGGAGGGGGTTCGTGTACTGGGGAATGCGATTTATTCACAGATTCTGATTCACAGCAAATGGGGGGGAGTGGTGCCGTCTTTGGCCAAAAGGGCGCATGAGGAGAAAATTGATATGGTAATTGAGCAGGTACTGGTTAAAGCAAGATCTTCGATACGCAATTTTTTGTCTACTTCTTGGGGACCCTCATCAAAGCTAAAATCCTCTGTTATCCCAAGTCGCAAAAAATTGGCATCTTCAGTTTTCTCTACAATTGATTGCATTGCTGTAACTTACGGTCCTGGTTTAGCAATAGCTTTGGAGGTGGGGATTAGTAAGGCAAAGGAGTTAGCCAAAAAATATGAAAAAAAATTGATTGCTGTTGATCATATGGAAGGTCATATTTATGCCTGTTGGGGTCAAAATAGCAAAGGCAATCCCAAAAATGAATTCAAATTCCCATATCTTGCGTTATTAGTTTCGGGAGGTCATACGCAGCTGGTGTTATTTTCAAATCATCTGCAGTATGAAGTGCTGGGCGAAACTTTGGATGATGCGGCTGGTGAAGCGTTGGATAAGGCCGCAAAGTTATTAGGATTGGGCTATCCTGGCGGTCCAGTTATTGAACAGTTGGCAACTGAAGTTGATCATAAAGATAATTATAAATTGCCGCGACCGATGATCAAATCCGGAGATTTGAATTTTTCCTTTTCCGGTTTAAAAACCTCCTTTTATTACATGCTAAAAAAAATGACTGAAGCAGAAAAAAATAAACAATTAAAAGAATTAGCAAGTTCTTTTCAAGAAGCTGTTTTTGATTGTATTTTGTTGAAGTTGGAATCAGCAATTAAACAAACTGGGATTAAAAAGATTGTTGTTGGGGGAGGTGTCATCTGCAATCAAAGATTAAGGATTAGATTAAGAAGTTTGTTGAAACGGCACGGGGCAGAGGTTATTTTTCCGCCTTATAAATATTTGTGCACAGACAACGCGGCTATGATTGGTATAGCTGCCTCCTTCAAAGCCGAAAAAGGTCTATTTGTAAAAGATTTAGCAAAGCTTGATCGAGTTCCTCGTCTTCGTTTGGGTTGATTAATCTCTGCTTTTTTTCTACAATAGTATATGCTATGATGTTAAATATAAAAAAGCTCACAGTTTCTGTTGGAAAAAAGAAAATCATTGCTGATTTTAACTTTACTTTTGAGCAGGGAAAAATTTATGCGATCATGGGGCCGAACGGTTCGGGCAAGTCCACCTTGGCTTATTCATTAATGGGCCATCCATTATATCTTGTAAACAATAAATCAAAAATCACCTACAAAAAAGAAAATTTGGTTGCTTTAAAGCCAGAAAAAAGATCTGAATTAGGTTTGTTTATGTCTTTTCAAACGCCTCTTTCGTTATCGGGCGTTACACCCTATCAACTGCTTCTTACTGCAGCCGCAGGCAAATGGGATCCGTTGCAGCTGCGCAATAAAATCAACGCAATTGCCAAAGAACTTAAAGTTTCACAAGAGTTGTTGTCACGTTCTCTAAATGAAGGAGCCTCCGGCGGAGAGAAGAAGAAACTAGAAGTTCTACAGGCTGCAATTTTAGATAAACAGGTACAAATTTTTGATGAGATTGATACCGGTGTTGATGTTGATGCACTGAAAACTATTGCCAAGTTTCTTGATCGACATAAAAAAGGAAAAACATATATACTTATTACGCACTATAATAGAATACTTCATTACCTAAAGCCGGATAAAGTGCTGGTTTTAGTTGATGGTAAACTGGTAAAAGTGGGAGGAGCAAAATTGGCAGAGCAGATAGAGAAAAAAGGTTATCAGTTAGTTTAACAAGCTATGCCCAACGGTCAGACAAATCTAGATTTCAATTACCGTTACGGTTTTTCTATGCCGCAAAATTATCATTTTAAGGCTAAGAAGGGTCTGAATACACATATTGTTGAAGAAATTTCTCAAATAAAGGGGGAACCGGAATGGATGACAGAATTTCGTTTAAAGGCATATAAAGTCTTTACACAAAAGCAGATGCCGACCTGGGGGGCTGATCTTTCCAGAATTAATTTTGACAATATTTACTATTACATAAAACCAACTGCCAAGCAAGCAACTTCCTGGGCCGATTTACCCGCAGAAATTAAAGAAACTTACGACAGAATAGGCATTCCTCAGGCTGAAAAGAATTTTTTGGCAGGAGTGAGTGCGCAATATGAGTCTGAGGTAGTTTATGAAAGTATTCAAAAAGAACTAACTAATCAAGGAGTAATATTTTGCGATATGGATACGGGCCTGAGAAAATATCCTCAACTTGTTAGACAATATTTTGGAACACTTATTCCTGCGCATGATAATAAATTTGCTGCCTTGAATTCAGCTGTATGGTCAGGCGGATCCTTTGTTTATGTCCCCAAAGGAGTCCACGTAAAGTTGCCCTTGCAAGCTTATTTTCGTATCAATGCTCAAAACTTTGGCCAATTTGAAAGAACTCTAATTATCGCCGAAGAAGGCTCAAACGTTCACTACGTTGAAGGTTGCACTGCACCCGTTTACACTACCGATTCCTTGCACGCTGCGGTAGTTGAGATTTTTGTTAAAGCCAATGCTCGAGTTCGTTACACTACTGTGCAAAACTGGAGCACCAACGTCTATAACTTAGTTACCAAAAGAGCCAGAGCAGAAGAAAAAGCTGTCATGGAATGGATAGATTGCAACATCGGTTCACAAGTGACGATGAAATATCCTAGCGTATATTTATATGGTGAAGGATCTCGGGGTGAAGTCTTATCTATTGCTTTTGCAGGCCAAAAACAACACCAAGATGCGGGAGCCAAAATGTTTCATTTTGCACCCAACACATCCTCCAGAATTGTTTCTAAATCCGTTTCCAAAGATGGTGGCAGAACTTCATATCGGGGTTTAGTCCAGGTTCGTCCTGGCGCAACCAATTCTAAAGTCTATGTTTCCTGTGACGCTTTAATTTTGGATGAGCAGTCACGTTCAGACACTTATCCTTATATGAAAATTAAAGAAGCCGATACAGAAGTTCAACATGAAGCAACGGTTGAAAAGCTGGGTGAAGAAAAGTTGTTTTATTTGGCCTCAAGAGGAATAAAAAGAGCTGAGGCTGAAGGAATGCTGGTTAATGGTTTTATTGATCCTGTGGTCAAAGAAATTCCGCTGGAGTACGCAATTGAAATGAATAGATTGATTCAGCTTGAGATGACGGGAAGTGTTGGTTAAAAAAAGCTCTTGATAAATAACTTACAGTTATGATAATATATCCCGATTATGTTAAATAGATTAGAGGCTAATGACTTAGAAGGAGTTGGCACTCTTGGTTCTCTGACTGCTCGCAAAGATGCAACGCCTAAGGTAGATCTTCGTCAAAGGACTTATGAACTTTTGCCTTTTGTTCGAAAACCTTTAAAAAAAGAGAAAGAGGCATTGGGTGAACAAGGCTTTGATTTACTTTGGCTTCCTGTAAAAACAGAATCATATGCTCAAGTTGTTGCACAAAATCCAGCTTTTTTTTGGGATGGTCAGGTGAAGTATGCTAAAAGTGAAACTGCGTTGAGAGATATCTTTCCTGTAGCAACAGAAGTGGGATTCTTCAATCCAGTAACCTCGGAATTGGCACTACCGGATAGTTTTTACATATCACCAGATGGCCATTTGCAAAAGATTGATGATTACTCTTTAACCTTATCAGCAGAGTTCCCAGAAGCCAGAGCAATCATGCTGCCAGTAACAGCTTACGCACAAGCAGATATGGCTTACCAAAACCAAACTGGTGAAGGGCTTTTTATAAATTTTTTTGCTCGAGCATTAGACATACTTTCTGGCGCAGGGGCAGCCAATGCTGGTCGGGCTAATCCGAAACGGCGTTTCGGTGTCGGTGGGTGGGTTGAGGATTTTGGCTCTCCCCGTATTGGCGCCGTTCCTGGAATAGTGTTTGTTCAAAATGAAGATAAGTAATTGACTTATTGAGTCTTTTAGTGTTTTTTGCTTCTTGTGTCTTCCCAAAATTTTTAATACAATGCTTATTAAAATAGGCAGTGTAAGAATAAACAAACTTTATTCTTCGCCTATTTCTAGGAAACTTCCATAATCAAAGTTACGTTTATGTAAAATAAAAAGTTTATGTGTATTTAAGGAAAAAAATACTAGACACTACTTGAGCAACAAGTTATAATAAGTAAGCCACAATGGTACACTTTATAGATCTTAACAAAAACAAAAAGAAAGAAATCGTTCTGGATAAGCCAGGGAAGTACGTGGCTTTTATGTATAACATTTCAGGCGATTTTAGGTTTGAAATCAAAAAAGAAAACGTTGATCTGGACATATATGGTTTGTTTTTAGGCAAAGACACAGATGAGTTTAAGATAAATACTATTCAGCATCATGATGCTCCATCGGCAAAATCCAATCTTTTTATTAAAGGGGTTTTTGATGGCCAGTCTAGATTTCGTCACACTGGATTAATTAAAATCGAGAAAAAAGGAATGAAAACTCATGCTTATCAAAAAAATCAAAGCATTATTTTATCCAGTCAAACCTATGTTGAGTCAGAACCATTTTTGGAAATTTTAGCCAATGATGTATTTTGTACTCATGGGTCCACGACAGGAAAACTTAATGAAGAACAAATCTACTATTTAAAAACAAGAGGCATTGCCGATAAACAAGCAAGAAAATTGTTGATATCGGGCTTTATCAATGAAATTATTTGGCAGTTAAAAGCACACGGAATAAAAACCAGTCAAGACCTTTTATCTTATGCTTAATGTTCAGGCGATCAAACAGGACTTTCCTATTTTAAAACATAATCCTGATTTGGTCTACCTTGATTCTGCCGCAACCTCGTTAAAGCCACGAGTCGTTATAGATAAATTGATCCAATATTACAGTCAGTATTCGGCCAATATAAAACGAGGCATCTATAAAATTAGTGAAAGAGCCACAGCAGAATACGAAGAAACAAGAGCAGTAGTTGCAGATTTTATTCATAGCACAAAAACCGAAGAGATTATTTTTACCAGGGGCACAACCGAATCGATTAATTTAATTGCTTACTCTCTGGGAAGAAAAATTGTTGATAAAAATAGTGAGGTGGTTGTCCCAGTAATGGAACATCATTCAAATTTCGTTCCCTGGCAAGTATTAGCGGGCGAGAGTGGAGCTACTTTTAAAGTTGTTGATATTGATGAGGATGGTTTTTTGCAAGGGATTAATAATCTTGATCAAATTATTACCACCAGGACAAAAATATTATCTTTAACCTATGTTTCCAATGTTTTAGGAACGATTAATCCCATCAAGCAAATAGTGCAAACAGCAAAAAAAATTAATCCCAAAATTGTTGTTGTAGTTGATGCAGCTCAAGCTTCCCCTCATATGAGTTTAAACGTGCAGGATTTAGGTTGTGACTTTCTGGCCTTTTCAGGACATAAAATGCTTGGGCCAACTGGAGTAGGTGTACTTTGGGGAAAAAAAGAGTTGCTTGAGGATATGTTTCCCTTTCAATATGGAGGAGAAATGATCTCACAGGTAATGATTGATAAGACAACCTTTGCGCCATTACCTGAGAAGTTTGAAGCGGGTACACCGGCAATTGCCGAAGTTATAGCTTTTAAAGAAGCTATCAAGTATTTGCAGCAAAAGGGTATGGAAAATATTCGACAACATGAAAAAGAACTTGTGGCTTACGCGCTGCAATCTTTGCGTGATAGATTTGATAATAAAATAAAAACCTATGGCCCAAAAAATAGTGCAGACAGAGGAGGAGTAATCAGTTTTTCATTAACCGGGGTTCACCCGCATGATCTTGCAACGCTGCTGGATGAGGCAGGTATTTGCGTTCGCGCTGGTCACCACTGCGCTATGCCTTTGCATACTCGGTTAGGATTGCAGGCCTCAACCAGAGCCAGCTTTTATCTTTACAACGATAAATCAGATGTTGATAAATTAATCAGGGTTTTGGCCCAATCTCACAAACTACTAATAAACAGTTGACAAAGGGTGCAGAGTTGGTAGAATGATTTTAAGGAACAATTGTAAAAAAAATGGATAGTTCTACCCCAGGTAATAATCCACAAGCGCAAGCCCCAAATATAAAAATACCACCCATGCGCTCCGATCAACCTGCAAGCCAAAAGAAAAAAGATTTTGAAACAGTTTTTTTAATGATTGTTATTTTTATTCTTCTTGCCGGAGTTGGAATAGGAATTTTCTTAATTAATCGTACTCAGCAGGTTGCTCCAAAGGCAAACTGGCGCAAGATAAAAGATGGACTAAATGTCAATTGCGATACGACAAATAACTGTACAAACAACGGAGGACTTCCTTACAATGATGATGGAACAGGCGGATTTTTTAATCGAGGAAATGTTACCATTAATAAATGGCAATGTCCATTTAGTGCAGGCAACTGGAGATATTCAGGCTCCTGTAACAACCAAGATCCAGGGCCACAATATAGATTCCAAGCAGCAGTAATTAGATTTGGTTGTAACTCTTCTATAAATTGTTCCTCTGCCCCGACTGATGAATGTTCAAAAGCGCAAGGAGTAGATAAAACTTCCTGCCAAGAGATAAATGAAATTGCCAAGGTTGTTGATCGAAGACAGGGAACAATGAGGTTTACACTCAACTTCTGTGGAGCACAGCAGCTTGATTTTGACAGCGCCTTCAATTCAGTTGTTGATATAAGAAACAGCTCCTGCCATGTTGCACCTCCTACGCCTACAAACACCCCCATACCTCCACCTCCGGGTTCACCTACACCTACAAACACCCCCATACCTACTCCTACCCCCACCCCCACGGGTACGCCCACAGTGACTCCTACAGGAACCTTAACTCCTACCGCTACCCCAACAGCAACACCAACGGGTACGCCAACCCCCACACAAAAAGCTCAACCCACCTCAACACTTACCCCCACGAACACACCTACATCTACGAACACACCTACTCCCACAGAAATCGTTGTCGGACAAGCGCAGGCCACAGCAACGCCTACCAAGAGTCCACCTGCTCCCACCACTCCAGTAGCCGGTTCGCCTTCAGGAGTGTGGTTTATGGTGGTTAGCGGTATAGTCTTTGTCTCGATTCTGCTCGTTTTCTAAACCCAGTAATCTAGGTTATAATTAGGGCATGGCCACTGTTTACAGTGATATTCTGTTGGAGCATTATAAGCATCCTAGGAATTTCGGTTCCTTACCACAGTCAACCTCTTCCGCCAGTGTAGATAATCCACTTTGTGGAGATAAAATAACAATTGAGGTCGCTACTAAAGCGGGAAAAATAACAGATATTGCCTTTAGCGGTGAAGGTTGCGTCATTTCTCAAGCTGCGGCTTCGCTTTTAACTCAACATGCAAAAGGGAAAAAAAGCCTGGAACTGCTAAAATTAGATACAAAGAAGATGAAAAAACTTGTGGGAATCGAGGTAAGTCCAAGCAGACTCAAATGTTTATTGTTATCCTTAGAAGGGCTCAAGAAAGTATTGATACAACATTAAAGACTTATGAATCCTAAAGATAAAAGTAGTCCCTCAGGGCCGGTGGAAGTGAAAAATCTTAAAGTACGCGTGGATCGGGATCTTTGCATTGGAGCGGCCACATGTGTGGCCATAGCCTCAAAGACCTTTAATCTAGATCCAGAAGCGAAAGCTATCATCATAGACACAGCAGATGAAGAATCTGAAGAGACAATTATCGAGGCTGCAAAAGGCTGTCCTGTAGCAGCAGTTATTATTGAAAATGACAAAGGTGAAAGAATATTCCCAAAATGAGGCAAAAGCAGAAAGAAAGCTGGTTTTTAAGCGAAAACATAGATGAAAATAATATGCGGGATTGCCCAAGCTGCGGTTTAACAAGTTTACAAGGCATGCCTGGAGGAAAAGATTCAATTTGTGTTAATTGCGGTTATAAAAGACCCCTGTTGTTATGATTAAAATTGGTGTTTTAGAATATTACAACAATCTAAAGTATTTACCTATTGACATTTAGCAGTTGGCGTGCTAAACTGCTAGTAGATATGGCATTTTTAAGCGGATCGTCAGACCAGTCTAAATACCCTCTTGTAGGCGTGAGAGAAGGTATTGTCTTTCCTAACACAGAGAATGTCCTAGTCTTTGGTCGGCAAAAAAGCATAGCCGCGATAAATGAAGCCTTAAAGCGGGACAAAAAAATAATTTTAGCCATGCAAAAAAACCCCTCATTAGATGAGCCTGCCAAAAACGATCTTTATAGAATTGGAGTTTTAGCTACTGTAAGAAGCGTTGTCCAAGGAGATAAGGGTGAGGTTAACGCAATAGTAAGAGGTATAGAAAAAGTTCAAATCAAAGAATTTGCTCAAGAAAGTCCTTATTACGAGGTCAAGGTAGAAAAACTAGAAGATCTGATCAACGATGACGAAGAAGTACAAGCCATAGTCAAATATATTTCCGCGCAGATAAAAAAGGCTATCAATCTGGGCAAAACCATAGATTTCATTTTTTTGATGAATATTTTAAACATTTCTTCTCCACAAGATTTTTCTTACCAGGTGGCGATGGTTTTGGACCTTCGAGAAAATGAAAGGCAAGAACTACTGGAGTTGACTAATCTTAAGACAAGACTTTCAAAGCAGGTAGAGTATATCAATAGAGAAATAAGAATCCTGGAGATTGAACAAAATATATCAAGTAAAACTCAAGAAAGATTTGAAAAAGGCATGAGAGAAACTTTACTGCGGGAAAAAATGAAAACAATCGAGGAAGAGTTGGGTGGAAAAGGCGAAGACAAGGAAGTTGATGAATATAGAGAAAAAATAAGAAAAGCAAAAATGCCAAAAGGTGTCGAAGAAAAAGCTATCAAAGAGCTAAAAAGACTAGGGCAGATGTCTCAATTTAATCCGGAATCTTCTTATATTAAAGCTTATCTTGATTGGTTAGTTGATCTTCCCTGGTCAGTGGCTTCAACAAGCGACATCAATATAAAAGATGCAGAAAAAATTCTTAATGAAGATCATTATGGTTTAAAAAAAATAAAAGAAAGAATTTTAGAGTATCTTGCGGTTATGGAATTAAGAAGACAACAGGAAAAAGCAGAAGGGAAAAAAGAATATGAAAGCGAGAAAACTCCTGCTAAAAAAGAAAATCAGCCAACCATTCTTTGTTTTGTAGGTCCCCCTGGAGTTGGTAAAACTTCTCTGGGTAGGTCCATAGCCAGATCATTAGGCAGAAAGTTTATTAAAGTTTCTCTGGGTGGAATCAGAGATGAGGCAGAAATAAGAGGACACAGAAGAACCTATGTCGGGGCTTTGCCTGGAAGAATCCTTCAAGGAATAAAACAAACAGGGACTAAAAACCCTGTTTTCATGCTGGATGAGATTGATAAAATTGGTAGGGATTATAGAGGAGATCCTTCAGCAGCCCTTCTTGAGGCTCTGGATCCTGAGCAGAACCATTCCTTCTCAGATCATTATCTGGAAGTGCCTTTTGATCTTTCAGATGTCTTTTTCATCACTACAGCCAATATTTTGGATACCATTCCAGATGCTTTGTTGGACAGATTGGAAGTAATTCATTTTCCAGGTTACACGGAAGATGAGAAATTTAATATTGCCAAGTCCTACTTGGTTAAAAAACAGATTGAGGCTCACAGTCTGGGGAAAGAAAATATCAAGATTACAGATAATGCTTTGAAGTTGATTATCAGAAGATATACTCGGGAAGCGGGTGTTCGTGAACTGGAGCGTCAAATCGCAGCTCTTTTTAGAAAAATAGCCAGAGAAACAGTTGAAAAGAAAATTAGCAGCAAAATTATTGGAATTTCAGACGTAGCAAAATATCTTGGTCCTTATAAATATTCTGCCCAAATGATTGAAGAAAAGGACACTGTCGGAATTTCCACAGGATTGGCTTGGACACAGGCAGGAGGAGATATCCTGTTTATTGAGGTGGCAATAATGCCGGGAAAAGGACATCTAACCTTGACTGGTCATCTGGGTGATGTTATGAAGGAATCTTGCCAGGCCGCGTTATCGTATATTCGTTCAAGATGGAATATGTTTGGTTTGAGTAAAGATTTTTTCAACAAAATTGATGTTCATGTTCATGTTCCTGAAGGTGCAGTACCCAAGGATGGTCCATCTGCAGGAATTGCAATTACTACGGCCATGGTGTCTGCTTTGACCAAAATTACAACAAGAAGAGATATCGGTATGACAGGAGAAATCACTTTGCGAGGTAGAGCTCTGGAAATAGGAGGGGTTAAAGAAAAAGTTATTGCTGCACACAGGGCAGAGATAAAGACTGTGATCTTGCCCAAAGAAAACAAGAAGGATTTGGAAGATATACCAAAATATGTCCTTAAAGACCTAAACTTTGTTTTTGTAAATCATATGGATGAGGTCTTAAAAGAAGCCTTAGCTTTTCCCAGAGCTAAGGTACAAACTCCTTTTGTTTTATCAAAACAATTCTCTCAGCTGCGAAGAACCAGAGAAAGCGACGATAAATTGAACTAAGCTGTTTTAAATTGGAGATAAATCTCTCTTAATTGGTGCACTGAATTATAGAGTTTATATAAGCTTGGTTGAGCAATAAGATCAAAACTACCCATTAATTCAATAAAATCTCCTCCATAACCTTCCTTAAAGCGAGTAAACCCAGCCCAGGAATGGGGAGTTGAACTGTATTTTGGAGAGAGTGATCCCCAGAGGTCAAATTTGCTTGCTCCAAGCCTTTTTCCTAATCTTATGGCCTCCCACATGAGCAAATTGGAGGCCATCAGATTTCTATGTTGATCTAAAGTGCCTCCATACGGGTAATATAAAGTTTGCTGGAAATAAAAAAGTTCGTAGGCTGCAAGCGGGGTATCTTTATAAAAGGCTATCAGCAGATGAGCTAGATTAGCTTTTAGATTGTCCCAAAGTATTTTGTGATAGTTGTAATCATGACCAAAGTAGTGCTGTCTTTTGGTTGTTTTGAAGTATAAATTGGCAAAAATGGCGAAACCTTCTTCATTATTCACTTCTCTTACCGTCACTTCTTTTTTTTGGGCAAGTCTAATGTTGTAACGCGTCTTTGGATGCATTTTTGCAAGAAGTTGCTGCTCCGTTTGGGTTAAATCGACAATTTGAGTCCAGTTGGGAAAAAGGGGATGAGGAGAAGTTGTTAATTTCGAATGCAGAATTTCTAATTTTGATTTTTTCTTTTCATATGGTTCTGATTTTATGAAAATGATTCTGTTTTGTTTTGCATATTTATACATAAAATTTAGCATGTCTTTTGAGGGCAAAACCGATCGAGGTAAGTAGCCAATGCTGTAATTTAGATAAGGAAGCTTATGGAAAGTTATTTGGAAAGTATTTGTTAATTTTTCGTTTTTAAAGTCGCCTATTCTTAAGACATCTATTCCCATTTGTTCCCTTGCTTGGCCCCACTGCCAAGATTGTAGAGGATGAATAGCCAAGGCGTTCCACACTTTTTTATCAAAATCTTTGTCGACTATTTTTATCATTGTAAATATTGTTGAAAAAACTTTAATGTCGCAGTCTGTGCCTGTGTAGAATATGGTTGGCCGTGAAATCCATGACCTGAGCCTTTGATAGTAACAAATTCATTAATTCCTTTTAGATTATTAATGTACTTTTTTGAATCCTCATAAGGAACAGATTTATCTTTAGTTCCATGGATTATTACTGTTGGAATTCCGATTTTTTTAAGGGCTTTATATGGTGATAGATATTTCATTTCTTCCAACAGCGCTTTTCCAATTTTAAATGTATTTCCGTATAAATATGCCCATCCTTGTTTAGCTACTTCATTTTTGATGTGAGCTTTAAATTTTCTAATGGAGGTTTTAGTTGGACTCAAATAACAATGGTAATAATTTAGAGTAGGGTTCCAGAGACAAAGACATTTAAATTCAGTTTGATAATCTGAAACAAATAAAGCGCTGATTCCACCACCAAAGCTTGCTCCCAGAAGTCCTATATTTTTATAGCCTCGGTTTTTCACTTCATTTAAAGCAGCTTTAACGTCTTCCATTTCTCCTGTTATTGTCATATCCACAGACCGACCCGTGCTTTCACCATGAGCTCTAAAATCAAATCTGAAAACAGCAAAATTATTTCTTTTTAATAAGTTGGCAAGATCAGTAAATATTCCTACTTCGTCCTTATCTCCTGTAATTCCATGGGCTAAGATGATAGCTTTATCCGTAGGTTGCTTAGGAATGGACCAAACCCCGGCAAGTTTCATTCCACTTTTATTGGTTATAAATATTTTTGTGACAGTCATACTTCTAAAACTGCTACTAACGGTAAGTGGTCGGAGATGTCTACTTGCGGACAATAGTGCTCTATCACTTTGATATTAGGACTAACAAACATCATATCAACAGCTGCACCAGCATAACCTCGATTATCTTTTCTCTTCATATTAAAAGTAGTTTTTAACTCATCAGCAAAGATATTGCTCAAGTATTTTTCAATCTGCTTGATAGTTTGTGTTGGCCGTCGAACATTAAAATCTCCAGCCACAATTACGTTCTGTTTGTCTTTAATTTCATTAACTATTATTCTGCTCATTGCTAATCTTCTTCTATCATCTTCTGTTCCATTAAGATTCCAGGGTCCATGAACGTTGAATACATTTAATACCGTGCCATCTAAATTGATTTTCGCAAAAAGCACATTTTGTGGAAGTTCTGAGAAATCTTGTTTATCTTCATAATTGTAAAGCGTGGTATATTGAATATCAAAATATATATTTTTGAAACTAACAATAGGAAGAGTAGATAACGTTAACAGTCCTTGTTCAGCGTTAACTTGATCTTTTGGTGTAATATCCCTAAACTGCGGCCCGAATTGCCAATACGCCAATTGTAACTTACTTCTGAATATGTTTAGTGATCTATAGCGAAGCTCCAGTTGAGATTCTTCGCCATTATAAATTTCCTGTAAAAAAACTATATCAGGCTTTTCCTGGTTTAAAAAATCAACTGCTTTATTTTGAAGATTGCCCTGCTTCCAAGCATTAAGGGTGATAATTTTAATTTTCATAGAGCAGATTTGATAATTTCCAATGTCTCTTGAGCGCATTTTTGCCAAGAAAAATGCTTAATTTGCTCTTTCCCTTTTGTAATTAATTCACCTCTGAGCTTTCTATTATTTTTTAGCTGATTTAATTTTTCCAAAAGTTCTACTTCCCTTTGCGGATCAAAGTATAAACAGGCATCTCCACCAATTTCCGGCAAACTTGAAGAATTAGAAGCAATAACGGGACAATCATTATTCATTGCTTCCAAAAGTGGAAGACCGAACCCCTCGTATAAGGAAGGCAGAACAAAGCAGAAAGCATGACTGTAAAGTTGAACGAGCCTTTCATCTGACAGATATCCTGTGAAAATGACGTCTTTTTCAAGTTCCAGGTCTTTAACTTGGGTAAATATCTTCTTATACAACCAGCCTTTTTTACCAGCAAGAACGAGTTTAAAAGAGAAGTTTTGCCGTTTAAATTTGGCAAAAGCTTTTAGAAGCGCAGAGATATTTTTCCTTGGTTGTACCGTTCCAACATAGAGAATATAATTTTCAATTTTTAATCCGTAGGAAAGATTATTGCTAAAGCTTGTTTCTTGTTTTTTGTTTCTTGTTTCTTTTTCATAACCGTTATAAACAACAGTCAATTTTTTTTCTGGAACTTTATAAAATTTGATTACATCATGTTTTGTACCTTCAGAAACAGTAATAATGTGCTTGGCTTTTTGGATACTATATCGAGTCCAATGTTTAAGTTTGTATAAATCTTTCCTTAGGAATTCACCGGGATAATAAAAATAGGAAAGATCGTGGATAGTGACCACGTAAGGAATAGGACAGAAACGGGGGGCGTAGTGAGCAGGGGTAAAAAAAACATCAATTGTTTTATTTTTATAAAGCTCCAGGGGCAAAAAAATTTGTGACCACAGAGGAGCCACAATAACTTTATACTTAAAATTAATATTTTCACTGGGCAAATCGCTTAATGGGTAAGATTTAAGATAGATTATAAAGCGTAAATCAGCGCGGGCTTTTTTACTAAATTCTTTTAATAAATTAAAAGCATAGACGGAAACCCCAACTTTCTGTTTTACATTAGCTTCATTGCCATCGATGCCGATAATCATAGGCAGTTTCTAATTTTCATTTTCTAATGCATTAATCATAATCTGATAATAATTTTTCCAGCTGAAGTGTAACGCTTGCTTTTTAGCCTTAATGGCCAACTGTATCCTTAGATTATTATCCTCAATTATTCTTATTAAGGCGCGGTTTATATCGGTACTGTCAAAAGGGTCAAACAGTAAAGCTGAATCTTTTGCTATTTCTTTTAAAGACGAGGTAGCTGAGGTTATCACAGGAGCACCAAGTTTCATCGCTTCTACAATTGGATAACCAAAACCTTCCCAAAGCGAAGGATAAACAAAACAAAGACACTGCGAATATAAAGCAGCCAGGTCTTGATCAGACACGTAGCCCAGAAAACTTACATTGATAGCACTTTTTAATTTATCACCCCAGCCTTCCATCCCAACCACAAGCAATTGATATTTGTCTATTTTAAGCTGTTCAAAAGCTTCAATTAATCTGCCAATATTTTTTCGAGGCTCAATTTTGCCAACAGTCAGAATAAATGGTTTGGTAATATTAAATTTGGAGTAAATGCTACTTATTTCTTTATACGAAGGTCTATCAATCTCAACTCCTGGATAATTGACTATTATTTTTGAGGCAGCAATTTGTAGATAATCGATTAAATCTTGCTTTGTAGAGGCTGAATCTGCGAATATAAGTTGAGACTCCTTTTTCACCCATTTAAGTCTTTGCTGTTGGGTCTGCTTTATTTTTGCCTCAACAGTATCAGGATATCTTAAATAAACCAGATCATGCACAACGGTGGCTTTTTTACAATTGGCTGGCGCTTCAGTCCAGTCAGAAGTTATAAACCAATCTAACTTACCAATAAGTGCATTAATATTTACGAAATGTAAATTGTTCCAAAGCAAGGCTAAAAAAGTCGGCGGAAAAGGATACTTTACAAGTTTAAATCCCCTACTTAATATTTGATTCTCAATATCCTTATCTAAAGAGTCTCGCAAAGAAGAAAAAAAGAAAAGCCAGTCGTTTCTACTTTCATTGGCGCATATAGACTTTATCAATCCCTGCGTAAACCTAGCTACACCAGAACCTTTATAAACTACCTGTGAGATATCAATTCCTATTTTCATTCTTTTGTTTAATGGTTTGATAAACGGCCTCTAACTTCTTAGATATAGCGCTCCAGCTGTAGGTTTCTTTTACTTTAGAATAGGAATTTTTCTGAAGATGCAGATAAAGTTTTTTATCATAAAGGATGGTTTTTATTTTATCAACAAATTCTTGTGGACTCTCTGCAACAAGTACATGAACTCCGTCTTCAACAGCCAATCCTTCCACGCCAGTTTGAGTTGAAATTACTGGAAGACCAGCAGCCATTGAGGCTAGAATCTTGAGACGAGTTCCTCCGGGGCCATAAATAGGGGCGATAAAAAGAGTTGCCTGTCTATAAAGTGATTTCACAATGCTGTTGTCCTCTGGATTAAAATTGATTAATTCCATGTTTTTTATTTTTTTTAAATTTAATTTGTTTGCTTGTTGACCGCCAATTACAAATTTAAAATTATCTAATTGTTGATTAAGCAGTGGAAGTATTTTATTAACAAGATAACCAGCAGCTTCTTTATTTTGCAGCCAATAGAAATTGCCTATAAATAAAAGAATTGGTTTATCTAGTTTTTTTTTTGGTAATTTGTTCGTTAACATTTCATCTCCGGCACCGTTAGGTATGATTACTGGATCAATATTGGGTTCTTCTTTTCTAATTATTTCTTGATCATGTTGAGATACAGTGGCAACGGTGGAAGCTTTTTTCCAATAGTAACGCTCCCAATATTTAAGTTTTAATATATCTGGGTAAAAAAAAGATCTAATAAGCGGAGACAAGTTGTCAACGAAATGTTGGTAAACTTTATATTCTATGGTTTGCTCAACTAAAAGAATTGGTAGACTAGTTTTAGGCAGATGAGGCATAACATAAAATGTTTCTGCGTGAATGACGTCAAATTTTTCTGTCTTAAGTAAGTTTTTTAAAACAGCTTTAGCTTCGGTTGAGAAGTTGCGGACAATAAGTAACGGTTCTAAAGTAAAAATGGCCCTTGCTAGAATTTTTGCTTGCCATGGTTTTTCTGGTCTTTTACAAAGATAAATTTGCGAACAAAAAGATTTTAAATAGAAGGTATATTTTTTTTCATCATCGTTTTTGTAGAGAGAAATGAGGCTAATATCGTGGGATTTGCTTAAATATTTTAGTAGATTCAAAGTCCTTATCTGGCCTCCGGATTCAGGCGGATAAGGTAAATACGGAGTAACCATCAAAATTTTCATAGTTTGAAGATAGCAAATTTTTCATTGGTAAAAATAAGATTAAATTTGCCTCTTTTTTCTAGATCATTTTTTGTTTTGAAATCGGAGGTTACAAAATAAGAATAACCATCTTTTTTCAACTCACTCAAATCTTTAAAAATAGTAGGAGAGCCGCTGCGATCTGCAAGATATAACAAGGTAGCGTCTCCACCAGTCTCGGTAATAATTTTGTCATTTTTATATGTTAAATCCTTGATAACATTTGAAATACTGACTAGATCACTTGAGTAATTGTAGTAGTTTTGTACTGCTGAATAGGAAGCAATAAATGAGGATATAAATATAAGAACAACAATAAAAGCAGTTAGAGGCGGGAAAATAAACGATTTATAATTCTTATAAAAAAAATTTGTTCCCAGAGCTACAAAAATAACCAAAGATGGCAAAATAATTGTTTGATAGTATCCATAGCGCACATTGCCACCCAAAAAGATAAAAAGATAAAGCAACGAGGAAACAAGCATACTGGAAAATAAATACCTTTTGTTTTTGCTCAAAACTCCCAGGATAAATAAGACGCTAAGGTATCCACCCAGTATTAGATTATTTATTCTGTAAAAAAAAATAGTTTGTAAATCCTTAAACCAACGAGTGCTTATCAACCAAGTACTAAGCGGAATTCCTGCGGGATAAGATTGAAAATAATATTTCCACGTAAGCCAGGGAATAAAGGCAATAGCAACAAATACATAGGGCAAAATTTTTTTGTAAAGAGCGAAGCCATATTTTTTATAGAAGAGATAGACTGCAGCAATTAGGTAAAAGATAACTGTTGTTTTAGTAAGCAGGCCTAAAGAAAATAAAGTGGCAGAAATTATTAAATTGATTATGCCTAAAGTTTTATTTTTCCCCTTTAAAAAAAGATAGAGGAAAAATAAAGATAAAAAAATTAATCCTACTGCAGTTGTTTCCGGCAGAATAACTCTGGAAAAAAAAACGAAATAGGGGAAAACGGAATAGACTAAGGCACCAATCACTGCTGAGAATCTGGTGTTTTCCTTAAGTAACAAAAAATAAATTGTAAAAATTATAATCAAAGAAAATAAGGCAGTCGTTAATCTGCCATAAGCTTCCAACGATAAAAGTGGTAGATACTTATAAAAAGAGGCAAAAATAGCACTATAAATAGGAAATTCAGCCATCCTATAGCCGTTTGGGTTCTCAATTCCAGATTGTAGATTTGATAAATCGTCAGCTTTTGGATGAAACAGATCCAAGCCGTTATCCACAAAATTTCTAGCAACGGCAGCCGTATTTACCTGTTGAGACGACTCCCAGTCAGCAAGCGGATTATTAATCTTATATACTCTTAAAGAGAAGGCGATAATGAGTATAAATAGTAAGATTAGATAATCTATGAGTTTAAACTTATTTTCCGATTCTTTTTTCATGCTTCTTTACTTTGGATAATTTAATCACGCCAACAAAAAGACCCGCTACGAGCCAGAAGTTATAAGCTACTTTTGAAGCCTCAAAAACATCAACATACAAAGCATTAACCAAAAGAGCCAACAATCCAAAGCCAAAACTATAATAAATATACTTTTTTTCCGGCGGCATTTTTTTGGCTGCATTCCAAATATATCTGAAAATGCTATAGAGAACAGCTAAAAAGGCTAAAGTCCCAATAAGGCCTGTTTCTCCGAGCCATCTTAAAAAATCATTATCTGAGGCTTCAGTGATAGAGGAGGGTCCAGACCCAAATAGCGGATCAAACAAGAAAGCACCTATTGCCCTAGGCCACTCTATTTGTAATCTTGTGGCACAGGCAATATCACAAAGGACAGTTCTTTCAGGCTTGATGTATTTTGCAATTTCATCAGCCCGTTTTTGTATTTGTTGAATATTTAATTTTCTTCCGGAACGTTGTTCCTCTTTTATTGCCTCAGCCAAGGCGACATTTTGGATCTCAGATTCATTAACATTGGCGGCTGTTGTTTTAAGAAGTGGAATCTTTAAATTACCAGCCGGTAGATTTTTGGTAGAAATTTTTTGGGAGATTTGAGAACCTCCAGTCTTGGTGTTGACAAAAACAGTTTTAATCTGAAATGTTTGTAGGAAGCGTTTAGTCATATCGCCAGTTACGAAAAGTAGAACTGCCGTTAACAGAAAAACAAGAAAATAGAGCCTAAACTTTCTAAAGTAGACAAAAAGTGCTGATATTGAAATGATATAAGCTATGAATGAAGATCTGGCCGAAGTGTAAAGTAGGGCAATAAGAGCGGCGATAAAAAAAACAAAATAAATTTTTTTCCCCTTACTAAAATAATATCCAAAAAGAATTGGAATTGAAAAGGTTAGGTAGGCCGCCAGATCAAAATGTCCACCGAAAGTTGAGTTGATACGATCTTGAGGGGTTAAAAAAAGTATTCTCCCGTCAACATAGGCTGGATTCATCGATTGTATGGAGGGAAAGCTTAAGAATTTTTGACCGACTCCATATACCGCTACAAAAAGAAGTGCCCATATATAGTATTTCATATATTGGGTAAATCTTGCTTCTGAAACTACAACGGATGAGGCAACAAAAAACACAGCCATGTACTGAAAGCGCCTTAAGGTGTTCAAAAGACCGGTATTAAAGATAATAACTGTATTTTGTAGGTAATACCCTACAAGGAAAGAGATAAAAACTGCGGCCCAGAAAATAAGCACAAGTCCTAAAAACTTTGTATTTAAGACGATTTTTTTTCTCAGCCATTGTACAGCAAAAACGCCCACCAGTATAACAGGAAAAAAGTCGTCGTAACGGATCTTAATATAAGTGTAATTGACATGGGCAAAGGGAATTTTAGGTACAAGTTCTGTAGCTAGAATAAAACCGATAAAGGTCAAATGAAGTAAGTTATCATCCATCCATCGCAACCAGCTGGTAAGCTTTTTCATACGTTTCTATAAGGTATCGGTTCTGGGTTATTCTTCCAATCAAAACTGCTATCGCTGCCTTTAATTTTAGCATAAATTTAAGCCAAAACAGAGAGTATTTTGAGTAGTGTTTTTTGTAAAAAAAGAGAAAACCCTTGTATACCTGAAGGATTGGGAACGTTCTTCCTCCAGATGAAGCAGATCCAAGATGAATAAAACGGGCCATAGGATAAAAATAAGTTAAATAACCCCTTTGCCTGCCTCTATAAAGAAGATCAACCTCATCCATGTACATAAAAATTGTTTTATCAAACCCTTCCAGCTGGTTGTAATATTTTTTCTTGGTTAAAATACAGGCTCCGGAAATCCAGTCTACGCGTTTTAACCTGTTAGGGGAAAATCTAGTTAACCCCCAGTAGTCTCCCTTTAAAAATAAGACGGCGAAAATAACAGATAAAGTATAAAAATGACAAGCAGAAGGTTGATCAGTTAGATCTTTGTTAAGGAGCTTGGGCCCAAGAAAATGTATATGATCGTCGTTTTGCTTATAAAAGTTTAACAATTTACTGATGCCCTCATCAAGAACGAAGGCATCTGTATTAAGAAGAAGAATATACTTTCCTTTGGCATTTTTTACACCCAAGTTATTGCCTTTGCCAAAGCCAAGATTTTCTTTACTCAGAATCAAAGTTAATTGATCTTTAAGTTTGTTTTTATATTGCTGCAGCATTTCAACTGAACTGTCTTTAGAGTCGTTATCAACCATTACTATTTCGTATTTTATTTTAGTTTTGGCTAAGGATCTGACAACCTCATCTAGGCACTTTTTGGTTATTTGCTTGGTGTTGTAGTTAACAATGATTATAGAAAGTTCAGGTTTTTCCATGGAGGTTTAGTATAATTATATCAAAAATATGCATGGCTGGGTAGCTCAGAGGCAGAGCACTCGTTTCATAAGCGAATGGTCGGGAGTTCGATTCTCCCCCCAGCCACCTAAGGAGATGTGTTCTTTCTCAAAGACTTGAATAGATTGATATATCGGGCTAATCCCAAAATCTAATAAACCACTCACTTTATGGCTTCTTTATACTTTTGCTAAAATTAGCCTCAAATAGAGTTCGATTCCGACCCGCCTATTTACAAATAACTTGACAATTATAACAACAAACATTATTAGAACTTAGCACTCAAAAAGAACAAGCAGATACTAAAAAACATAAATTATAAATTTAGTTTTTCTTACTATCTACAATTATCGTCACGGGGCCGTCGTTGAGGATGGTTACTTCCATGTACTCGCCGAATTGACCAGTTTTGACAGGAATCCCTTTTGTCATTAATGCAGCGATAAAGAGTTTATAAAGTTTTTCCGCCTCTTTTGGTTGTTTAGCCTTGATGAAAGATGGTCTTCTTCCGGCAGACAAGTCGGCAGCAAGAGTAAATTGCGAGACTACAAGTATCTCTGCTTTGGTATCGAGTATAGATTTATTCATTTTATTTTGTTCATCTGCCATAATACGCAGGTTTATAATTTTGTCAACCAGTTTGGCAACATCTTTTTCTGTGTCTTCGGCAAAAATTCCAAGCAGGATTACATATCCTTTGTCGATTTCAGAAAAAATTTTTTTCTGAACAGAAACCTTGCCTTTCCTCACTCGTTGGATTAAAACAATCATGGATGAGGTGTTGGTGTTGGACTGGGTAGTGGTTGATCACCGATACAGTCTTGACAATAAGTAGAAAACCCATCTGTTATAACTGTTTTTTCCTTCGGCTCCAATATTGAGGGATCTACTCCGGTTATATCAGTAATCATTTTGTCAGTATCCTTAGTAACAAAAACAGTCTTTTTCTCGATTTGTAAAGGATGTACATTTTCCGTACCTTTCATAAAGTATTCAAATCTGGTTGGACAACTGCTTCCTCCTTGATCTGGCGGTTTGGTAGTATTGGCAACAATTCCAGTATCTGTGCAAACTTGTCTGCCCACAACATCAGCTGGTCTTATTGGAAAAAGATCTGGTTGATTTTTGAGAACGTAACTCATCACTCTGTTCCAAATTGGTGCAGCTCCAGTTATCCCTGAGGTTAAGTAAGGGTTCATCGGTGTATTATCGTCATTACCAACCCAGACTGCTGTCAAGAAGTTGGGGGTATATCCAATTGTCCAGTTGTCTCTTTTATCATCTGTGGTTCCGGTTTTGACTGAAACAGTTTTTTTAGGAATAGATAGGAATGAACTGGGTCCAAACTCAATAGCTCGCGCGTTGCTATCAAGCAGAATATGAGAGATGATAAAAGCAGTTTCTGGAGAAATAGCAGGTTTTCCCAGAATCGAAAGAAAACTGGGGTTTTTAATAGGTTTTTTGATATCTGGGACATAATTTGGGTCGTTAAATTGGTACAAAATATGACCTTCTTTATCCTCAACTTTTAGAACACTGTTTAACGTTTTAGGTATTCCACGATTAGCAAAAGCTGAAAAAGCCTGAGCCATCTCAGTCATTCTCACCTCTCCACCTCCCAGGGTAAGAGATAGTCCGTAGCGACTGGGATCTTGAAAAGTTGTCATCGTAAAGGCCGAGGCTGAAGCAATAAACTCTCTAACTCCATTTGTAGCCAACATTTTTACTGCGGGTATATTAAAAGAGTTACCCAGAGCATAGCGTACCGGTTGTGGTCCATGAAATTTTCCATCATAATCGACAGGACAGTATTTTGTGGGGAATGAAGGAAAACACGTGGGAACATCCAAAAAGATTGTAGCAGGAGTTACTAAATGTCTTTCTATTCCTATTGCGTAGTTAAGCGGCTTTATCGAACTTCCAGGTTGACGAAGAGCTGTTGTAACGTTAAAGGCTCCTGAGGGGGTGGCAAAGTAATCAACTGATCCAACCATAGATAAGATCTCTCCTGTTGAGGGACGAGTAACAAGGATAGCACCATTACCAACATCAAGAGCCTTAATCTTGGTAAGCTCATCAGTAAGTATCTGTTCTGCTTTCTCCTGAATATCAAGATCAAGAGTGGTTGTTACCTTTAATCCTCCCTCCTCAACTG
>Ga0209515_10001256_pt1 | contig 43341 bp, 38 predicted proteins | sample Subgroupgradi54m_FD_187454 | JGI IMG/M metagenome (GOLD analysis project Ga0209515, IMG submission 187454) | Subsurface groundwater microbial communities from S. Glens Falls, New York, USA - GMW60B uncontaminated upgradient, 5.4 m (SPAdes)... ... | reverse complement strand
AAGAGTTTCCAGACAAGTACGCCAAAGCACAAGCCTTCCCAGCAAACTCACGTCTTCACGAGGGTGTAGCAAAGTCGAAAGTTCCGAAATAATAGAACTAAGGCCGATCCATAAAAGCATCAAACAAGTTGACACGATAAATAGATTGATCAAAATCTTAGAATGTGTTTTTCTCGGCTCCTTCAATATGAACCGGTAAAAAAGAAAAAGAACAAGGATAAAAATAACGCAGCAACCTCGAGACAAAGACATAAAAAGAGCCGCATTCGAGATGACAAGCACAAACAGCAGAAATATCCTTTCTTCACGATGAGTTTTTTCCCGGCTCACGCCATATCGAGCATTCAGGTACAAAAATCTTCCGAGAATCAAAAAAATCAGCATCCCTATAAAAGCCGCAAAGTGGTTGGAATTCACAAAAGTTGAGAAAAAACTATCATAAGGCGCCCCATCTACAATGACCTGGTAGAACCACATCACTTTTTTCGCCTTGGAAAGACTTTCAAGAATACCGAGTAAAGAAACACCGAAACTGAGAATAAAAATAACTCGGATAAGGTTGGAAACCTGCTTTTGACTCTTCAAAAAATTTAGAACCAGCCAAAATGAAAGCACATAAGTCAAACTTTTGAAAATGGACTCAACCGTCGCCTTCAAATAGAAAGTCTGACTCACAAAATGTGAAGAGCCCTTAGGCAGGAGAGTTTGGATAATACCCAGAATAAGAAAAACTATGAGAAAGGGATTGATAGAGGACTTGCACCATGACAATGCGCGATCTAAGAAAAAGGCGCGGCAAAACCATGCGAGAACGCCTATAAAAACGGCGGTTTCAACCAGAAAAAGAGGTGTGGGTCTGTTGGAAGCTAAAGCCAGAGGAGAGAAAAATATCAGGAAGAGTAAAACACACCAGATAATCTTATCAAAAATACTGCGCATCATCCGCTCGAGGAATGCTTATTCTCACTTTCACTATTGTTCTTCCTCTTTCCGTAATAGTGATAGTAGCCTTGTGAGAAATAGTGGTAGGCGGGATCTTCTCTTTCCATGTCCATTTTATTGATAATCACGCCAAGAATCTTCACACCCGTCTCGAGCAGTCTCTGCTTGGCTTTCTTAACCAGGTTGCGGCTCACATGCCTAGCCTGAATCAAGAAAATAGCACCGTCGCATTTGGTTCCGATGACAATACTGTCCGCCAGGCCCACGACCGGAGGAGAATCAATGATGACACGATCATAAGCAGACTTGGCTTCACGAATAAAGTTTTCCATCCGGTAAGAAGAAAAAAGCTCCGTAGGATTGGGAGAAAGAGGTCCCGCCGACACCACTTCAAACTGAGGGATATTCGTCTTCTGCACCACTTCGGAAAATTGCACGTTGCTCGCAAGATAATTACTTAGACCAATCTTGTTATCAGTATTCGTAAAAAGATGGACGGTGGGATGTCTCAGATCGGCATCAACAAGCAGCACCTTTTCGCCATCACGCAGAAAAGTGGAAGCCAGGTTGGTTGCAATCAGACTCTTCCCTTCTGACGGAACAGCACTAGTGATCAGAAGACATTTCAAAGTGCCCGGTGCACCAGAAAAATTAATCGCTACTTTAACGAAGCGAAAGGATTCTGAAATATCAGAAAGAGGATTGTAATGCACGAGAAACGCTTTTTGATGAATCTCCGCTGTTTTTTCCTTAAAAAGAGGAATATGTCCCAGAAACGGTAATTGTATAAATTTCTCTATGTCTTCCTGAGACTTGATCGTATCATCCCAAAAGTCCATGACAAAAATAATGGTCGAACTCATCATGAAAGAACCCAACACCGCCATAAGCAGAATCTGGAACCGCTTGGGCCCTACGGGCTTGGAAGGAACTTCGGCTTCCCTTAGAATCCGGACATTGCTGACTTGAAGCTGATTGGTCAGGGTCGTCTTAAGATTACGGATAATGTTCTCCGTTTCGATTTTGATACGATCTTTTATAAATTGCAGAGTTGACTTCGCTTCCACTACTTTGGGATGTTTCGCTTTGTACGTTTCACGAAGTCTAAGGAGCTGAGCCTCAGCCTCAGCGGCTTTGGATTGAAGCTGCCTGACCAAAGGATCATTCACCACAGAAGGAAGTGTTTTAGCAACTTCATCTTTAGAAACTTCCTGCAATTGGCCATAAGGAGTCTGAAGCTGAACCTTATCCGCATCCTCAGGAAAAAATTGCAGAAGTTCTTTGGGAATATAAAGCTTCTGCTCAATATGGCGTTTGATATAAGTTCTGGCAATGGCATTGGCAATTTCCTTGGCCATAATGGGATTGACGCTTTTGAAAACAATGCTGAAAATTCTTGTGTCTTTAATTCTCTGAATCCTGAGCCCTGCTTGCACAATCCCCACGCCTATCTTTATGCGCTCCTCTTCCGGAATTTCTTTCGAGAGCTTGAGCTTACGTATTTCCAGCAGAGGCTCTAAAAGGTTGTTGTCTGTCAACGCTTTTCCAATCAGGCCCTCGCTTTTCAAAATTTCAATCTGGGTGTTGTAATAGATAAGCTCACCTGCGGGATAAAGATCTGCGGTTTTGAACTCAGCATAAGACGTAGGTTGGTTTTCCTGCTGAATCAGAATTTGAGATTCTGATTCAAAAACATCAGGGAGTTTGAAAACATAGATCAAAGTGATGGACGCCACAACGACCGCAATACTGAGGATGACTTTGAAGTATCTCCTCAAAAGGGTCAGATAATACCGAAGATCTATTTCCTCTTCTATAAATTGTAGTCTCTGCGCATCCATGCCTAGAACCAGCTTTGTTCAACCACAACAATATCATTCGCCTGCAAGGGAAAGTCTTTCTTCCTGCCCTGAATAATTTGCTCAGCGTTTACTTTATACACTTTTTTTTCTCCCCCTTCCACGCGAATGACCTTAATTTTTTTGATATTCGCAACGCTAGAAAATCCACCGGCCATGGCAATGGCTTCAAGAAGCGTTGTTTCACCCTGTTCACTTTCCAGTTTATACGGTCCTGGCCGATTGACTTCTCCAAGAATGGATACCGTCAGGGTATGAAACTGCTTCACACGGATATGCACCTGCGGATAAACCAGATAATCTTTCGTCAGAAGAGTCGTCAGTTTTCTTTCCAGATTTGTCACGGAAAGACCTTCCGCCTGAACCTCTCCTAAAAGAGGAAATGTGATCGTCCCTTTGGAGTTAATGGTAAATTCTCCACTCATTTCCTCGTCGGGATAAACTTTAACCTCCAAAGTGTCTTTAGTATTAAGACGGTAATCTTCCTCAGGAGGAGCTTGCTCGGAGACCTCAGTAGGTTTCAAACGCCCTATCTCCATACTTGAGCAGCCGCTGACCCATGCAATGAAGAAAAATATCGAAACAACGGAACGTCGCAGCTTATCGGAACGGATCAAAGTAGACTACTCCCCGATTTAAAAACCAAGTGTTATGGAAAGCTTGTAAACGTGTTGCCTTAAATCACTGCTATGAATGTTGGAGACCTTGAGTGAAAAATCATGGGAAAGCACAATGCTAATATTATGCCTCATTTTGTATTGGAATCCATAGCCAAGACTGTAAAGTTTGTCCCTTCTTCTAGGTCTTACATTGTTATCGTCTCCGGTAAGAGGTGCGCTATGCTCCGCCCCAAAAACATTGCTTTGTATCCCCGCATGGGAAAGGATGGAGAATCTAGAAGTAATCGGAAAATGAGGTTCAATATGAAAATTCTGAGCTTGAAAGAGAGGAACGCCGCTGGTGAAAGAATTTTCTGTTGCTGAACCAGCCGTGATTTTCAACTCAGGAAGGAAACGCCTCCCAGCACTGTAGAGGTAGATAAGTTCGAGAAAAGGGCCCTTATGGTTGGTGACATAAAGAGGATGCTCACTCAATTTTTTTACCATCCCTCCGAAATTGAGAAAAATAGCCGATTTTCTAGTAATTCTTCCGCTGACACCAATGGAAAGTCTCCAGTTGGTGGCGTTCAACTGCCCGTTGCCTCCTATCGTCTTGCCTCCTCCCCCTTGTACAAAGAGGGACGTTTTGGGCGTTATATAATAACTGAACCGCGGCAAAAACCAATGCTCTCTTGAATCGTTGATATCGGCGGTCCTGGAAGTAAAGTGGGATTCCTTCCAGGAATGTTCAAAAGCGCCGGAAAATTTCTTGTTCAGAAAATACTCGATTTCATTGTTAATGGTGTTGTCCGTGCGAAGACTGAAGTTGGTCGTTTCCGATGTCGCCCGGTCAAGACCCCGAAACAAGTTGTAATACTCTCGAATAAATGTCCGCTTGCCCAGTGGCACTTCAAAATTGAGGGCCGCATTCTGATAATAGCGTTTCACCTTGCTCTCGTTGAATCTTGCTGGGACCTCAATGCCGGGCGTGTATTGCAGCGTAGCTTTGATTCGATCCCCGCTCAAATCAATCATAGTGGTCGGAATCACGTGAAAAACAATGGTTCCCTTTTGGGATTCTCTGTTTTCGTTGAAATAATTGGTATCATAAAAATTTTGGTAAGTGATGGTCTGAGAAAACCTCTTCCTTTTTTTCCGTTGCAGCAGCAATTTGAGAGCATCAATACGGGCCTGCCTTTCTGCCCCACGCAATCTCTGATATTCGTGTTCCTGAATGAGAGAATTGTAAGCTTCCTGCTCAAGTTTCCCTTCCTCAGCATAGGATTCTGTCCTTAAGTATTTCTCACTTCCGATTTTCTCCGAAGCCTGTGAAGAAGATGTTTCTCCAAACAAAACTAAAAGGGGAAGAACAGCATAAAGAATGGAGACCTGCCAAGAAAAGTGATTGCTGTCCGATTTGGTTTTCAGATTAATCATCGTCCCCTCTTGAGGGATCCAAGGGCAATCTTGGCCTGCTGAAAGTTCGGATTTAAGTGCAAAACGGTTTCATATTCTCTCGCCGCCAGATCATTTTTGTTTTCAGCCTCATAAGCAGCAGCGAGGTTATAATGTGCCAGCACCGAATCGGGTTTCAAAGTCACAGCACGTTGGAACTGTTCCTCAGCATCAAGAAATTTCCCTTTATACCAGTAGGCATGCCCCAGGTTAATATAAACCTCTGCTGCACGATCGTCATTTTTTGCAAGCTTTGCCACTTTCCGATAGGCCTCAATAGCTTCATCATACCTTCCGGCAAATTCCTGAAGCCTTCCCAAGTTATAAAGAATCGGAGCGTAATCACTCTTTATCTTAAGGGACTTTTTATAGAAATCAATGGCCTTATAATATTCCCCGTTCAACTCATTGACATACGCCAGTGCCCCGATGGTGTACTCATCGGCCTCTATCTTCACCGCCCGATCTGCCATTTGAAGGGCCGCTTCTTTCTCTCCCATAAAGGCCAGCGCTGTCGCAAGCCCTCCATAGGACCAGGCATCCTTCTTGTCCATCTGAATGGCTTCCTGAAATGCACTACGGGCGTCAGCATAAAGCCCCTTCTCCAAAAGAATGAAAGCAAAATCACGAACCATACTCTTGGCATAAGGACTGATCTCCTGAGTTGCGTAGCGCGCAAAACGATTATCCGCAAAAGTTGATCTCATTTTTTCAAAGGAATCCGTTGCACGCACGGGATCTCCCATATCGTAGAAGTAAACATATCCGGCGCGAAATTGAGAAAGAGGGGCAACGGAAGTCCCTGAAAAATTGACTGCAATGGTTTTGAATTCCTCGGCCGCCTTTTCGTAATCTCCTGTTTTCCGGTGCGTATCAGCAAGCTGATAACGGCTGTAAACCGCGTACTCGCTTTTAGGAAAACGATCCATGATCTCTTCAAAAATTTCAACTGCTTTTTCCAGTTTGGAGTGAGATTTTAAAGAAATTCCCAAATAAAAAAGAGCCTTGACAGCCTGCGCATTATCGGGAATGACCGTGGAGGCAGCTTTGAAAGATTCTTCGGCTTTTTTGAAGTCGAAAACTTTGTAATAAAGCATGCCAGTCTTGAAATATATCTGTTGCAGATCATAATCATCTTTGGTTTGCGCTGCCACAACTTGCAAACGTCCGATTTCCTTGGATACTTCCTGAAACCCTTGAACCCGCCTCATGAGAACATCAACAATGTTTTCTTCGCGAGATCCCCGGCACTGGTTCTTAAGTCTGGAAAGCAATGACTGCGCTTTATCATATCTGCCAAGCTTGGCATAGGCATAGGCCAAATCCAATTGAATATCCACAAGATCCTTGTAATCATAGGCTTTCTGAACCAATTCCTCGTAGGAACGAATGGCTTGGGTTATTTCCCATTTCTGATCATAATCCTTGGCGCGCTCGTACAATTCTTTTTCCTCCGGATTCAGATTTCTTCCCCGCCGCACCGAGATATTGGAAGTCTCAGTCAATTTGCCGCTCATGCCGAACCACCCCTTAATCATTGCCAGCGCTTGATCGATAAACCTAAGCCAGGGTTTTCTCTGCTTCTGACGGTCCGATAGAACATCCTGCAGAATGAACTTCACGTCGCGGATTTGTCTAAAATCCTTGGCTTCAGAGGCAATCGATTTGGAAAACTCAAGGCCGGTGAATTTCTTTGGATCCGGATTCTTTTCACCTAATTCTGTTACCAAAAGATCATCCATAAAGAATTTGAGGGTCTTCATATCATCCACACTTTGTACCGACGCGACCTGAGATAGCGATTGTTCCAGATTTCCTATGGCAGCATCCACCAAAAACCTATTGTACGCCATAAAGAATGTGAATATAATGACTAAACTTATGAGCAGGGTTCCCAAACTTACGGTGAGAGAATATCCTTCCCTTCGGCAAAGTATGAAGTTTTGGAAATCCGATTCCTGAGTCATTCAAATTTTGCTTTTTCTATTAAGTAGTTGGTTACTCTATATATAGCGTTAATTAAACTCTTATCATCCTATTTTCGGCAGAAAGCCTTGTTGTCTTAAGCTATTAAAACATAAGGACTAATGCTTAAAACCAAACGGACGGTTCTCCTTTGGTAGAAATCCCGAAGCGAAGCAAACGCATATCACTCTCCCAGCGAATCGCAGCGATCATGATTTTCTTGTCTTTCCTCATGATCACGGCCTTCACCACGGTTCAGGTCCGAAATCAAATCCATACCATTACATCTTACAACGCTTACCGCGCCCGTTTATCTACCGCTATCATGAAAGATCATCTTGAAAAAGCGCTGTCTCAAACTCTAAAAAGAAAATACATCCCTCCCACCTTGAGGGAAACGCTTTATTCTCTACGAGATGAAAAAATCATCGACAACGGCTGGGTCATCAACAAAAAGAAAAACAAAATTGCCGCCACGGATGAGACCAGCCTCAAGGCCAATTTCACTCTCCCAGAAAAATACATGACGGAAACCATTTTGAATAAAGACGTCATCGACAAATTGTTCTACACTTTCACAGATAAAGATCACAACACCATGGACGTTTACATCCCCCTGTTATCGCAAAATGACAAATTGCGCTTCCTGGCCAAAACCAGTTTCTCGCTCGGAAACATGCAGGAAGCCCTGCGCCAGGTCTACATTCCTGTAAGCATTATGGTGCTGGCCGTGATCGGGATTAACTTTCTCCTCGGAGCAGCCCTTTCCAAATCGATTATCAATCCCATCAAGATTTTGAACCGCGCCACCAAGGAAATTTCAGGAGGGAAACTTGAGCTTCGTGTTGACATACAAACCGGGGATGAGATTCAAGAACTGGGTGAAACTTTCAATGGCATGACTCAGGCTCTCGTTAAAATGAAAGCCAGAGCAGAAAGCGCCAACCCTCTCACCAAACTCCCCGGCAACGTTGCCATTCGTGAGGATGTGGAGCGGCGCATCAAAGACGGCCAGAAATTCGTCATCGTTCACTCGGATCTGGACAATTTCAAAGCCTACAACGACAAATATGGACTCGGCGCAGGCGACCAGGCTATTCAATTGACCGCCGATACTTTCAAGGAAGCCATCGCCAAGGCAGGTAATCCGGATGATTTTCTGGGCCATGAGGGAGGAGACGATTTTGTGGTGATCACCACACCCCAAAAAGTACAGGAGCTTACCTCTTACTTCATCAAGCGCTTCGATGAGGAAACCCCCAAACTTTACAACGACGAGGACAGAAAAACGGGTTATATCATCGCGAAAAATAGACAGGGTGTCATCTGTAAATTTGGCCTGATGTCTATATCACTGGCGGGTGTCACGAACGAACACCGTGTTCTAGGAAGTTACGCTGAAATCACCAATATCATGCCTGAAGTAAAAGAAAAAGCTAAGGCCATTCAGGGAAGTTCTTATGTCCTGGATCATAGAAAAGAATAGGAATCAACTGTTAGGAGGGGGATACTGTGCCTGCTTTTATTGTTTTTCCAGGATCGGAATCCGTTGGTTGGGATGTATCCTTGTTGTTCTTCAAATCAGAAGGAAGTTCTGATGTGGTGGTAGATGTGGATTCTTTTTTACTTGTATCCGGTGGTGCAGAAGAAGTTGTTCCTTGATCAACTCCTCCATTCTCAGCGTTATCGGTTTGCGCATCTGTGTTTCGTATTTCCTCAACAACTTTGTCAACTACCCTATCTGTCGTTTCAATGATCTTTTCTTCTATAGGCCCCAAAATGCCTGGATCTAATTCTACAAACTCAGGAGATTCGGAAATTTCCTCAATTGTACGATCAACAGTTTTCTTGACTGGCTCAGGTCCTGCCACTTCGGTCGCAGCAACAATCGTCTCCTCCAATTCTATCTTCGCGTCTTCCGCATCTTGAACCGGATCAACGGGGTGCTCAGGCTTAGAAGGCGTCACCCAATCAGAACCTATCGGACCACTTCTAAGTGAATCAATCGGTTTACCACCGCCACCTGGTTCACCTATCTTTTCTTCTCGACCACCTATGATATCTCCTCCATCAGTTAACATACTAATAGCATCTCCTCCAGTATCCACCACGGGAAGAGTCGTATCAGGACCAGGACTAACCTGGTCATCACCTATAACGCTAGGATCCTTCGTCACATCAACGGGACTCCAAGGATCTGAGGCATAAAGAACTTTGTTGATATCTCCTCCATCAGCAGATATCCCAGGACCTTCACCAATACCTATCACATCTGGTCCGCTTGGACCACCCTCTGTAATAACAGGTCCACTCGGTTCATTGATCTTTTTTTCTCCACCACTTATGATACCTCCTCCGTTAGATTCACCACCGATGGGTCCGGGTGTCTCTGCAAGATCAACAGGATGACCGTCTGGACCTAGACCATTAGTCATCTCATCAGGACGATCAGAGGGATAATTAACTTCTTTGATATCCCCTCTTTCAGATATCTCAGGACCTGTTCCTGCCGTATCACTTCCTATCGGTCCACCGTCTGTCACAATGGGACCAGATTCACCACCGATGATGGGTCCGGGTGTCTCTGCAAGATCAACAGGATGACCGTCTGGACCTGGACCACCAGGACCTTCAATAGGACCAATGCCAGTATCAGTTGGAGTAATTCCTTCCCCAATAGGTGGTTCAGCAGCAGGTGTTATTAAAGGATCAGAAGGATAATTAACTTTATCAGAGCCACTTGGTCCACTACCAATTCCCACTCCTTCATCACTGATTTTCGTCCCGCCTCCAACATCCACAAGATTAACACCCTTATCACCACCACCTATGATACCAGGACCAGTTTCTCTTCCAATTCCTCCACCACCCTCAACACCCGACCCTCCTCCGATCTTGACAGTATCATGGCCTATAGTTTCAGTTCCCGAGCCAATAGATTTCTCTTCCCCTTCTCCGACGACAGGAACTGTGGGAGCTGTACCGTCAGGAGTTGTTCCACCCGTGATACCAGGTTCAGTTAGTCCACCATCAGATATCCCACCAGGACCTATTCCTACTTCTGGACTTACCTTATCGTTTCCTATCTGGCTAACACCGGGTTCGATCGCTTTCTCGGACGTCCCTCCAGCTATTGATGTTACCGGAGCTGTTCCTACCGTCTCTTGAGGACCTACCATCGGTACCGTATCGCTTCCTATCGGATTTCTAACGGTTTCTATAATCACTTTTTCTGGGGTCCCTCCAGCTATTGGTGTTGCCGGAGTTGTTCCCGCCGGCTCTTGGGGACTTACTACGGTATCGCTTCCTATCGGATTTCTAACGGTTTCTATAATCGCTTTTTCTGGGGTCCCTTCAACTATTGGTGTTGCCGGAGCTGTTCCTACCGTCTCTTGAGGACTTACCGCATCCCTTCCTATTGGACCAACGGATTCGATCGTTTTCGCGGGGGTTCCTCCAGCTATTGGTGTTGCCGGAGTTGTTCCCGCCGGCTCTTTAGAATTTACCGTATCGCTTCCTATCGGATTCTTAACGGTTTCTATAATCTCTTTTTCGGGAGTCCCTTCAACTATTGGTGTTGTTGGAGCTATCCCTACCGCCGGCTCTTTAGAATTTACCGTATCGCTTCCTATCGGATTTCTAACGGTTTCTATAATCGCTTTTTCTGGGGTCCCTTCAACTATTGGTGTTGCTGGAGCTGTTCCTACCGGCTCTTGAGGATTTACCGTATCCCTTCCTATTTGGCCAACAATCGGTTCGATCGTTTTCTGAGGAGTTCCCGTTGTCGGAGCCGTTTGATCTACACCCTTTGTTTTTTCTCCACTCTCAACAGGTTTTTCTTGAGGAGCTTTTCCTTCCACTGTTTTGGTTTCAGGCTCTTTCGCTTTTTCCTGTTCAGTAGCTTTTTCAGTTGTGGGTTTTTCTTCAGCAACTTTTGTCTCAGTTGGTTCTTTTGCTGTTTCTTTTGCCTTTTCCTCTGTCTGAGGTTTCTCTTCTGGTTTTTTCTCTGCCGCTGCTGGCACCGATTGAGCAACTTTTGCTTCGACTGCCGTCGTTACTACATTCTTCACAGCCTCTTTCACAGCTTCTAAAGCACCTTGTATGACCTCGTGTCTTGCTTGCATCATATCACTGGAAGAAAGCTCACCGGGAATTGGGGTTACATCCATCCTTCCTACTCCTAGATTGACGCTACTCGGGTTGGAACCCGATGAACCTGAAGATTGTATTTCAGGCGGTTTCACCATCCACCCATTGCCATTTCCTTCTAAAGCGCTTCTAGGCATTTCCCCTAAAAACTTGTAGAGCTGATCGGGGTTGGTTGGAACCGGACCTACAACATTCTCTACTGCCTTTTCCGGACCTAAGGCGCTTAAAACACCTTCAGAGATTGAAAGCACATGAGCCGTCGTTGTAAAAACTTGTTTAGCGCTCATCGTAGCACCAAACTTTCCAACTTCAGGGTCCACAGTTGCCAAAGCTGCCTGGGCTTGCTTGGGATCAGCATAAGTGGCACCTAAAGCATGTTTGGCCAAAGCGGGAATCACTTCTTGAGTTTCATACTCCAGTTTTTCCTGCTGGGCATAGGCTAAGGAAGTGATGTGAGAGAAAATGAGGAAATAAATGAAGAAGGTACAGCCTTTACTTTTCTTTATCATCAACTTAAATCTCCCATCAAAATTTGTCATTGCATCTTAGGTTAGAACTAATTAAAGCTTACCCAATGGTTTGAATGGAGTCAAATCTGACTAAAAAAGGGTGAAACCCTAAATTTGAATGTGAGATTGAAGTAGCCGATATGAGCGTAAGTACTTGAAAACTAAAGGGTAGGAGATTGGGAGTATCTTCTCCTTAGAAAAAGGAAAAGAAGCCCCAAAAAGCACCATCCCAATATTCCGCTATGAAGGTTTTTGTCGCCAAAAAGAAGGGTGAAGGTATTGGGAACACTGGCAATGAACCAGTTATCTATTTTAAGAAGGAAAACCGAACCGGCATGAATTCCAATGGAAAGAAAAAGAGAACGTGTTTTCAAAAAACAATAAGATAGAACACAGCCAAAAATAAACAGCCCCAAAAGATGCGGACCCAGATGGAGCGGATGCAGTAAAGGATCGGCAAGGTGAAGCATGGCCTTGAAACTATCCATGAAGGTCGGATGCTGGGGAATAGGATGGCGGCCCCCTTTAAAAAAATGAAGGGCAGCATAAATCAAATTGGCCGCCACAAGGCTCCCTGCGGTAGACCATTTGGATTTAAGCTGTGCATAAACGAAACCCCGGAAAAAGAATTCTTCTGTCACTCCGATAAGAAGCGAAGCAAAAAAATACTCCGTGGTTTTGAAAAGAACCTTCCAAGCAGGGTCCCAATTGGCATTGATTTGACGACCTCCCAAAAGAATTTCCAGGCTTGTCAAAAGAGCCAAAGTCAAAAAACCGATGACAAATCCCTCGGACAAAAATCTGACGGATCCTTTCTCAAAAATCAATCCGTATTTTTCCAAATCCCTGAGGCGAATCCTTGCAAAAAAAATAGCCCCCAAAGAAAGAATCATGACCAGACGGCTCAGGATGCGCTCGAATTTGAAGGAAGTGAGTTCGAAAATCCAAGGGGCAAGAAAAGCGCTCAGGCAGAGAATGAAAAGAAAAATCAAGAAAGGTTTTATGAATTTCATGGAGGTCCTATCGGATCTTCAGGGTAAGCTCAATTTCACAGGCCGCATTACCCGGTAGACTCGCCACACCCACCGCTGACCTGGCGTGAAGACCTTTTTCACCGAACACTTCCTTAAAAAGATCCGACGCCCCATTCAAAACACGCGGATGGTCAAGAAAAAGAGGATGGGATTGTATGTATCCCACAAGACGCAGGATTTTCTCTACCTTATCCAAGGTTCCGAAATGACTTTGAATCACACTCAAGGCATTCAAGGCACAAAGCCGCGCCGCTGCACAACCTTTTTCGAGGGAAAGATCGGCTCCCAACTTTCCGCGATAAATGATTTCGCTTCCCTGGCGCGGCAAAAGCCCGCTCAGAAAAACCAATCCATCGGATTCCATCACGGAAACATAAGATCCAACGGGTTTCGGCACCTCAGGGAGTTTGAGGCCAAGTGTCTTCAAGGTTTGATCGAAACTCATGCCTTCACCGCCCGAATCAGAGTTGCAATCCCGCCGGTATAAGAGTCTATCTTCACACTGGAAAATCCGAGCTTTTCAAGAAGCCCCTTGATTTTTTCCGGCTCATCAAAATGAAGGATGGAATTTGAAAGAAAGGAATACGCCTGAAAAGACTTGGAAACCAGGGCTCCCACCAAGGGGAGGTAAAATTTAAGATAGGGATAGTAAAGTAATTTGAGTCCCGGATGATGGGGGCGCGTCAGCTCAAGAAAAGCAACCTTCCCGCCATGATTCAAAACCCTTTTCACTTCGGCGAAAAATCCGGACAAATCCTGAATACTCCGGAGTGTGAAAGCAGCCGTTACCAGATCAAAGGATTCTGAATCTAAAGGAATGCCTTGGGAAATATCTGCATTCAACCAGATAATCCGAGGATCAGGAACCGTCTTCTTCGCTTTTTCCAACATTGTTTCACACAAATCGACAGCACAAATCTTCTCAAAATGCCCCTGGTGGAGAAAACTTTCAAGAAATTTTCCCGTTCCCGTTCCGATGTCGAGAATGGACCTCTCTGCCCCGGTCAATACATTGTCAACCGCCCATTTTCTCCAGGACCGATCAAGACGAAGGCTGAGAAGAGAGTTTAGAAAATCATATTGAGGAGTGATTCCGGTGAAAATTTCTTTGATACGGGAAGAATGGGGTGTGGTAAACGTCGGCGTGGACATCACTCGCAATACTGAATGATTTGGTAATTCGTGTTCCTCTGGGCAGCCTGATAGCCGCCTCTCTCGATCAGACGAATCAAGTCTCGGGGAGCGGTTCTATATTTGATACCCGTGGGTTCGATGACTAGTTCCTCCATCAACGTCCCCCCCATATCATTGGCTCCGAACTCGAGGGCCACCTGAGCAAGCTTATGACCTTCCGTCACCCATCCCGCCTGAATGCTCGGAATGTTATCGAGCATCAATCTTGATACGGCAACAGTCCTCAAATAATCTTCACCGCTGGCCATGGGAAGATGCTCCAAACTGGGGGTGCCTTTTGTGGACATGGACCAGGTAATGAAGGCACGAATACCACCCGTTTCATCCTGAAGATCACGGAGTTTGAGAAGATGAATAATCCTCTCTTCAATCGTCTCCACATGCCCGAATACCATGCTGGCAGTAGTTTTCAGACCGACTTCATGAGCGGCGCGCAGAACTTTGAGCCAGTTTTCAGCAGAAATTTTCTTGGGACTTATAATATTTCGTACCCGATCCACCAGCATCTCGGCACCCCCTCCGGGAAGCGAGTTCAGCCCGGCTTCTTTCAAGGCCGAGAGAACTTCTTGATAAGTCATCCTCTCGAGTTTCGCAATGATATCGATCTCGGGGGGCGAGAAGGAATGAATATGAATCTGCGGGAAAGCTTCCTTGATGGAACGGACCAGGTCCACATAGTAGCTCAGCCTGAGTTCAGGATTCAATCCTCCCTGGATAAGAACCTGCGTGCCCCCTATTTCGATCAGGGCACGGATTTTCTTAAAAATCTCCTCGCGATCAAGGGTATAGCTTTCGTTGTGTCCGGGTCTTCTGAAAAAAGCACAAAAGCCGCAATCAGCCACACAGACGTTGGTATAGTAAATATTCCGGTCCACGATAAACGTAACGCAATTCTCAGGATGAAGGCGGTTCCGTATTTCCTTCGCGGCCCTTCCGAGAAGCATGAGATCCGCTTCATAAAGAAGAATCCCGTCTTCCAAATTGAGCCGCTCACCCCTCAATCTCTTTTCGATAACTTTTTCTGCGACTGACATGGAACTGTCTCCTAGAAAAACGGGCAAAAATTCAAAGGAACACTTGAAGAAACCAAACCGATTTTCTGCGCGTAATCAAAGAAAAGAAGAAGGCCAGTCTTGATCTTCTCCGGCAAACGATATTCTAAACTTCGGAGATACTCGGCCACAAGTGTTTTTTGAAACGAAGGAACCTGACTGGTCTGAACGATATTTTCAATGTCACCCAGATTTCTCACGAGATTTCTTTCTAGAGACTCAAAAACCGCTTTCGTTTCTGAAACGTGCCCTTCAAAAAACGATTTACGTACCGTCCAAAGCGCAAAACAGAATGGATAACCGGTCCACTGCCACCAGATTTCACTTAAATCATAAGCGAATAATCCGGGAGGCCTGAAAAACAACGCCTCATCTCCAATCAAAAGGCAAGCGTTGTAACAACTCAACATTTGCTCGGGAGGCAAGAGACTTTCCTCAAACACATTCTCAAAACCCCAGCGCAATTTCAGAAGGATCTTAAGCAAGGAGGAAGCACTCAAACTTTTGGCAGAAAGCCCGATTCTCGCTCCATCCAGAGATTCAATGGGTTTGGAGCTGTAGAGGGTCACACTTCGTGACCGGCGATAAGCTCCAATGCAGAGACTGGGAAGCACAAAAAGATCTTGAAAATGACGGGCATAGAATAAAGACGAGGTAAGGCCCAAATCGATTTCCCCATTTCGCATCTTTTCATTGATCTGCTGCGGGTAACCTTCTACAAAACGAATGCCGCTTTGGCCATTGCTGGAATCCCAAGAATGAAAAAATGGGAGGGTATTCAGAAAATCAATCTTTCCAACTCTCGTGACGGATTTCTGAGTCAGGATATTCATGTGAGGAATTATATCAACTGCGGATTGGCAACGACCGAAGTTTCCTTACCTTTCCACCGCTCGAAGAGTTCAGCTTCAATTCCAAGAAGGTCGAGAACCTTGCCGACGACAAAATCAATCAAATCGTCAATCCGCTTGGGCCGGCCGTAGAAGCCGGGGTTGGCAGGAACGATATCGACTCCAAGTCTTGCGAGTTTCAGCATATTCTCAAGATGAATCGCACTCAAGGGCGTCTCACGCGGGACAAGAATCAGCTTCCTTTTTTCTTTGATGACCACGTCTGCGGCTCTCTCCAAGAGATTTTGAGAAGCGCCGTGAGCAATTTGGGATAAGGTCGAAACGCTGCAAGGCATGATCACCATGCCACGGGTCCGGAAGGAACCGCTGGAAACAGGCGCCAGCAGATCCTTGTAGTGATAATATTTTACCCGCTCCAAAACTTCCGGCTTGAAAAGACTTTTCAAGAAATCGTCGGAGCCCAAATCATCAATTTCGATTCCTACTTCCTCATGAATAACAAGGCGAGCTGCATCCGTAATGGTCAAAATCAAATCATAACCCAACTCTGCAAGCACCCGTGTCAGACGGAGGCCATAAACCACACCGCTGGATCCGGAAATCCCCACGATATACGGCTTCATATTAATACCCTCTTACCCTCTCAGTTAAAGCGCCAAAGGCTTGGCAAGGTCAAGACAAGTAGCCAAAAAAAGCACACCACTTACAAGAACATTCATTTGAAAAAAGGCTTCCTGAATCTTGGTCAATCCCTCCCTCGCCACCAACCAATGTTCTCGAATGAGGAATAGAATAATCAGAACCAAACCAGCCCAATAAAATAAACCTAATTGAGCTGTCCATCCCAGTAAGGCTAAAAAAGTGAGCGTCATCAAATGTAAAACTCTAGTCAACCAAAGCGTGGGACGGAGATCAAATTCAGCCGGGAAAGATTTCAATCCATGCGATCGGTCAAAAGAGACATCCTGAAGGGCATAAATCATATCAAAACCGGCCACCCAAAAAAGAACACTTCCAAATAAAAACCAACATTCCGGAGAAAGATTCCCTCGGCTCGCGACCCAGCCTGCGGCAGGCGCAACACCTAGTATCATACCCAAAAAGAAATGGCAAAACCATGTAAATCGTTTAAGGTAAGGATAAATCATGATCATGATCATGGGAATGGGAGACAGAAAAAAACAAAGGCGGTTCAGCATTGCTGAGGAAAGAAAATATAAAAGGAGGGACACCATCATCACAACCCAAACCGCTGAACGAGAAAGCAAACCTCTGGGCAGGGCCCATTGGCTGGTACGAGGATTGACGCTATCAAGTGAATGATCCGCCAGGCGGTTAAAAGACATGGCGGCCGTTCTCATTCCCACCATCGCTATGGTCACCCCTGCAAAAACATGGAAGCGCGGCCAGCCTCTTTCACCCAGCCACAGCCCCGTATAAGCGAAAGGCAGGGCAAAAAGGGTGTGCTCAAACTTGATCATGCCGAGAAAAACCTTAACCTTATTTGCCGCCTGATTGAGGAAAGCCATATTCTCTCCAGCGTTGGGTCACTCGGTTCTTGATTTCCTCACTCATGACGATATCGGGAGGCCAGGGTCTCTCCATCCCTTCTTCACGCCACTTCCGCGTGCAATCCACACCGATTTTCGATCCGTAAAGCTCATAAGATGAGGAAATGTCCAGTTCATCCAGCGGTCCATCGGTCAGCAAAATATCCCTCTTCGGATCCACATTGGCAAAAGCCCGCCAGGCCACTTCACTCAGATCATGAAGATTGACATCCGCGTCAAAAACCAGAACCATCTTCTCAAACATCAACTGTCCCAATCCCCACATCGAGTGCATGATTTTCTTGGCATGCTGGGGATAACTTTTTCGAATTGAAACGAGGACACAATTGGTAAAAGCTCCTTCGACAGGCAAATTCATATCAACAATTTCAGGAAGATGGGTGCGAATGAGCGGAAGAAAAATCCTCTCAATGGCTTTCGCCATGTAGGCGTCTTCCATAGGAGGCCGCCCTACGACGGTGGTGGGATAAATCGGATTTTCCCTTCTGGTGAGACACTGGATATGAAACACCGGAAATTCCTTAGCCAGGGAATAGTAGCCGGTGTGATCTCCGAAAGGTCCTTCGATTTTTCTTTCATCTACATCCACATATCCCTCAAGAACAAATTCGCTTTCCGCGGGGACTTCAAGATCTACCGTTTTGCATCGAACAAGTTCCAACGATTCACCGCGCAGGAAACCAGAAAACACAAACTCATCCACGCCAAAAGGAAGAGGACACACTGCAGAAAACATGGTGATCGGATCTGCTCCCAACACTACAGCCACTTCGATTCTTTTCTTCCCCATCTCCTTGGCTTTGCGAAAGTGATGGGTGCCATCTTTATGCGCCTGCCAATGCATGGCCGTGGTGTTGCGATCGAAAACTTGCATTCGATAAGTGCCCACGTTGCGGATGCCGCTTTCGGGATCCTTGGTGATCACCAAAGGAAACGTAATGTATCTGCCCGAATCGTCCGGCCAGCATTGAATGATAGGCAATGCATCCAAATTCGGATTCTGATCCACCATCTCCTGACAAGGAGCATGATGAACCAGCTTAGGCGTCATTTTATTCAAAAGATGAAGACGTGGAAGTAATTTGATCTTCTCCGTCAAGGTTTGAGGGACTTTCATATCAAGAAAGCCTGAGATCTTAGCGGCCATCTCCTCAAGGTCATGAACCCCGAGAGCTAAGCTCATTCTGCGGGTGGAACCAAAAAGGTTGATCACAAGAGGAAACTGGGAACCACGAACCTTCTCAAACCAAAGAGCCGGCCCCTGCTTTTTAACAACACGATCGTAAATCTCCGTGATCTCAAGTTTGGGATCCACCTCCACGGAAATTTTTTGGATTTCCTTTTCCTCCACCAATTTCTTGACAAACTCCCTCAGATTACGATACATGTTTCTTCCCTATCCTCCCGAAGAAATCAAAAAGACCCGTCAAGTTTCCCAAAGAAGCCGCCTGCAAAACCCTTCGAATTAAGTCCAGCTCGGTTGACGGAAAAAAGTTCGACTCAATCAACCCATTGTAAACCTCGCGAGAGGCATTGACTTCCAGCGGAAAAATAAAAAAAACAAATAGAACATAAAACGTAAACAGAAAGGCACCGAGAGGATACAAAAATCGAAAGGGAGATACCAAACTCGCCACAACCATCGGAACAGAAAGAATTCCCCCAACACGCACAGAAGGATAAAGGAAGGCCTTCGCTAAAAGCAGGGATCGTCCTTTCATATGCTGGATGACATGCCCCACTTGATGCTGTGCCTTTCCGATAGCTGCGAAAGATCGACTTTCATAGTCAAAAGGTGACAAGGAAATCACTTTCTTCTGAAGCAGATATTGGCTTGGGGAATTCGTTTTCCCTTTCTCAATATGGATGTCGAAGAACTGCAGGCCGTCCAATACCATCTTGGCGGCTTCATATCCTCCAGAAATGGTTTGGGACTCAATTTTTGAGAAAAACTTAAAGGTTTTCACGCGGTGATAATAAAGAAATCCCAACACACCTAAAGTCGGAAGAAAGACAAAAGAAACATAAAAATGCTGCGTCATGCAGAATTATAACTGTTTCAACCTTTAAGTACCATCAGTAATTGTTGCATGTCATGCGGCAGTTCGCTGCTGAAGGACATTTTCTCCTTAGTTCTCGGATGAACGAAAGCCAGATTTCTGGCGTGCAGAGCGTGACGCTTAATCAAAGGTGAAGCCCCGCCATAAATCAAATCTCCCAGCACCGGATGCCCAAGGTAGGCAAGATGCACACGAATCTGATGGGTACGTCCCGTATAGGGTTTGGCCTCGATACGCGTAGCGTTTTGGAAGCGCTCCATGACATGAAAGTAAGTCAGGGCTTGCTTGCCACCTGAAGGCTTAACAATAACCTTTTTGCGATTCAGGAATGCTCTGCCTACCGGTTCTTCACACCTGATCTCATCATGCTGAACAATTCCTTTCACAATAGCTTCGTAGATTCTGGTGATAGAATGCGCTTTGAACTGCTTCGCAAGGAAACGGTGTGCGGAATCATTTTTCGCCACGACAAGCACGCCGGAAGTTTCTTTGTCCAATCGATGAACAATGCCGGGACGAACCTTCCCTCCCAATGAAGAAAGCTGGTGACGGGTATGATACAAAAGAGCGTTCACCAGGGTATGCTCAAGATTCCCATAGGCCGGATGAACAACCATCCCAGCAGGTTTATCTATCAGAAGAACATCTTCATCTTCATGGAGAATGGTAAGCGGAATGGATTCCTCCCGGGTGTCCATACTCGCTCGGTCAGAGATTTCCAGAATAATGCGGTCTCCTTCTCGCACCCTATAATGAGCCTTGACTTCTTTATCATTGACTAGAACTTGACCGGCGTGAATCATTTCTTTAAGGCGGGTCCTTGAAAAGTCACTGGCCAGCTTCTTGGCAAGGAAAAGATCCAATCTTCCCTCAGCTTCCTCTTCCTTGACTTTAATTTCCCTTTGGGTCATGAAGAATCCGAAAATAAAAAAAGTAACTCAGAGAAGCCAGTAGAATAAAGACCAGGCTTAAAAGTTGCGGCAGAGTAAGTCCCAAAATAATATGCGGATTGTCACCACGAAAATCTTCCAAAATAAATCGGCCGGCACCATAAATCAAAAAATAGGCTAGGGTCGTCTCGCCGGGAAACTTTTTTCGATGGTGAAGATAGATTAAAAAAAGAAAAGCGGTGAAATTAAATCCGGCAGCGTAAAGCTGGACGGGATGCACAGGGTCGGGGAGAAAGGGATATTGCACAGCCCAGGGTAGATGAGAAACCCTTCCATAACAGCATCCGTTAAAGAAACAGCCGATCCTTCCAAAACCATGGGTTAAAAAAACATACGGAGCGAGAAAATCTGTCATTTTGAAATAAGACCAATGCTTCATCCGCGCATAAAACGGAAGAAAGACAAGACCTCCTATCGCACCGCCATAAAAGACGATTCCTCCTTCCCAAATTTTGAAAATCGCAGCCGGGTTTTCAGAAAAATAATCCCAATGTTGGAGGACATAAAAAATGCGTGCCCCGATAAAACTGGACAGCGTGAACAAAAGCACGAGATCTAGAACTTCCTCCGGTGTCCAACCTTCTCGGAGACTTTTCTGCTTCATTAGAAAGACGGCCGACAGGACGCCCAGGGTAACGCAAAATCCATAGCTGTAAATGGGCAGTGGCCCCAGATGAAACAAAACAGGATGCACTTATAACCTCTTTCGTAGAGTCGACAGAAGAAACAGGAAAACCCCCACGGTGATAAAAGAATCCGCCAGATTGAAAACGGGCCAAATCCTAAAATCAAGAAAATCAATGACATAACCAAACAGAAACCGATCCATTAAGTTGCTTGTAGCACCTCCTAAAATAAAGGCCAAAGACATCCGCTCGACCCAACCGGCTGTCCGCATTCGGAAAGAAAGAAAGATCAGTCCCACAAGACACAGAATCACAATGATGATCAAAACCGGCGTTCGATCTTGGAAAAACCCGAACGCAATCCCAGAATTTTTTACAAGGGTAAGGTGAAAAATATTGGTGACAACCGGGACACTTGAATGAGAGGACAAAAACTTAAGAGCTAAAAACTTGGTGAACCGATCGAGGACAACGATGGCAAGACTAACGGCATAAATTAACATTCAAAACAAGAATCAATCAAGGCTTCTTCTTTACCTTTTTTTCCTCTTCTTCCTTGCATTTGATGCAAAGCTTAGCATAGGGCATAGCGTTTAATCTCTTGGCACTGATTTTAGCCTCGCAAATCTCACATTCCCCGTAAGAACCGTCTTCGATCCTTCTCAAGGCATCATCAATATCATTCAGAATTTTTTGCTCCGTCGAGGCAAGATCTAGATTCAATTCGCGATCGTAATTGTCAGTCGCCACATCTGCCATGTGAAAGCTGTACCCAGAGAGATCGCCTGAAGCATCGCGCTGACTCTTATTCAGAGTATCCTTTTCAATATGATCGAGATCCCCCGAGATTTTCTTGCGGACCAGTTCAAGTTGATCCTTAAATTTTTTCAGCTCTTTTTTATTCATGGGACTCATGTCCTATCAGTTTGGAGAAAGAAGATTGTGGATTATACCCACCGATTTTTAATAAGTCAACGGGATAAAACGCCTAGAAAAGAATTCAGGAGGCTTTTTCCGTAGGGGAAATTTCAAGACCAGTCACTTCATCGTACCTTGGCTGCTGAAGGCGTTTCATGATAGCTACGGTAAAAGCCTTCACCACTTCCGGATCAAACTGCTTACCCGCACAGCGTTCCAATTCCTTGAGGGCATAATCGAAAGAACGGCCCTTCCGATAACATCGTGTGGAAACCATGGCGTGAAAAGTGTCCACCACCGTGATAATCCTGGCCTCAATGGGGATCTCATCTTCTTTCAAGCCGTAGGGATAACCGGAACCATCATAGTTCTCATGATGCAGCATCACAATTCTGGCAACCTCTTTAAAATCATCAAGTGGCTCAAGAATCCTGGCTCCTTTAAAAACATGGTCCCGCATTACCAACCATTCCTCTTCGGACAATTTACCTTCCTTCTTAAGAATATTGTCCGGAATGCCTATCTTTCCTACATCATGCAAGTGAAGCGAGGCCACTAAAACATCTCTTTTGTGGCCGCTCAGGTCCAGACCCATTTCCTCAGCAGTCATGATACCAAGTTTTTCGACCTCTTCCATATGCCCGGAAGTGTAGGCGTCACGGGCATGCACTTCTCTGGCAAGGGAGAGAATGATTTGATAATAAGTCTGTTGTTCTTTCTTGCGCAATCGGTTGATCTCTTCAATCTTCTCCTCAAGTTCCTTGTTACGTTTGACAAGATCCTCATGAAACTCCGCCATCTTGATGGTCATCGAAGCATCGTTGGCAAGAGTCTGAAAAAAGGTGAGCTCCTCAAGAGAAAAATCACTCTTATCAACCTTTTCTCCTAAAAGCAAAATTCCCAAAAGCTCTCCTTTATAAAAGCCCGGGACGCAAACCGATGCCTTGAACAGTTCCATTTGTTCTTTGACACTTTGAAGTTTTCTTTCGAGTTTTGGATTGGTGCTGAGAAAAGCATGATCTCCCAGCAACCGGCCTACCTGATGGGACGTCAAGAAATCTTTGCTGATGGAAAGGTTCTTTTCTTTTTCTTTGAACCAGCAAATGAGCGGATTGTCAGCGTCCAGGCGAATCAAATTTAAGGGTATTTTCCGGTCGCCTTTCGAATCAATGAAAATATAACGGTTGTTGGGGTGATCGAAAATCAGAATGGAGGTGTGGATCAAACCGACTTCACGGTCAATGAAACGCGTGATCATTTTGAGCAGCCGCTTGGGGTTCTTCACCCGAACCATGCTCTTTGCGGCGTTTTTCAGCGCCTCATGATATTCAAAACTGGTCATTTCACTAAAGACTCCAACTTATCTTTTACGTCCGTTTCAAGATACTCCAGACTCAGAGGTTTTGTGATGTAATTGTCAGCACCCAGTCGGGTTGCTTCATCAATCTTGTCCCGAGTCTCAATGGCAGTCACCATAATCACTTTGGTAGCAGGATGAAGCGTTTTGATACGCTTGAGAACCTCAATCCCGTCCATGCCAGGCATTTTGATATCAAGAAGCACAATCGAAGGTTTCTCCTGCTGGATAGTTTTGAGGGCAGTTTCACCATTCAGCGCGGTGAATACTTTGTAATTCCTGTCCTCGAAAAAAGTTTTAAGAAAATCGCAAATTTCAATCTCATCATCCACCACAAGCATTTTGGTCATCATGCTCCCCTCCCTTTGGCCTTTGACTATACCCGAATCTCCTGCGAATCAGTAGGCACAGGTTCATCACCCCAAGAAGTCCGACTATTGGGAAGGTGAATGACTACCACCGTGCCTTTCCCAATTTCACTTTCGATATGTATCGATCCATGATACCGATGAATAATCTGCTGGGTAATAAAAAGACCCAGGCCCAATCCTCCTTCTCGTGTCGTGAAAAAGGGATTGAAAAGTCGAGGTATGTATTCTGCTTGAATTCCCCTTCCCGTATCTTGAATCTTGATTTCTATCAAGCTTTCTCTTTCAAGGTAACGGATCTGAATATGGATGGCCCCTTTTCGTCCGACGGCTTGAACCGCATTCAGGATGAGATTCAAAAATACCTCGCGTATCTCATTGATTTCTCCTTTGAATGGCGGAAGACTTTTGGAAATAGTTTTTCGGATCGTGATTTCATCCAGAGTCATCTGATAGGATATCAAAGAGATCGTGTCATCCACCACACCTTCAAAATCAATCGCATCCCTCCCCGAAGATTTGGGTTCGGAAAACATAAGGAGTTTTCTTGTAATATCGGCAGCCCGCTTGGTTTGCTTTACTATCGTTTTCAAGGACTGTTCTAAGGTCTTTTCATCAAGTTGCTTGTTCTTCTTCAAAAGCAGAATTTGGGCTTTTCCAGATATGATGGTCAAAGGATTATGAATCTCATGGGCGATACCGGAAGCCAACTGTTCAATCGCAGCAAGCTTAGTAGTCTGAAGCAGTTTGGACTGTAGATCTTTCAATTTCTCATTGGTCTGTTTGAGTTCATCGACATAAAGAGCGTTCCTCAAGGCAAAACCTGCGGCCTTGCCGTAATCCTCAAGCACTTTGATTTCGTCACTCGAAAAAACCTCACCGCCTTTTTTCCCACTCAACCCCAAAAATCCCATCCAGGTATCTTCACAGAGAATTGAAAGGATCGATTGAACTCCTAAAAGTTCAAACCCCTTGCTGATTTCATAAACATCCGGCCATGAAAATTCGCGTAGGCATTTTTCGCGTTCAATCAGTCCTCTCCGTTTTCTCAAAAATGGAATCAAAGGATCCTTCTTCTCGAAACGAATCTTATTCATAGAACTGACAGGCAACCCGGAGGACGAAGCCAACCAAAGTTTATCGCGCCCTTTCTCCCAAAGAATCAATACTGCAATTCTCTGGTTCATGATCTCGGCAACAGTATTGACAATCAAATTGGAAAGTTCCTTTAAATCCAAGGTGTGAATCAAAACATTCGAAGCGCTGGCCAGAGCTGTGAGACGGCCCATATGGCTTTTGAAAAAGGTTTTCCGGAACAAAGCAAGCACCAAGCGATCCAGAGATTTGTACAAAAGCGTGGCAATAAAAGCCGTACACAAAATAAGCCACCACGGATTTTTCAAAAGGTCAGAGGCCCAGCGGAAATGCAGGGAACAATATCTCAGGAAGAAAACAAAAAAAGAAAATGCACCGAGGAGAATGGCAAAAACGATGAAGCGTTTAAAAAATCTTTTCCTCTTCTGAAGATAAATCATTGCAAGTGTTTGAAATACTTTAAGATAAGTTTAATCGACAAAATTTCTTTTGTCAAGAAAACCACCCCCTGTTTAGAAGCAAATTGAAGAGAGGGTTAAAGCAGGATGAGACTTAAGCTCACACTTCGTATCAGCTTATAGGGAGGAGCGTTCCAAAAGAGCAGCGACACATTTAGAACATAAAGTAGGATGTTCGGGGTCTTGTCCCACTAACGTGGAATAATTCCAGCAGCGTTCGCATTTGCTGCCCGGAGCTTTCCTTACTTCAATCGACAATCCGTCCACAGATTTTTCTTGCAAAGATAAAGATTTCACATTCTCCAAAATAATATTGGAAACGACAAAGGCCAAGGGCAACTGGTTCTTGTACTTCTCAAGAAAAGCCAGCATCTCTTTATTTTCAGTTCGTAATACCAATTCGGTTTCAAGAGAACTGCCTATCTCATTTTTGATTCTCAACTTCTCAATTTCTTCATTAACATGATCCCTCAATTCAAGAATTTTATCCCACCCTTCTATGATTTCAGTTCGAACCTTTTCTCCCTCATAAACCGGCCAATCGGCTTCGTGGACACTCCGTAGTGTTCGATCCAGCGGATAAGCTAACCAGACTTCCTCTGAGGTAAAAGGAAGAATGGGGGCAAGCATTTTTACCAGACCTTTCAGAATATGATAGAAAGCGGTTTGGGAAGAACGCCGTTTAAGAGAACAGGGTGCGGCGGTATACATCCGATCTTTCAAAACATCAAGGTAGAAATTGCTCAACTGGACCGTGCAAAATTCATGAATGAGTCTTGAAATATCATAGAACTCATACCGTTCATAATGGGCGTTGACTTTTTCGAGAAGTAAATGATACTTCCCCATCGCCCATTGATCAATGGAATCCATTTTTTCAAAGGGAATCTGGTCTTTCTCAGGATCAAAGTCATAGAGATTCCCAAGCAGATACCTGAACGTATTTCTGATGCGCCGGTAAGCCTCAACCATTCTCGCCAGGATTTCCTTAGAAAGCCTGATATCATACCGATAATCACAGGAAGAAACCCACAATCTCAACACGTCTGATCCAAACTCCTTAACGACTTCCTGAGGGCTGATCACATTTCCGGCTGACTTGGACATCTTTTTCCCTTCTCCATCCACGACAAATCCGTGGGTAAGAACTCCGCGAAAGGGAGAATGTTTTTCCAAGGCCACAGAAGTGATCAAGGACACCTGAAACCATCCGCGGTGCTGATCAGAACCCTCCAAATAAAGATCAGAAGGATAAGAAAGCACCGGGTCCTTTCTTAGAACCGCCTGATGACTCACCCCCGAATCAAACCACACATCGATAATATCTGTTTCTTTCTGAATATGAGGATGCGAACAACAATGGGGTGTTTTTCCACTCAGAAAATCCAGTGCTTCCTTTTCAAACCAAACATCCGCCCCGTGTTCTTTAAATAAGGAGACGATTTTCTCCTGACTCTCAGCAACAAACACTTTTTTACACGATTTGCAAGACAAAATAGGGATAGGAACCCCCCAATACCGCTGACGGGACAAACACCAATCCGGACGCGTCTCCACCATTGAGCCAATACGGTTTTTCCCCCACTCCGGATAAAAAGTAATGGCCTTCTCGATTTCATTTAAGAGGTTCTTGCGAAGATTATGCTCGTCAATTTTCAAGAACCACTGCTGCGTTGCCCGAAAAATAATCGGTTTCTTACAACGCCAGCAATGAGGATACGTATGTTCAAATCCCTCCGCGTGCAAGAGAGCGTCTTTCGCCTTTAAAAGCTCAACAATCTTTCCGTTCGCATCAAAAACATTCTCACCCTGGCAGTGGGGGAAATCTTTCGTGAACCTTCCTTTTTCATCAACGGGGGAAACAATCTCAAGACTGCTTTTCAAATGTCCATACAGGTAATCTTCTTCTCCATGCCCAGGCGCGATGTGGACGATTCCTGTTCCATCCGTACTGGAAACATACTCAGCCAATATTCCCTTTGAGATTTTTGATGAAAAAGGACGGTCGGCCTCAACACCCTGAAGTTCTTTACCCTGGATTTTTTCGAGAACCCGAAACTTTTTAAAGCCGAGTTTTTCCTGAATCGCGTGCGACAAAGCCTCCGCAAAAAGAAAATCTCCCTTCTCGGTTTCAACCATAACATAATAAAGCTCGGGATGAAAAGCCATGCCCACGTTGGCAGGCAAAGTCCAAGGAGTTGTGGTCCAGATGAGAAAAGAAAAAGACCGTTTTGCCCATGTCATCTCAGGATGCTGTTCACACCAGCTTTGATGCACGGGGAAAGCAACATAGACCGATGTATCCTTCCTATCCTCATACTCAAGTTCCGCATCGGCCAGAGCGGTTTCGCAGTCCCAGCACCAAGGAACGGGTTTCAAGCGCTGTTCGATGTAACCTTTCTCGAAAAGTTTGAGAAAACATTCAGCAATGGTGGCCTGATATTCATAATCCATAGTTAAGTAAGGCCGGCTCCAATTTCCAAAAATACCGAGCCGTTTGAATTCCTCGCGCTGTATGCTTATATATTTCTCAGCATACTGCCGCGCTCTCTTGCGGAAATCCACCTGCGAGACTTCCTCCTTCTTTTTTCCCATCTCCTTTAAAGCCTGCAACTCAATCGGAAGACCGTGACAATCCCAACCAGGAACATAACAAGCATCCATCCCACACATGGCTTTGTACTTTACAATGATATCCTTCAGAATTTTATTCAAAGCGTGCCCGATATGAATATTGCCATTGGCATAGGGGGGACCGTCATGAAGAACAAATTTCTTAGCCTGCTTTTCACCTTTGTTGCGGATCCGTTCGTAAAGCTTTTCCTCTTCCCACTTTTTCAGAAGCTCAGGTTCTCTCTGAGGCAGATTGCCTTTCATGGGAAAGGATGTCTTGGGAAGATTAAGGGTGTCCTTATAATTTCTCTGCGTCGTCACCTTATAAAGCCTCCACAATTCCTTCCACGAGAGCGTTAAGTTTCAAGCTTGCTTGATCCGCCACACGAATAATTTTCTCGATATCCACAGGCTCCAGAGTATCCGGCAGACAAACATCGGTCACAATACTCAGAGCCAGCATTTCGAGACCGGCATGAACTCCTACAATCACCTCGGGGATCGTGGACATGCCGACAACATCCGCCCCGATCATCCGCATGAACCGGTATTCCGCCCTGGTTTCAAGATTCGGCCCCGTCACACCAATGTAAACCCCCTTCTTTAAGCTGAGTTTTCCGTCTTGGGCGACTTTTTCAGCAACCTGAATCAATCGTTTGGAGTAAGGTTCGATCATATCCGGGAAACGAATTCCCAGCTTGGCATCATTGGGACCCACGAGAGGACTCACGCCCATAAAATTGATGTGATCGGTGATCGCAACAAGATCTCCTTTTTCATATTCGGGATTCAATCCTCCTGCGGCATTAGAAAGAATAAGAATCTGGATGCCCAACTCTTTCATCACTCGGACAGGAAAGGTAATCTCCTGAAGGGAATAACCTTCGTAATAATGGAATCTTCCCTCCATCACCGCCACATTCTTTCCTTTCAACTTCCCAAAAAGAAGGTTCCCAGCATGAGATTGAACTGTAGAAACCGGAAAATGAGGAATATCACTGTAGGGAATAGAGGAAGATTCCTTCACCTGAGTGGCGATTTTCCCAAGGCCCGTCCCCAAAATGATACCTATTTGAGGAGTAAAATTGCCCTTCCGTTTGATCCACTGGCATGTTTCATCAATCGTCTGTCGAAGCTTGCTTTTATTTTCCATTGTAAATTTCCACTATTTTGTTCCGCGTTTTTTCACCGCGAAGGATTTTGATCGATGCTTTCGAAATTCCAAAATAATCACTCAGAAGCCTCAGGAGAGCTTCATTGGCTTTCCCTTGTATCGGCTTGGCTCTCAAATAAACTTTGTAACCATGAGAAGCAAAGGGAAGGACCTTTTCTTGAGAGGCGTGGGGAATGACTTTGACTTCAATTTTTTGAACTCCCATTCTTCAAGCGACAAATTGAATGGCTAGACGCTTGAGAACCCCGACAACAAAACTATCCAAAAAAGTCAGCAAGACGAAAGCCAGCATCGGTGAGAGATCAATCATTCCAATATGAAGGGGCAAACGCCGCAAAGGCTCAAGAACGGGTTCGGTCACAGCATAAAGAGCTTTCACCACCTCATTGTAGGGATCCACAGGAAACCATGACAAAAGAATACGGATCGCAATGAGAAAATAGAGCATTTTGAAAACCATGCTAAAAAGAAGAGCCAGTGAAGCAAACAATTGTCCTAAGATAAACATAATCTATCTCCTCCCTAAATCCTTGGCGCGTTTGATGGCATTTGTGATAGCCTCTCTCAAGATAAGCGGAAAGTTCTTCTTCTCAAAAATCTGTAAAGCAGCTTCGGTCGTACCTCCTTTGGAAGTTACTTTCTGCCGCAACTCGGCAGCCGAATCTTTGGACTGCCAAGCCAGCAGGGCAGCACCTTTGGCGGTTTGCTTCACCAGGAGGTTGGCCTCTCTTTCAGAAAACCCATGCCTCATCGCTTCCTTCACTAAAAGTTCAATCAGATAGAAAAAATAGGCAGGACCGCTCCCGCTTAAAGCAGTCACCGCATCAAAAAGTTTCTCGGGCAAATACAACACTTCCCCACAGCCTGCAAAAATCTTCCCTGCCAAATTCAGACGACTTTTGATCGAACCGGTGAGAGCCGTCACCGCCTGCCCGACGGTAGCGCCCAGATTGGGCATAGCTCTCACCACCTCAACTTTTGAACCCAATTCCTTTTTGATGCGTGCCACCGGCACACCCGCCAAAATAGTAATGATGCAGTGTCTAGGCGTCAAGGATCTGCGTATCTCAGCACCCGTGAGACGAAAATCCTGAGGTTTGATCGCCAACACCAAAATATCCACGTTTTTCACAAGGTCACCAATGCTGGAAGCAGAACGTATTTTAAACTCTCTTTCAAGTGCTTTCTGCTTTTGAGAAGCGACATCATAGACCAACACATTTTGAGGCTTGGCGATTTTACGCCGAATCAAACCGGAAAGAATGCCGCGTCCCATATTGCCGCATCCAAGAAAACCAATTTTTTCACGCAGCGGCATCGGTTCTCCCCCGCGGGCCAAAAACAGCCGTCCCAATGCGTATCAAATTCGCCCCCTCCTCAATAGCAATCTCAAAATCATGCGTCATCCCCATCGAAAGATATTTCAAATCAAAAAAACTCTTTTCAATCCATTGATCTCTCAAAGATGCAAGGGCTCGAAAGGTAGAACGCACTTCCTCTCTTCCCACCCCCAAAGGGGCCATGGTCATGAGTCCTTGAAGCCTAATATGCTTAAAAGATCTGATCTTTTCCATAAGATCCGGAAATTCCTCCGGAGAAATTCCGTATTTCGTTCCCTCGTGCGCAACATTCACCTGGATGAGAACTTGAACGGTCTTTCCTGCATTGACAGCCCTCTCTTCGATAACATGCGCCAGCCTCACACTATCAACAGAATGAATAAGGTGTATCTTATCCAGGACAAACTTCACTTTGTTTGTCTGCAAATGGCCTATCAGATGCCATTCGATATCTCGAGGAAGTTTTTCTTGTTTCTCCACAAGCTCCTGAACACGGTTCTCGCCAAATTTCCTCTCACCCGCTTCATAAGCCTCGAGAATCTGGGGAATCTCGACATTTTTGGTCACCACGACAAGCTCAATACTGTCGGGATTTCTATCCGCCCGTAAAGCAGCCTCTCTGATTCTCTGCCTCAAAATTGTCAAATTGGCTTTGACCATGAGTTATCGTATCAAAAAGGATCAGACATGTCTTAAACTTTTTTGTAATCCGAGACTTCTCGAAAATACCGCTCGAGCGTGTCCGAAACTTTACTGTCTATTTGATAGAGATCCTGCTGAGAAGAAATCCTCACGTCAACCTTCTTCCCATCCTTCTGCTTGTGAAAAACACATTCTACGGCGCTTTTGTCGGGTGAGACAAATCGGATCCGGAAGACTTCAGGGCCTAAAGTCTGTTTCGATCCACTCACAGACTTTTTAAAACTGACATCCTTGAGATATTGCGTCAAGTCTCCTATCTTTTCCTTGAGTTCCTCCCCCGAAGAAGATTGGCCCGACCCTAACTGCCACTCTCCGCCTGTCTTGGTGAAATGAACGGTCTGATTTGGTTCTTTCATTTCAATCTCAAGAATCTTATCAAAATTGATTCCAAACTCAGCCAGCCTTTTCCTCAACAAGTCGAAAACGGAAGGAATGTCTTTGATTTTCTCGGAGGAGAGCATCAACACCATGTCTTCCCCATCCTTCAGAGCGTAGAAAGATTCTTTTTCCTTATTCTCACTCCCGATCCACAGGACATAGGAATTCCCCGCATGGTCCGTAAGGGTAATGGAGTGCTTTCTGGAAGAAAGATCCAAATCGGGATTATTGGGATTCAGATCATCTAGGAATTCCTTCACATAAAGGGCTGTAAGATTGGAAATAAAAGTTTGAGCTAAGGCTTGATCCGCTATGTCAGATTCTTTACCCGATACCAGATGCCATTTCTCTTCGAGTTTAATGAGCGTCAAATTTTTCCCTTCCAGCGCGACATCCACCGCATAAATCTCCTCGGCAGGAATGCTAAAAATCCTCTTTTTTCGAACGGAGTAACGTGATTTGTCAAAAGAACGGGCGAATTGATCGCGGAGCATGAAAACTTGCTGACCGTTCTCCCACATGGCGTAGATGTATCTGCCAGTCGGGGCCTCATGACCTATGAAGAGATTTCTGATCTCACGCTCTTTTTGGGGAATATCGAGCGCCACACTAATTTTCTGAGAAGGGGACTTCAAGCCCATCTGTTCCAGATCCACTTCTCGTAATGGAAAACTTCTTTCCCAGGTGGTAGCAGTCAGCGCAGTACGTAATCCTTCCGCTATAAAATCCTCCGCTTGATAACGACGCGGCCTTTTAAGCCACCACTGATTTCCTTCTTTCACAAGCTCAAGAGTCTCTTTCCCTTTATTGTCCAGAGTGAGGGCGAGAATTTCAGCTCCTTCGGGAAGCACCATCAACTTTTTCGACTCGACTTGCTCCTCACGTTTGGTTTTTGACTGAAAGTCAGAGTAAAGGTAGTAAACGGCAAGTGCAAGAATGGAAACTGTAAGAAAACAAATGCGTTTCCAATTCCACATGACTCAAGCGTATCTTTTTCTGAAAAGAAGGACGGTAATGCCTGAACCTAAGAAAAAAATAGGAAGGACAAGGACAGGAACCACAAAAACCAATTTCTGTTGCGTGGGTGAAAGGAGAAGAGGGGTGGACTTTCTTTCTTTGGGACGAATGGTCACAAGTTTTTCTTCTCCGGAAAGCCATGCAACCGTGTTGAGAATGAGATCCTTATTGCCCGAAAGATAGAGATGAGCATTGTCGGCAAAATCAGAATCACCGAACACAGCAAGGCGCATATTGGAGTTTTCCTTTTCCGCTGCAACGGCAAGACTGACTGGACCGGCAATATCCCCTTCTTCAAAACTTACCTGTCCCTTTTTAATTTCTTTCCAGTCCTGCTCGGCCCAGCTGCCCTGACTGGTCAAAGCCAGCTCGGTAATTTTCAATCCCTTAGGGGCTTCTTTAGCCGCACTTACCGTCCTTGCGAGAGGAAGAAAGGATGCCACATTAAATTTTTCCGTAATCGCATGTTCCCCATAATGTGTCACTACGGGAATCAAGTAATCTCCCCCAAACATTCGGCTCAACTTGTCGATCACTACATTTCTACCCAAAACAACTCCATAGGTCTTGAGCCACTCTTCCAAACGGGTGAAAGGGGTTTCCGAAGGATCCAAAAGCAAAAGTAGTTTCCCACCCTGCTCTAAATACTTTTTTAGAGCGTCCATTTCTTCAGCCAGAAAATCTGTTTTGGGACCGGCTACGATCAAAACATCGGTCTCGGCAGGAATCACCTCGTGAGAAAGGAACACTTCCTTAACTTGATAATTCTCTGTCTCAAGCCTTTTTCGTAAATGGCCGTAGCCTTTTTCCTGTTTGTTGGCTGTGAGCCTTTCGCCATGTCCCTGGGTAAAACAGATGGTTTTCACATGAGACTCAACTAGTTTGAGCAAAGCGTTGGTCAGAGCTTCCTCGCTGATTTCCTTAACACGTTCCCGCTTATCTCCCTTTTCTACAATCACAATCCCGTATTCATCCACGCCGTAGCGCTTGGCTTGACCAGGATTACGATCGGGATCGATGAATTCATATTTTAAGGAAGGGTTGTAATCGGCATAGCTCTTCAGCAGATCTTTAAGCTCGTCTTTCCCAGACTGATCATTTTTGAAGAACGCCTTGACAGTAACGGGCTCCCGCCCTAGTCCCTTTAAAATCTCCAAAGTTTTCGCGGACAGCGTAAAAACTTTCTCCTTGGTCAGATCAAAACGACGATTATGAGGAAGAAAAACAACATAGAGGAGGATAAAGCAAACGAGCAGAAGAAAAGATGAAGTCCAGAAATTAAGCCGTGAAAAAAAATTGCGAGTTATCGTACCCATTTCCGCGTTTGAAGCCTCCAGACAGTAAGGAAAAGGAAAAAGATCGTGAACAGAAGATAGAAAACCAGATGCTTCAACTCGATAATCCCCTTAAAGAAATCTTCCGCGTGGCGGGTTAAAGAAAACCCATTGATCCAGCGAGATGCATCCGGCGGCAGGAATTCTGCCAGCCAGGCAATGATCCATAATAATAATAGAAACCCAAAAGTGAGTACCGCACTGATCAGTTGATTCTCAGAGAGGGAGGAAGCAAAAACACCAAAGGAAATAAACGCTACTCCTAAGAGGACCTGTCCAAGAAAACCTGAGAGAACCACCCCCCACTCGAAATCCCCCCCCACCTTTCTTAAAATGAGCAGGTAAAGAAAGGTCGGTGCGATCATCACGGTAAAGACAAAGAACGCCGCAAGAAACTTTCCCAGAACAACCTGAAACTCATTGACCGGGTAGGTAAGCAGAAGCTCAAAGGTTCCCTGTTTCTGCTCTTCCGCAAGGGTTCGCATGGTCAAAATGGGAATCATTAGTAGAAGAACCACGCTGAAATTAAAGAAAAGATTGCCGATCACAGCTTCCGTAAGATTCAGTCCTTGAGCAGAAAGATAGGGCTGGGCAGATAACTGAAAAGAATAGAAACTGAAATAACTCACGGCGGAGGAGAAAAAGAAACCGGAGAGAACAAGAAAAGTAGCGATGACAGCGTAAGCGATCATCGAAAAAAAATAAGATTTTGTATCCTTGGAAAAAATTGAAAGAATGTTGGACATCCAACCCTCAAGTTGCCACAGCCGCTGTATCCGCCGTAGGAACCTCCTCTTCTTTGGTTACCAATTTCAAAAAGATATCTTCCAGACTCATGTTGTCACTGCGGAGCTCAAGCAGTTCAAAACCAGAATCGATCAGGACACGCGCCACGTGCCCTCTTATATCACGTACCTTGTCACAAAATATCTTATAAATTTCCGTATCGGTATTTTGGGATCCCACTTTCTCAACATTGAAAATCCCTGGCACACGATGAAGCACCGGCTTGACGATCTTAAAATCACCCCGCACCGTGACAAGAATTTCCTGAGCCGTACGAAGCCGTTCGGCAAGTTCTTCCGGTGTCCCCTGTGCCACAAGTTTCCCGCTATTAATGATAATCACGCGATCAGAAACCGCGCTCACTTCAGGAAGAATATGCGTCGAAAGAAGAATGGTCTGTTTCCCTTTAAGACTTTTGATCAGATCACGAATTTCATTGATTTGCCTGGGGTCAAGTCCCGAAGTCGGCTCATCCAAGATAAGCACCTTAGGTTTCCCCAGCAAAGCCTGAGCTAAACCCACCCGCTGTCTATATCCCTTCGAAAGTTTCCCGATCAGCCGTTTTCTAACCTCTCCCAATTGGCAGAGCCCGGTCACCTCATCAATGGTTTTTCGCTTGTCCCTTCTCTTAAGCCCCTTCAAGTGGAACACAAAGCGAAGAAAACTTTCGACAGTCATATCTCGATATAAGGGAACATCCTCGGGAAGATAACCTAGAATAGATCGAATCTTTAAGGAATCCTTCAAAATGTTCATCCCATTGATCTCAACGGTTCCCTGAGTAGGAGTGAGAAATCCTGTAAGAATACGCATCGTCGTGGTTTTGCCAGCTCCGTTAGGGCCGAGAAGTCCGAGGATTTCTCCCTCCCGAACCTCAAAGTCCAGATGATCCACCGCCTTGATCTTGCCGAAATATTTGCTGAGATTTTGAACCCGAATCATGAGGATAAAGCCCGAACTTTAGCGAACTTTCGTTTCCCGCACTGGATCACAACATCCTGCTCAAGAGAAATCTCTTCCTTATCATTCTCCACTTTTTTCTGATTGATGCGAACACCTCCCTGCCGTATCAACCGCCTGGCCTCCGATTTGCTCGAAGTAAGCTGAGCCTCCTGAAGCAAGGAAAGAATATCGATTCTTCCATTCTTCAATTTCTGACGGGCAATCGACACTTGCAAAAGTTCCTCAGGAACGCCTCCATCACGAAATACTTTTTCAAACTCTCTGTGGGCCTGGTCAGCTTCCGCGGGAGAATGGTACAAACTGACGATCTCCTTCGCGAGCCGGACTTTCAATTCTCTGGGATGGATTTTCTCTTTCTTCAGGTCCTTCTCCATTTCGGCAATTTCAGAGGAAGAAATAGGAGTCAGATAGGCAAAGTATCGCAACATGAGACCATCGGGGATCGACATAATCTTGCCGAACATTTCTTTGGATGAATCCAGGACACCAATGTGATTGCCCAGACTCTTGGACATTTTCTGAACTCCATCGGTTCCCTCAATAATAGGAAGCGTGACCACGATTTGAGGTTCCTGACCATAATCCCGTTGAAGCTCGCGTCCCACCAATAGATTAAATTTTTGATCGGTCCCTCCTAGTTCAACATCCGATTTTAAAACCACGGAATCATAACCTTGAAGAAGCGGGTACAGAAGCTCCAGAAGAGCAATGGGTTGTTTCGTCTCGAAGCGTTTTCTGAAATCATCCCGCTCCAGAAGACGAGCCACCGTGTACTTTGAGGTCAATTTGAGAAAGTCGGAAGGACTTATTTTATCTAACCACTCCGAGTTGTGAACGACTCGTGTACGCTTAGAATCCAGAATTTTGAAAACCTGTTTTTGGTAGGATGAGGCGTTGGCTGTCACTTCCTTTTCGGAAAGCATTTTGCGTGTCTCAGACTGTTGGGAGGGATCCCCAATCCTGGCGGTGAAATCTCCTATAAGAAAGATGATTTCGTGCCCAAGATCCTGAAGCTTCTTAAGTTTTCTGAGAGGAACCGTGTGGCCAAGATGAATATCGGGAGCAGAAGGGTCGGCCCCATACTTGATACGCAGAGGTCTTCCCTCTTTGCGGGCCTGTGCGAGCTTCTTTCTTAGCTCATCATGAGAAATCAGATCAACAACGCCATCTTCAAAGATCTTGATTTCCTCATTGATATCAAGGTGCATGGACATAGGCAAGCTATTTTGAAGTCGGTCTGCAAAAAAGCCCATCTTTCAGGTCCCGGAAAAAGAAAGAGAAAGATGGGCTTGGAAAAACCTAAAACTGATTTATTTCAATCGCAAAGACAGGGCGATTTTACGATTTTCATCGTCAATTCTCAATACTTTAACCTTTATTTCATCGCCTACTTTGAAAGATTCGGGAAAACGTGTTCCTTCTCGCTCAGAAATCTCCGAAACGTGAATCAAACCCTCAACCCCGTCGGATAACTGAACAAACAAGCCAAAATTAACAAGCTTGGTAACCTTTCCATCAAGAATCCCACTCACTTTCAAATCTTTGGTAAAATCCCGCCAAGGATCTTCCTCAAGCTGTTTCAGCCCCAGTGAGATCTTCTTGCTCATCGTATCAACGGAAAGAACACGAGCCGTAACCGTATCGCCCTTCTTGAACATATCCCCGGGATGATTCACTCGCTTGGTCCAGGAGATATCCGAAATATGGAGCAGGCCACCTATGCCCGGCTCGATCTCAACAAATACACCGTAATCCGTAACATTCTTGACTTTCCCGTTAACCACACTTCCAACGGGGTACTTTCCCTCAACCTGAAGCCATGGATTGTTCTCCAGCTGCTTCACACCTAAGGCAATTTTGCGATCTCCTTTATCCAGACTGAGGACAATGGCTTCCACTTCATCCCCCAGAGAAAAAACTTCCGAAGGGTGATTGATCCTCTTTGTCCAGGAGAGCTCACTCACATGCACCAAACCTTCAATTCCCTTTTCCAGCTCCACAAACACGCCGTAAGGAAGGATATTCACAATCTTTCCTTTTACCTTGGAATCAATCTGATACTTTTTGTCCACATCATTCCATGGATCCTGGCTGATTTGCTTCAAACCTAAGGAAATCCGCTGCGTTTCCTTGTCAGAACCGATAATCATCACATTCAATTCATCCCCGATATTAAGGACTTCCGTAGGGTGCTTGATTCGTCCCCAGCTCATATCTGTGATGTGAAGAAGACCGTCGATACCTCCTAAATCAATGAAAGCTCCAAAATCGGTCACATTTTTCACTTTTCCCTTAAGAACCTGTCCTTCTTTCAACTCGCCGAGTTTCCTGGCACGCATGGCATCTTTTTCCATTTCCAGAAAATCTTTCCGGGACAGAACTATGTTTCTCCTCTTGGGATTGATTTTCACAATCTTAAATTTGGAGACAATGCCCACCAATTGATCCAGATTCTTGACCGGTTTCAAGTCCACTAGCGAGGCGGGTAGAAAAGCTTCCATGCCGATGTCCACCATAAAACCACCGGGGACACGTTTAAAAATTCTTCCCTCGATGATACTTCCTTCCGTGGCATTGGAAAGAATTTGATTCCAGCACTTGAGGCGGTCGGCTTTTTTCTTTGAAAGAACCACCATTCCCTGCTCATCTTCAAGTGATTCAAAAAGGACCTCGATCTCATCACCCACTTTCAAAGCGGAAGGATCCGGAAATTCCTCCAGATTCAAAAGTCCCTCAGACTTGTAGCCGATATCGATCAACGCCTCTTTGGTCCAAATGGCTACAACTTTTCCTTTGACAATTTGGCCTTCCGTAAAATTCTTGATCGTCTCTTCGTACAACTTGTCAAAATCCAGCGGAGTTTCGACACTAGAAACACTTTGTTCCTCATGCACCTTCTTGGTTGTTATAAACTCATTTTCTGTTGCTTCAACAATCATGACTGCTTTAAATCCTCCTTATTCATTAGAATAGATGCCAGCCGCCTTTGAAAAATCTTAATTAGGTAAGATCCCTTTTGATGAGAAGTACAGATAAGAAGCTTCGCCTTATCCCATTGATCCATTTATCCAACTGGATTGGCCTAGCTGACATTAGGAGATTATATCACAAGCTGAGAATTTTCAAAACTTAAATTTTTCTTCAAAATTTCGATATAACTCATTGAAACAAAAAGGGTTGAATAGATTAATAAACAAACACGTATGGGAATCTATTTCAGCGATGGGGGGTTAAGCCTCTTCGAATTTTAGAGGCCTGCTTCAGAAGCCGGTGAATCTGGTCTGGCCGGGCTTTTTCAAGATCACCAATAAGGCGAGCAACCAAATGGTGATACCTTCTCAGGCTTCGTGCCAGAAATTTCCGGTTGGACACCAAAATATCCCTCCACATCAGAGGATCCCCCTGTGAAATTCTCGTGGTATCCAGGAAACCGCTTGCGGCAAATGGCAGAACTTTTTTCGAGACACTGAGCACGAGCAAAGCGGCTAAAGCATGAGGAGTATGGCTGATCTGAGCGACGATTTGATCATGCACTGTCGGGTCGATGAGGAAAACGCGTTTTGAAATTCTCTTCCAGAAAAGCAGAATCTTTTTCAAAGCCTGAGGGTTTGTCTTGGGAGTTTTGGTTACGAAAGTAATGGAATCCAAAAATAGATCTTCTCTAGAAAAATCTATCCCCGATTGATGAGATCCCGCCATGGGATGAGATCCTACAAAACTTATTTTCTTGAAGGACCTCTTCTCAACCCAACGAATGATTTCCTGTTTGGTGCTGCCCACATCCGTGACAACAGTTCCTAGCCGGCAATACCGTTCGGCTCGGGCAATCCAGGAAGGAATGGTGGAGACAGGGGTGCAGATAAAAACCACATCCGCCTTCGGCAAAACCTCACTGGGCCGGGTGCTTCCCCAATCAATGGCTTTTTTCTTCCGAGCCTGCCGAATCTTCCCAGAGGTACGGCTCAAGCCTATGATTTCCCAGGCAGGATTTTTTTTTCTGAAAGTCAGCCCCAGGGATCCTCCGATCAATCCCAAACCAACGATGACAATTTTTTGCGGTCTCATGGGTATTTCACTTAAAGCTCCCGATTCACCGCCTGGCAAATAGGCTTGAGCTCCTTCATCAAAAGATGGAACTTCTTGGGCAGCAAAGATTGGGAACCGTCGCTGACGGCTTCTTCCGGATTGTTGTGAACTTCAATCATCAAACCGTCAGCTCCGGCGGCGATTCCGGCTCTGGCAATAGGAATGACATATTCCCAGCTTCCCGTACCATGAGAAGGATCCAAAATTACGGGAAGATGCGTTACCTGCTTGATAACAGGGATGGCGTTGATGTCCACTGTGTTACGGGTTGCTGTTTCAAAAGTACGAATCCCTCTTTCACACAGAATCACTCTAAAATTGCCTCTGGAAAGAATGTATTCGGCGGACAGCAAAAGTTCCGTAATGGTCGCGCTGAGCCCACGCTTGAGAAGGACGGGTTTTTTTGCCACGCCGACTTCTTTGAGCAAATCAAAATTCTGCATATTCCGAGCCCCGATCTGCAGCATGTCCGAGTAGCGAGCCACGAGTTCCACACTTCGGGTATCCATCACTTCCGTCACAACCAGCATCCCGAGTTCGTCAGCTGTTTCACGCAAATATTTCAGCCCCTCTTCACCAAGTCCCTGAAAACTGTACGGAGATGTCCTAGGTTTAAAAGCACCGCCGCGCAAAAAAGTAGCTCCCGCCTTCTTTACTTCCTTGCCGATAGAAAGGAGCATCTCTTTATTCTCAACCGAACAAGGACCCGCCATGACCACCACTTTCTTCTCCCCAATTTTTGTCCCGTCCGACATTTCAAACACGGTATCATGAGGATGAAACTCGCGGCTCACAAGCTTGTAAGGCTTGGTCACAGGCATCACCTTGTCAACTCCGGGATAAACTTCCAGAGGCTTGACCCGGATCTTGTCTTCCTCTCCAATGACGCCCACTACGGTGCGTTCCATACCTCTGGAAACGTTGGGAGTAAGCCCCAACTCTTTGATTTTTTCAACAACATGATTGATTTCTTCAGGTGTCGCGTTAGGCTTCATCACGATAATCATCGAAAAAAATCTCCTCTACTCTGTTTACTCTCTTTCAAAAAAGAATAAATTTTTTTTGGTTCGATGTTTGAATTACCAAAAAATGAATTCCAGCTCCTAATCGATACTTTTGCCCTTGCGATTTTTTTTAACCAGCCTTCCAAGTTCACGAAGGAAGATGCGATTCTCCTTGGGCAGACCCACCGTGACTCGAATGTACTGACCCAGCCCATAAGGTTTCATGGACCGGACGATAATACCTCTTTTCAACAAGGCGCGGAAAATTTTCTCAGCATCGTAAGCCACATTCAACAAAACAAAGTTGGCCTGGCTGGGCAGAAACTCCAGGCCCAATTTTTTAAATTTTCCGCAGAGATAGTCTCGTCCTTCCCGAACGATTTTCTTGGTTCTTTCCAAATACTCGTGATCATCCAAAGCCGCTATCCCGGCCCGCTGAGCTAAGCTGTTCACGTTAAAAGGCTGTCGGATCTTGTGAAGATACTGGATCAATTCACGGCAAGCCACCCCAAACCCCAGCCTCAACCCTGCCAGACCATACGACTTTGAAAAAGTTCTAAGAACAATCACGTTGGGTTTCTCAAGCTTGACATAAAAAAGCCCGTCAGGAAAATCCGTTGCCTCAACAAAATCAATGTAAGCTTCGTCCAGACACACGATCACATGATCCGGAACAGCATCCAGAAATTCATTCAGCTCATCCCTTCTGACATACGTCCCCGTGGGATTGTTGGGATTAGCGATGAAAATCAATCTCGTTCTTTCGTCGATCAATTCCGAAATGGCTTTCAGGTTATAACGGAATTCTCTCATGGGCACCCCTATGAAACGTCCGCCCAGTGTTTTGGTAACCAGTGGATAAACAAGAAAGCTCATCTCGGAGGAAATAACCTTATCCTCTCCTCCCACAAACCCTTTCACAAGCAATTCGATGATCTCATTGGAACCATTCCCAAAAATAAGTTCTTCTTCCTTCACACCAAGTTTGCCAGCTAGCTTCTTCCTGAGATAATACGTTCCTCCATCAGGATAGAGGTGAATTTGCTTAGAGAACTTTTGTATTTCCTTACGAACCTTCTTCGACGTACCTAAAGGATTTTCGTTGGATGCCAACTTGATAACCTTCTTAAGCCCATATTCTCTCTGGACCTCCTCAATGGGCTTCCCGGGTTCATAGGGAGTGATTTCTTGGATATAATCTTTGTAAATTTTTGTCATGATTTCCGTCATTCTCGCTTCAAGGCAGGTCTTGGAACCGAATCACGAGTGCCGTATTTTTTCCAACGATTACTTCTCTTTGACGGCAGGATAGGAACCCAGAATCTTAGCGAAACGAACCTTTTCTTCAATGGCTTCAACCGTTTCTCTAACGTTCTTATCCTCAATGTGTCCTTCGATATCGATGAAGAAATAATAATCCCAAGCTTTCTTCTTGGAGGGTCGGGACTCAATCTTCGTCATGTTGATTCGATGAGAACGAATGGGTTCCAAAAGATCATACAAAGCCCCCATACGGTCTTTGATGGAAACCAGAAGAGAGGTTTTGTCCTTGCCGCTTGGTTTGGGAATCTGCCTTGAAATCACGAGAAAACGCGTCCGGTTGTAGGGTGAGTCTTCGATTCCCTCCGCCAGGATTTTGAGATTGTAAAGCGTTGCGGCAAGTTTGGAAGCAATAGCCGCCGCACCGTCTTCCTGGGCAGCACGCTTCGCCGCATGCGTGGTGGTAGAAGTATCAATGAGCTCCACTTTAGGCAAATGGGTCTCAAGCCAAATCCGACATTGTCCAAATACTTGGGGATTAGAATAGACCTTTCGAATGTGCTGGAGCGCAGAATTTGACATCAGGTTGTGAGAAATCTCAAAAATGATCTCCGAACAAATCTTAAGATCGGAGTCAATAAACATATCGAGCGTGTGGGTCACCGCCCCCTCAGTGGTATTCTCAATAGGCACCACACCGTAGTCAGCACGCCTTTTCTCGACTTCGGAGAAAACTTCCGAAATACTGGTGCAAGAAAGATACTCCACGCTTGAGCCAAATTTCGAAAGGGAAGCTAAATGTGTGAAGGTCGCCTCGGGTCCAAGGAAAGCGATTTTGAGGGGTCTTTCCAGAGCAAGAGAAGCCGACATAATCTCACGGTAAATGGTCTTGAGCGCACCGGCAGGCAGAGCTCGATCACCGTACTTCTCAAGCTTGGAATAAATTTCACTCTCCCGATCAGGAGAATAAACTTCTGTCCCTTTCTTATGCTTGAGTTTTCCTATAGCGAGGGCGAGCTCGGTTCTTTGAATCAAAAGCTGGACGATATTTTCATCAAGCTGATCGATTTTCCTGCGCAGTTTCTCCAAAGCCGGAGGCATCGTTGGAGGGCTCAGCGGTTGTTTCTTCATTTTTTGTCTCTTGATTTAAAAGCTTTTCTTTCGGTATCGATTTTTCAACAAGCTCTCGAATCTCGCCTACTTGCGGCAGATCCGAAAGTGATTTCAGTCCAAAATGTTCCAGAAATTTCTCCGTGGTTCCGTACAAAAAAGGCCTCCCTGGAACTTCCTTCCGGCCTACAATTTTGATCAGAGATTTCTCAAGCAAAGCAGCAATCACGGAAGCAATGTCTACTCCGCGCAAATCTTCGATCTCGGCCCGCGTGACAGGCTGTTTGTAGGCAATGATAGCGAGTGTTTCCAGTGCGGATTGCGTCGCCTGGCGGGCACGCTTATGCATCTCAAGCTTCATGATCCACGGAGCAAATTTGGGATCCGTGCTTATTTCATAGCCTCCTGCTATTTCCTGAATTCGAAAGCTTCTGGCCTCCTGTTCATATTCGGTTTTGAGATTGAGAATTAATTTCTCAATTTCAGAAGGGCGAAGCCCCCTCAAAACTTTTTTGACCTCACTCACAGTAATGGGTTTCGAACTGGAAAAAAGTAAAGCTTC
>Ga0209515_10001255_pt1 | contig 43360 bp, 44 predicted proteins | sample Subgroupgradi54m_FD_187454 | JGI IMG/M metagenome (GOLD analysis project Ga0209515, IMG submission 187454) | Subsurface groundwater microbial communities from S. Glens Falls, New York, USA - GMW60B uncontaminated upgradient, 5.4 m (SPAdes)... ... | reverse complement strand
CGCTTGCAGATGCGGCTGCCTGCTCTATTTCATCCATTTCCGCCTGTTTTTTCTCAGGGCCGCTGTCGCCCTTCCTTGTAAAAACGAACGCAAGCAGTATTAAAATCGCTATTCCCGAGCCGGCCAACACCGCCTCCCTTGCCCCAAAGCCGTTGCCTGCTGGAATTCGTTTTTCCAGCTGGCCGTTTACGCCGCTTGCAAGCGCAAATGCGGTAATCAGGCTTCCTGCCTGCAGGCTGTCCTTTGCCTTGGAAACTGCCGCTTCGGTGTTCTGGTCGCCTAGCTCCCGGCTGCGCCTTTGCGCCGAATCAACTTCACTCGAAGCAAGCAGCTCAACTGCCCCAAGCGAAGCTTCAAGCTTTTGCGTTGCGTTTTGCAGGCGGTTGGTTTGGACTTCTATGCCTGTAGGCTCAAGCGCAAGGATTTGCGCCTCAACCCCGGAATCAAAAATATTGTTAATCTTGCCTGCCTTTCCAGCTTCAGCTTGAAGTGACTTGAGTGCGGCCAATGCAATTTGGATTTCCGGGGCTTTAACAACGCCCGCATTCTGGCTGCCGCTTTCCAATTCCTTGCCTGCCTTTTCAATTAGTGCACTTGCGTTTGAGTACGTGAGCTTGAGCTGCGCGGCAAGCTCCTTGTTTTGCGAAAGCTTTGCCTCCCTCTCGCTTCTCCAGCCGTCAATTGCTTGCCTTGCCTTTTGCAGTAGCTGCACTGCGGCGCCAGGTTTTTCAAGCAGCAGTTTTTCCTTTGCCCGCCACGCAAAGTTGTTTGCAGACGCGCAGGCCGAAGCTTTCAAAGAGTCTCCGCCAGTGCTTGCGCATTCCTTTAGGGTGCCAGAAATTTGGCCTGTAACCAAGTTAGTTGCGTTTGAGAGAATTGCCTCGCCCTGTGAAAGGATGCCTTCAACTTGCGCTATCTTTTGGGCATAGTTTGTAGAATCGCTTAAGTTGCCCGCGCCTGCAAGCCCCTCGATAACAGAGTTTGCAGCTTTTGCCTGTGAAGAAATCTGCTCCCCTGCAGTGGAAAACTCCTGGTTGCCTGCCTGTAGTGATGCGTTAAGCAGCTCTTCGCCTTCTGCCTGCAGTTTTTGCGCGCGCAAAGAAAGGCTCGCCTGCACCTGTTGAATTTCCTGCCTGTTTTGCTGCGCTTGCAAGAGCTTGTTTTCAATTCCTGCCGCAAGCTGTGCGGCGCGCGCAAAATCGCCGGATTGGAATGCCTTTTGCGCATCAGAAAATTCCTGCGCTGCCGCAATTGGCACTTCGGGGTTTGCCGAAAGGTCCTGCAGCTTTGCCTGTGCGTAAAGCGAGACGTTGTTGCACTCCACTTCCAGCAGGGCGGACTGTTTTTCCATTGGGGTGAAGTGCATTCCATTCAAGCGCGTTGCAATGAGATGGCCGCTGCGCTTTTGCTCAACGGACTGAGCCGCATTGGAACTCACAGTTGCCTTCCCTTCAAGGCACGCGACGTTTTCCTGCAAGTCAAGCTCAAGGCCGCTTATCTCCTGGTCAAGCTGGTTGGAAATATCGTAGAGGAAGGAAAGCTTTCCTGAGGCCGAGTCGTAAAAGACGCTCTTGCTAACTGAAACTGGGTTTGGCGTTTGCTCTACAAATTCGGCAGAGTTGCCGCCCTCCCGCGCCTCTATTGAAAATAGCGTGATTTTCCCCTGTTGGGTTTGGTTTTCGCTGCTTTCAACACTTCCAATGGCTTGCGCATAAACTGTGGTGCTGCTTGAAACTTTTCTCTCAAAGAGCACGCGCGTGGCAGCAGAGGAAGAAAAAGTTACTTGCGCCCTGCGTTCAAGCAGCTTGCCAGTTGCAGTTGAAGAAATGCTTTGAGCAGTTTTCCTTGCAATTATTTTGCGGAAAGAAATGCGCGCGTAGTGCCGATCGCCTTGCGAAGAGTTTGAAAGCACTATTGAAGTTCCGTTAATCCCCTCCACTTTTCCGCTGCCGTCGTGCAAGGCAATTTCTGCCGCGCCCTCCAACTGCGGCAGGCTTATGGTAATTTTTTCCTTAGAATCAAGAGGCAGCGCGTGCTCTACCCTCCAGAAAAGCTCCCCTTGCGCAGGCGAGTCGAGGAAGGTTGCTTGCATTGACTGCGTTGCAAAAGCGTTTTCGCCCAAATGCTGGCCAATTATTTGCTGCGATTTGGAGGAGAGTTCGGCAAGCCTCTGGTTTGCCCATTGGAGTGCCTCGCCAAGCGAGCCTGCATTGTTTTGCAAGTTGGAACTGCGTGCGTAAAGCTCCAGTTGCTTTGCATCCTCTTGTGAAAGGTATTGTCTTAGCCTGCCAATCAGTGCGAGTTTATCATGCAGGCTGGCAAACCTTTCGCCAATTTCTTTTTCAAGCGAGCTTTTGAGTTCAAGTACGCTGCTCGACAGCGTTGAGGCTAGAGTGAAGTCCTCTCCGCGTGATTCCTTTAGCTGCGCTACGGCATCTTGCGCCTGCTTGAGATGTTTTTGATAAAAGCTCACTTCAAGACCATCCTTTTGCGCTGCTTGCACGAGCCTCTGCGCGTCTGCAACCTGCTCCTCGAGAAAGTCAAGCGCCCATTTGAAGGAAGGCGATTGCTGTGCAACTTCGCTTGCTTCCCTCAAGTTCTTGAGCAAGCCCACAAATTCCCTTATTTTCTTACCGCGGGGCGCGCCTGCAAGCTCCTCGTAAGAGAGGAAAGTCTGCCGCGCAACGGAGTATGCGTAAGACGAGCCAACCGGGTTGGTTGGAGAAGCTTTCGCCGCCTTTTGCCAAAGAAGGTTGGTTTCTTCGGTTGCGCTTTGCGACAGGCTCTCTTCGAGCGCCCGGCTCCTCTCTTCGACGTCGGCAGCGTACTGCAGCGAGGATTTCATGTTGCCAGCGGCATTAGAATACAATTCGAAGGTCTTCCCCGCCCACCCTTCCTTTTTTGCTTGAATTGTTTTTGTGCCTTCGGTGGCAAGCGCATCGCCTTGGTCAAAGCCAAGCTTTGAGCTTCTCACAGTTTCGCGGAAGGAAGGCTGCGCGCCAGTCACTGCAATGCTGCCAGAAGGCAGGTATGCAAACCACTCGTCTGCAACCGCATCGAGCTGCTCCTGGTCAATAAACTGCAGGCGCGTGCGCGCAACTGCCTTGGAAACTTCAAAAGAGCTTTGCTTTTCCAGTAGGCTTGACTGCAGTTCGCTTCGCGCACTTGACGCTTCGAACTTAAGTTCAGCCAATGCTTCCAAGAGCTTGAAGTTTGCACCAACGCTTTCAACAATTCCACTTGAAGAAGTGAGCACATTTTGGAAGGATTGCGAGGACTTGCTGGACGCAGAGAGCAACAGGCTGGCAATTGGCGTGCTGCTGCCTGGCTTTCCAGTTGCCAGCGCGTTGTCTTCCCTTTGCGCCTTTGTGACGAGTTGGGAGGCTTTAAGTTGATTTAGCGAGCTTCCTGCCTCAAATTGCAGTGCGTCAAGTTCACTGGAGGCTGCAGTTAACGCCAGCTTGCTTGCCTGCAGCGACTTTTCAAGCGCAGTTATTGCCTGCCTGTGGCAAAAGTAAGATGCGCCCAAATAGTAGGTGTAGGAGTGTGGTGTTGCCAGCCAGTAAAACTGCTGGAGGGAAGCTGTTTTGCTTGCATCAATCAATGCGCTTTGCGAAGCGAGTGCAAGCTGGTATGCGCTTGTTTGCGCCTGCACTTGAGGCGTTTGCGGCAATGCAACATTCTGCGCGGGAATGAATTCAGAGCAAGAAATTGGGATTACCAGAAAAGGCAGCAAGTCAACTTGTTTTTCCTCAAGCAATTGGCCGTAATCAAGCAACGCATTGGCTTGTACTGAAAATAACCCTGCAAGTAGCAGAAATAGCTTTAGTGCAGAATGCAAGCGCCCCATTTCAACCCGTAGAAAACCAGTGTAAAGGCGTTTTTATTGGTTTCCGCAGGCCGCTTCTAGAGGACAAACAGGATTATTGCAAGGACTATGAATGCGATTGTTGCAAAAGCCGTTGAAACGTATGCAAGCACCGCCAAACCCAAAGTAAGCAGTATTGCCAAAGGGATTAGCTGCGGATTGGTTGTGGTAATATGCCAGCCGAGGGCAAGGCCGCCGGTAAAAAGCAGAAACAGGAAGGCGGTAAATCGCCTCAGGCTCAGTGTTACCGATTCCATTATCCGCTGGCCAATGTCTTCAAGCAATCCCGCCATCAAAACACCAATACCTTGTTTAACTGCGCGCCTTTAAATTCTTGCGCCGTGCCCGCGCGCTTTGGCCCTGCCAAAACTCCTTTTTCTTTGAAAAAGTTTCGGGTTTGCGCGCCATTTTAACTACCTGTATCGCAGGAATGCGCCTATGCCGTGGAAAGTGGAGTTGAACTGCTGGCCCTCGGGAGTTTCCTGCGAAACCATCGTAACAGTCATTCCCTTCTCTTCAGCCAAGCCAATCAAGCTGGTAAAACCGTCTTTTGCAGACTCTACCTTGAACTTTCCGCCGCAGTCGCATGGCTCCTCGTGCACTTGCGAGTTGTGCTCTATTACCTTGCTTTTGGCGCACTGCGAGCACACCATCTTAAGCTCGTAAAGCTCGGTGCCTTCACTTACAAGCACTTGCTTTGCCTGGTTGTTCTCAACTGCTCTCCGCACTTTCTGGTAGCCGTAAGTTGCAAGCCCGTCGCGTGAAACCTCGCGCATGAAATCATCGAGCAGTTTTTTCTCCTGCACCGACTCCTGTTCGGCAATGATGTCCTTTGACTTTTCCAAAACTTCTCGCAAGCCATACTCATCGGTGTAGCCGGTGTCAACCACTCCCAGTATCTTGAGCTGGTAGTTGTAGGGTTTCGCCTTGAGAAAGCCCTCCTTTGCAGGGCCAGGCCCTCCCACAAGAACGCCCTTGAAGTTCTTTGCATCAAGGAAGGAAAACATCGCCTCTCCTATGCGCTCCTGGAAGTATTCAATTCCCTCTTCACGCAACCTGCCAAATCTCGCCGCTGAGTTGTGTACAATCATCGAATTAGCTATGAAGTTTTCATGGTCTGGCACTTCCAAGTCATAGAATGTGGCGGGCGTGTTAACTTTTTCGACTGATTCGACTCTTGCCACATTTGCCTGAGTGTTAAGGTACGCGTTCAACTCGTGAGACTTTTCAAGAGCCCCCTGCGGCAATTTATCAAGGAGCTTTTGGAAATGATTTTTGCTCAGAAGTCTCTTGTTCCTGAAGAACATTCCGTATCTATATTGTTCTTCCGCAGAAAGCCCTGCTGCTTTGAAAAGTTTTAATGCCATTTTCCCGTTGAGCGGTAAGTGGTTTATGAAGCTCGCAGTAGTGTTTGCCTTTTCTTTTACGAGTTTTTGTAGAATAGCTGCCTTTTGAGAACTTGTAAAGTCAATCTCCTGTGAAAACACTTCCAATTCAGATTTGCCCCCAATGCAAATAGAGTATTGCGGTGAGTAGCGGCTCTTTTTGTTTAATACCGAAGTGACTATCCCGAATCTAAGCAATAGCAGTTGAACTTGTCTAACGAGCTTTTCGTTCGCCATGCTTAGTGAAATTCCGCGGGATGCTGTCACGCTCCCTTCGGCGTCAAATAGGCCACGAAGGAAGGCGGCGACAATTTGGGTTGATCCCCCCGCAATTCTTGCGGGCAAGTGTTTTGCCGTTCCCTTGCAACAAGCTTCTGGGAAGTTTGCCTTAAGGAATTCTACTAACGCTAGACTGTATCCTCGCGTTTCAAGGCATCGGCTTCCGAAGGAAGTTTTTCGAATTCTTTCCCTGAACGAAGTGTTGACGTGAAGCTCTTGCTCAAGGAAGTTCCGATAATAATCCGCAATTTCTTTCCTGTCTTCAAACAAAGTAATCCTGTTTCTTTCAACTGTTCCATCTCCAATCAAATACCCTAAGAACTGTGCAAGTGTGGGAGTTATAGCTGAAGGTAGCGCCGCTCCGCGGCATTCAACATACTGGTAAAATTCGTCATTTATGCCATAATGCCTTAAGAGTTCTGGCAATTTTTCCATTCCGTGGGATTTTCCTTTTTCAAGCCTAGAAATCATCATTTGGCTGTTTCCGATTGACACTGCAACTTGCATTTGAGTCTGCCCCAAGGCTTTTCTAGCGCTAGTTAGCAAAGCCCTACCCTTAGCAGTAACTTCAATCTGGATTTTGGGCTGAATTAGCGGAGCAGCTATTTGCTTGGTCCGCAAGTAAGCAGGAAGTAAGAGCAAGTCTCCTTTTTCAAGTTCTTGCGCAAACTTTTCAGCTACTCCATTTTCACCAGCGCAGAAGAAGCGATGCTCTTTAGTGGCAATAATTTGGGTTGTTGGCATTTTCGTGCGTATTACAAATGCTTCCGAATCATTTCTTGCAAAAACATCAGTGCATTCACTTTCTTGGAAAATTTGTTCTTGCCAGTTGAAAGAAAGCACTTTTTCTCCGGGCTTGACTTCCCGTATTTCCTTAATTTGGCCATCGGCCATTTGAACCAGAGATTTCTCGTGCAGACACTGCCCGCCTTTGCTGGTCTTGCTGTGCGCAGTCGAGTGGATTTGCTTTAGAACTTTTATCGTCTTGCCTTTAAGCAGCGCAACCGTTGCCTCCTTGCCGTCCATTACGACAACCCCGTAAGTGCTGGTGCTCTCCACCAATTCAGTTAAAGGGTCTAGCACAAACGAAGACTCGCATCTGTAGAATTGCACCGGCAGCGGCACTGGTGGGAAAAGCGGGAAGAGCTGCACGTCTGCCTTTCCCTCGGTTTCCGAAACATTTCCGCAAAAGATTGCCATGCCATATTTAGGCGTCTCTTTGAAGAGTTTTAGGTAGCCTAGTATCTTGTCAAGCGCAGTCTGCACGTTGTTGCGCGTGCTTGAGCTTTTGATGTTGCTTGCCTGCCCGTACTCGTCGCGCAGCTTGCCCGAAATTTCTGAAATCGGGTACTTTGGAGTAACGTACACGCTGATGAGTTCAGTGCCCCTTCCTCGGTATTTCTTTAGCGCGGAGAGCTGCTTTTTGAACTCGTAAAACTCCTTGCTGCTGATTCCCAAATCCTTTATTGTAGCCATTTTTTTCAAATCTCTTTTTTAATTTCTTCCTAAGCTCGTAATTTTCTTCGTCTGTGCTATTTAGTGGTTGGGCCTCTTTGAAGGCTCCAGTTGCGTCTTGCCGTGCATGTACTTTTGCAGGGCCTTTGGTATCAGCACGCTGCCGTCGGGCTGCTGGTAGTTTTCCAAAATTGCGCGCACTGCGCGGGAAGTTGCAATTGCAGTGCTGTTGAGCGTGTGGCAGTACTCCTTTTCATCGCCGCCTTTTTTCAGCCGGTACTTGATGTTCAAGCGCGTTGCCTGGTATGCCGTGCAGTTGCTGCACGAAACAACTTCCTTGTAAGCCTGCTCGCGCGGGAACCACGCCTCAATGTCGTACTTCTTTGCCGCAACAATCCCAATGTCCCCAGTGCAGATGTTGACTACCCTGAAAGGAATTTCCAACTCCCTCCAGATTTCCTCAGCGTTTGCAAGCAGCTCCTCTTGCAGTTTCCAGCTGTCTTCGGGCTTGCACAAAACAACTTGCTCTATTTTGTTGAACTGGTGCATCCGGAAGTAGCCGCGAGTGTCAACCCCGTGGCTGCCAATCTCCTTGCGGAAACAAGGGCTAACTCCGCAGTACTTTACAGGTAACTCTTCCGGCTGGAATATTTCGTGCTGGTGCATTGCAACCATCGGGTGCTCGCTTGTTGCAATCAAGTACTTCTCTTCCCCCTCAATCTTGTACATCATTGTCTCAAAGTCCTTCAAGTCAGTTACTCCCTCGTAAGGTTTCTTGTCCATAAGCAGCGGAGGCAATGCGATTGTGAATCCTTTTGCAGCGAGCTTTTCAACCGCGAAATTTATGAGAGCTAGTTCCAGCAGCGCCAAGTCGTTTAGGGTGAATGCAAATCCGCTTCCGCTTATCTTTGCAGAGCGCTCAAAATCCGCCCAGCCGTTCTCCTGCGCCAGTTCCCCGTGCACCTTCAACTCAAATCCGTATTTTCCTGGCGCGCCCCACTTGCGCACTTCCAAATTGTCTTCGCTGCCCTCCCCAAACGGCACGCTCTCGTGCAGAACGTTTGGCAGTCGCATGCAGGCAAACTGAATCCTCTCTCCAAGTTCCTTTTCTGCTTGCTCTAGTTGCTTTATTTTGGCAGGAAGCTCGCCCGCCTTCTTTTTGAGGGATTCTATTTCCGCCTGTGGCTTGCCGCCCTTGATTGCCTCGTTGACTTGCCTAGTGATTACGTTTCTTTCGGCGCGCGCTTTCTCCAACTCTCCAAGCGTCTCGCGGCGTTGCTTGTCGTCTGCAAGGAATTCTTCCAGCAGCTTGAGCTTTTCGCCGTCCTTGCGCTTCTCCAAGTCATTGCGCACTACTTCCGAATTGTTCCTGACGAATTTTGCTTCCAACATTTCAACACCGTTTTGTTTTTTCTAATTTCAAACTATTCAGTAATCATCTATTGATTCCGCCGGGCTGTCCGCCACCGGCTGTAGGCTACTTGGAGCGTGAGCCGATTGCGCGCAAAAGCTCGCTTCGGGCCTGCTCAAGCTGCTGTCGTGCAACGTCCTGCTTTCTTTTGAGCTCGCGAACAATGGAGGAAGAGAATTTCACTAGCATGAGGTTTTCGTAAATTTCGTTCATCTTCTCGTAAAAGTATTCCGCGGCCTTCTCGTCGCCGTTTTTAAGCGCAATCTGCAACGCCCTCCTCAACTCGCCTACTGCGTCGGCCAAGCCGTTGAGGTAAGAGACTGCCGGAACGCCAAGCTGCCTGTAAGTGGGCAAGTGCTTTCTTTCGTGCACTGCAAGCAAGGCCATGATTTCAGTGTATTCTTGGTAAATGGGATGCGTAATGCCGCTGAACTCGCCGCCCACCTTGCCCTTGAGCTCCATAATCTTTGTTTCCAATTCCTTGGCGGCCTTTCTTGCCTGCGCGAGCTCGCCGGTGTGCAAGTGCTTTATTGCGTTGGCGCAGTCGCGTATAATCTGCCTGCTTGCAGAGAGTGCCTCGTCCTGCTTTTTTTCCAAAACCTTGAGCTCTTCCACTATCTCCTCGATAGTCTTGCCGAGTTCCGCTCCTTCAAACGCCTTTTCACTGCCTGTTTGCTTGTTCTTCATTGTAACATTGGGTGTAAAACTGCTTTTATAATTGTTGCAACAGTAAGTTTGCATTGAACGAAACACTATTTTGTGTCAAAAAGTGAGAAAATGGCTAAAACACCTTTCCAGCAGCACCCCGAAGCGATAGTCATCTCCCTAGGTGGCTCGATGCTGTTCAAGCAAGGTACTACTCGAGTGGACGAGGAATACGCACAGAAATTCGCCTCCCTTGCAGAAAAGTTTGCTTCACAGGGCAAAAAACTCGTAATTGTAGTGGGCGGTGGAATGCGCGCGAAAAAAGCTGCCGACAAGGCGCGCGCTGCAACGCAAAGTGAGTTCTTTGCCGACAGGGAAGCCATCAAGGCAACCCGCAAGAACGCAAAAGTATTGCAGAAGTTGCTTGGAGAAAGGGCTTTCAAGAAGCTGATTAAAACGCCCGACGATGCGGCTCTTGCTTTGGAGAGTGGGAAAATAGGCTTTGGGGGAGGAATGCTCGAAGGGCTCACTACTGATGCGTGCGCTGTGTTGTGTGCAGAGCGGATCGGTGCAACGCAAGTGTTCAACGTAAGCAATGTTGAGGGCGTATTTGACAGCGACCCTAGAACAAACCCTGCTGCCAAGAAGTTTTCCCAAATGTCTCACGCTCAGTTAATTGAACTGGCGGCTTTGGGCGACGACCGCAAAGCGCGCGCAAACTTCGTGTTCGACTTGATTGCCTGCAAGATTGCAGCGCGCAGCAACATTGCAGTGCACTTTGTCAACGGCAGGGACTTGCAGCAGGTTGAAAAGGCGCTGCAAGGCGAAGCGCATTCTGGAACTGTTGTTAAAGATTAGCTTGAAACGGGCTTTTTTTCCTGCCGTGGTTGATTGCTATTGCTTCTAGAGCTGGAAGTTGGATTGCTTGTAATCGCCCTAAATTCCATCGAATTATTCTTGGAACTTCGTCCAAGTCGTGCGTTCTGGTTAACATTTGGACAAGGTTTGCAGGAAGGCCATAATCGAATTTCAACTCATCAATTTCCTTCAGCTTGTCCTCCCAGCTGGCTTTTGTAGAGTCAGTTAGTTTCTTCATTTCAACTTTTGCGGCATCTTCAAAAGACTTTATTTGCTCGGGGGAGGGGCTTTTGCCAGTTAGCTTTGGGAGGGTTATGCCTAATGTTTCAAGCCCGTTTGAAATCCTCGTGATTGCTTTAAGCTCCGGGCTTAAGTCGCCGCCTTTTTCCTTCTTGGCCCAGTTAATCATCGTAAGCAGCCCATCCAAATGCGTGTGCTGCTTGCGCTCAACGTCGGTGCCAAAGATTTTGTACTTTTCAACGAGGTTTGCGGGAAGCGTAGATGGAAAGAGGTTGTATCCTGCTTCAGTGAACACTTCCTCGAATTTTGGCCTTGGGCTGGGTTTTCCCGCGTTGGAGTGCGCGCGGGCGTGCCTTCGGTCGTATTCAGAGCGCCTCAAAAATTTACGAGTAAAGGGTGGCCGCGCCGAATGCGCACCGATAAGCCCTGATATAACGTGGTTTTCCTCGTGCAAAGTAACTCCCTTGTTGAAATCATTGTAAAACGCTTGTGCCTTTGGGTGCATGTACTTGCGTGCTGGCCCGAAGTCGTGCTTCTGCACGGTTGACAGCGCGCGCAAATACTCCTGCTTAACACCCAATTCTTTGCTTATTTGCCGCCTAAGCGTTTCTTCCCTGCTGTGCTGGCGTTCTCTAAAGTTGCGGCTTACATTAGCCTTCCCGCCACTGTCTGTTCCATAAGTTTTTTCGTATGCCTTTTTTGGCAAAACAAATGCGATGGAAAAGTCGCTTTGTGCAAGCTTGACTCCCCTCAAGCGGTGCCCAAAAATGGCGTGATATAATTTTCCAGGAGTCTTGCCGTACTTTGCCTTGGTTTCCCTTACTGTCTTTAGCGCAAAAATAATGTTTCGCAACTCCTCGTTGATTGCTTCCAAGTGCCGTGGCTCTACCCCGCTTCCGTGTACCTTGATAACTTTTGTAGCCGCCTTGTCAAAATCAGGGGATTTCCTTGCGGCTTCCCTGCTGAAAAGCCGAATAGCAGTGTCGTATACCTGCGCCTTTTTCCAAGCGACTTCGAAGCGGTGCATACTAAGCATTTTCCAAAATTAGTTTAATAGCCTATTCTTGGCTGAAAAGTTTACTTTATTCGCCCCGCGCCTTTTTCAAAAGAAGCTTTTGCTCTGCTGAGGCAATGATTTTTCTCGTGTAGTCTATGACATCCGAGTTGGCGCTTATTGAGTCGATGCCCATTTCAACAAGCTTTTCTGCCAGCTCCGGGTAGACGCTTGGCGCCTGGCCGCATATGCCAACAGGCACGCCGTGCTTGTGGCACTTTGTAATCACTTCCTGGAAGCTCTTGATTAGCGCCGGGTCGCGTTCGTCAAACTCCTCGGCAACAATAGAGTTGTCCCTATCCAAGCCAAGGGTGAGTTGCGTGAGGTCGTTGGAGCCAATTGAAAAGAAGTCAGCTCCAGCTTGGCAGAATTCCTCTGCAAGAATTACCGTGCTGGGGATTTCGCACATTATGCCTACCTTAAAGTCGCGCCCTTTTGGCAGGCCCGCTTCTTCAACCAATTTCAGTACCTTGCCAAATTCGCCTAGCGTCCTTACAAACGGAATCATCAGCCACAAGTTCTTCATCTGGTATTTTTCGCGCACTCTCTTGATTGCCTCTAGCTCGAGCTTGAATTCCGCAGCGTCTTTAATGTAGCGGAAAGCGCCTCGGAAGCCAATCATCGGGTTTTCCTCGTGGGGCTCGAACTCGCTTCCCCCCTCTAAGTTGCGGTACTCGTTTGTCTTAAAGTCGGTTGCGCGGTAAATCACTGGCCGCGGGTGGAATGCGGCGCACACTTGCCTCAAACCCTTTGATAATACTTCTACGTACTCCGCCTGCCTTCCCTCCTCAATGAGCTTTCGCGGGTGAACTCCAAATGCCGCAACCATAAACTCTGCACGAAGCAGCCCCACTCCGTCAACGTTTTGCGCAGCAACTTTTTTGGCAAGCTCCGGCTGCGCGAGGTTTACGTACAACTTTGTTCCAGTGATGATTGGTGGGCTTTGTATTACGTGCTCGGCAACTTGCTCTGCCTCGCTTTTTTGCTCTGCAATTGCAGCCTTCCCTTCGTAAATTACTCCGGAGTTTGCGTCTACTGTGACTATCTCGTCTTCCCGCAGGGTTTTGGTCGCGTTTCTTGTTCCAACCACGCAGGGAACACCCATTTCGCGCGAGACAATTGCCGCATGGCAGGTGCTGCCGCCCGAGTCAGTGATGATGCCCGCTGCGCGCTTCATTGCCGGCACAAAGTCCGGCGAAGTCATCTCGGTTACAAGGATGTCGCCTTTCTTTACCCTGTCAAGCTGGTGCGCGTCCAAAACTATCCTTACAGGCCCTGCCGCAATTCCCGGTGAGGCGCCCAAGCCGTGGAGTAGAATAGTTTCGGCACCTGCAGCTTGACCTGCCGCGGCCACCGCGCCTGCTGCAACTGGAATTGCGCTTGAACTGCTTGAGCTGGTTTCGCTTTGCGGGCTGAAAACTTGCATGATGTTCTCTTCGTTTTTCTCCTCTGCTTCCTCTTTCTTGCCGTAGTACTCCTCGCTGTCAGGCTCTGCTTGGGGCTGTGAAGTTTGTTGAGTTTCTTGTGGCGTGGCTTGCTCTTCCTTGGTTTCCTTAGGTATTTTTGAGAAAAAGTCGGCAAACAAGTGGTGCGACTCGCTTTCAACGCGTTCTTTCTCGCTTTTTTGCTCAACCGAAGGCGAGAATTGCGTGAGGACTTCAGAAATTTGCCTCTCTCTAGGATTTTCCATTTCGTTTTCCTGCTTGGCCTGTTTTTCTTCCTGCGCGAAGCTTATTTCCTCCACTTGCGGAAGCTTGTTTGGTTGGGCTCCAATTATCTCCAGTCCCTCTTGCGGTGCTTTCGTGCGTTCTTTAGCCATGTTGAAAGACTCCACTCGCGGTATTTGCTGCATGTGCTGTTCCACTTCCGCCTGCTGGCGCTGCCTTACAGCTTGTTCGACTTTCTCCTTGCTAAGCGTTGTAATGTTGCGCGTCTGCACAATGTAAAGAGAATCGTTTTCTATAGCCCACTCGACGTCTTGCGGGAAGTTGTAATGGGCTTCCAGCCTCCTTCCGTACTGGGCAAGCTCGAGAACCTGCTGGTCGGAAAGCTTCCTTGCCTCCTGCAATTCTTCCGGCACTTGCAGGCGCTTGTTCTCGCCTCCAACAAGGGCAATCATTTCCTCCTGCCGGTTTACTTGCCTCTTTGAAACAGTGTTTGAAGACTTGTCAACCAAGTACCTGTCGGGCGTAATCATTCCAGAAACAATCGCCTCGCCTAAGCCAAAGCCCGCCTCTATTGAAAGCGAGTTGGGGTCCTGCGAGACGGGGTCGACTGTGAACATCACTCCGCTTACCTGGCTTTCAACCATTTTCTGCACTACGACGCATATTGCAACAGTCAAGTGGTCGAACTTGTTTTCCGTCCTGTAGTAAATCGCGCGCGCCTCGAAAAGCGACGCCCAGCACTTCTTTACAGCCAAGATTAGTTCCTCGCTGCCTTTCACGTTCAAAAAAGAGGCATGCTCACCCGCAAAACTTCGGGTAGGTAAATCCTCGGCCGTTGCGCTGCTTCTCACTGCAACCAAAACTTCCTGCGAAGCAGATGGAATAAGCGAGTCGCCGCAAAGCCGGTTGTAAGCCTTGACAATGTCCGCCCGTACGTCGGAGGGAGTGGCTGAGGAAAGGATTGCTGACTTTATCTTGTCGCTTGCAGAATCGAGGGCAGAAGAGTTTTCAATGTCAAGCCCTGCAGTGCTCTCGCGAATCACTTTGTCAAGAGAGTTTGCCTTTACAAAAGAACGGTAGGCCTGCGTGCTTATGGCACAGCCTGGAGGAACCGGAAAGCCCGCCTTGACCATCTCGCCTAAATTAGCGCCCTTGCCCCCCGCAATCGCTAGGCTGTCCTTGGAGAGCTCGGCAAACCAGTAAACGTTCTTCATTTCGGGCATAAGTTGCTTACGAAAACAGTATTAAAAATGGCTTGTTTGTTCCTATTAGCTGGAAGAAAAACCGGTGCTTTAATTGGGTGCAAAACAAGGCGCAAACGAGCGAGGACTACGGGCGTATCCCTTTGTGGACTTGCGGGCAGGTGCAGTTGGAAGGGCAAGCAAGCGCTTTCCCAAACAATATCATTCCATAGACTTGGGCGCAGGCTTTCTGGAGCACGCCGTAGGGCAAGCGCGCAAGTCCCCTGGAAAGAAGTTCTTGGCCGTTGAAAGCGGGCTGGAAAACTTTCATCACGCTTTAGAGTTGGATCCAACCCTTGCATCAAAATTCCCCTTAAACCTGCATGTTGCCAACCAAGGCGCTTTAGGCGTCTTGCAAGCCCTTGCGCGCGCAGGCGTAAAAACTAGCCAAATTAGCATACGGATGCCCGATACCATTGCCTTGCATCTGCGTAAATTGCTTCCGGCCTGCCGGGCAGTGCTAAAACGCAATGGAAAAGTGCTTTTGACTACCGACGTTGGCAACTGCGAGGAAAATTATCCGGCTTACGCGCAAGCAAGCGGGCTAGGCTATCGCTACAAGGGGATTTTGCACAAGCCCCAAACGCATGACGAAAAGCTGTGGGCTGAATGGAACCCGGAAAAGCCGATTTACGCGCACGAGTTTGTCCGGCCGAGAAAGCCCTCAGCAACTATTTGGAAAAAGAAGAAAAAAATTTACCACGTTGTGGATGTTGGCGCGGGGATGCTGGAAAGAATAGGCGCGCAGGCACTTTTACACCCGGGGAAAGAATACCTTGCAATAGACTCGGATCCGATGCAAGTGCAAGCCGGCTTGTCTTCCCAGCCACGCCTCCGCAAGCTGCCTAACTTGACGATAAGGGAAGTTGATTATAGGAAAGCATTTGAAGAAATGAAGGCCGCGGGAGCGCAGGCGCGGCACATTACCTTACATGTTCCAGGATTCCCTTTGGTGTATGACATTGGAGAATTTCTTTCTGAATGCAAAAAAGTTTTGGTTCCAAATGGCAAAGTCCACTGGACAGACGAGGCAGTCAAATTTCAAGTTAAAAACATCGCCGAAGTTAACGGCTTCAAGTACAGATTCAGGGGAGAGCTTAGATTTCCACAAACAAACAACGAGTTGATGCTGCAACCAGTTTTTCAGCACGAGTTTACACTAGGTTTGAAGAAAGTTTTTCCCAAAAAATGGCAGAGGCGCGCCCTGCAAGGCCGAAAATAGCCTGCACTAATTTTCTAGTTTTGCTTTTTTTATTTGGCTAGCGCTAGCAAGTGAAAAAAATGCTTGAAAAATTCAAGCCAGTTTTGAAGGAAAAAAGTTTGCAAGAAATTTACCGCAATTACTTCTTTGCGGGCTTCTCTTCCTTGCCTGCCGGTGCTGCAGGAGTTCCTGCTGCTGGCGTTGCGCCAGCAACTGCCGGTGCGCCTGCTGCGGGCGCTGCAGCTGCTTCGACGGGCTTCTCTTCCACTCTCTTTTTCATCTTCCTTCCAAGAATCGAGCGGGCGAGGTTTGCCTTGTCGGCTGTAATGTCGCGGACTACTATGTTGTACGCTCCCGTCAGTTTTGCAGTTGCGCGCTTGAAAGCCTCCTTCAAAGTGGGGAGGTCTGCCTTCATAATGCGAGCGCGGATTACCGTGTGGCCTTTGTTGACTTGCGCCATCCTTCCCTTGGGCTTTCCAAAGGCTTTCTTCATTCCCTTGCTGATACGGTCAGCTCCAGCCACTCCAAGGGCGCTGTGCTCCCGCACCACCAAGTGGGGGTATGAAACCACTTGGAGGAAAAAGTTGTCGAGGAGCTTGTTTTCCAAGTACTTGTTTGCGGCCTGTCGGGCGGCTTCAATTGCTGCGTCGCGCAAGTTCAAGCTGAATTTTGGCTGTATGTCAACTTCCACTTCAAACCTCTTGTCAGTGCCCATGTTGTACTGGCGCACTTTCGGCTTTGGAGCTCCCTTTACAAAGCTCTTTCGCGGCTTTACCTTGCTGATCCTAGACCAAGGCTGGCCCTTAATCTCTCGAATCGTTCTGGCTGGACGCAAACCCATTGAAAAACACCTTTCAAAAAGAGCGGAAGCTCCATTTTCACATGCAAACAACTAAACTGGAAACTCTTTAACTGGAATAAGAGATATAATGTGTTTTGCCGGCAAGGAGTATAAAAGGGTTTCGAGGCGCACGAGTTTACCAATTTAGCAATGGTGCCCGAATGTGTTAAAAGCGCTGGAAGCGTAAAGCGTTTGGTTTTGCAATGGAACTGGTCGAAGGATTCATCAAGTCACTGGTCCTGCTTTTTCTCATAATGGACCCATTTGCAAGCCTGCCAGTCTTTCTATCGCTTACAAAGTCAATGAAGCCCAAGCAAGTGGCTTCAAGCGCCGACAACGCAATAATGGTTGCAGGTACTCTGCTGTTTACCTTCCTCTTCTTTGGCAGCTCAATACTCTCGCTGTTTGGCGTGAGTTTTTCAAGCTTCCAAATAGCAGGAGGAATCGTGCTGCTCCTAATGTCGCTCGAGTTAGTGCTTGGCTTAAAGCTGGCGCAAAAAGGAGTCAAGAAAGCGCACGTTGCAGTAGTAGTGATTGGTACGCCTCTACTCACCGGACCGGGAGTGATAACTAGCGTAATCATACTTAACCAACAGTTTGGCTTGGCGCCGGTAATTGCAGCAAGCATTGGCGCGCTGGCAGCTGCTTGGTTGATATTGCGCCACGGCGAGGCAATACGCAAAGCACTAGGGGATGCCGCAGTAGAAGCAGTCTCTAAAATAATCGGCCTTCTTTTGGCGGCCAGCGCAGTTGAATTAGTCCGCCAGGGCTTAGTTGGCGGCTAAGAAAAACTTGTTTTATTTCTCTAAATGCCCGTTGCCTTGAGTTCTCCAGCCAATTGGCACGCGCGGCACAAGTCGCCTTCGCTTTCCTTCGAGCGGTATTCTCCGCACTGGGTGCAAAGCGGTTGGGCAGAAACGCTGGCTTCACTTTCTCCAATTGAAGTAACTTCCGCGCTTTCAACGCTTTCGCCGAGCTTTTCCTTAAACGAAAGGAATGAATTCAGCAGGCTTTTCTTTGTTCCAGGGTGCTTTTCTTCAGTTGCGTTGAGAAAGTCCTTCACTTCCCCGCGGAACGATTCTGCTGCGTAAGGGCAGCCGCCCCTGTAAAACGGAATTTCATTGAGCACACAGTAGTAGGCGCACTCCAGTTCAGTGCAGTAAATGAGTGGCCTCACGCGCGGAACAAACAAAGTTCGCTGGGAAGAGCCGGTGAATGCCGAAAACTGCTCGTTTCTGTCAGCTTCCCCGCGCAGCAAGTTCATCAAAAAAGTTTGGGTAACGTCATCGGCATTGTGCCCTATTGCAAGCTTGCTCGCTCCAACATTCTTTGAAACCTTGTTGAGGCAGTATTTCCTAAACACCCCGCAGTAAGAGCACGAGCGGTGAATCTTTTCCGCCAGCTCGCGCTTTTTCATCGCCTCGTCCATCGACACGCCAAATGCCTCTGAGTAGGAGATTTTTTCCAAAGGCATTTGCAGGCGCTCGCAGAGCTTTTCTGCGCACACTATTGCCTTGTTCCTGTAACCCTCTATCCCCTCGTCTACAAGCACGGGCTTTAGGGTGATTTCGCCAATCTTGTCTGCGAGCTTTTTGAGCGCAAAAAGCATTGCCGCGCTGTCTTTCCCGCCGCTAACGCCCACTGCAATGACATCCCCCCTTCGGACTAGCTTGAAGTCGTGGTTGGCTTTCGCCACCTTTTCCTCAAAGTTTCTCGAAAAGCACTTTGCACAAAAATCGGTTCGCGAAGACTCCAGGCGCATTACCGCCTGCTCCCCACACTTACCACACGCTGCCATTTGTCATCACACAAAGTAATTATATGCACTGCAACGAATTTATTATGCTGGCAAAGCGCGCCCAACAAATTTTGGTGCAATGCTGATAAAGTTGTTTTCAATGGCCTTAGGCTTTCTCTATCCGATAACTTCCACCTACACTGGCTTTGAACAGTGGGCAATAGCGTTTGCCACTTCCTTGATTGCGCACTACGGTGGGCTTGGAGTGCTAGTTGGAATGTTTTTGGAAAGCAGCATAGTTCCCATCCCAAGCGAGCTGGTGCTTGTAACCGCCGGCGCGCTCGGCGTTTCCCCGTGGGATGCCGCAATATACGGAACAATAGGCTCAACTCTGGGCGGCATTGTAGGCTATTTCATTGGCCTTAAAGGCGGCCGCCCGCTTGTAGACAAGGTTGGCCCTTACTTGCTTGTCACGCCAGCGCGTCTTGCAAAAGCAGAGCTTAAGTTCAAGTCGTGGGGCAAGTGGACTATACTCATTGCGCGCTTGCTTCCATTCATTCCCTTCAAGGTATTCTCGATTGCAAGCGGCCTGTTGCGCTACGATTTCAAAAACTTTGTAATCTTCACATTCATTGGAACAATACCGCGTGCGTTTCTACTGGCTTTCCTTGGCTCTAAGCTGGCGCAGTACAACTCGCAAGTATTCCTCGCAATTGCAGTGTTGCTTTCATTGGGCGTAGCTTACTGGCTTGCAAAGAAATTCGTTTTCAAAAAGAATGAAGAAAAGAAAGATTCGGATAAGAAAAACAAAGAAAAAAAGAAAAGCAAGCTATAATTCCTCAATAATTCTGACAACCTTTTTATCTTTGTTGAAAACTATTTTTCCTTGCGCACCTAGCTCTATGAGGGCTTGATTTGTAAGGTTGGTAAACTCGCTTTTAACAGAGGACATTATGCTTCTTGCCGGATGCGCCGCCATGAGAACATTCCAAGGCACTTTTTCCCAATCTTCGCCCACCTTGCCAAAAGCCTTGTGCATCTGCACAAAAAGCGCCATGTGCTGGTGAGCAGGGTCTCGTGCATTTTGAGCAAGTAGCTCCCACGCCTTGGAGGAAAGGTGTGTGTGGTTGATTAGAGATCCTTTGGTGTATCCGCTTACAATGCGGGTGATTAAGCTGGCAAACGGCTTGTTGGCCCTGCTTTCTGCAACATTTCTCCTCAGTTCTGCGGTGTTTTCTCCCATCAACCTGCTCACCCGCCGTAAATTACTCCAACTAGTTCCACTGCGTCGCCTTCCTTGAGCACAGTGGAAGGGTGCGCCACCTTTCCATTGAGCATTACCACTATCGTCTGCTTGTTGACTGCCTCGCCTTTGAGAACCTGCTCGATGGTGGCACCTGAAGGCAAGTCAAGCTGTTTTGTGCAGCAGTCGTCAACTACTTTTATTTTCATAATATCAACACCCACTCCTATTTTGGTAAGTTTTCCGGCCTTACGATGAATAATTCTAGCCGGTTTACTCTTGTCAATGCTCCCTTGGTTTCAAGGCTTTGCAAAGCTTTTGCCACCTGGGCTTTAAATTCGGTGCAGACGCGATTAAGTTCCTTGTTCCCGCTATTTCCCTTTCCAACGCGATTAAGGTCGTCCCAAGAGTATTTTCTCCAGCCGCTTACTTCTATGCCAAGCGCTTTCGAGTACGCTTGGTGGAGATCCATGTGCGCTGCCGCCGCATGTTCTGACGGCTTTCCAACCAGCGCAGCCCAAGCCTCTCTGGAAATCTCGGCGTGCGGAAGGGTTTTGCCATGGAACCTTGCATCCCTTAGAAGTTCGCCAACTAAGCCGTTCAAGGGCCGGTGTGCTCGGCTTTCTCTGAGTTTATGCTGAATCTCTTGCACATTGGCCATTCTCAGCGCCCTCCAAAAACCCTTATAAACGATTTCTTACCAAACAATACTTAAGGAAAGCCTATTTTATCCTATTCAATTTCAGGCTATCTAGCTTTGTTCATTTGACGAAATATTTATTGGAGTTGGTTTGAAATGGGAGCACACAAGTACATTCGCGATTCTTTCAGGAAGTCTGCGCACGAACGGCCGGAGCACCTGCGCCTGCGCATACGCAACTGGGCAAAGAAAACAGTCATTGCCCGCGCAGAAAAACCCACGATCACCGCAAGGGCACGCGCCCTTGGCTATAAAGCCACTAAGGACTACGCAGTAGTTCGAATTCGAGTAAAGCGCGGCAACCGCGTAAGGCCTGCTCCAAGAATGGGTAGAAAGCCAGGCAAGAACGTAAAGAGAGTCTCGCCGGGCTTCCCGCTCTCTCGCATTGCAGAAATGCGCGCGGCAAAGACGCACACCAACATGCGCGTGATAGGCTGCTACCTTGCAGGCAAGGACGGAGTCAACGCCTACTACGAAGTCATCCTCAAGGTAAAAGACTAAGGCTGGTTAGGTTTTAATTTTTCTTTCAAGCTTGGCCGGGTGGTGCAAAACTGCCCTGCCATAGCTTAAATTCCTTTAACACCTCTATTTTTTACGATGCACTACCTCGACTTGGGCGTACTTTCAGCCAGCCTTGAAAGCAAGGCGCTTTCCCTAGGCTACTCGACAGTTGTAACGCCCCAAAAAGTTGCAGTTGAAACACAGGCGGACCTCAAAAAACTGCCTTCCAAAGGCATTGCGATAGTTTCAAGCAAGTCCGGAGAGATACTCAAAAAACTTTCTTCCAGGGACTCCGGCGCAGTCCTCTTGCTAGACGCGTTTTCTTCCCTCAATTTCTTCAAAGACGACGGAATGATCCGCAGCGTGGCGCTTGAATCCTCTTCAGGAAAGAAAGTGGCATTTGCAATTCCATACGCCTACCTTCTAAGGAGCTCTTTTGTCTACCGCGCGCGCTTTGTGGCGCAGTCAAAGCTGTTTTTGGCAAAGTGCCTCAAGCGCGGCGCGCCCTTTGTGATGGTTTCAGGCGCAGAAAACGAATTTGAGTTAAAGAGCCCCCGCGAAGCGCTCGCGCTTGCCCAGCTGCTTGGCTTGAGCTTCGAGCAGGCGCAGAAAGCCCTCTCCACAACCCCCCAGAAACTCATTGGTGAAACACAGAAATGAAACAAGCACAACCCGCAAGGAAACTAGTGTTTGCAACATCCAACGAGCAAAAGGTATTGGAGGCAAACGCTGCAGTCAAGCCATTCGGCCTGCAATTTGAGCACTCGCCTGTGGACGTTGACGAAATAAAGGACTTGGACATTTTCAAAGTAGCAGAGAAGAAAGCGCTTGACACTTACGCCCAGCTGCAAAAACCAGTTGTAGTGGAAGACACTGGAGTTTTTTTCGACGCTTTCCCAGGCTTTCCTGGAACTTACTCGAAATTTTGCATCCTAACCCTTGGCGCAAAAAATACGGTAAAAGTTTTGGACGGTCACTCCAAGAAAGGATATTTCTCTACTGTAGTATGCTATTGCGATGGAAAGAGCGTGAAAAGCTTTGAGGGAAAAACAGAGGGGGAGATTATTCTAGAGCCTCGCGGTGTTTCGCCTCTCAAAGTGCCCTACGATTCCTTCTTTGTACCTGCAGGGGAAAAGAAAACAATTGCAGAGCTCGGTGCCGAGAGGAAAAACGAGCTTTCAGCTAGGGCGAAGGCTTTCAGGAAGTTTGCGGAATGGTTTGTGGCACAAAAATAGCTTGTTGGTTGCAATTAGTTGTTTTGAATTTGTAGAGTGAATAAAATGGTTTTCGAGAAAAAAAGGTATTTACTGCTCAAAATAGAAACAGATGGAGCGGCGCTGCGTCAAGAGGAGTTCAAGCACTGCGTGTACGAAGCAATTTTTACGCTGCTGGGCGAGGCAGGCGCCGCGCGGGCAAACGTGCAGGCAAAGCTTTTCGACGAGCGCAAGCAAGAAGGCATAATCCGCTGCTCGCTGGTTGGGCTAGAAAGGGTGATTGCGGCTCTTGCGTGCAAAACCAGCTTTAAGGGCAAGAAAGTGGCAGTGCGACTGCAGAAGATAAGCGGCATTATTGCAAAGCTCTAGGGAACTGATTTTATGAAATCTGGAAATTCTTCCAGGTGCCCGTAAGCCGTTCAAGCCAAACCATTAAAAATTGTTTCTGCGTATATTGCTTGTCCAAGTTACAGGGGCATTTTCTGTTTTAACTAAAAGAGTTTAGTGGGGTTGATTTGATATGTATCCTCCTTCGCAGGCAGCTTACGACCGGGCAATCACAGTCTTTTCGCCAGATGGGCGCCTATTCCAAGTGGAATACGCTAGAGAGGCAGTCAAGACCGGCAGCACAAGCATAGGAATAGTTGCAAAAGACGGGATTGTCTTTGCAGCGCACAAGCGCATTACCTCGCCCCTAATAGTGAGTGATTCTCACGAAAAGATTTTCCAAATTGACCGCCACATCGGCGCAAGCTCAAGCGGCTTGGTTGCAGACGCACGAAAGCTCGTCGACTACGCGCGCCTGGAAGCGCAAAGGCACCGGCTGCTCTACAACGAGGAAATTTCGGTTGAAATGATTGCAAAGCACGTGGGCGACCACATACAGTTTTTCACCCAATACGGTGGAGTGCGCCCATATGGTGTTTCGCTTCTCATTGGCGGTGTTGACAGCGCACCAAGGCTTTTTGAAACCGACCCAAGCGGCGCGCTTTTTGAGTACAAGGCAACTGCAATAGGCGCTGGCAAGAAAGCATGCGAGGAAATGTTCGAGAAAGAGTACAAGGACGACTTGTCGCTTGGCGACGCAGTGGTTCTGGCAATGAAGGCGCTAAAGAAGGCAGTTGACCAGAAGCTCTCGCCAAAGTTCGTTGACTTGGCAGTAATCGACTCTAAAACCAAGCAACTGCGCTCATACACCCTCGAAGAAATCGCAAAATACCTGTAGTTTCTTCCCGCCTTTTTTTTGCTTTTTCATTTTTTACCTTTCTTTTTCTCCCTCACGCCTATTTTTGACCCCTTTCAATGCGCTTTAAATTATCTTTCCCACACTATTCCTGCAGGTATTAAACATGTCCTCGTTTGAAAACACGATTATTTTGCGCCTCGAGAAAGGCGGCGAGAAGTTCGAGCTGTTTGTCGACCCCAAGCTCTCCTACGACTACAAGACGGGCGCAAAGAAAGACCTCGCCAACGTGCTTGTTGTCGAAGAGGTCTTCAAAGACGCCAAGAAAGGCGAGAGGCACACTTCAACTGCGGTAAAGAAAGTGTTTGGCACCGAAAACATCGAAGAAATTGCCAAGCAGATGTTTGCCCAAGGGGAACTGCAGCTTACAACCGACCAGAGAAAGAAGCTCATGGAGGAAAAGCGGCTCAAGCTAATCAACTTGATTGCAATGAACTGCATCGACCCGCGCACCAAGGCGCCGCACCCTCCCGCGCGAATTGAGAAGGCTTTGGACGAGGCGCGCTTTGGATTGGACGCTTTCAAGAGCGCAGAAGAGCAGATGGAAAAGGCAATAGAGAGCATCCGCGAAATCATACCAATTTCAATGGAGCAGGCGCGCGTGGCAGTCAAGATACCGGCGCAATTCGGGCCCAAGGCATATGGGGTGCTAAAAGAATACGGCCTGAAAAAAGAGGAGTGGGCCTCCGACGGCTCGCTGGTAGCAGTGTGTGAAATGCCTGCAGGCATCACCAGCGCGTTTTACGACAGGCTCAACAAGCTCACTTCCGGCCAAGTGCAGACCAAGGTAATGCCGTAACTGCCTGTTGCAAGCAAAACGCTGGCCGCGCGCCATAGGATAGCTATGGTTTATAAGGCGGCGGCGAGATAATTTGATAGTAGAAAACGAGAAAAAAACGATTCTCTTTAATGTGATTTGACTAACGCGGGAAACAAGCCTTTTTTGGGCCAAAAGCCGTCTTTTAATGCAATCTGGCGCCCCTCACTTTGGGTGCGCTTTCTTGCGCAAAAGCCTTTTGACCCCCATGTGCGCCTCTCAACAGGCGCTTCTGGCTTTCTCCTGTTTTTGAAAGGTGGAAACAAATGGAAGATTCTTCAAGCGGAAATGCCAGCGTAGTCCTGCCCGGCGACATTATCGCAGGGCAGCCAATGGCAATACCCGGCTGCTACGTTTCAGGCGGCAAGACAATCGCCTCGGTTCTAAGCCTCATGCGCGACGGCAAGGTAATCCCCCTAAAGGGCTTGTACCTGCCAACCCAAGACGACTACGTTGTGGGGATAGTTGTAGAAGAGCGCTTCAGCGGCTACTCAGTTGAACTCCACTCGCCCTACCTAGGCAGCCTCAGCTCCCGCGAAACGCGCTACCAATTCAAGACCGGCGACCTCATTTCTGCAAAGATTGCGGAAGTGAACGAAGTCAACGAGGCAACGCTGATGGACGAGCGGCCCTTGGGAATTGGCAGCCTAATTGAAGTGGATTACGTGAAAGTGCCGCGCATTATTGGAAGGAACGGCAGCATGCTTGCAATGATCCAGCAGTACACTGGAACGGAAATGTTTGTTGGCAAGAACGGAAGGATTTTTGTGCGAGGCGGCGACACGCTCTTGGCAGAGAAGGCAATACTCAAGATTGACTCGGAAGCGCACATTCCCGGCCTCACCGACCGCATAAAAGAGTTTTTGGAAAAAGAGTCGGGAAAGAAGTTTTAATTGGCTTGAAAAATTGAAAAGCGAGAAAAGATTGGAAAGTCTGGAAAAAAGTTTTGCATTTGATTGAAAGGTGATTTTAATGGTTGGAAGCGGAGACTTCAAGTTATTGCGCGACGACGGAAAGCGGCTAGACGGCCGCGGCCCGATGGACTTGCGTGAAATAAGCATGAAAGTAGGCGTGCTCAAGCAAGCTGCCGGAAGCGCAATGGTGCAGATGGGCAAAAACAAGGTAATCGCAGGCGTGTACGGGCCTAGGGAAGTATTCCCAAAGTTTCTCACCAAGCCGGACAGGGCAATCATCCAATGCCGCTATGTGATGGCTCCCTTCTCTGGACTTGAAGACCACGGAAGGAGCGGGCCAAACCGGCGCAGCCAGGAAATTTCAAAAGTAATAAAGCACGTTTTCGAAAACGCCGTGCTAGTCCACCAGTTCCCAAAGACTGCAATAAACATTTCAATGGAAGTGCTGCAAAGCGACGGCGGAACAAGAGTTGCCTCTCTCAACGCAGCGGCGCTGGCAATGGTTGACGCTGGACTGCCAGTGAAAGACATCATCACCGCAGTTTCAGTTGGAAAGGCAGGCGGGCAAGTAATAGTGGACTTGAGCAAGGAGGAAGACAACCACGGGCAAAGCGACATTCCCATGGCATTCTCCCTGCGCACAGGCGAACTTCTCCTCTACCAGATGGATGGCTTGCTTACAAAAGACGAAGTTGACCAGGCAATAACAATGGGCCACGAGGCTGCAAAGAAAGTACGCGAATTCCAGGAAGCCGCTTTAATAGAAAAATACGCCGGAAACCAAAACTCCGCCGACAACTCAATGCAGTAAAAAATGTTTTTTCTTAAATAGGTGATTTGAAATGATCGTTGACGAAGTAAACAAGGCTTATGTCCGTGACTTGATGCGCACAGGAAAGCGCGCAGACGGCCGTGGAATGCTTGACTACAGGCAAGCCGTGATACAGCAGGGCTATGTGCCCAACGCAGAAGGCAGCGCAATGGTATCGCTTGGCGACACCAAAGTGCTTGCAGGGGTAAAGCTCGACTTGGTTGCGCCATTCCCCGACAGGCCAGACGAGGCAGTAATATCGTTTAACGCAGAGTTCTCCCCAATTGCCCACCCCACTTTCGAGGCAGGCCCGCCAAACGAGCACAGCATAGAGCTTGCAAGAGTGGTAGACCGAGGCATCCGCAGCGCCGAAGTAATCAACCTCAAACAACTAGGCAAAACCAAGACCGAGGCTGGGAAAGTGCTCGGCATATACGTCGACCTATACATCCTCGACCAATGCGGCAACTTGATTGACTGCGCTGCCCTGGCCGCAATGGCTGCGCTAAGAAACACGCAGATGCCAAAGATCGAGGGCGAAAAGCTAGTCAGGCTTGACTTTACAGGCCCGCTCCCGCTCACTCGCCAGGTGATTGCCTGCAGCTTTGAAACCATTGAAGGCAAAGTTGTTTTGGACGCCTCTTACGGCGAGGAAGTTGCAAGCGACGGCCGCTTCACAGTCTCAGTTACCGACGACGGCAAGATATGCGCCTCGCAGAAAAGCGGCGCAGCCGGCTTTACAAAAGAGCAAGTACTCGAGTTTACAGACATTGCATTTGAGAAAGGCATTGCCCTGCTTGAAAAAATCTAAGTAAGTTGCAAGTTGTTTGTTTCAATTTGAACTGGTGATTGGATATGGGTTCGCGCTATGGAGTAAAAATAAGGAAGAAGCACGACGAAATGACTGCAAAGTCAAGGACGGTATACGCGTGCGTCAAGTGCGGAAAGAAAGGCATTCGCAAAAACGGCTACGCCCGCTGGGAATGCCGGTCATGCAAGACGATATTTGCAGGCGGTGCATACTCGCCTGAAACCATGGTTGGAGCTTCCGCGCGCCGAACGCTGCGTGGCGAAAAAATCTCTGAAATAGGCGGCGCAGTCGACTTGGAGGCGCTCGCCAAGAGAAAGCAAGAAGAGAAAGACGAGAAGGAAGAAAACTCCAACGAGTAACCCCTTCTTTTTTTCCCTTAATTTCCAAAATGCCTTGTTTTTTGGCATTCATTTTTATTCAACAACGCGCTAGCTTCTAACAGGTGTTGCCTTTGCCCGAAATGCTTTCATTTACTTCCCCGCTCTACTCAACTTCAGTCCAGGACCCTTCGCGCGAGCAAGCGCGAGAAACCCTTCTCAGCGTATTTTACGCTTCGCGAAAGCTGGCATTCGACTACGCCCCCCTAAAGCACTTACAAATCGCTTCATTGGCAGGCAAGGCCGGCAGCGCAAAGAACGCAGGCGAGCTCTCCAAGCTCATTTCCTCCACCAAGCAATCGCAACTGGAAGCAGAGCTCTCGAACCTGGTTGAAGTTGTTGAAACTCGTGCCCTTGTGGGAGATGACGGGGTGGAAATCGCGCCGAAAAAACAGAAAGGCACGCCCGTCGAATTCGCGTTTTCCCTATATTTCAACTGCCTGCTCGAAAAAATGCTGCCGCCTGCAGTAAAGCTTGTCCCCCCCCAAAAGGCTCCTTTGGAAGTAAGGTTGGTTGCCAACTTCGGCGGCTGGATGGCAGTGAGGAAAGTTTCAATAGAGCGCCAGGAGAGAAAGGAAGTTGTTGCCTGCTGCGCAACCATTTTCGAGTCAGTTCGCAAAAAGCTGCCCGAATTCCTCTGCGCGCAAGGAAAGCAAGAGGAGTACAACTCGCTTGCTGACTCGTTCATTTCGCAGTTCCCGGAAAGGAAGTCCTTCTCCCGCTTGCCGGAAATCCTCTTGCAGGCGCAAAAGCAGGAGCCCGCCATTGCAGCGCTTGCAGAAAAGGGGTTTGAAAAGCCTCTTTTGGACGCTTTCTACTGCCGCGTGTTTGCTCAAGTGGGCTTTCCGTGCTTTGTGTCAACCGACCAGGTTTCGCGAATCTACCCCGACCTGAAGATACCAAAGCCACGAGGCAGGGTTGCAGGGTCTGGAAAGAAAAAGAAGTAATTTGTCGCTTTAATTAATTTTCACCCCCTAATAATTGTGCGGGGGGTTGGGGTAGCCTGGCATCCTACCAGCTTTGGGAGCTGGTGACACGAGTTCGAATCTCGTACCCCCCACTTACACAATAAGGTTCGTCGGGAAGCGATTTGTTCTGGCGTGGCGCGAAGTTTTTTTAATCTTTAGAGCAAGAATTTTGTTTCAACTGTTTTTTGTCTGGTGGTTGGAAATGATTAGTCGGGGACACTCTTCAAGCATGTACGTGGACGTCGGGCTAATGGCAGTGGGCGGGCTGTTGTTTCTGGCAGGCGATTGGCTTAGCGGCCTGCTCATAGGCGGGCTGGGCGTGCTAATCCACGTTGCAATGGGGGACTAGAAGTTAGTTTCTGGAGTTCCTTCGTGCGTTAAGCTTTTTTTATAGCTTCTTTCCCCGCTTGAAAAACTAGTTTGGCATTTAGAGGCCTTGCTGCTCTTTTTTGTACTTGCGCAAGTACCATATCGCGCCTGCAATCAATGCAACAAGCATTACTAGGCCCACTACTAGCACCCAGTCTATCTCGTTTTCCCTTCTTGGAAGCGAGTTGGCAGTTGCAGTCAAATTTGCGGCAGTGTTTGCTATTCCTTGAAAGTCGGTTACTGTGACGGGCCTGCCGTGCTTTAGGTCGCCTTCCTTCAATTCAAAGCTCGAGCGCAGGGTTGAAAGCTGGGTTTTAAGGTCGATGAGGCGGGGGTCATTCTGGCCGTACACTTTAGATGCTGCTTCAAGCGTGTTCGATGCGTTGTTGAGCTTGCGCAAGCCGTCTACGTACGGCACTAGAGCGTCTTGGGATTGCGCTACCAGCAGTTCGCCCGCGCGCAGCTTTGTTTCAAATTCATCGGACTTGCTTTTTGCCGCAGCGTAAGTTGAGGCGTTCTTGACTGCCAGCGAAATCGAGGTTAACTCTATAAACGCTGCAGTTATTGCCGTTGGCTCTAGCTTGTTTGCAGTGTCAAAGTCTGCCTTGGCTTTCTTGTATTTCAATTCAAAGCCGGAAAGCTCTTTTTCAGTTGACGCGGCGAGCTTGCGCACAGTTCCCCTGTCCAAGCGCGCCTTGCTTCCTGCAGCAGTTTCGTTTGATATCGCATCTGTGTTTGAAAACAGCGCTGTCACGTCGACGAGCTTTTCCATGTTGGCCAGCGCCTTTTCGTTGAAAGCGCAGCGGTTGATTCCTCCATCAGTTGCAAACGGGTAGTAAGTGAGGTACTTCTGGTGGGCTGAGTTGAATTGCGTGTAGCCGGCGCGAATTTTTGCAGTCGCGTCCTTGAGGCTTCCCATCCTTGCCTTTATGTCTTCTGCCCCAAGTGAGTCAAATTCAGCGTCAACGGAGGCAAGCAAGGCGCCTGCTTCAATTGTCGCGTTGTTGGTTTTGTAAGTGCCATTGCCGATGTTGCGCCTATTTTCCGCAGTTGCAGGGGGTATGCCAAACGAAGCGCCGTAGTCGCCGTCGTAAATAATCCAGCACTGCAGCTTCCTTGTAGTCTGTTCAATGCAAATCCTCTTGCCGCTGATGAACTCCCACCAGACTTGCCTGCAGTAATCCCAAGAAGAGTTGACTGAAGAAAACTCGCTTTCAAGCGACTGCAAGTCGCTTTTCTTGAAAGGCACGGGCAGGCTCTTCACGTAAGCTGCAACAAGCGCCCTTATTTGCGCCTCGTCGGAAACAGGCTTGTAGTTAGAGTCAAAAACCAGTTGGCCCTTGCCAGCCACTTTAACCAAGTAGTAAGTAGAGCCTCCGGAAGTAAAGTTGGAAGTGGCGGAAGTCTCGCTAGGCTCGAGGAAATAAGAGACTTCCAAGTCCAGCAGGTTGCCTTTCGGCTCTGGAGTGGGGGAAGCGATTATTATTATTGTGGTGTTAGTTGAATTCAATCCCGTAGTGTTGACGGTGGCGTTTGAGCTGTTTGCGGCAAAAGCCAGCGGTGCAACTAGCAGGACTACCAAGACTGCCAAAAATGGCGTGCTAAAGAGTTTCATGCAATTTCAACTGTTTGAACCCATTTATATTTATTTGTTGGTCACCATACTGATAGATAAGGCGCATTTAATTCTTTTCATCCCGCTGTAGCTCAATCTGGCAGAGCACCTGACTGTAGAACTTTCGTTCAGCCCGCAAATCCCGTTTAGGGAAATGGCGCGGGCCCAGTCGGTGTTGAAAGCGCAGTAATCAGGGTGTTGGGAGTTCAAAACGAGGGACGTCGCATTTCCTCACAGGATTCGGAAATGCTCGTGCCCCTCGACCCCTCGACGGGGTTGGGGAGCCCTTCGTGAAACTCTCCCCAGCGGGACTCTTTTTTTTTCACTTCAGTATTTCCACGGTCTTCTTGTTTGAGTTAGCTCCGCGAATTATTTTCACTGAAATTTCCTTTACGCCAAAGTGCCTTGCAAGCAGCTCTATTACTTCCGAGTTTGCCTTCCCTTCAACGGGCTTGGCTTTCACCCGCACTTTAAGCACGCCGGGAGAAATCTCTTTCACGCTTGAGGTGGGGCAGTTGGTCGAGACGCGCGCTTCCACAATCATCTGCAAAATCAGTTCCTTGGTTGCTTATCCTTCCATTGAAGTGACGATTACCCAGATTAGCGCGGCGCCGGCAAGTATCAATACTAGTTGCCAGAGCGACTTTTTGGCATGCCTTTCCCTGTGGAACTCCGGGAACAAGTCGCTTGTGGCAATGTAGATGAAAGAGCCTGCAGTGAAGGCAAGGCCGATTCCCTGCAAGTTGTTCACAAGCGGCGCTGCAAAAAAGAAGAACAACCCACCCAAAATGGCGGTTAGAGCAGTGAGCAAGTTGAATGCGATTGCCCTCCTGCTTGAAAAGCCGCTGTGGATGAGCAGCCCATAGTCGCCAAACTCCTGCGGTATTTCGTGCAACGCAATAACTATGGTAGTTGTGATGCCCAAAGGCACGCTGGTAAGAAAGCTTGCTGCAATCGCTATCCCGTCAAAAAAGTTGTGCAGCCCGTCTCCCACTAGGTTAAGCCAGCCAAAAGGCTTCTCCTGCTTTTTGCCCTTCTTTCCGTGCGTGCCGTGGTGGTGGTGCCACGAAATGAACTTTTCAATGACAAAAAACGATATGATTCCTGCAAAAGCTGCAAGCATTGCACCCCTCACGCTCATTTTTCCAAGCGATTCGGGAAACAAGTCAAAGAATGCGCCGCCCAGAAGCGTACCTGCAGAGAATGCAACGGAAGCCATCAAAAAGATTTTTTGCACCTTCTCGCTCAAACCAAGTGTAAGAATGCCAACAAGCGAAATAAGGCTGACTGCAACAGTTGCGCCAATAATGTATTCTAAAACCATTTCGACCACTCAATAACTCTGCAAAGGGCAATTAATAAATATTTTGCCTAAACTTAATAACTTTGTGGCGGGTAATTGAACAAGCTTAATAATCTGAAAGAAAAGCGAATTTGTGGTGTTTGCGTAACATGGGCATAATCAGCGTTTCAATGGGGCAGGGAATGGAGGGTGAGCTTGAAAAAGCAAAGAAAGTGCTTGGCGTAAAAAGCCGCTCTAAAATAATCCGCCTTGCAATAGGCGCTCTCTTGCGTGAGTCGGCTTCTTTTGAGGAGCTTTCCGGCCACCAGTCTGCAGTGTTCACGGTAGTTTACCCCCACGACAAAAAGCCTGCAGAGCTTGAGGAAATGCTCCACGAGTACTCCGCGCTGCTAAAGCTTCACGCCCACTCGCATTCTTCAAAAGGCTGCGCAGAAGTGTTGGTAGTCGAAGGCGACGCTAAAATAATCCGTGAAATTTTAGGCCAGCTGCGCAAGATGCGCGGAGTAAAAAGCGTGAACTGTGCGGTAACATAATCCGAAATTGCCCCGAATGGTGTACCAAATGCTTTTGCAACTCCTTGTTCTCATTTCAACACTCCTTCTTGGCGTAGGTCTTGCCTCGCGGGCAAACACCCGCCACAAGCTAATTTTTTCCCCTCTACTAGGCGTATTAGGCTTTAGCTGGATTTCGTTCGCTTTTGCAAGCCTTGTTGGTTTTAACCAAAACGAAATTATTGCCGCCTCACTGGCTTGCATCGCACTTGGAGCTTGGATGTACTCAAGGAAGCAATTTACACTCGGAGATGACAAGGTTGCGCTTACATTGCTTGCAGCTTGTCTCATTGCGTTCACCCTTTTGCACAACTCCCTGCTCTACTATGATTCACAGGGCGCGCTGCACGGATTTCTTACAGACTTCAACTTCCACGCCTCAATTGCAAGCACTATTGCAAACGGCAACTTCCCACCACAGTACCCTTTCTTCCTAAGCGGCGTGCCCCTCTCGTACTATTACTTCCCGCACTTTTACGCCGCGCACTATCTAGCAGATGGCGCAAGCATTCCAACAGCTTTCCTGCTATTTAGCACGGCAATAGCCTTCATTTGCATGTTAACCTACCTGCTCTCGCGCAGCTTTTCCCTCTCCAAAAATGCCTCCTTGCTCTCCCCCTTCCTTTTCCTCTCAATTTCCTCCCTTGCGTTCCTGCAGTATTTTTCCTCAAGTTTTTCTGCAGGCGCAACCCTGCTGGAAATCTTGTCTAAACCCGAGGTGAGCGTCAACGCTCTCACCTACCAGCACGGCTTTGCGTTTGTAGGCGTGCTCGCCCAATTCCTCCTCTCGCAGGCTGCAATGCCCGTAGGGCTTGCTTTTTGCCTCGCTGCCCTGCTTTTGGTTGTTGAAAACAAGTTTTCAAAACACTCCCTTGTCCAGGCTGGTGTGCTGTTGGTTTTGGCAGTGCCATTCCACGCCTTCCTGGCTCTTGCGTTTGCTGCAGTGATTGCCTTGCACGCAGTGTTTTTTGAAAAACGCGAAAACCTATGGCAGTTTGCGCCCCTGGCGTTTTCGGCGGGCCTGCTCTACCTTTCATTCTTCTCGCAAAAAATTGGCGCCGCAGGAAATGGCGTAAAATTCATTTTTGGCTGGATTGCTCAAGACAAAAGCATTGCCGGAGTACTTGCTTTCTGGCTGCAAAACCTTGTGTTCCTGCTAATTCCGCTAGTTGCGTGGAAGCATTTGCCCAAAAAACTCCAGCAACTCATCCTGTGCTGCGTTCCACTCTTTGCTTTAGTAAACTTCGTTTCCTTCACACCCAACCCCTGGGACTCCGGAAAGCTCTTACTTCCTGCCTTTCTGCTCCTTTCAATTGCTGCAGCGCACTTTACCGACTGGCTTGCAAGCAACGGAAGCGCGCGCAAGGCAGTTGCAGTGGCTTTTGTCTTGCTTGCGTGCTTTTTCACTGCCTTAGTTGTCGAGACTTTGGTGCAGCACGGAAGCGAAACAGTTTTTGACTCGCAGGAAATTGCGGCCTGCAACCAAGTCAAGCAACTCACTTACGCAAGCTCGCTTTTCATTGTCTCAAACGGCTACACCTGCATTTCCTCAATAGCGGGAAGGAGAGTGTTTGTTGCAGAGCCAACTCAGCTGGATGCCAATGCGCTCAACTCCACATTGGCAGTCTCTGAAAACGAGGCGATGCTGCAAGGCAGTTGCAGCCGAATAAGGAAGTGGGGAGTCACGCACTTCTACGATGGCGGAACGCAGGGCCTCTCGCAAAACGCCGACTACAACTTCTTCGAGCAGCACGGCAGCAAAGTCTGGACGGACGGCAAGCGCTCGCTGTACCAAATAAGTTGCTGAGCGCCGAAAAAACGCTTAATATTCTTTTCCGCCACCAATACTATTGCGTCTTGTGCCTTGGTGGAGGGCGTGCTTTCACTTTTTTCAGTGGCAGCACTTCCGCCAAATGTAGTGGCCTAGCATATGGGCTTTTACGGGTACAACTGTAAGAATCCTGCGAAGCGGCCTGTCACGTCGTTGACCCGGGTTCGAATCCCGGCCAAGGCGCTTTACTTTTTTTGGTGTAGTAAGTCTGAACTAGTTCTTCTTGTGCAAGTTTTTATGCTCGCAATGTGTTATTTTGACATGTCAAATTCAAAGTTGCTTGATAGTTATTTGCAGTACCGTGCCTATGTGGGGCGGTATAAAATAAACGGCAAGCTGGATTTGTCAGGGATTGGTTGGGCGTTTCCTTCGCTCTTGTTGCTTTTGCGGGGATTCATTCACGAAAGCAGAGGCAAAGTTGAAGTAATATTGCCTGAAAACAAGTCTGTAAGAAAATACGTTTCGTTGATGTTGGATGAATCAACGTTTGAAAAATCTGGTGAAACTTACTGCCCGTTTGTTGAACTTCCGCGCCAAAAGGTGAATGCAGAGCGCATCTTGCAAAAACTGTATGCCGTGCGCGGGCATGGGGATGACTTGGGCGGGGAAGCGGCGTTCAAGTATATCCTGGGCGAGCTCACTGACAATATCTATGAGCACTCTCAGTTTACCACCGCCTTCGTTATGGCCAAGCGTTATCCTAAGCTTGGCTTTGCAGAAATTTGTTTCTTTGACAACGGCCTGACAATTCCAGGCTGCCTTGAAAAGCACGAAGTGCAATTCGCTTCTGATGCAGAAGCGATAGGCAAGGCACTCAATGGCCTATCAACAAAAGGAAAGGAACGCGGCTATGGCCTGAGCACCTCGCTTAGCATTGCAACAAAGCCGCCTCTCAAGGGAGATGCACTAATTATTTCCCGAAGAGGCGGAATAGAGATTTATGCGGGAAAACAGCAGGCATACGAGTTGCCAGATCCCTTCCAGGGCACATTTGTAGCAATTCAAATACCTCTCCCGTCAAAAGCCGTAAACATCTACGACTACGTGTCTGGACAGGGGTAATAAACGGCAGGCTAAAATAACAAGATAGAATAACTCGAATTACCCAAGTATATCGTGATAGATATGGTTCACAAGATTTTCGTCAAAAAAACAGTGTTTACCGACCTAGCTTTGCGGAGTTCAGCAGACGCTTTCTTCAACCACCTCGAAATCCTCAAGGACAAGGAGCTAGTGCTTGACTTCAAGGGCGTAAAATCAATAAGCCGCTCATTTGCACACCAGTACCTGTTGAGGAAAAAAACAAGCAGAAAGAACATCAGCGAAGTAAATGTGCCTAAAACAGTAAAGCTAATGTTCAAGGCAGTGGAAAACCCAATGAAAAAACCGCACCTTGTGGACTTTCACGCTTTCAAGGTAATTCCTATAAGGGCAGCGGCTTTTGCCTAGCAAGGCTATTTCAACATTTCAAGCTTTTTCTTGAGCAGTTTTGCGGTTTGATAAACTTTCAGTTCCTTAGCCTTGGTGCTAAGCTCGTATTTTTTCCTCGTGCCAATCACGACCTCTCTGATTATTCCGTATCTTTTGAGTTCGTTAAGCGCTTTCAGTAGCCCTGGCTCGATCAATTGAGTTGCCCTGACTAATTCCGTCCAGCCTTCGGGCGCAACTGGGATTGCCGGAACCGTTTGGATAGACTATTGCAGCACCACTTACGACCCTGACAACGAAAGCAATTACACTATTACTTGCACAAAGCCACGGGGGCCTGACCTGGCAAACATTACCATTACTTCACTGGAAAGCGGCGTTGTAACGCTTGCAAATACCAACTCCGAGGGAGTCTACCAAGTCGAAGTTCCAGCAGGCAACTACACTGTAAAGACGGTGATAACGCAAAACGGTACTGTGTACGACGTTTACCCACAGACCGCAAACGTACGCCAGGGAAGGTTTGAAAACCTCACTGTAGTGTATGGGTTGGAAGGGCACAAGCCGCAGCCAGTGCAAGCGCCTCAATAGGTCAAGCAACTCTTTCTTTTTGCGCCTGTGCTTGCATCCCCGCGGCGTACCTAGATTGTCTTGAGGAACTCATTGAAGCTCGGATGCGCAACAGGATAGTTTTTTTGCAGGGCTTCCTTTGCGGTGAGCCACTCAAAGCCCTTGAAAACCTCAGTGGTATCTGTGTTGTCCTCCAAGTTCAGCTCTTCTGCGTTGTCGCAGTGGCATTCAAAAACCGTCAGCGTAGTCTGCTTTCCGTCGTCGCGCATAAAGTAGTACATTCCAAGAGGCCTGCCAATCTTCACTGCAAGCTTGAGCTCTTCTAAAACTTCCCTTTCCAAGCCCTTGTAAGGGTCTTCGTTGGTGTCAAGCCTCCCGCCCGGCAAGCTCAAGTACCAATCCAATTTTGGAAAAGAGGGTGTCTTCTGCTTTACAAAAAGAATCCTTCCATCCTTCCTTCGAATAACCGCCTTTACCCCGCAGTACATCAGCTCGGCCATTTTTTACACCAAAAGATTTTTTCCCCTGCTCGAATAAATAGCCGCTGGAGTGGGGCGCATTTTTAGCGCACTTCTCAAACTTATCACTTGTTAGCCAATCGACGTACACTCTTTCTTTCCTCGCCAGAGTTTTTAAGCGTTCTTTCACCCAACTCTCTGTTCAACAAACAGCATTTCAATTATTTTAGGGTGGAAATTTGGACTATTTTGCAAAATCACTGGAATTGCATTCAAAGCTCAAGGGAAAAATTTCGGTAGAGTCGAAGGTGAGAGTGGACTCGCGAGAGGCGCTAAGCACTGTCTACACGCCAGGCGTTGCCCAGCCTTGCAAGGAAATTGCGGCAAACCCCTCCAAAGTATTCGATTACACCATTAAGTGCAATTCCGTTGCAGTTGTCAGCGACGGGTCGGCAGTGCTCGGCTTGGGCAACATTGGCGCAGAGGCATCGATTCCGGTTATGGAAGGCAAGGCGCTGCTGTTTAAGGAACTTGCCGGAATAGACGCTTTCCCCATCTGCCTCAAGACACAGGATGCAAAGGAAATAGTGGAGATAGTGAAAAACATTGCACCAGTTTTTGGAGGAATAAATTTGGAGGACATCGCAGCCCCAAAGTGCTTCGAAGTAGAAGAGGCCTTATTGGACATTGGAATACCGGTGATGCACGACGACCAGCACGGCACTGCAATTGTGGTGCTTGCAGCCCTCCAGAATGCAGCCAAAGTGGTTGGGAAAGATTTTTCGCAGCTGCGCGTGGTGATAAGCGGCGCGGGCTCTGCAGGCGCGGCAATAGCAAAAATGCTTTTACCCGATTCAAGCCTTGGCGGCAGGGGCGGTCAACGCGTAAGCGAAGTGGTGCTTGTTGACCGCAAGGGAATAGTTTTCGAAGGAAGGCCGGGCTTGGACCAATCAAAGCAGAAGCTTGCAAAACTTACGAACCACTCTAGGAAAAGCGGCTCGCTTGCGGATGCATTGAAAGGCGCAGATGCATTCGTTGGAGTGAGCGCTCCAGGGATTGTTTCCTCCCAAATGGTTTCAACAATGGCTTCCGACGCAATAGTTTTGGCAATGGCAAACCCCACTCCCGAAATAATGCCCGATGAGGCAAAAAAGGGCGGTGCGCGCGTGATTGCAACCGGCAGAAGCGACTATCCCAACCAAGTGAACAACGCACTTGCGTTCCCAGGCGTTTTCCGCGGTGCGCTTGACGCAAAGGCAACCAAGATAAACTCCGAAATGAAGCTGGCAGCCGCTTGGGCAATTGCCGCATGCGTGCCAAACCCGTCTGAAGAGGAAATAGTGCCCAGCGTGCTTGACAAGCGGGTTGTTTTGGCAGTTGCGCGTGCGGTTGCTGCAGCGGCGGTAAAAACCGGCGTCGTGCGCAAAAACTAGGCAGTGGCTTGGCAAACACTTGTGGTATTTTATGCTTGAATTAGCACAATGATTTCTATGGATTTGGAACAAGCCTCAATGGAAACTGCAAAGCCCTCCTTAAGTGATTCGCTCAAGCAAGACTTTCACGAGCTTTCCGGCGAGCTGTGGGGAAAGAAAGGCTACCTTGCCAAAGCAGCTTTTCTAACTGCTTTTTTTGCAGCCCTAGAGTTTGCATACCAGTACCTGTTTGTAACTCCTGGTGATGCAGATTTCTCGGCAATCCGCGGTTTTGCTTTTGCAGGTGCAACCTTGATCGGAGTGGCAGTGTCCCTTGGGCCGCTTGCCAACTTCAAGCAGGCTTGGAATTTCGTGGAATACCGCAGGACATTCGGGGTTGCAGGCTTCCTGCTTGCCTGCGTCCACGTTAGCCTGGTTATGGCCAAGATATTCAACTTCAACTTGGGTGCAGCCTATTATTCCCTCAACCCCTTCCAAAACCCAATTATTTTCGGCTCCTTGGCGCTCTCAATTTTTTTCCTGCTGTTCCTCACTTCCACTGACTGGGCAATTGGCAAGCTCGGCTTTAGGAACTGGAAGTCGCTGCACCGGCTCATCTACTTTGCATACATCTTCTCGGTGCTGCATTTTATCCAAATAAACCCCCCGGCAATCCAGAATTTGGGCGGATACCTGCTGCTTGCAGTGACTTTTGTTGGAATGGCTTTCCAGCTTGCAGGCTACGCAAAGAAAGTGACTTCCGGCAAGGCGGGCTTGGGCACGTACTTTGGCGCCGGCATTACCCTGCTTGCGCTGGCGTTGTTTGCAATAGCATTCTTTTTCAAGCGCGCAGTAGGCGCGTAAAAAAGTTTTCTGCATTGAAATGCATTTTTTGCTGCCCATATGGCGCTTTTATAAACTTGGAGAGTTTAATCACTAAAGTTTAATTCCCCTTCTAGGGGAGGGTGAGAAATATGATGGGAACAATGCATGGAATGTGTTTGAAAGGAAGTTCGATTGCCCTGCTCATTGCGGGAGTAGTTATGGCAACCGGTATTGTAGTTGCAGGATACGGTTCGCAGACAATTGCTGGCGCGCTTTTTGCACTGATGGGCGTAGGCTCGCTTGTCCACGCAATGGGAATGTGCAAGCAATGCGAAGTTGCAATGAAGAAGAAATAAGCCTTTTTCAAACAGGGGGAATAAGCGCGCAAGCGCAAATTCTCCTTAACCTCTTTTTTTTGTTTTTCTTTCCCCTATTTTATTAACTCCAAAAGAGTAATTGCAAGTGATTGCATGGCGGCCGCAAAATCAGTTAAAAAACAAGCGCAGGAAGAGCTCGCCTCCCACCAAAACAATGGCAACGGCGGCTCGCTGCTAAAGCAAGTGATACTTGGCGGCCAGGACGGGCTAGTCAACGTGCTAGGCGTGCTGCTTGGAGTTGCAAGCGCAACAAGCGACACCGGCATAGTAATCATCGCAGGATTGGCTGCAACTTTTGCAGAAAGCATCTCAATGGCCGCAGTCGCCTACGCTTCAACTCGCGCGGGCCAAGACTACTACCAAAAGCAGTACCAAAACGAGCAGCGCGAGATAGAGGAAGTGCCCGAAGTAGAGAAAGAGGAGATACGCCTCATTTACATGAAAAAAGGCTTCCGCGGAAAGCAACTAGAGCAAGTAGTGAAAAAAATCACTTCCAACAAGAAAGTATGGCTTGAAGTGATGATGTCTGAAGAGCTTGGCCTCAACAAGCAAGAGGACTCTGCCCCAGTCAAAGACGGGATAGTGGTGGGCGTTTCTGCACTAATAGGCTCTTTTGTGCCGCTCTTGCCCTTCTTTTTCCTCCCAATTGGAAATGCAATGGCCGCCTCGTTTGCAGTTTCATTGCTCACACTGTTTTTTGCAGGCGCTTACAAGGCCAAAATCACCGTAGGCAACTGGCTTGCAAGCGGCCTTGAAATGGCTGGCGTTGGAATGCTTGCAGCGCTTGCCGGCTATGCAGTAGGCGTTTTATTCGGCGCGCAGTTTGTGCATTGAACGCATGCCTTTTTCTAAGCCCCTTTGCATACACTAGCTTATGCCAATAGCTTCGCAGTTGCAGGGTGAAAAGAAAGCAGACGTAGTGGTAGTGGGAGCCGGCATTGCCGGAATTTCGTGCGCCTACCATTTGGAGAAAGCAGGCTTCCAGACAATTGTGCTCGAAGAGCAGGCGGTTGCCAGCGGCGCTACAAACTATTCTTCAGGCGTGCTCTACTTTGGCAGCGGAACCGACTTCCAAACAGCCGTGAAATTGTTCGGGAAAGAAAACGCAAAGAGCCTGTGGATGGAGTCCAAGCAGGCAATTGAAGAGATAGTCGAGTTATCGAGAGGCATCCCTTCAGCCCACTTGCGCGACACCGGCCTTACGCTCGTTGCGCGAACTGAAGAGGAAAAAAACTATTTGGCTGAAGAATTTTCGGCAATGCAAGCGCTAGGCTACCCTGGAGAAATTGTTTCATCCGAGGAGCTGCGCAAGTGGTTTACGCCCCGCCAATTCGTTTCCGGCCTTCGCCAGCCTTTTTGCTTCCAAATAAAGCCGCCCGGCTTTGCCAAGGCAATTGCCGAAAAGCTTGTTTCACCAGTTTTTGAAAACAGCGCGATGACTGAAATTGTTGAAAATGAAGGCGAAGTTGTTGTAAAAACATCAGGTGGCTCTGTTCGCGCCGCGCAAGTTGTAGTCGCCACAAACGTAAAACCCTTCTATGGCTTGGAAAACCAGTTTTTCCTAGAAGACAGCGTTGACTTGCCCTCACAGGAAATCGAGGCGGGAAAGCTTTTGGAAATGTGGCCGCAAGACACGATTTTTTCAACTCCCGACGAAAAATACGACTTGTTTTACCGCCACGACGGCAAAGTGTTTTTCGAAGCTTACAAGATGAAGGGAATAGGCGAAAAGGCGCTGCAGTACTTCCCGCAAGAAACCGGCGTTGTTTTTGACAAGAAACAAGCGTATGGCGACAGCTGGGCGAAAACAAAAGACTGGCTGCCAATAGTCGGCAAAGTCAAGCCCGGCAGCAGGGTGAACTGCGCGATTGCAATGGGCGACCAAGGGATTGTGATGGGATGGGCGAGCGGGAAAAACATCGCGCGCCTGCTGCAAAAACAAGAAAGCCCATTCCTGCAAATGTGCTCGCCGCAGAGGTTTGGCTAACGCCATCTTTTAGTTTTGTTTCAGTGCGGCTGGCGCTCGTATTCAGTTGCCTGCTCGTCTGTAGTCCTTTCCAGCAGCTTGAGCAGCCCCGCGGCCCCTGCAAGGGAAGCGAAAGCTAGTGCTGCCATTTCAATTGGCTCCATTTTACCCCACCTTCCTTCTGTACGTTTCCTCTCGGCAGTAAGTGGTTTTTTCAGTATATGTAGCTTGCGGCTGGCTTGAGGCGAAAGAGCCTGTTTTCGGCCGCTTTCAGACGAAAGAAGAATTTCTTTGCTTCCCGACGATTCTGGAATAAGTGAATGAGGCTACAGCCAGGTAAGTAAAGTACGTGATTAATTGAGCGAGCGAGGGGGTGGAGTAGTAGCCGAAAGTGCTTTTGAGCAGGCTAGCGGGAAAAACCTGCTCGTTGAAAATAGGGTGGACTAGCTTCAAGTCCCAAATTTTTTCAACAATCGGTGAAACAGCCCATGCTTCTTGCAATTCGTTGATTCCCTGCGAAACCAGACCCGCTGCCAGCAGCACCAGCAGCACGCTGGTCCAGAAGAAAAACTTTTGCAAATTGAGTTCAATCATCTTGCGGAAAAACAGGTGGGTCAGCCCCAATGCCGTCAAGAAACCGGCGAAGACGAACAAGTAATTTATTGCGCCAGACGAAGCCGCGATTCCTTCCAAAAACAAGACGATTTCCGCCCCTTCGCGCAACACTGCAAAAAACGCGACGCCCGCCACTCCGAGCTCTTCCTCCAACTCCACTTTGTGCGATAGCTTTTTTTTCAGCGCCTTCGAGGCATTTGCATGCCTGAACATCCACAAAATCAGCCAAGTCACGAAAACAGCTGCGAGCAGCAGTACCACTCCATCGAACAATTGCTCGCTGAAGCCCAGAATGTTTTTGAGAACCGGAAAAACTCCCGCCAGAAGCACGCTTGCAATTCCCGCTCCCGCCGCACCCGTGAAAACGAATTTCTCGAAGCGCCGCTGGCCCGCCTTGCGCAGAAACGCGAGCATCACTCCCAGCAGAAGGAAGATTTCGAAAAACTCGCGGAAAGAAACGATAAGTTCAGCTAAAGCCAATTGAGCCCACCTCGCCGAAGCCAAAATCTTCAACGAAAACAAAGAATTTGTGGAATATGTCTGTAGACCTACACGTTATTAAGCCATTAACTTCGGAGTTCTTTCTGACTGTCCGCCCGAGCCTGCCTTCTCCCTTATTTCGTCGAAGAAGCCAATCCAAAGTTTCCACATTTCCTCGGCGCTGGCCACTATTTTTTTCCGCTCTTTTTCGGTGAAGAAAGGAGTAAGCGCTTGGCTGGCGCTCTCGACGTGGTTCGGCTCTTGCTTGATGTGGATGTCAACCCAAGGCAATTCTTTTTTGCCGGTTGCTTTCTCCACTGCTTTTCCTATGCTTGAAACCATTACTAAATCGGCAACTTCCGTTCCGTAGAGGTAGCCAAGCCCTATGAGATAATCATCGGTGGATTTGCGGTATCCTTCGACTAGTTTTTGAGTGGCGTCGAAAGGCAGAGGGTGCATTATAGTTTTGCGGTCGAAACCCGAGTCGTGCATGGTTTTTATGAAAAGCTTTTCGTGCGCCTGTTCAGGTTTTCCTTCACCGAGTTCCTGCCAAAGAATCTTTGAAATGAAAGTCTGCATTTCCAACAGCGGCGTTACGGCAATCTGGCGCGAGAGGAAACAAGGAAAATAGTGAAGGGGGTGGTACCACTGTCCCACCATCAATGCAGCGGTTTCCTTTGAAACGCTTTGCAGGCTTATTTCGGTGAAGAGCTGATGGTTGATGAGCTTGTTGCGCAATCCATTGCGCGAAAGTTCGCTGAGCAATTTGTTTTCCATACAGCCCCCCAAGTAACTTAGGCGCTGGAACATTATTAGAATTTCAGAAAAAAATTGCCTCAAAACCAAAATCTTTTATATGTTTATTTTGTTTCATCTAATATGGTTGCCATGCCGCTGGACGCAAAGGACAAGAGGATACTTGAGCAGCTTGACCTCAACTCGAGGCAAAGCAATTCGCGGATTGCCAAGAAGGTAGGTCTAGGCAAGGACGCCGTTGGCTACAGGATAAGGAATCTCGAAAAAGAGGGGGTGATTGAAGGATACTACACTTTATTCAACATTTCGAAACTCGGCTATGTGGCGTACAAATTCATGCTTACCCTCCAAAACGCCACTTCGGAAATCGAGAAGAAGATTACGGCCGACTTGAAGAAATCCCCCGACGCCGGCTGGATTGCAAGCTGCGACGGATACTACAACATAATGGCAATAGTGTGGGTGAAGAGCGCCAATGAGTTTTACGACTACTTCACCGACTTCCTCAGGAAATACTCGCAGTACATAAAGGAACGCGACGTTCTCGTGATAACAGAGATCCACTCTTGCCATCGGGCCTACTTGTTTGACAAGCACGAGGATGAGACTCCCGAGACTTTTTACGGCAACGAGCCGACAGAAGAACTTGATTCTACAGACCACAGTATTTTGAAATACTTCGCAAACAATTCGCGGGTCCATCTCCAGAAAATCGCTTCTGCCCTTGAGCTAACGCCTGAAGCCGTTGCGTACCGGCTCAAGCGTCTTCAGAAAAGCGGCGTGATTCAGGGTTTCAGGCCCATAATAAACACGACGCGGTTGGGCTACCAGTACTATAACGTGTTGTTTCGGCTAAAGCACTTCAACAATTTGAAAAAAATGTTCAAGTTCTTTAAACTCCACCCCAACATAGTTTTCTTTGTCAAGTACCTAGGTGATTACGACATCGGAATCGACTTGGAAGTCAAAAATGCGGAAGAGCTTCGAAAAACTATTTCGGAGATAAAAGACATTTTCAGCGAAGACATTGAGAGCTACAACACTGTTTCAATCTACCGCCAAGACAAGCTTTCATTCCTGCCGGAGTAATGAAATATGCCTCGCCGCATATTTTCAGAACATTTCGCTAGTCGACGAGCCCAATTTGCTTTCTTTCGCCGTCCTTGCCGTAGCACGCAGTCGAGGAAGGCACAAATGGCCGGCAGGCAATGAAGTGCGCGCCGTATGCGCGTGAGAAAAACAGCAGGTCCTGCTCGCTTGGCAAGTTGCTCCAGCCTGGGTGCGAGTGGAAGGAAGCCGCAAGCGAAGAATCCAGCGGCAGG
>Ga0209515_10001254_pt1 | contig 43369 bp, 52 predicted proteins | sample Subgroupgradi54m_FD_187454 | JGI IMG/M metagenome (GOLD analysis project Ga0209515, IMG submission 187454) | Subsurface groundwater microbial communities from S. Glens Falls, New York, USA - GMW60B uncontaminated upgradient, 5.4 m (SPAdes)... ... | reverse complement strand
CCCCGCCTGCGACGTCCTCTAAAGAAACCTCATTATTTTCTTGAGCGATTAAAATTTTTACTTGCGAATGTTCCAAACAAGAAATCAACTCATCTTTTTTAAGCATATAATCGAGAGGAACCACGACTGCGCCCAAAACAAAACCGGCAAGATAACTGTACACATATTGAGGACAATTCGGCAGATAAATGGCCACCTTCTCTGATTTCCTTAAACCCACGCAGTGAAGTGCCTTTGCCAGCTTAAAAACGTTCTGGCGAATCTCTTGATACGAAAATTTTTTTTCCTTAAAAATGAGTGCTGTTTTATGGGGATACTTCTGAGCGCTCTGTTCTAGAACGTGCCGAATATTCATTGGGTTTTTTAATATAGTAAAATTTTACTAGTACAATTTTAGTATAGGAACTCTTTTTGTCAAGAAATAATTCCAAGACTTTTATTCAATAAGAGAAAAAAATTGAGATTATTCAAGGATATTACTAAGGGTGGAGGTGGATTTGATTTCGGCCATAACCAATTCCAAATCATGGTCCAAAATGATATGCAGATGGGGGGAAGTTACTTTGATTTTATTTTTTAACGCTTCTAACTCTCTTTTAATTCTGTTCAAAAAAATGACTCTGGCCCTGAGCCTTCGTTTCGCTATTCTTTGATCCACATGAGGAAGGAAATATAAGGAAAGATCAATATTAAAGTAAGGACGTTCGATCGACAAGAAGCTTTCATTAATCAAGTGATCAAAAATTTTTTCTCCTTTAGGAGTGATACTATAAACAAATTTTTCCGGCCACTTTCCTTCCCGCCCGACGTCCTTATGAACCAGGCCGAGTTTTTCCATCTTTTTTAAAGGATAATAAATGGATTTAATCTTCAGACCTACAAATGGAAAGAGTTCTTCCTCAATCTTGCGTTTAATTTCATAACCGTGTTTCGGACCTTCTTTAAGTAACCCTAGAAATAACAATTCGTGTTCAATCATATGTATGTAATTAACTCGCCATTCTGATGATAAAAAACGTCAGAATGTTTGGCTGCCTTTGTCCCGAATTTCTGCTAACTTTTTTTGTATCAACGGGAGATTAATGTCGAAGCCAGAAAATTCAAAGTGCCCGTTGATAAAAACAATGGGGGTCTGGGTGGGATTAAAAGAATGGCCCGCAAATGCCGCAAAGTTGTGGGTTAAATGAATTTCTACCCGAATATTGGAAAGATCAGCAGCTCGTTGAATAGCTCTGGCAACCTGTTCTGTTCGCTTCATTTCTTCTTTCTTACAAAGAATATCAATTTTCATGATTCTCCTTTTGGATTAAATTTTTTGTCTAACTCCTCAAAGATAACCTGCGCTACTTTTTCTTTAGCGCTGGAGCTAAGTGATGAGACATCAATTTTGATTTGTGATATAGCGATCTCATCGAAAAAAATACCGACTTCCGTTGTATTGACGTTACCTTTAATTCCCATGACGACAATATGCTCTTTCTGCCGGTCGTTAATAAAAATTTCATATTTTGCATCTTGGGCAACCTTAAGAACAGCATCATAGCAGTCATTGAAACCACAGAAATAGGTTTTACTGAGGGCTTGATCGCGGGCCGTTTCTAAAGCCCGGGTCGAGGAGCCCCAGATCGTTTTGAAAGGTTCCAGTACTTTCGTACAACCACTTAAGGAAAAAATGCAGATCACCGCTAGGATGGTTATAATTCTTTTAAATCGCATAGGCGCATTATAACAGAAAGAACTTTTTATTCAATCTTGATAACACTTGCTGTTTAACCGAAACTGCCACAACTATTCTTTAGTGCGCTTGAACATCTCACCGAACATCCCCGAGACATCCATGATGGAAGTCGATTGCTGCCCTACGGGGTATCCATAGATTCTTAATTTATCAGAAATATTCTCGGCAAATTTGAGCGCCACAACATTCTGTCCTCCGCCTAAGGCGTCCGCCAGAAGTTTTTTACCTTCTGCTTCAGCTTTATACTTAGCCAAACTTCCGGCCGCTTCCTGTTCTAATTTATAACGCTGAGCATCGGCTTCAATTTTTGCCGACTGCGCGCGGCCTTCCGCTTCTTGAATCGCTTTGAGTTTTTGTCCGCGGGCTTGAGCTTCTTGACGTTTGGCCTCTTCTTCTTCGGCGAGGGCCCGATTCTTGTTGATCTCCACCTGCTGCGCGGCCAACTTTTTGTGTTCGATCGCCACTTCAAAATCGCGACTGAATTCAAAATGCCGAATCAATGCATCGTGGACTTGAATCGCCGGATATTTTGCTAAAACTTCTGTCAATTTATCTTTGATCTGTCTTTGAATCGTATCTCGAACCTTTCCCTGATAAATTTCTTCTGCCGAATATTCACCAATGGCGATCCGCGATTCTGATCTGATTTGCGGCAAAAGGATCTGATCCTCATAATTGGCTCCGATATCGGCGTGCAGCTTGGGAACTTGATTCGAGGCCAGGGCATAGATAATCGTCAGATCCACCGAAACATTCTGCCCGTCGTTTGTCTTTAATTCCAAATTATACTTTTTAGTTCCTTCTGTTCCCATCGTATCCGCCGGATAAGACCTCGCCGAAACCTTATAAACCACCATATCGGTCGTCCATCGATTATAAAAGTGATACCCCACACCTAACGGCGAAGGATTGACTTTTCCGGCGAGCTTATTGATCTCAACCGCGACCTCATTGGGTTGAACCATCACCAGCCCGAATGGAATCAGTAACGCGCTAACACCTAATAATACCAATAACCCCATGACCTTAAAAATCCCTAAATTCATTCTAAATGCCATTTTATTTCCCTCCGTTTCCTGTCTGCCGACAGGCAGGTTTCCTTTTAAATTCCCTAACCAATTTCAAGATAGCAAACAGCAAAATCTTTTCGGAAACTCCTATTCTCAACCTCGCCCATCTCCCCCCGAATACCGATCAAAAAAGATCAACCGCTTGACTTTGATCTCTTTAAAATCATAGCGCAAAAATTCCATCATCTTAGCCAGCGAGCGATGGTTAGAGTAGAATTCGGCCAGCGGATTAAAAAACGAATCATTCTGCCGTTTAAAATGCGCCAGCAGTTTTGACTGAAGCTCCCGGATGAAGGGCTTGGCTTTTGGATAAAAACGAATGGTCTGATTGATTTGATCGATCGTCACCAAAATAGATTGATGGGCAAGTTTGAATTGTTTGATTGTATCGTCGGGCATTTTGGCTAATAGCGCATATGCTCTACGCTATTATTGTGTTACGGGACTTTCTTGTCGAAGATTATTATAAAACTCAAACGCCTTCTTCACCGAATTTCCCTCGTGCACAATCGAGCGGACCGCTTGAATCATCGCCACCGGGCTTTCGGCTTGAAAAATGTTCCGGCCCATATCCACCCCGACGGCGCCGTCGTTAATGGCGTTATACGCGAGTTCCAGCGCGGCTAACTCTTCAATCTTTTTGCCGCCGGCGATCACAACCGGAATCGGACATTTTTTGACCAACTGATCAAAACCTTCGCAATAATAAGTCTTCACGATGTGCGCTCCCAACTCCGCCGCAATCCGGCAGGCCAAACTCAAATACCGCTCATCGCGCGTCATCTGTTTGCCGACGGCCGTGACCGCCAAAACCGGAATACCGGATTCTTCACCGAGATCAATCAATTTAGAAAGATTCACCAGTGTTTTATGTTCATATTCACTTCCCACATAAATCGACAACGCCATCGCCGAGACATTCAAACGAACAGCATCCTGTATTGAGACCGTGAGGTCTTCGTGCGAAAGATCTTCATTGAGAACTGTATTTCCGCCGGAGACGCGTAGAACAATCGGAACATTATTCTGCGGATCGACGCTGGTGCGAAGAATCCCACGGGTCAGCATTAATGAATCCGTGTAAGGCAAAAGCGGCGCGATCGTTTTTCCCGCCTCCTCCAATCCCGATGTCGGCCCTAAAAAATACCCATGATCGACGGCGAGCATCAAGGCCTTTCCCGTCTCCGGTTTAATAATCCGGCTTAATCTATTTTTCATTCCCCAGTCCATAAATATTCCTCCTAAAATTAAGTAAACATGATACACACTTCAACGATCAAATAATTCTTCAACAAGATTTTCTTTAGTTATCTCTAAATAGTTGGCTACATCAGTTAAAATACTGTTTAACGTTCCTATTTTGATACTTTTGTGATCAGGAATAGTGATTTTGTGTTCAACGTTCTTGAACGTAGAAACCAAACGAATATGACTTGCAACCTGCCTTACCGTCTTATAATCATATCGTTTCAAAAGCTGGGACAGCCTTTTTCCTGAAACGTCCCTCGGAATTCTAGGCATAAGCAAGAGTCTCCTCTCTAACGATATGCAGACGAATAATGGGTGGGATATCTTCTTTCTTGTCAAAATGACAGACCAAAGCTCCTTTGATATTCTTTTTCAGTTCTTCCAAAGTTTCAGCTTCGGTAAATATCGAAAAACCCAGGGCCTGAGCGTTATATCCTCCTTGAATATCTTCCTCGACCATAAAAATAATTTCTTTCACTTTCATATCTATTCCCTCCAATTTTCTTGTTATTTTAAAAACTAATCCGTGCCAATCTATTTTTCATTCCCCGGTCCATTGTGTTCCTCCATTTTTATTTATTACCGACATTTTCATCAGGACAAATATCATTGTTAATACCCATATTACAAACCAAATTTTATATTCCTTTTCTTAATGATAATGCGATATCAATATTTTTAATAATGTATTTATAGACACTCTTAAAATCCTCTCGCAATTCATCCAAATTGGGTTGTTCATCCTTTGGCAAACTGCCGCCGTGTGCAATACGATGCCGAAATTCATTAATTCTTTTCAGCTTTGCATCAATCTCTGGTTCCGTTCCTCGCGATTCTTTAACTAATTTTCTAAACTTATTTTTAATATCCTCCCCTGCCACGTTTTTCAGCAATTCGACAATCTTATCGTAGTCAGGGTTATTAAATCGTGACAACTTCTTATAGCAAATTTCAACACTAACGCGCAAGTATGTAGAAACTCTTTTTTTTCCGCTATATTTACCAACACTTCCGTGTTTGTTGATATTTTCTTTTGCCCATTCTCTTAAAATAGTCTCGATCATAAACTCAATCGCCCCATTAGTCAAAACATATGCATAAGTCATCATTTCATGTCTAAATTTATTACTTACAGAACTTTTTTTGACCTGATCAATAATACTTAAAACTTCCCGCTTTCTTTGCAAGACTGCATTATTCATATAATTTTCATGAGAGCTTGTTATATGCGATTTCCATCCTATTTATATATTTCTTCTTATCAGATGTGTATGTTGTAACGCTATCCAAGTAAATATTGTCTTCCAACAATTTTTGATGTTTTAGCTTTAAACTTTCCGCCTTTAACTTTCCTTCTTTTCTTAACCGAGCTACCGCAACCATTACCGATTCAAACATTGATCTGTTAATAACTCTTATCTTACCTGTTGGGGAAAAAGGGTGGTCGATCTTTTGCATAACAATTTCTAATGTTTCTGTAAAAAGATTTTCCCAGATATTTAATCTTTCTGTTGGTTCATTTTGATACTTTTTCATAAACTCGTTCAAGAAACTTGTCATAGGTCTCTCATAGTCTTTCCAGGAATCATAAGCAGCGAAAAAACGTAAGATGGCTTCAATATCTCTCATTCTACTATCAGGTTTTTTTGAATATAAACTCCTCCATTTTTTATTGGAATCGTTGAGTTTAATTAGCACCTCGTTAAAATTTCCACCAAAAATGCAGTTCCTAATTTCTTGCTGGTTTAAAACAACGCTTCCTGTATTAATGCGTTGAAAAACAGTAAATTTAAGATTTGAATCCTCCTTTGGGTAAACTAAAACAACTGCCTTTAAGACAGAATTTTTTAACTTTCGTTGGAATACATCACTTAAGTCTTCAAAAGATTTACTCCGAAATCGTTCATCAATATCATCACCGGCAAGTTTGAAAACAGTTTCATTTCGAAATTTTCCCGAGAAAAAATCACTGATGGTTAAAAGTCTCTGCTGACCATCTATGACTTCCATGAGTTCCGTTTCTTGAGTTCTTCCAAGCAAAATATTGGGAATAGGGTAGCCCAGTAAAAAAGATTCAATCAATTTGCTAGCTTTTTTTATATCCCAAACAAACTTTCTTTGAAAGCTGGGCTGAACCACTATTTGCTTATCTTTTATATACTGCCTTACGGTATCCAAAGTATAATCTGCTCCGTAGCTTATAATTGGATCTTTCAACGGGAGCGATTCATCATCAGTTTCTTCAGGGGTAAAAATGTCTTTTTCTTCGTAATCTTTTTTCATTTATAATCCTCCTCATTTCAAGTGGAAATTTCAATCACCTTTGTGGTATCTCCTATTGTTGGGTTGGCGATGGTGTCACTATATCTGCGGTTGGGTAATAATTTTAATCGAATTCCTCTGCCTCACGACCAAATCAAAACCTTTCTGAATTTCTTCCAACGGCAAACGATGAGTGATCATATCCTCAACGGTAATTTTCTTCTGTGAAATCAATTTAAGCGCTTCTTTCAAATCTCGCGGCGCCGCGGCGTAGGAACTCATCACGGTGACTTCGTTTCGCCAGAAAATTTCATTCGTTGAAACCGGCAGGCACGCATCTTTCGCGGCTGCGGTGAAAATCAAAACTGTTCCACCGCGCTCGACGGATTTTAAACTCTGTTCAAATGCGGTTGGCGCACCCGCACAAATAATAACCAAATCCGCAAGTCTTCCACCATTGACTTTTTTTACTTTGAATGGAACATCGTCGGTTGCCTTAATCACAGAAGTTGCTCCAAACTCTTTCGCTTTCTTCAGACGAAAAGCATCAACGTCAGTGGCTATAATGGTTTTGGCGCTGAGATATTTCGCCGACTTAATGTGCAGCAATCCCGCCATACCGCTTCCCACGACCAAAATCCTTTTTCCCTTTTTCATTCCAGCCAATTGCTGACCGCGAAGAACACAGCCCAACGGTTCTACAAATGTGGCTTCCTCGAATGAAACTTTTTTAGGGATTCGAAATGTTCCTAATCTTAAATTCTCGGTGGGCAAACGAAGAAATTCTGAAAATCCTCCAGGATCAAAGTGGGTTTTACGTAAGAGTTCACAAACGGTTTCATGACCACAACGACAAAATTCGCATTTCCCACACGGGACATGATGGGTGGCGACCACTCGATCGCCAACCTTAAAATCTTTAACTTTCTTTCCAACTTCTTTAATAATACCGGCCACTTCATGTCCTAACACCAGCGGCACTTTATCCCGACGGTACCATTCCATCACATCACTGCCGCAGATGCCGCTCGCCTCAACCTGCAGCAGGGCTTCGTCGTCGGAAATTCTTGGTTTTGGAACTTCTTCCAGACGGACATCGGAATTGCTATAGTACATCGCAACGCGCATAGGAGCTTTTGGAAGTTCTTTGCTGATTTACTGATACTATCTCTTCTCTCTATCTCTTAAAAATGTTTCTTTAGAATAATCAGCAGAACGAAACTCGGTATCCGGAAGTCTTTCTCCTTCTTCAAGCTGTTCAACGAGAATCCGATTGGCTCTGGCCAGTTCATAGGAAGGATCGATCTTCAGCGCTTGATCCAGCGCCTCGAGGGCTTTTGTCTTTTGACCGAGCATAGCGAAACATATTCCCATATTCCCGTAACTCTGATGATGATTTTTGATCTTTTGGACACACTGATAAAATATTTCAAGCGCCTTTTCCCATTCTTTCTTTTCCATGAGAGAAAAAGCTCGATCGAAAATCTCCCGGCCAGCTATATAAGTCGTCAGATCAGCCTGATACTGTTGACGAATACTTTTCTCCATATCATCGAGAAAACGCCTGGCATGAAAAACAAGTTCATCATCGGGTTGACCCCGCCTTACCACTTCCTGAAAAGATTGAATCATATTTCCCGGATCCAATTTTTCTTTGTAAGCTACTGCTCTATTGAAATAAGCCTCAACATTATTGGGATCCATCTCGATTGCCGTATCGAAACAGTTGATGGCGGCATCATGCTTCTCTTTAACAGCGTGCACCACTCCCATGGCAAAGTGAGTACTGGGACTATAAGGGTGATATTTTAATAACTCGCGAATCGCTGCCTCTCCTTGATTCAGATATCCGGAGGTAACCAGAGACAAAGCCTCATCGACGGCAGTTTCCAGATCGAATGGATTATTGGGGTTAAACATATATTATCCTTTTAGATTGTTGAAAAAATTTCATTTCTTCCTCAAAAATTTCTGAATTTCTTTCTTAACCCGGATAAAATCCTCCAGCCTCGTCGTTACCATCTCGTAAACAATTTCATCGTCGACCTTGGCATATTCATGGATCAGGACATTTCGGAACCCTTTCATTTCTTCTAATGTCTCGGCCATTTTCGAAGAGATGATTTTCTTCTTTAAGAGCTTCTCAAATATCCCGTTCTCCTCGGCGGGTAGGCCAAGTTTTAAACCGGAGACAAACAAACGACAAATATCTAAAACACATTCAACACAAAGCTGTAATAGCCGTTCGCAACTGCGTTTTTTCTCAATCTTCTGATATTGCTCGAATGAATGGGGAACAATCTCTCTCAACTCTTTAAGGTATGTGTCCAGTTCATCCAATTTGACCAAAACTCGTCGGTGATCAAGCATGCAAAACCTCCCTTAAATACTCGCGGTAAAACGGTTCGAAGTCCGCAAACTCGCGGATCACCTTAAAAGCTATTTCATAAAGCAGATCGTCATTCCGGCAAAAAAGCACTTTTCCCTCTTTTAAAATTCTTTGTTGAATATAAATAGGCAGCTGCGAAAAGACCCAGATATCCGCATTGAACCTAGAGAGATATTTAATTTTGACTTGGGAAAATTTCTTAGAAGTAAATTTGCCAGGAGTTAAAACCAAACAGATATCAAGGTCAGATCTTGCATTATTTTCACCGCGGGCAACACTGCCAAATAGAAATACGGCGAGGATTTGTTTGTCTTTCTTAATCTTCCCTAATAATCTTTGGACCGTACGATGCTGTTGCTGATTCATATTATGTTTCCGCTTTTTCCTTCGCGGTCCGATTCGGTTTAATCGCCTCGATACTTTCGAACTTGCTGCGGAAATCCGAATACACTTGCTCCATTCCCAGAAGCTGGTTTCGGCTTTTTTCTAATTCCGTCTGATAAAGTTTTTCTCTTTTCATATATTCATCTTGAGCTTTTTTAAGGCTGTGCAAATTCTGTGCGGTCTCCTGCTGCAATTGTCGAAGCGAGCGATTCTCCTCCTTCAGCTCACCGATCTGTTTTAAATGCGTTTCGATTTCCACTTTAAAATCTTCGCTGATTTTCTCTAACCCCATGGCCTGGGCCCGGGCTTTAGTCAATTCATACTGCAGCATGTCTTCCTTTTGTAAAAGATTAGCGCTGAATTCTTTGATCTTTTTAGAATCCTTTTCCAAATCAGCTTTGGCGGCGAGAAACGCTTCGTTTTGAGTCTGCAGATTTTCAATTGTGGAATGAGCCTCGGAGATTTCTGACTCGCTTTTCTTTCGAATGGAGGAGAGTTCACTTTCCAGCTGACGGATTCTCAAAAGACTCTCTTCCTGCTGCATCTGCTGCTGGGCCCGGATCGTTTTATTTTCCGTCTTCACCGAATTGATTTCTTTGAGTCTTGCTTCCACATCTAATGTCAAATCTTTACATCCACTCTCAAAGCTCATGGACTGGGCGCGGGTCTTGGTTAATTCATACTGCAGCAATTCTTCTTTTTGGGACAACGTTGTGTTCGCATCTTTCATCTTCTGCAGGCTCGATTCTAAATCTCCTTTCATCTTAAGGAGCATATTGCGTTCTTGCGTTAAACTGTCAATTGTGTCCTGCGCTCTGCGCTCGGAATCTTCGCCATGTCGTCGGGTAGAAGATAATTCGTTTTCCAGTTGATTGAGTCTCCCTAAGTTTTCTTCCAACCATGTTTGCAGCAATTGGTTCTTCCCCCTTAAATCTCCAATCGTCTGCTCGTAGGCCACAGTGCGTTCCTCTTTTTCTTTTTGCAAACTGAGCAATTGCGCCTCCAGCGGCTGCAGCCGCTCGAGGTGTTCTTTGATCTGGCTTCTTAAAGCCATATTTTCTGATTTGACATGATCAATCGCGGCACTCCAATGCCGGGAACTATCGGTTTTGACTGCCTCCAGCTGCTGACGCAGGGCTTCCAGCTGAATCAGCTGATGTTCTTTCTCTAACAATAACCTTTGTTTTTCTTGATGCAAAACTTCGATGGCGGCAGCAGTCTTCAGAGACTGATCTTCATGCTCATTTTTTTTTGTTAGAAATTCTTCTTTTAAGTGTTCTAATTCGTGGAGAGATTCTTGAGTGTACTGTTGATTTTCTTTTTGAATGGAATGCAGCTCCCGTTCCAATTCCTGAATTTTGGTTTGATATACGCCTAATTCACTTTTAAGCAGTTCATTATTGGCGCTTAAATTGGCCGCAGAATCCCTTTCCGCCTCGAGCTGGTGCAGTTTTGTCTCAACATTTTCTAAGGCATTTTTAAGAACTCCCTTTTCTGCACTGAGCGAATTCACCAGCTCCAGAGCCTCTTTGGCTTGAGTATCTGCCTTTTCCTTAATAAGGGCGATCTCTCTCTTAAGCTCTGCAATGTCGCTTTTATATATTTGTTCTTGCGCGGCCACACTCGTCTGGAAATCTTGCAGGCTTCTTAAAACAGATTCTTCCTTGGCTTTGGCAGCCTCCAGGTTGCGCTCAGCTGTTTCGAATTGTATTCTTTGTTGTTCCAGCTGCATTTTAAGTTTAGCTTCGGATTCTCTGGTTTGCACGAGTTCCATTTTCACCTTTTCTAAATCCTGGAAGAGCACGACGGTATTTTCATTCGGTGTACTCAGATAACCGTTAACCACAAAAAAAATTCCTACCGTGAGAAGCACAATCCCGATTCCGATCCATACCAAGGTCATCATATGGCTTCTCCCTAATGTTAAATCCAACAATTGCAATTGAACCAATTGCCCCTGCTGCTTCGCTGATTTTATCAACATAAGCAAAGCGAAGCAGCAGGGGCCCGCAGGGGCCGCTAGCCCCGCTGCTTTCTTGCTGTCTGCCGACAGGTAGAAAGCAAGAAGAGGGGCTCTACAGCGGGGTTAAACCCGAATTTCAGTTTCCCTAAAAGTTAAAACAAAAAGTGTCAACTGAAATTCTTGGGTTAAAGGTACCGATGATCTTTCAGATACCCCACATAATCTTTGACAGCGTCTTCCAACGGGGTGAAAGGTTTTGTGTAACCAACGTTTTTGAGTTTTTCGATTTCCGCCCGGGTAAAATATTGATACCGGGGTTTAAGGGTCTGCGGCATTTCGATGTATTCAATCACCGCAGGTTTATTGACCGCTTTGAATAATGCCCGGGCGAGATCATTCCAGCTGCGGGCCAAGCCGCTGCCCACATTGAAAAGACCGTTAATCTGTGGATGATCAAAAAAATACATCATAATATCCACCGCATCTTTGATGTAAATAAAATCGCGCCTTTGTTCTCCGTCGGAATATTGCGGATGGTAAGATTTAAAAAGTGCCATTTTCCCATCCCTCATCAGCCTTTGATAGGATTTTGCCACGACGCTTTGCATATCGCCTTTATGATATTCGTTGGGACCAAAGACATTAAAAAATTTTAAGCCCACCACCTTATCAAAGGCCTTGTGCTCCAACACCCATTCATCAAACTTTTGTTTAGATTGTCCATAAAGATTCAGCGGTTTTAAAAGAGGGATGGAGTCTTCATCGTCTTTATAACCCAACGATCCATCGCCGTAGGTTGCCGCCGAACTGGCATAAATCAAACGCGCCCGGTTCTTCAAAGCCCAGCGGGCGACATGACAAGAATAGTCAAAATTATTTTCTGTGAAATACCGTTCATCATTTAAGGTCGTCGAGCTCTCAGCCCCCATATGAATGATACATTGGACCTTATCATCAACTTTATCGTTTCTCAAAACATCTAAGAATTCTTTTTTATCAAAATACTGCAGAAACTTTTTATCTTTTAAATTATTCTTTTTTAAATCATTCCAGTGATCAACCACAATCAAATCATAACGGCCCAGGGCATTCAACCTGGAAACAATACAACTTCCAATAAACCCGGCTCCTCCGGTGATAACAATCACAATGGACCTCTTTTATCTCATCACTTGCTTGAGAAGAAATGCGGCAATGTCTTCTCCCATCTCCCGGGCAAGAGTCAATTCATCTTCTTGGGTTAAATCTGCTTTTCGCTCCTGTGAAAAGATTAAAACCAAATCACCGGTTTTACGCTCGGTCACTCTCGCTTCCAACGCTAAAACAATTTTTTTAGAATGAAACAGCCATTTCTTAGAACTCCCGATAGAAGTCTCCCGACGCGTGATATGTCCTTGAATCACCAAATCGGATTTATCGGCATTCTCCGAGGAGAAAACTTTCAAAGGAGTATGGTCGATTTGTAACGCCCCCACAATGCCCTTAACAATCATGAAAGAGACCCGTTGCAAATCCTGGGTGGCTTCCACATCGGTTCCGGCGGTAAAGGGAACGACAACAACGCTGGCGCCCTCTTTTAAAAGAGCCGGCCGCATCACGTTTGCGGAAGGAACGGGATGAAATTCTTTATTAATGGAAGTCTTTTTACTTGGGATTAATGCACACCCCCCCACTATAAAAACGATTGCCAGCAAAAAAAGAACCGCATGAAGAGTAAAAACTTTCTTTTGTTGAATATCTTCCGGCTCATTCATAGTGGAGGAATTCTAGCACACGCCTTTTCACGGCTCAAGAGATTTTGGGGTTAATTTTTTTGATTATTGACCTTCTCTCTACAAAAGAGAATGACAAATCTCTCTGTCCGCCGATTGACAAGAAAGACAGGCGGGCAGCCGCCGATGGTACAGAAAGCTAGAGATCCTTCGACAAGCTTAAGGATGGTTCTCAAGATGGTTAAGCGAAGTCGAACCATTTGTCATTGGTATGGAAAAGATGATAACGCTTGACTTCGCATTCTGTTTTGTTATTCTTATGCGGATGATGGAAGTCCCTAAAAAATTCTCCATACTACACCCCTCAAATAGATTCATTCCTCACAAAAATCCATATACGATACTAAAAGGAGTTCTCGCATGAATATTGGTATCCCCAAAGAAACTCATCCTGGAGAAAAACGTATTGCCCTCATTCCGTCCTCCGTGGATCGTTTAGTCAAGAAAGGCGCTCAAGTGACCGTCGAAGCCGGACTTGGGATTACAATCGGTATCCGTGATGAAGAATACAAACAAGCCGGGGCCGCCATTCAGCCCGATCGAAGAAACCTCCTGGCCTTAAGTGACTTGATCCTGCGTTTGCGAAAACCTCCGATAGAAGAAATCAGCCAATTGAAAAAAGGTTCGATCCACATCAGTTTCCTGGATCCTTTCAACGAAAAATCTCTCGTCGAAGAGTGTGCCAAAAACCAAATCAGCGCCATCAGTGTAGAAATGATTCCTCGGACAACCAGAGCTCAAAAAATGGATGCGTTAAGTTCGCAAGCAAACCTCGCCGGATATGTCGCGGTCATTCTTGCGGCTGAACGATTAGATAAAATTTTTCCGATGATGATGACCCCGGCGGGGACCATCACCCCGGCCCGGGTCTTTATCATTGGAGCGGGTGTTGCGGGGTTACAGGCTATTGCGACCGCCAAACGTCTGGGGGCGCGGGTGGAGGCTTTTGATACGCGGCCGATTGTCGAGGAGCAAGTTCAATCGCTTGGCGCAAAATTTATAAAAATTGATTTAGGCGAAACCGGCCAAACCAAAGACGGTTATGCCCAAGCCTTAACCCCCGAACAACTTGAAAAACAGCGTCAAGGAATGGCCAAGGTTTGTTCTCAATCGGATGTGGTCATCACCACCGCCCAGCTTTTTGGCCGACGGGCTCCGATCGTTCTAACCAAAGAAATGGTGGCCCAGATGCACGCTGGAAGTATCATCGTGGATATGGCCGTTGAATCCGGAGGAAATGTGGAAGGTTCCAAACTCAATGAAGAGGTTTTGATCAACGGTGTTCGTATTATTGGCCTGGGAAATCTTCCCGGGCGAGTCGCCACCAACGCCAGTCAAATGTATTCCAGTAACCTTCATAATTTTCTAGAAGAATTTTGGAATCAAGACGAAAAAACGTTCAAGCTTAATCTCGACGATGAAATCATCAAAGGATGCCTGGTCACTCATCAAGGGCAGATTGTCAACGAGACGATTAAGAAAACTTAGACGAACCAAGATGGTCGCGAATGAACGCGAACGGGCGGATTGGCTCGCGATGATTTAAAATCTGCGGCGAGCCAATCCGCCCACGCTCGTAACCGATCTATCCGCTTAAAAAACGAACATTCAACCAAGGAGCACAAAATGGATCCACTGATCTATTTACTCTTTATTCTTGCCCTCTCGATTTTCTTAGGGTTCGCGTTGATTTCAAAAGTTCCGCCGCTTCTTCACACCCCGCTTATGTCGGAAGCCAACGCGATTTCCGGAGTCACGCTGATCGGGGCTTTGATCGCCGCGGGTTCTGAAGTCAACAGCGTTTTAACCATTGTTTTAGGAACGTTTGCTGTTGCCCTAGCAACGTTCAACGTCGTGGGAGGTTATTTAGTGACGGAACGGATGTTAAAGATGTTCAAAAAGAAGGGACAATAGATGAACACGGAATTTTTCATCAATCTTTTTTATATTTTCAGTTCTATCCTTTTTGCCTTTGGTCTTAAGATGCTGGGCTCTCCGGTTTCTGCCCGTCGAGGAAATCTCCTTTCGGCCTCCGGGATGTTGTTGGCGGTTCTGGTGACACTGGGCAGCCAAAAGATCATAACGTTTCAATGGATTTTAATCGGGATCGCCCTAGGATCGGTCTTCGGTATTTTTGTAGCGCTGCGCGCGGCGATGACGCAGATGCCGGAGATGGTCGCCCTCCTGCATGGCTGCGGAGGGTTAGCCAGTGTTTTTGTAGATTGGTCAGCTTATCATGTAAAGCCGGTTTCCGATTTGGTAACGACCATTGCGCTCTATCTTTCCATATTAATCGGCGGCGTCACCTTCACCGGAAGTATTATTGCGTGGGGAAAATTAAGCGAGCGTCTTCCCGGAAAAGCGATCCTATTTACCGGACAAAGGATGGTCAACTCACTGGTTTTAGTCGGTATTTTAGTTCTGGGTGGATTATTTTTACACACGCCCGCAACCTATCCTTATTTCTTGATGATTCTTGCTCTGTCGCTTATTTTAGGAATTCTCCTGGTGATTCCCATCGGCGGCGCGGATATGCCGGTTGTGATTTCGGTTTTGAATAGTTATTCGGGTCTGGTTGCCTGCACGACGGGTTTTGTTATTCGTAATAATCTTTTAATCGTGGTCGGTTCTCTCGTTGGTGCTAACGGGATCATTCTTAGCCACATCATGTGCAAGGCCATGAACCGTTCTTTGACCAATGTGCTATTTGGAGGATTTGGCGCTGTCGTCAAGCAGAAATCCGACGGGACGAAAAAGGAAGTGAAACCTATAACGGTTGAAGATGCCCAGCTGATTTTAGAATCAGCAAAATCGGTAGTGATTATTCCGGGATACGGACTGGCCGTTGCTCAGGCCCAGCACGCCGTGCGGGAACTTGCCAAGATATTAGAAGAAAACGGATGTGATGTGAAGTTTGCGATTCATCCCGTGGCCGGCCGCATGCCTGGGCACATGAATGTCCTTTTGGCAGAAGCCAATATTCCTTATGATCAACTAGTTGAGATGGATACAATCAACCCGGTCATGGAAACCGTCGATGTGGCCATTGTCATCGGCGCCAACGATGTCGTTAATCCTGCTTCTCGTCATGATAAATCCAGCCCAATATATGGGATGCCGATCATTAACGCCGACAAGGCCAAAACTGTTTTTGTTTTGAAACGTTCGATGGCAACGGGTTTTGCGGGAATTGAAAACGAACTTTTTTATTACGACAATACCAGGATGATTTTTGGGGATGCCAAGCAAACACTGCAAGCATTGGTCGCGGAATTTAAAAGCAGCCACTAAATTTCAATTGAGCCTTGAGCAATTTTCTATTCAAGGCTCATGGAAATTTATTTCGATTTTTTGCTTCGGGCAGAAGCGATTCTTTTCTTTGATTTCTGTAGCTGAATATTTTCTCGCGCAATATTTTTAAAACGTCTTCCTTTATTCTTTAAGTCGATAAGCATAACCGCAACCGAATAAACGACACCGGAATCTTTTTTATCCACCCGGACAACTTTTCCATAACCACTAAAAATATCCAACACACCGGAGAGCACAACTTCCAATTCGATGATATCATCTATTTGATAAGGTGCTGCGGAGTTAAAAAGAATGCCATTCACACTCATGTTCTCCGTCAATGAAACATACCAGGGCGGATTAAAGGTTTGATTTCCTCGTTTATGTAAACGATGACGGATGCTTAAGATTCGCTGTGCTCTGATATTGCGGCGACGATCCTCAATACTATTTTTAATCATTTTATCCATCGACTTTCGTATTTCTTACTGATCTACACTATTTATTTAGAGAAGTCAGTATAAGACAAGTTGAAGACTGAAGCAACTTCCGGAATTACCAACTCACCCTTAAACATATTCAAAGCTCGTCGTAAAGCATACGATTCTTGCTGAGATTTCTCAAACCCTAAATTCGCTAGTATTAGAATATATGGAGTTGTGGCATTAGTCAAGGCATAACTACTGGTGCGGGCAACCGCCCCTGGCATATTGGTGACACAATAATGAACAACCCCATCAACAACATAAATAGGATTTTCATGAGTGGTCGGACGGCTTGTTTCGAAGGACCCTCCTTGATCAATCGCCACATCCACCACCACCGCGCCGGTTTTCATCTGAGATACAGTTTTTCGATCAACCAAACAAGGCGACTTGGCTCCTCTTTTTAGAACACTGCTTATGACCAGATCCGCTTTCAGAACCGCTTCTTTAACGGTGTAAAAATTACTCATAATCGTATGAACATTGGAAGGCATAATTTCCGATAAATATCTTAAGCGATTTAAATTCACATCGAGCACCGTCACATTTGCCCCCAGGCCGGCGGCCATTTTACAGGCGTTAGAACCAACTACCCCGGCCCCCAGGATCACCACCTCCGCCGGAGCAACGCCGGGAACGCCTCCCAAAAGAATTCCGCGGCCTTTCATCGGTTCCTCTAAATATTTGGCCCCCTCGTGGACCGCCATGCGCCCGGCCACCTCGCTCATCGGGGTGAGGCAGGGTAATTCTCCGTCTTGGGTTTGCAGCGTTTCGTAAGCCAAGGCGATAATCTTTCGCCTCAACATGGCCTCAGTCAATTCCCGGCTGGCCGAAAAATGAAAAAACGTAAAAACCATCTGGCCAACTTTTAATAAATCATACTCTGCCGGCAGGGGCTCTTTGATTTTGACAATCAATTCGCCTTGGGAATAAATTTCTTGAGGGGTTGCAAAAATTTCTGCGCCGGCTTGTTTGTACTCTGCATTAGTTATACCGCTTCCCAGGCCAGCGTCTTTTTCGATCAAGACGCGATGGCCTTGTCTCATCAACAGCTCAACACCGACGGGCAAGATGCCCACACGGTATTCATTATTTTTAATTTCTTTCGGAATGCCGACGATCATAATTTAGGAAGGATTATTGGGAATAATTTTAAAGAGGATAAGTTCTTTGGAGAAATCTTCATTTAGGACCAATCATATCTTTTGGATTCACAACCTGATCAAATTTTTCTGCTGTCAAAAATCCCAAGGCAACGGCGGCCTCTTTCAAAGTAATATTTTCGGCAAAAGCTTTCTTGGCGACTTTGACGGCGTTGTCATAACCGATATGCGGGTTGAGGGCTGTCGCCAGCATTAACGAATTATGCACATTCCGCTCGATATTATGCGGGTTAGCGATGATTCCAACGACACAGTTTTCGGCAAAGCTTTCGCAACTATCGGCGAGCAATCGAATTGATTGTAACGCGTTATAAATAATCACCGGTTTAAAAACATTCAACTCAAAATTGCCGCTGGCTCCACCGAAATTGATCGTGGTATCATTGCCAAAAACTTGCACGCACACCATCGTGAGCGCTTCCGACTGCGTCGGGTTGACCTTGCCCGGCATAATCGAGCTTCCGGGTTCATTTTCGGGAAGGTGAATTTCTCCAATGCCGCAGCGCGGGCCCGAGCCGAGCCAGCGGATATCGTTAGCAATCTTCATAAGCGATGCCGCCAGTGTTTTTAAACAGCCATGAAACTCGACGATTGTATCATGACTCGCGAGGGCTTCGAATTTATTTCTCGCCGTGATAAATGGTTTTCCGGTGAGCTCGGAAATTTTTGCCGCCGATTTAACAGCAAACTGCGAAGGTGTGTTAAGGCCTGTCCCAACCGCCGTTCCTCCGAGAGCCAGTTCATATAACCGGGGAAGTACGGCGTGAATCCTTTCCAGACCATTGGTCAATTGTTGAGCATAGCCGGAAAATTCCTGCCCCAGGGTTAAAGGGGTAGCATCCATCAAATGAGTGCGGCCAATCTTTACGATGTATTTAAAATCTTCTGATTTCTTTTGTAAGGAATTCCGCAAATGCGTCACCCCAGGGATGAGTCGCCGGTCAATTTCCTCAACCAGGGCAATATGCATTGCCGTCGGGAAAACATCATTAGAAGATTGCGATTTATTCACATCATCGTTGGGATGAATGGGGGTCTTGCTTCCCATTTTTCCGCCGGCTAGCTCAATGGCGCGATTGGAAATGACTTCATTGACATTCATGTTGGTCTGCGTGCCGCTGCCGGTTTGCCAGACTACCAATGGGAAATGATCATAGAGTTTTCCGGAGATCACTTCATCGGCCGCGCGGACAATTAAATCAGTCTTCTCCCTCGACAAAACTCCCAGTTCCAGATTGGTTAAAGCCACGGCTTTTTTGACGATCGCCAGCGCCCGGATGAATTCTTGAGGAAACCGCTCACCGCCGATTTTAAAATTTTTAAGCGACCGCGCCGTTTGCGCGCCGTAGTATTTATCCGCCGGAACTTCGATTGTTCCCATGCTGTCGGATTCAAGGCGATAACTCATTGGATTACCTTTCTTACCTCATGCTTTAATATCATTAATATTTTATATTTTGTCATTCTGGACGCATGCATGACATTATTTCTTCGCCTGCTCCGTCCACGCTCGAAGCAAATCAATCGGAATAGGAAAGATCGTCGTCGTGTTATGTTCCTTGCCGATTTCAACCAATGTCTGCAAATATCTTAACTGAATTGCGGCCGGCTGCTTTTGCATCAGTTCGGCGGCGGCGGTGATTTTTTCAGCGGCCTGAAATTCTCCCTCGGCGGCGATGATTTTCGCGCGGCGTTCGCGTTCGGCCTCGGCCTGCCGGGCCATGGCTCGCCGTAATTCTTCAGAGAGGTCCACATCCTTCACCGCAACGGAGGTGACTTTAATTCCCCAGGGTTCGGTCTGCTGATCGAGAATCGTCTGCAGCTGCGCGTTAATTTTTTCGCGCTGGCTTAAGAGGTCATCCAATTCCATCTCTCCTAAAATACTGCGTAATGTCGTCTGGGCCATTTGAGAGGTGGCATATTGAAAATCTTGCACCTGAATCATCGCCTTAATCGGATCGATGACCCGGAAATAAACAACCGCATTGACCTTGGCCGAGACATTGTCTTTGGTAATGATATCCTGTGGCGGAACGTCGAGTGTAATCAACCGCAGGCTCATCACCACCACCCGGTCGATGGGAAAAAAAGCAAAAATAATTCCCGGGCCCTTGGGCTCTCCCAAAACCCGTCCCAGTCGAAAAATAACCGCCCGTTCGTATTCATTCAAAATTCTAACGCTATTTAACAACCAGAGAATAAACAAACCTACGACAAATAGTAACGGCATATGAAACTCCTTTCCTATATATTTTCGTCGCTCGTGACTCGTGACCCGTGGCTCGTTTAAATCAACGAGACACGAACCACGAGCGACGAGTCACGAAAATGCATTTTACGAATAATGAATCTTTCTCACCTTCACCGCCAAATCTTTCACCTCAACGACTTTGATTTTTTCATCTTTTTTGATTATTTCATCGCTTGAGGCATTCCAGATTTCTCCATGCAGAAAAACTTTTCCGCTTTGATCCGAAACAACTTCGGAATAGACAACGCCTTCCGCACCCAGCAATTCTTCTTTTCCACTCATAACTTTTCTTCGATGTGAACGCACCACCGCACGCACCAAAAAAATGGTGATCGCCGCCGTGGCCGCCGTCAACCCGATGATCAAAGACACCGAAACCCCGATCGTCGTCGATGAATCAAACAAAAGCATCGAACCCAGGATCATACTCACCAGCCCTCCTACCATTAAGAAACCCATTCCTCCCACCTTGGCCTCGGCAATAAATAAAACAACGGCCAGCAGAATCAACGCCACCCCGGCATAATTCGTCGGCAGCATCTGCATGCTAAAAAACGCCAGGATCAGCAAAATGATTCCGGCGACACCAGGGATCCCGAAACCCGGATGAGTGATTTCATATAACAATCCATAAAAACCCAGGATCAGAAAGATGTACGCGATATTGGGATTAGCCAGGATATTGAAAAATTTCTGGCGAAAATCCATGTCGACCCGGCGGAGCAAGGCATCTTTGGTGTGCAAAGTGATTTCACGGCTGTCGACGTCAACCGTTCTTCCTTCCAGCTGATTCAACAGATCTTTTTCATCTTGGGCAATCAATTCAATCCCCCCTTTTGCTAAGGCCTCGGTTTCGGTGATCGAATCGCTTTGCGTCACACTCTTGATCGCCCACTCGACGTTGCGCTGACGCTTCTTCGCCATGGCTTTGATGAAGGCCACCGTGTCATTTAAAATTTTACTCTGCATCGGATCGTCGGAAGAAATGTCCTTACCTGAATCTTCGTCGCCAGATTCATCGGATTCTTTAGATTCATTCCGTTGAGATTTATCTTGGAAAACTTTTCGCTCTGTATCCGATTTTATTTTTTCATCTTTTTGATTTAACGATTCATGTTTCATTTCCTTAAAATCTCTGGAACCAAAACCTCCGATACCGAACTCAACCGGATGCGCCGCTCCAATATTCGTCGAGGGCGCCATCGCTGCGATATGGCTGGCATAAGTAATAAAAACTCCGGCGGAACCAGCCCGGGCACCACTCGGAGAAATGTAAACAACAATCGGAATTTTGGAAGAAAAAATTTTTTTAACAATCTGCCGGGTAGATTCCAATAGTCCGCCTGGGGTATCGAGCTTGATGATCACACAATGCGCCTTTTCTTCTTTAGCCTGATCGATTCCAGAAGTCAGATAATCTGCGGTCACGGGGTTGATCGTGACGTCGTTAAGTTCAAGAATAAAAACCTCATTGGCATGGGAGGAAAAAGCCGATGGGGAAGAAAATAAAAAAAATATTCCTAAGGCAAAGACCTTCCACAAAAATTGGGAAATAATTCTTTTCATTATTTTTAATTGTTTCTCAAATAATGCGTCAACAGCCGCACGCCGGCACCGGTTGCCCCGTAACCGTAATACATCCGTCCATGATGATCCACGAAAGCTGTTCCGGCGATATCTAAATGCGCCCATTTTGTGTCTCCCGCAAACTGGCGTAAAAATTCTGCAGCGGTACAAGCACCGGCGGCGCCTTTGGGCAAGCCAACATTTTTAATGTCCGCGTATTGGGACTTCACATAATTTCTGATTTCCCGGTAACTGGGAAGACGCCAGGCCCTATCGTCGGTAACTTCCGCTGAAAGTAAAAGCGCCTGGGCCAATTCCTCGTCGGTTGAAACCAACCCCGAATAATCATGGCCTAACGCAATGACACAGGCCCCGGTTAATGTGGCAATATCAATAATACGGGTGGGCTTATAATTTTTGAGGACATAAGAAATGGCATCGGCCAAAACCAGACGGCCTTCGGCGTCGGTGTTGCCGATCTCAACGGTTTTGCCGTTATAACCTTTGATCACGTCCCCGGGTTTGAAACTTGCCGAGCCAATCGCATTCTCCGCAATGGTCACGACAAAAAGGACGTTCTTTTTCAAATTTAAGGCGAGGGCGTTTTTCAGTGTGCCGATGACCGCAGCCGCGCCGCTCATATCGCCGCGCATGGTTTCGATGGAACCCGTTGGTTTTAAATTCAGACCTCCGGTATCAAAGGTAATGCCTTTACCGACGAGCGCCACATAAGGATCTTGCGGATTTCCCCCAGTATATTGGACGATGATCAATTTGGGTTCTTGCGGGCTTCCTTGATTAACGGCCAGATGCAAATTCAATCCCTTTTCTTTAAGCTCTTTTCGATTTAAAATCTCCACCGCTGTTTCTTTTTTTCCTTCGATGAGTTTTTTGATAACACCTTCCAGAAATTCTGCAGTGACGGTATCCGCGTTATCATTGATTAAATCCCGCGTTAATCGAACGCCGGCGCAGATGGTCAGGGTGTCTTCGTACAATTTTTTCTTGGCGGAAGCAATCACGATTTTTTTATCTTCAAGGTCTATGCCTTTATCGTTTTTGTCTTTGGTGATATATTTTTTCCAATTGTAACCGCCGATCAAAATGCCTTCGATGAGAGCCTGCGCGGTTGACTCTTTATCATCATGGGAAACAACCTCAACTTCTTTAACTCTCGCTAAAAAGGAAGAAAGAAACACTTTACGCACGGCGATTCTTAAAGAGGTGGAAGAAATCTCCGAAGCTTTCCCGAGACCGACGACAAGAGCAGTGCGATTATTCACAAGAAACGGAAACAATTCTCCTGGCTCACCGGTTAACTGTCCACTTTGATAAAATGTCAGAATATTATTTTTTAAAGACGCGTGATCAAAGGAAAATTTCTTTTGCTCCAATTGGGATTGCTCAACGAAAAGAACAGTTACTTGTTTATCAAATTTAACGGTTGGTGTAAACGTAAGCACTTCTCTTTACCCCTTTCCATACGGTTTAAAATGAAGATTAAAGAACCGGGCCCTGGCCCCTTGATCCCGATGCTTTTGCTCTGATGATCAAGGGGCCAGGGCCCGCGTCCGACGATTACTTTCTCTCCTGAATCGGAATATAATCGCGCTGGGCAACTCCGGTATAAATCTGCCGCGGCCGGCAAATCTTGGTGGCAGGATCCTCCACCATTTCTTTCCAATGGGCAATCCATCCCGGCATACGGCCAATCGCAAACATCACCGGAAACATATCCAGCGGAATTCCCATGGCCCGATAAATAATTCCGCTATAAAAATCCACATTCGGATACAGCTTTCGTTCGATGAAATATTCATCCTGGCGCGCAATCTGCTCGAGCTTAACGGCAATATCCAAAAGCGGATCACGGATTCCCTTTTTATTCAAAAGCGTATACGCCCGCTCTTTTATAATTTTAGCCCGCGGATCAAAATTCTTATACACCCGATGACCGAATCCCATCAAACGATAATGACTTTTGTTGTCCTTGGCCATATTGACATATTTCTGAACATCTCCGCCATCCGTATGGATCTGTTCAAGCATCTGCACCACCTCCTGGTTTGCGCCTCCATGCAAAGGCCCCCATAACGCACAGATTCCCGCGGAGATCGACGCAAAAAGATTGGCTTTTGAACTTCCCACCAACCGTACCGTCGAGGTACTGCAATTCTGTTCGTGATCCGCATGTAAGATCAATAATGTTCGTAAGGCATTGACTTCATCTGCATCGATTCTGTATTCACGGGCCGGCGAAGAAAACATCATATTCAGAAAGTTCGGAATATATTTTAAATCCACCCGGGGATAAACAAAAGGTTCACCGATGGATTTCTTGTAGGAAAAAGCACAGATAGTCCTCACCTTCGAGAGCAGCTGAACCACGATCGTGTCAATATCCGCCGCTGTGGGGTCGGGTTTGATGAGCTCAGGATAATAAGCGGAAAGAGAACAAACCATGGCGGAAAGAATTCCCATAGGATGCCCCAAAGAAGGATAACCATAAAAAAAATTCTTCATGTCCTCGTGGATCATGGAATGCTGGGTGAATGAATCGGAAAATTGATCAAGCTGTTTTCGGGTGGGCAGCTCTCCATAAATAAGCAGGTAAGAGGTTTCAACAAACGTGGATTTCTCAGCAATCTGTTCGATGGGAATACCGCGGTAACGCAAAATCCCGTTCTCCCCATCGACGAAGGTGATAGAACTCAAGCATGCTCCAGTGTTACCAAAACCCGGATCCAGAGTAATATATGAGCTTGCGCTGCGGAATTTGGAAATATCAATGGCTTTTTCATTTAACGAGCCCTCAACCACCGGCAACTCGTATGTCCCTTCCTCAAGAATTAACTTGGCTTTGTTTCCCATTATTGCCTCCCATTAAAATCAGATCAATTTTTAGTCACTTTCCACGTAAGCGGTCGTATTATATTATGAAATATCCCTTATTGCAATTTTACTGATCTGTTCTCTAAAAAAATATATTTTACGGAACAACAACCAGACCTCCAGCATATTATGAATCCGCAGCAACACCTCAACGCGTTCATAAGGGTTGTTCAAAAAATCTTTGGCCTCCGACTCTAATACCCCGACAAACTCGTTTTTGTATGTTGATTTCCTTAAATTTAGAGGAATCAACATACAAAAACAAAACTGTCGGGGTACTAACGCGGGCAAACGGATTTTAGGATGATCTTCTTCAGTGATCATAAGCATCGGGAGATAATTTTCGGAATCTATTTTTTTTCAGTTGTGTCATGACTTGAAAACCGTTTAAATAAGGCATGTTCAGATCGAAGAGGATGAGATCGGGCTGGAATTTTTGATACGTCGGGCAGGCTGCGCGGGCGTCGGTTAAACCCAAGAATTTCAGTTGACGATTGTTGTATTAACTTGTAGTAGAAACTGAAATTCGGGTTTAACCCCGCTGTGCAGAAAAAATCTCTCCGAGATTTTTTCTAGCGGCCCTCCGGGCAACAATTGCAATTGATTCAATTGCAATTGTTGGGTTAAATTTTGCAAATTATGATAACCGGCTTTATTGAGTATGGTCTCCAACATACGGATACTGGGTGCATCATCTGCAATGAGTAAAATCTTGGTTTTACGAATATCCGTTTCGGTGACCATGCTCTTTCCGATCGTTTGTTTAAGACAGTAGAAATTTATTCTAAACTAAAGGAGGTGTGATTGCCATTAAAAAACTGAAAAATTCTTTCTATAAAAGATTGGATTAAAAAAGTATTAAAATTTCCATGCCGATATTTTCTCGAGGGCAGCATAATCCGTCAAATCACAATGCATCGGGGTCACGGTGACATAATGCTGCCGGAGGGCATACGTATCGACCTGAAGATCTGTTTTATCTGCCGGTACTTTTCCGGTCATCCAATAATAATCGCGCAAATTCGGATCGGTGCGTTTCGTAAAAGAACCGTGAATCGGCACTTGTCCTTGCCGGGTGGCTTTGATGCCTTTGATGTGACGGGCGGGGATATTGGGGACATTGACATTAAGGAATGTTCCTTGGGGTAATTTGTGCTGATACAAAAATTTTGCCAGCCGGCGACCGACCTGGGCCGCATAAGTGAAATCGGGATTCACAAAGGTATCTAAAGAAATCGCAATCGATGGGATCCCCAAAAGCGCCCCTTCTCTGGCACCGGCCACTGTTCCGGAATAAAATACGCTGCAGCCGTCGTTGGCTCCCAAATTGATTCCGGACACAACGATATCGGGTTTCTTTTTTAAAATCACACTGCGGGCAAATTTTACACAATCCGCCGGCGTTCCGGAAATTCCGTATCCAAAGAATTTTGATTTTCGCTGAATTTTTTTGAACCAGATCGGATGGGAAAGGGTGATCCCGTGCCCGACGGAACTACGCTCGGAATCCGGGGCAACGACGGTGACTTCGCCAATTCTTATAAGCTCTCGGTGTAAAGCTAAAATTCCTTCGGCATAGATACCATCATCATTGGTTAGCAGGATGTGCATACGACCTCTTAAACACCGTGATTCCTTTTTGCTCTACGACGGATGATTCGCCACACATGCAGAAAAACAATCAAAGGAAAAAGGATTCCCACAACAGAATGGACTACACTAGTTAAGTTACGTAGTTGATCATCCCCCACATAATAAAGTCCCCCGCCGGTTAGAATTAATATCCCACAAACCGTCATTAACGATACACCCGACGGACGCTGCTGTTTCTTTCGCCAACCCGGTGGAATATGATAAAGCAAGGTTCCGAAAATAACAAGAAAAACCATCGCCGTCGCACCGTGAAGTTTCAACACGATCGCCTGAGCCGGATGCACTTGAGGACCGAACCCGTCTCGGACTTGAGTGCCATAGCGCAAATAAAGCCAAACAGTTCCTGAAAGCCAGAGCAATGCGCATACACCGTAGAGTAGCCGTTTGTGCCAAGGTCCCAAAATTTCTTTTTTCAATCGAGTCATCTTTAACCCAGGACTTTCTCAAGCTGCCCGTTGGAATCGAACACCAAAGCTCGGGCCCCGTACGACGATAGACAGCGATCCGCGAGTTCTTTGGATCCCAAAAGAACAATTTTTGTCAAGGCGTCCGCTAAAAGACATTTGTCGGCAAATACCGTTACCGACTTTAGTTCTTTTAACGGCTCGCCCAAGGGCATTTTCACATGATCCGAGGAAATAAAATTTTTCGCGGAAATGCGGTGCGTTCGTACCGACGAGGTAGCGGCGGCTGTTTTGCTCATCTTAAACGGTCGAACCCAAGAAGAGGATTCTCCGGGAATCCTCGCCGCCATCGCTACGACGGCGTTGCCCCATACGCGAATATCCCCCCCAGCGTTCACAACACCGCAGAGTTCAGGTTTCGAAGCCAAACGTTTAATCTTTTCCACCGCGCAATCGACCGCATATCCTTTGGCAATGCCTCCTAGATCCAGAATCCACGGCCCCGTTTTTTTTACACGCCTTCCTCTTATTTCCAAGGGGAAAACATTTTTTTCTATTTTCGAAGGCAAATTCCCTCTAAAAAATGCCGGAAGAATATCCCAATCCACTAAAGATGAACCACAGCGGATATCAAAGACACCTTGAGAAATTTGAAACAACTCATTGGAAACTCTGAGAACTTCGATGGTCAGAGGAGATACCGGTCTCATCCATACATTGGGCTTCGCACGGTTAAGACGAGTTAAATCACTATCCGCGCGGTGAAAACTCATGAGATGATCGATTTCAGCGATCGCCTCGAAACCTTCCGTGATATATTCGTTTAATAATTTCTCCTCGGATTCTCCCTGCAATTCGATTGCAACATAAGTGCCCAGCAATGGCCGGAGGCGTTTAAATCTTCGTCTTAAGGATTTCATAGATGTGCAAAACACGGCGGACTCCATTCGTGACATGAGCAGACGAAAGAGTCGCGCCACTGATATTAGGAATGTCTTTATCTAATTTCAGAGGATCTTCCATGTTTTTTCCGACGAATTTCCGGCGCCATTGCGGCTCGCGAATTTGATAGCCGTAGGTTTCCCGGTAGTCCAAGATCTCAATGCCTTTGATTTTCCCATCGGGAGTGATCGCAACCGCATAAGTAATAAACTCATGCTTGCCCAACACGCGGTCGATGATAATGGCCTGACGATTCCGCCCCCACCAAACACGGACGCGCTGTGATCGAACCCGCTCACCCGAATTTTTTTCAATTGTCTTTACTTCTTGCATAGACAAATCCATCCAACGTGGTTCAAGTTTGACGTCCGGAAAAAGAATCGTCGCTGCTTCATTCTCGGAAAGATAAACTGCAGCCTGCGCCACATACGGAATCGGGGCTACAATCGCCATTCCGATGAGAATTTTACTCCAGTCTCTTGACCGCATAGAAATTTCTCCTCAAAAATTGAATCCCCTCTTCATCCGAATGTTCATTCGATAAAACTAGGGGACTTAAAAATTCCACCCCATTTTGACCCGGAATTGCACCGCTTCACGCTCATGGCCGAAGATTCTCCCACCCTGGATTGAGTCCCGTTGCTCTTGGTTATAACCTTTAGCAAAGGGCAATTGAAATAAAACCGCTCCCGTGCTCCAGAAGTCTTTGTTGGCGTAATGAACGTTCGGTCCTAAAAAGTAAGCGTTATGTTCAATATCACGAAGACTGAAAGTTGCGAATTTATTCACATTTTGGAATTCTACACCTCCCATCCAGTTAGCAGCGAAACGATAGGACACGCCGAGCGTATTTTGAAACTCCATCTCATGCTCCCAAACAGACAGCTCAACTCCGTCTTTTTCTCCTTTTTTGTTCCGGGCCCATTCCATCTCCCAGCCACCATTGATGGCCACGATCAACCGGTCCTCAAAAAAATTCTTTTGAAAAAGCAACTTGGGCTCGATCTCATATTTATCTGGTCCGACGGCGGGCTCCCAATAAAGGGCCAGGCCAAACGGATCCTTGTACGGACTGAGCACTCGATAGATGCCCTCAAAGGAAACAGTTTCAAATTTGTATTTGTTGAAACTCTGGTTAGGATCCGCATCATCCGGGACATCTTCGCCTCCGGTTGTTCCGTCGGAATTGTTTTTATTAGCATACACATGACGGCTGTTGATATAAACTGCGGCCTGAAAGTTATCCGTGACGCCATATTCAAGCTCCGTCCGGAAAAATGAGTTGGCGTAACTTCCGTGATTCTTCCCATATCTCCCTTCGTAGACTTGCTCCAACTCCCATTTTCCCTGTGGTAACGTGTCCGTCGTATAAACAAAACCAAAAATGCTTTCGTGCGCTAAGGCTTCACTTGGCAAAAGGATTCCGGGACAAGCTAAAAAAGAAGCCAGAAGAACACCATACCACTTACTCTTATTCCAACTATTCCGACCATATTTCATTTTTATCTCCTGCATTCTTTCCGAATCACTCTGCACGCACAGTTGGTTATCAGAAATAGTTACAATTTAGCCCCACAGGTGTGGTAGCTTTATCAAATAAAACGTTTCTTCTCTTTTTTCTCGATCTGAACAACTTTGGAATTATGGACGGTAATAACCACCTCGCCATACTTAATTTTTCCAACAGCCTCAACAATTTCATCGAGAATCTTTGGATCGAGTTCCTTTTTTTCTTCCGTCATCGAATTATGAAAATCGTTTTCATCTAACAAACAAAAAAATACACTGTTTAGAAGAAACCATTCTAAACAGTGTTGAATTCTAGGAATACAAACAATATGCCATCTTTAAGCGATCTTTGTTTCTATCGGCAATTTTTACAAACCCCGAAAATTTGAAAAGCGTGTTTCTTCGGGGTAAAACTATTTTCTTTGGCCAATTTATCCTGCAAATCTTCAAGAGTCGTATTATCGAGATAACTATACTGCCCGCAGATCACACACACTAAATGGTTATGGTGTTCACAGCCATTTTTACATTTAAACTGTTTGATTCTGTAACCGAAATCAATCTCTGCGCCGGTGCCATCTTCTTTGATCACTTTGATTGTTTTGTAAACATTGGTCCGGCCCAAATTCTGCCGATCTAACGGATTTTTATTTTTGCCTTTTTTTATATTTAATTCCGGTTTTTTCATACATGGCTCCATCCAAAAAATTTTAATCAATCCTTCGCCCTGTCGGGCAACTGCATTTCTTACATAATCCAAATATTTCGAGACGATGTTTTTGAGGGAGAAATCCTTGCGCCTCGGCTAACCTTGAACTTAAGCCTTCGATATTCTTGTCAAAAACTTCAAAGTGTTCTCCACATTTGCTACAAATAAAATGCGCGTGGTATTCTCGCCCGATTTTGCGTTCGAAACGCCGAACACCATCATTAAAATCCACTGTCTCGGCGATGCCGCTTTCTACTATTAATTTCAGAGTCCGATAAACCGTGGTGTAACCGATCTCGGGATGTTTCTGTCGGACCAGTTGAAAAAGATCTTCTGCACTCAAATGTTTTTCGTTTTTTAAAAAGGTTTGCAGAATGTGCTGACGTTTATAAGAATGCTTCAAACCTTTTTGCTGGATATGCTGCTCAAAAATCTCGAGTTCTTTTTTCATATCTTGAGAATAAATACGTAAACTTTTAACTTATTTAAGCGTGATGCTAGCATCCTAATTTTTTTTTGTCAATAAGATTTTTGCCATAATGCGATTTTTATATAAGCATTGTTGAAACTTAGATGTAATATTCCGGATCAAGGACTACCGAGCGGATCAATAAATCCACGATTTTGCTAACCGCACTTTTACTTTCTTCATTCTCAATAAGATTCAAATCCACTTGGGCCCCAGAAAATCTGTTTTCTCCCACGTTAATCACCAAAGTTTTATTCGGATTGTTAAGCGACTTTAACATGTCAAGTTCGTAGTCATCGATATCGGTAATGCTGGTGATCAGAATGAGCCCCGTATCCGTCAGGATATGGGCCAGTTCTCCGAGTTGTTGAATATGTTCAAATTTACTTAAAGTTTTATCTTTGAAATCCGTGCTGGCTAACGACAGACGATTCGATATCCCCAGAAAATAGATGAACTTTCCTAAATTGAACAATGCCTCCTCGAGGGCTTTGGCGATACGCTGTTTTCCGGTATCGATCTGGCCCGTAATCACAATGAAAGCGGATTTATGTTGGTATTTGAAAGCCCGTTTCTCCGGGGTGATGCTGCTACGTTCCCATTCGAATTCGCGTTGTCTGATGTGCTGACTTAAAGCGGTTTCTTTACTCGTAACCGCCGCTAAAATTGTTCCTCCGCCAGAAATTTCATAATTATCGACGATAACAAACCGGCCGGTTTCAGGAATACTCTGTACTTGATCAAACGCCACCGGCTTCATCGTTTCTAAAATACATTCCGCCACCTCATGCCGATCGATGTGGGGTTTCGCAACAAAGGAAAGTTCGGAGGCATTCATGACACTCATAATCTCCGATAAAACCACCGGCACCTGCTGGGTGATGATTTTCAGCTTGTAAATTTTTCCTTTAACCAACGGCTGTTTTCCCATCCAGAAAATATTCGTTCGAATCTTTGAGCTGACCTGCGGCAGGGAATCATTCGCTTTGCACATGATTTCCCCCGGACGGATATAAATCTGGGTCTGTAAACAAACACCCGTACTTTGTCCGGCAAAGGATTCTTTCTTTTGCGGGGTATTAAAACTTTCAATAGTTGTGATTCTCGATCGTTTTTGGGAAGGAAGAAAAATCACTTCTTCCCCGATGGCAATGGCTCCGGACTCAATCCGGCCGGCAAAAATCCGACGGTCATCGTCTTCGGCGGTAAATTTATAAATATCTTGAACCGGCATGCGAAAGGGCTGTTCATATTTGGGAGGGACTTTGACAAAATTATCCAAAGCGGCCAGAACCGAAACACCCTTGTACCAGGGCATGCGGGCAGAATTAGAAATAATGTTATCTCCTTCGCGCCCGCTCATCGGAATGAAACCTGCCGCCTCAAGACGAATTTCTTTTAAGAATTGACTATATTCAGTTTTAATTTTGTTGAAGACTTCTTCGCTATAGCCCACCAAATCCATTTTATTGACGCAGATCGCAATATTTTTGATCCCCAAAAACGACATCATGTATCCGTGGCGTTTGGAATTTTCTTTTATCCCTTCGAAAGCATCAATCACCAGAATGGCGGCTTCCGCCCGGGCAGCGCCGGTGATCATGTTTTTTAAAAATTCGATATGGCCTGGGGCGTCGATAATGATGTAATCGCGGTGAGCGGATTTAAAAAAGCTGCGGGCGGTGTCGATGGTGATTCCCTGAGATTGCTCGTCTTTTAAGGCATCCAGCAGGAAAGCATACTCGAAAGGCCGCGCACTTCGTAAACAACGGGCTTTGACTTCCTCGATTTTTCCTTTAGGTAACGAGCCCGTATCCGCTAAAAGCCGTCCGATCAAAGTGCTCTTGCCGTGATCCACGTGCCCGACGATCACGACGTTCATTTGTTCGCGTTGGTTTTGATTCATATTTTTAAATTTTTTATTCTGGTAACGTAGGTCCAAATAATATTAATAATATGGCCGTAATAATTGGCAATGACAAAAAAATTATTGATAAGAAGATTGAATCTCTTTTGTCTTTCCCAGGGAAAAGAACTCTAAGCCAAGGACAAATAAGCGCTACTATAGACACCCAAATTAATTCCACCAAATTCGATAAACTTTTTAGTGTTCCCACATTCAATGAGCCCAAAATTATCCATACGATAATTCCATAGGCAGGAACTCCATAATCCCATACATACCAATTGACCTTCTTTCGTCTGAATCGCCATGCTGGTAAAGACAATATTACACATATTGTGATTAGGATCAACAATATTACTATCATCCGAGCAATTACCTCATTTCTACATATACCCTTCTCGTCGTAACGTCTCCAATCCACCTACGTCTTCCTTATCCTGCGCCCGGCCGGAACGTTCGGCAACATTGGCAAATTTACCGGTTCGCAGTTCCTCAACGATCTCATGAACATTCTTAGCGGTCGATTCCACCGCAAAGGTACACGGATAACACCCCAAAGATCGATATCTTTTCCCTTCACCTTGATCAAAATAAAGCGGGACAACTGGAATTTTTTCGCGTTCAATATATTCCCAAATATTCAGCTCGGTCCAATCCAGCAGCGGGTGAATACGAACGTGCGTGCCCGGCGCAAAATCGGTTTTAAATTGATTCCACAACTCCGGCGGCTGATCACCGACATCCCAGTCGCTGTTTCTGTCTCGCGGAGAAAAATAACGTTCTTTGGAGCGACTGCCTTCTTCATCCGCCCGCGCTCCGACGATAACGCCCGTGTAAGGTTCGGTGTTGGTGTCCAACTCATATTTTTTCGTGGAATGATTTAATCGATACCGGGGCCAATCGCCGGCGAGGGTATGTTTCAGCGCATCGGTCTTTAAAGCCTTGCAGCAGCTGATTCGATCCAATTCTCCGTCGGGAAATGTTTTCTTCGCCTCGAGCGCCGCTTTATTCTGTCCGTACACCATATCCAATTTCCATTCCAAAGCCAGACGGTCCCGATACTGAATCATCTCCGGGATTTTATAACTCGTATCAATATGGACCAGCGGAAAAGGTACATGCCCGAAGAAAGCCTTGCGCGCCAGCCACAGCAAAACCGTACTGTCTTTTCCAATCGACCAAAGCATCGCCAGGCTCTTAAATTCCCGGTAAGCCTCGCGCAAAATATAAACGCTTTGCGCTTCCAAACTATCCAATTTATCCATCACCCTTTCCATGGATTTTCTCCGTCTTAATTCTTGTTTCTTACTTCTCTATATCTTTGGCAGGTCTCCTCGGATTATTATGCAACCCGCACTCTTTTTGCTCCGGATTCTCCCACCACCAGCGTCCGGCGCGGATATCTTCGCCGGGCTTGATGGCCCGCGTGCACGGCGAGCAGCCGATGCTGATGAAACCTTGCGCATGCAAAGGATTCACCTCCACGTTGTTTTCTTGAATATACTTTCGGACATCGGAAAGCGTCCAATCGATGAGTGGACTCACTTTGATTTTTTGATTCAAATCATCCCATTCGAAAATTTCTAAATCGCGGCGCGTGACGGATTGTTCTCGACGCAGGCCGCTGATCCAGGCATCGACGTTGGCAACGGCCCGTTTGAAAGGTTCCACTTTTCGAATGCCGCAGCACAGCTTTCGATTCTCCACACTTTCATAAAAAAGATTGATCCCGCGCGCTTTCACCATTTCCTCGATGGCTTTGGTTTCGGGATAATAAATCTTAAAATTCATTTTATAACGATTCTGATTCTTCGCCATCAGACCATACGTTTCCGGAAAAAGCCGTCCGGTGTCTAAAGTAAAGACCTCAATCGTTAGAGCAACTTTCGAAATCATATCCAAAATCACTTGATCTTCCTCACCGAGGCTGGAGGCAAAATTCACCCTGGACCCAAATTCTTGCGCGACGAATTTTATAAGTCCCTGCGCCGATAAACCTTTGCCCTGCATTTTAAGTTCTTCCAGCTTTGTTTTAAGTGGGTGCATACAGCAATCTCCTATTTAAACCGCTAGTCCTTTGTCAATTTTGTTTTTGTTAGTTGTTTTCGTAATAGAAAAATCAACTAACAAAAACGAGTCTGACAAAGGACTGTACAGCGGGGTTAAATCTCATACATCAGAGACTTATTTTTGTTGTGCGAGCGTTGACAGATCATTTCAAAATCAATTTGCTCAATGGCCTTTGAAACAGTTTTATTAATCTCCTGCCAGATCGTATCCATCACATGATGGCTTCTTGCTCGTTTTGCTTCTAAAGAGGAAGACTGGCCGAAGACGCCAAAACTTTTCATAATTGGACTGAGTTTGATTTCTCGAGGACTCTTGGTTAAAACGTATCCCCCGTTTTTCCCTCGAACACTCTCCAAATAATCCAACTGTTTGAGGTGAATCAAAATGTGCACCAGAAACTTCATCGGGATCTTTTGTCGTCGGGCAATCTCCTGAATCGGTAAAGGGGAGGGGTTAGGCCAATGCAGCGACAACTCCAAAAGAGCCCGGCAGGCGTAATCGATTTTAGCAGAAATCTTCAATCGGGTCTGACCTCACATCAAACGGAACTTAATCATTACTAAGTTTATCATGGTGATAATATATTATAGGACTTTACGCTTGTCAAGTTTTTTTGAAGAGCAAATAATTTATCGACGATCTTGGCACTTCCCGATGGCATCGGATATTTTAAAATATTTTTTAAGCTCACCCATTTGTGAGTACGATCCGCTGCCGGATAAGATGGCAGTTCACACTCAAAGACGTGCAGTCTCGCCCGGAATTGTGTATAGAATTGCTCCACCGCAAATAACTCGCGGGCGCAGACGACCGCGAGATTCAACTCTTCTTTCACTTCTCTATATAAGGCCTCTTTAGCGGTTTCGCTTTCTTCGATTTTGCCGCCCGGAAATTCCCAAAGATCCGCAAAGAGTCCTTTCGCCGGACGTTGTTGAATAAAATAAAAACCATCTTTTTCAATCAGCGCAATCGCCACTTCAACGTCGGTGATGATTCGCTTTTTAGGAGTGGGAATTATTTCTTGTAATCCCTTTTCATAAGCCAGGCATCCATCTTTCAAAGGACAAATCAGGCAAAGAGATTCTTTGTTTCGGCACACCAAAGCACCCAATTCCATGAGGGCCTGATTAAAAATATTATTTCTTTTTTGAGGCTGAACCTTTTCTAGAAAATCTAAAATTTGAGGGTCAAAAAATGGATCCGCAAAACCTTCTAACGCCAGATAACGCATAATCACCCGACGGACATTGGCATCGATGATGGGCAATCTTTGATCAAAGGCGATACTTAACACCGCTCCGACGGTGTAAGGGCCGAAACCCGGAAGCTTTCGTAGCGTTAAAGGATCCGAGGGAATTTTTCCTGCATGCTGTTCACAAATGATTTTGGCCGCCTTTTGAATATTTTTCACGCGTTGATAGTAACCCAATCCCTGCCACACATTCAAAATCTTTTGTAACGGCGCTTTCGAAACACTTTGGACGTCGGGAAATATTTTGACCCACTTTTCATAATAAGGGATAACCGCATTGACCGTTGTCTGCTGCAGCATGACCTCGGATATCCAAATCTTATACGGATCACGCGTTCTTCTCCACGGAAGATCCCGGGCATTTTTTTCATACCACGACATTAAATTTGTCGAGAAAGAGTTACTCATATTCGTTATAAGGTTGTTTTTAATAAATCCAGAAAGAGTTCAGTTATCTGCGGGTGCTGGCCAACGGGGATAGTGCTGCCGAAATTCACGCCAGCATGCTTTATTTTTGCTTCCTTAATAATACGCGGGATATCATCATCCACATGTTTTCCGGAATTTAGAAAATTCAAAAGGACAGTAATATCGGTGGCCCCTTTTTCAACACAAATATCAATTCCCTCAGGGATACTGGGCTTTTCAATTTCCAGAAAGGCGTACTCAAAAATTCCAAAATCGCACAGAGGCTGCAAGCGTTTAATTAACGCCACAACCTCCTGTTTGGTCTTCGGAGAATGACTTCCATGGGAAATGAGTAAGACGGCTTTCATAGGGATATTTTGCGATAAAGGCGACGGGCGGCCCACCGCCGGCGATGGATTTTGAAAGCGGTGGGCCGCCACGCGTGTATCTCTTAATCCAAAACAACCTTAAGCGGATACCGCGAATGCGAGACGCTTAAGCGCGAACCAAAATTAAACGGGAATCTCAAGTGCGCTCCATCGATAAAAATCATCCCGTTACGCATAAGGGATGTGACAACGATCGGCTGCTTTAAGGTCCCCGCTTGTCCCAGCAATCGATAATTTTGCTCCCGGCCACGATATAATTCCCGGGGCTTATATTGAATTTTTTTAGATTCTTGCGCCAAAAGTTTTCCTCCGGCGGAGTAAATCGCTCCCGAGGAACCCGCTGCGGTTGAAATCCAGATGCCGGAACTGCGTTGCTCTTCTTTCATTCCCTCAACCGATAAAAAATACCGGCTCATCGCCGCCGGATTCCGATGACAGATGAGGATATCGTTTAACACATTTATATCATGACGGTTTCCGTTGGCGTGCACCTGCAAATGGATCCGCGCAAAATTTTTGATTGTTACCTGATCATTCAGCAAACGCTTCAGGACCCCTGCAAAATTCTCAACGACCGCTGTGCAAAAACGCCCGACGCTGTTTTGCGGATCAGAATTCACGCCTAAAATAATTTGGGAACGTAGACCTCTAGCCGCTTCCAAAAATGTGCCATCCCCTCCAACGGTAATCACCATGTCGTATTGATCAAAATCAATTTTACTTCCGCGGGCCCGTTTTTGATAGTGGATATTGTACTTATGCAAAATTTTTTCAACGATCTCCAGAGATTGATAATGTTTATGATGAGCACGTTTAAAATCGTTGATCTCTCGAGAAGGAAATAAATGCTCCTTCTTAAATAAAGAACTCTTTCGTTCCAAAAAATAAATCTTATAGGCGCTTTTTTTGTAGAGGATTAGGAGTTTTTTGGGGGGCATAACTAAATTTTTAAATATTTTTCAATAGACAAATACGCAGGTGCTGGAGTCTGGGGCTTTGATTAATAAAGGATGGGGTTCGAATTTTTCTTGTGCCTGTTTTAAAGCCGTTTCCATCCGGCTGGAGACGTCCAGTGCCTTCGTTTTATCCGAAGGCATAGTCACCCATTTTCCGGAGCACTGGCTGATTAATTTGATGAAATAAATTTATTCTTTACTTGTTCGAATCATAAACTGATCTCCCAATTGATTTCTATTATGAAATGGTTGAGGGGAATAGACAAGTATTTTTTCAAAAGTCCGACGCGCATTAAATGGCATTAAAGGATCCTACCCGGTCAGTCGTCTGACTGCGGATTTTTATGGTGGTTTGAACGTTTTACAACCGAAAGAACTCCCCGAAATCATACCCGAATTGTCGCTTTCCCTCGGAAAATCCTACAAGAAGAAAATAATCCGTCCCTACACTTAAGCTGATTTTACCAGATAAACGCCCAAAATGACACTTTAAAAAATGAGAATTTTTGAGGAGAATTTGCCGATTTGAAGGCTTTTGTCTTTCAGAGGGGTCGCTGTCTGGTTAAAAGAAAGAACTTTCCGAATAATTGTTTATTTGTCCTCTAAACGTGAATTATCTCCACGGCATTAACTATTTTTCTTTAAATCTTTTCAGCGATTTCTATCTTTCCACGGCAAATAATTTTAGCTGTCATTGTGACTAAATTATTTTCGTATTTAGAATCGGCCAAACCATCTTTCGAATTTTTTGAGGGCCGATAAAAATCCACCCTTGCCCTGTAAAATATTCAATAATTTTTATTTATCCCAACAATCTCAATTATTTTCTTACCATGAACTATAGATGGAAAATTCTCTGAGACAACGTTAAATTTACTGTAAATCTGTTGATATAGCTCTGATTCTTGAGGAAGCATATCCCTCACACAATGTAAATCAATCGCTAGATATTTTACCCTATTTAATAGATCATAATTATTCCGAAAGATTTCATACGCGGCCCCCTCAACATCTATCTTCAATATTTCGCAATGATCTGGACAATAATTCTCAAAGATTTCTCGAAGAGTGATCCCTTCGATTCGATAGGTATTTGCTTTTGGAGAAGTAGCAAAGAAACCGGATTCTTGAACTGAGGATGTAGTCGCACCACCTCGGGCAATTTGAATCTCCCCATTTCGCGAATAGACACATTTATTGATGACATGAACATTTTTTAAATGAGAATATAAGATAGTCTTTTTCATAGCAAGGCAATTAGCAAGATCAATTTCGTAACAATAAAAATCAGAAGAAGGATATTTAATAGCGAAAGGAATGGAAAAAGTACCGATATGAGACCCAATATCTAAAATGTTTTTCCCTTTACAATCAAAACCAGAAAAATATTGAAGATAATTTTGATCCGCTCGATTAAGAGCATGATTATTCAGGGGGGAATATAAAACTAATCCATCAGAATATTTTATTTTATAAAAAATTTTATTAAAATTGATAAATCCTCGTCTTATTAAATCTCTATACAGCGCTACCCAAACAGAAGAATTTATCAAATAAACTGACCATTTATTAATAATGTCACTCTCTTTAAAAATGTATTTATATAGCCTTATTTTTCGTAAAAAATTCTCTCTTAAAAAAAATCTACAAAAAAACCGCAATATTTTTACGCTAGCTGATCCCAGCCATTCTAAGGTCACTGCGCGATTGTCGAAGCTGCAATTGGGAGCTGATCGTTTCAGCTTGGGTAGAATGGCCATTTTGAATCCCTTCCCATTTTTCTTCCTATCCCAATGACCTACCTCGGCTTGTTTTTTGCATTCCTCTAAAATTTCTATCGGAATCATTTTCACTGCAAGAACAACACCTAAGGGAACAAGAATAAAATCATCGAGATGACCAATAATGGGAATAAAATCTGGAATTAGATCGATTGGACTTAAAGCGTATCCCACCACACATACGATAAAAAACTTGGCGTACCAAGGCATCTTTGGATTTCTATAGGCTAAATAAATGACATAAATCTCTTTCTCGATCTTCTGAATTTCAGATCCCCATTGCTTAAGGATTCCCATTGCATCAACCTTTCCTTTTGCCTTTCTCAACTGATTTTAACAACGATGGGCTTCATCATATCTGAAGGTTCTTCTCCTTAGTGGTGTAATAGCAATCCCCGGTCAGTCGTCTGACTGCGGATTTTTGTGGTGGTTTGAACGGTTTACAACCGAAAGAACTCCCCGAAATCACACTAGAATAGTCACTTTCCCTCGGAAGATTCTTCAAGCAAAAAATAATCCATCCCCACGATTAGCTAATTTTACCAGATAAACCCAAAAACTGCTTTTAAAAAAATGAGGATTTTTCTGCTATAGCCTCATTTGATCCATTCGGATTGTAAAAATTTTTTCTTAAGCCCAAGCCTCTTGACTAATTCTTCCAAGAGATATCGAAGATTGGAACGGTTTGCGATGATCGCGGCCTGATAACTGTTATTTAAGGAAAGTCTAATATTGATTAAAATTCCTTCCTTTACCTTTTTTAATGAAACGATTTTTTCTAAGGCAATAAAGCTTTGAGGAAGATCGCCTTGGATATTTTTCAGATAAAGCTTAGTCTCCCCGAGAATAATCTTACCGGAAATTTTTCGATCGCCTTCGATGTACCAGCCTTCGCCATAGAGAACTTCTATTTTCCCTTCATTGCTTGATTCTTGATTCATAAAAATATTCCTCTTAATAAAACCCCAATCCAGTCGAATTAGAGAACGGTCTTTGTCTACCGACGCTGGGAATGGTCACAATCCATTCTAACTAATCCAAAATAAACGCCCTCTGCAGAGTGAATACCGCAGAGGGCAAATGAATAATCTATAATTACCGTCTTATCAATCATTAAATAAAATTATTTCTTGTCCTTCATCTCATTTTCTTCCATCTCTTTGGTATCTTCTTTACCTTCTTTTTTCTCCATCCTCTTGGTACTGCGATCTGCCATTTGGGTCAAACTTTCGGCGAGTTCAGGATGTGATTTTTCAAGAGCCGCGGCGGAGTCCCTTAAAAGTTTGATATGTCCTTTATGTTCCTTTTCCATTGCTTCTTCTTTTTTCCCTTCCAATTCTTTTTTCTCTCCTTTTTTCTCTTTCATCTCGTTCGCTTCTTCGTTTGCATACTTGGTCAAATCTGCGGACAGATCAGGATTGGATTGTTTAAGAGCGGCTGCCGCATCGTTGAGAACCTTTATTTGATCCTTCTCCTTATCTTTTGCTGCAAAAGAAATTGATGACAATAATACAATAGACCCGCTTACAACTATTCCCATTACTACAGCCTTTGATAATTTCATGACTCCTCCTTTTGGTTTAACAACTTTATTATATTCAGAATTTTTAAATATTATACTTCTCTAAAGTAACAAACATCGGAAAAAAATAATATTATTTCCCCCATTCATTTAAACCCTCGCGCCATCCACAGTAAAAAACACGGAATGATTACTCCCAGCAATAAACAACTCCACACTAACCACGGACGCGTAAATTTAAAAGCCATCAGAATGCCTAACACCGTCGTGATCGATAATCCTGATGACATGACTAAAATCAAATAACGAAAAGCCATCGACGGTTGCGGACGTACATTCCCATCAGTCCAACGCTGATTCATATGCACTTGAGAAAACGATTTAATAATTTCTGGAGGCTTATAGGCATCGGCCTTGTGAGCTTGATGCAAATCAAATGTCTGCCAGCATCCGCTCACGACAAAAAAGATAAGTAACGGAGCGAAAAACACACCCAAATATAAATGAACATTTCTCATCTTTTTAATATTCATACTTTTTGCCTTCTCCCCGAGAAATATTTTCGCCATGGCTTCCAATAATAATTAGGCCAGCCTTTTTTTATGTCGGCATAATCGTGATCGGGGATAAAGGCATGAACCAGATTAATCCTTGCGCCGCCTTTGAGGTGTTCAAACTTGAGAATGAGAATCGAGTCCCCGTCGTCTTTTTTCCAATGATTCGCACGCCACGTCTGGACGATCATCTTGTCTTTGACAAGCACCAAGAATTTTCCCCGAAGCATTTCAAATGCACTGAAATTTCCACCGACTTTATTTTGCACCGAGGCCTTTGAACCTATCGCCAACGCATGTTTTGTCGAATCCATATATGTTTCATACAACTGTTTCGGCGAACACTCTTTAAAAATCACACTTTGTATAATCGTTTTTGTCATGCCGAACTCCTTTCACTTTGAGTGACTTTAAAATTAATTTTGATTAACCACCCACCAAATATAACGACATGGATTGTAATCCCAAACGTCCGGGCCCGGTAAAACGATTGAAGTTGAATTGACCGGCACTTGCTAGAATTCCCGTCGAGAGCTTTTGAAAAATGGTTTCCATCTTAACCGTTGTATCTTTGTAGATCCAACTCCCTGGTTCTAAATCAATCTGCTCTCCGGGTTTTAAATTCATCTCAAAAACATTGCCGTACCCGTGAAGCCACAACACCCCCTCTGCTTTATCGCAAGAAAATGTATCAATGAAAAATCCTGTCCCGCCTAAAAGAATATTGGAAATACCTTTCACTCTCGTAAAAGTGTAATCCACCTTCTCGGTCGCAGCAAGAAACTGATGCTCCCGCACATCGATTTTTTCGCCCGCTTTAAGATGAATCGGAAACACATGACCGGCACCATCGCGACTAAAAGCAACGCGACCGGCTCCTTGAGTTTGAGTCATAAAAACAGGCATTCCCGAAAGCACTCGATTGAATGCTCCTTTAAGAGCTTTGATGGTGATGGATACCGCTGGGTCTTTCCAAAGAAGAACATGATGCTCAAAATAAACCGATGAACTTCCCAATTCGATTTGAAGGACCGGCACCAATTCGCCTTCAATATGATAAGTTACTCCACCAAAATTTTCGTCCCGTAGTGCTGTTTGTAACTGCACAGGTACTGTCATAGTATTTCTCCTCTCTTTGAATTAAAATAAAAACATTTATGCCCCAACTACTGGTTATGAAATAATTCCTCCATTTTCCGACGGATGTCAGGTTTCAGATAAACGTCGCTTCCCCAAAAAGAGAACCAGGCAATCTTGTACTGATTACCTTCCGGAATCAACGTCAGGCCGCAGTTGACTGAGACATTATCGAACTTGACATCAAAAACATAACGTTTGATTTCTTCTTTCGATACATTCGGCGGGATAAGGTCGTTTTCTCCTGTTCGTTGATGAAGTGGCATCACGACAGTTTCATCGTTCTGAAGTTTTCCCCACTGGCTCTAAGGCTTTGCATAAGCTGTACAAATTGATCAGAAGGAACTTTTTCAGAAGGCTGTTCGGAAAATAAACTGTATGCTTCGCGTTCATTGGATCTTTTTAGATCGTCGAAGAACTCCTGCGCTGTTTGATCCGCGCTCATCTGAGACACCAAAGAAAAACTAGCACCTGGGTGGGATGATAAAACATTATTCCTGGGGATAAAAAATTTTAAATACTGGTCGAGATTTTATAAGTTAGAGATGCCGATTATCATTTCTGGAAATCTCTGTCATCAATATGAAATTTATGCAGCATTCTATGCACAATTGGCGAAAAAATGATTCCCATTACTGCAATAAATACAAGTCCGCTAAAAAGAGCATATACTGACGCAAAGACTTTGGCACCCGTATTAGTCAGTGGATTTACTGGGCCCATACCACCCAAAATCATAGACGCATTTAGTAACGAATCAATCCAATCAAAACCAGCTATCCAATGATATCCGGCAATACCAATGAACAAGGCAATTAAAATCAACAGAACGGCGATTCCAATATATACGGTCAATCTTCTTATGAAGACTGAAACCGGAACTATTTTTTGATGTTTCCGTTCAAACATATCTTAGGTCTCCCCGCATAAATATCATAAATATAAACGGAAAGCTCAAATGCAATTCACGGCTGGGCGGGATGATTAAACATTATTATTGGGGGTAGATTTTATTTTTCTACAGGAAGAGATTCACCTTTTTTTTCGTCACCTTCGACCCCACTTATTTCTTACGTTTCTTTTGCTCTTTTAAAACCATTTTATATTCATTTGAGTCCAAATTAAAGATAGAAAAAGCCTAATCCAGTCCTTAAGATTGTTGATGCGGAATCACATAACCCTGCCGATTCCCGTCGGCAAGTAAGGAGGATTAGGCTATGGCGCATAATAACAC
>Ga0209515_10001253_pt1 | contig 43370 bp, 41 predicted proteins | sample Subgroupgradi54m_FD_187454 | JGI IMG/M metagenome (GOLD analysis project Ga0209515, IMG submission 187454) | Subsurface groundwater microbial communities from S. Glens Falls, New York, USA - GMW60B uncontaminated upgradient, 5.4 m (SPAdes)... ... | reverse complement strand
GCGCGATGCGATGCACCTGCGCGTGATCCAGGACCAGCCCACCGACGCGGTCTGCCGCACGCTGGCGATCAGCGAAGACAACCTGTTCGTGCGGCTGCACCGGGCGCGCAAGCAGTTGTTGTCGTGAACCTCCCGCACGAGGCCCGAGAATCGGGCGATGCCTGAACCGCGCCTGTTTCGCGCCGCCGTGTTCGACATGGACGGCCTGCTGCTCGACTCCGAGCGACCGATCCGCGACGCCTGGCTGCGCGCCGCGCGCGAGCTCGGTGCGCCGCTCGACGAAACCGGCTACCTCGAGGTCGTCGGCCGCAATCAAACCGACAGCCGCGCCTTGCTCACGCAGCGCCTCGGCGGCGCCGGCGCATACCAGGCCCTGCGCGAGCGCGCCGAGGCCTTGCTGGCCGGGATGCTGGCGGCCCGAAGCTATGCCGTGAAGGCCGGCGTGATCGCGCTGCTGCAGGCATTGCGCGAACGCGGCGTGCCCTGTGTCGTCGCGTCGTCGACCGGGCGCGCCGAGGTCGAACGGCGGCTGCAACACGCCGGCCTCGCGGCCTTCTTCGGCGGCTTCAGCGGCGGCGACGAAGTGGCGCGCGGCAAGCCCGCACCCGACCTGTTCCTGCTCGCCGCCCAGCGTGCCGGCCAGCGCCCGCAGGACTGCCTGGTGTTCGAGGACTCGGAACACGGCGCACGCGGCGCGCACGCGGCCGGCATGGGGGTCGTCATCGTGCCCGACCTCAAAACGCCGAGCCTGGACGCCCGCGAGACCAGTCTCGCCGTGTTGCAGTCGCTGCACGACTCGCTCGCCCGGCTCGACACCTGGTTCGGGGTCGGGCAGCGCGCTCAGTCGCTGTAGGCGTTGTCCTGTTTTGCGCTGCCGGCGCGTTGCTGCTGGCCGGCTGTGCGTCGACACAGCTCGACGCGCAGTGGAGCGACCCGCAGGCCGCGCGCGCGTCCTTGCGCGGGGCCCGCGTGCTGGTCGCCTGCGAGGCCGCCGAAGCGGTGGTCAAGCGCATCTGCCAGGACCGACTCGCGGCCGAGGTCACGGCCCACGGCGGCACCGCGGTGATCGCACCGCAGAGCAGCCTCGACCCCACGCGGCCGGAGAGCGACGAGCCCTATGTGTCGGCCGCCCGCGTCGCCGGCGCGCGCGCGGTGCTCGCGACCAGCGTGGCGCCGACTTCGGCCAGCATGAGCCCGGGCTTCTCGGTCGGGCTCGGCGCGTTCAGCATCGGCAGCGGCGGTTTTGCTGGTGGCTTCGGCGTGTCGGCGCCGATCGGCGGCGGGCCGGTGAGCTCGGGTTATTCGGCGAATGCACGCATCACCAGCGCCGACAGCGGCCGCCTGCTGTGGACCGCGAAAGCGAGCTCGCCGCCGTCGGGCGATTTGAACGGTCAGCTCGCTGAATTGGCGAAAGCGGTCGTCGACGCGGCCGGCAAAGCGGGCTTGTTCTAGCGGGACACGTGTCATCTGTCATCCCGGCGAACGCCGGGATGACACAACTCAGCGCCCGCGCACCGTCGCCGCGTCCTGCCCGTACAGCACCTTGCGCTGCGTTTCGGCATCGACCGGTGGCTGGTTCGGCGGGTTCACTTCCTTGGCGATCGCGTAGGCACGCTGCACCGCGGGCCGCGCCGCAACGCTGTCGAACCAGCGCTTGAGGTTCGGGAAGTCTTCGAGCCGCTGCGACTGGCGGTCGTAGCCGGTGGTCCACGGATAACAGGCGATGTCGGCGATCGAATAGTCGCCGGCCAGGAACTCGCGGTCTGTCAGACGCTTGTCCATCACCGCGTAAAGGCGCGAAGTCTCTTTCACGTAACGCTCGATCGCGTACGGGATCTTCTCCGGCGCCGCGTGCTGGAAATGTCCGTTCTGGCCGAGCATCGGCCCGAGCCCGGCCATCTGCCAGAACAGCCATTGCAGCGTCTCGGTGCGCCCGCGCAGGTCTTGTGCGATCAGCTGCCGGTGTTTGTCGGCCAGGTACAAGAGAATCGCCCCCGACTCGAACACCGACAGCGGCGCGCCGCCGTCGTCCGGCGCATGGTCGACGATCGCCGGGATGCGGTTGTTCGGCGCGATGCGCAGGAAGTCGCTCGCGAACTGCTCGCCCTTGCCGATGTGGATCGGCACGATGCGGTACGGCAGCCCGGTCTCTTCGAGAAAGATCGTGATCTTGTGGCCGTTCGGCGTGGTCCAGTAGTGCAGGTCGATCATGCGGTGGCTCGATGGCAACGAAGGGCGCAGCCTAGCGCCGACCGAATGGGCTTGCGATCGGTGGGCCGATTGCGCGCATCAGCGCGCGTCCAGCACCGCCAGCGCGAACTCGGTCACCGGCCCGGCGAGCTTGGGCAGCGCCGCGGCGCTGCGCCGGCGCAGGCAGTCGCGCACCAGCTCTTCGATGCCGCCGACCATCGCGAGCAGGCTCGCATCGCTGACCCGCGGCGCGTTCGGGTCGGCGCGTTCGCGCAGGCTTTGCAGGCCGCGCCAATGTGCCACCCATTGATCGAGCACCCAGCCGCGGCGCTCGAGCGTCTGCGCGCCGGCGCCCAGGCTTTCGACCGAGAACGACCAGCTCACTTCGGGCGAGCTCGCCAGCGCCTGCAGGTAGGCCTGCACCGCGATCCGGGTGCGCTCGCGCCAGTCGGCCTCGGGCACGTCGCGCAACGCCCGGCGGATCGCGCCGAACAGCGCCTGCATGCCCCGTTCGTAGGCGGCCAGGAAACACGCTTCGAGATCGTGGAACTGCTCATAGAAGGTGCGGCGCGAAACGCCGGCGTGGGCGATCACGTCGGCCACTGTCGCGCCCTTGAAGCCCTTGGCGGCCACCACGTGCGCGATCGCGTCGAGCATGCGCGCACGTTGAGAGGCGGCGACCGCCTCTTGCGTCAGCGGGTGGCGGCCGCCGCGCGGCAGCTTGGGCGCAGGCTTCGGTGGCTTTGCGGAGGCTTTGCTTGCAGTCATGATCGAAAAACGATAGCATACCGCATGGAAACACTTTTGTTTCTCAAACGGAGCCCCGAATGATCGCCATCGTGCTGACCGCCCTCGTCGCGCTGATCCACCTGTACTTCCTGGTGCTCGAGATGTTCCTGTGGAACACGCCCAAGGGCCGGCGCATCTTCGGCACCACGCCCGAATTCGCGGCCGAGTCGAAGACCCTCGCGGCCAATCAGGGCCTGTACAACGGCTTTCTCTCGGCCGGCCTCGTGTGGGGGTTGACGCTGGGCGCGGCGGGCAAGCCGGTGATCGTGTTCTTCCTCGCCTGCGTCATCGTCGCCGGGGTCTACGGCGCGCTCACCGTCACGCGCAAGATCCTCTTCGTGCAGGCGCTGCCGGCCGTGCTGGCGCTGGCCGCCGTCTGCTTCGCCTGACATGCTGGGCCTGAAGGCAAACGGCTTCGATGCCGCCATGTCTGGGGCTTGGCGCCGCGCCAGGTGAGCTGGTTCTTCATCAACAGCCTGCGCTCGATGCGCGGCAAGCCCGGGCTGAGCCCGAACTGGAACCACGCGCGCCAGAGCGACATCGCCACCCCCGACGGGCTGTGGGCGATCGAGCCGCATGTGGCGCGCGACGGCTTCGGCGCCAAGTTCGAAGACCTGCTGGTGGTGCAGGACGGCCAGGCCTGGTTCCTCGACGACGCGCTGCCGCACCACCTGCGCTGGCAGGCGAGCGGCCTTCACTGAAGAGGTCGAGTTGTTCCGCAGCCATGTCATCCCGGCGTTCGCCGGCGCACGCCGGGATCCACTCTCGCGGCAGTGCGCATCGATCACCGGTGGATCCCGGCGTTCGCCGGGATGACGACGGAAAAGAGGCCGCTCAGGGGCAGACATCGATGCGGCGCGACACCGCGTTGATCGTCTCCTTGTTGAACCAGAAGAAGTAGCGCGTGTTGCCGGTCACCGAGACCTCGTCGAGCGCGGCGACGCCGGGCGGCGGTGCGATGACAACACGCTGCGCCGGCGCGGCCGCAGGCGCACTCGCCGCGCCGACCAGCACCAGCGGACTCTTGTCCTTGCCCTTGCCCTTGCCGCGGGTCGTCTTGCCCTTGCTCGCCACCTGCGTCGGCTTGGGCGCGGCGGCCGCCGGGGTCGGTGCCGGCGCTGCCGCGGCGGGCGGCGGTGCCGGCGGCGGCGCGACCTGCAAGGTCACCGGGACCACCCAGCCCAAGTGGCCACTCGAGCTGCCGAGCACCATGCAGCCGGATGCTTCGGGCGCACCGAAAACCAGCTTGCGACGCGACGGCGCGACCCGCGTCGTCAGGTCGAAATAGCTCGTGACCGTGGCTTCGTAGTTCAGCGGCGGCGCGCCGCGAGCGACCGCGGTCGAGGAGTCACCCTGCCGGCTGGCGCAGCCACCTGCCACCAACGCTGCCAAGAAGATCGCTGCAAGTCTCATTCGGCTCGTCCTGCACAGCGCGGTCTCTTCTCCCCGACGCGCAGCTTATGCCAAGCCGCCGCGCCGCGCAGCGAAATGAAACGAAACACAGCGATACCGGGCGAGAAGACAGCCGCGGCTCGCACCGCGACGATGCCGTCACTGCAACCACCCCGTGAGGACACTCCATGCGACCCTGGCTCAAGCGTACATTCGTCGGCCTGTTCGGCGCGTCGGCCCTGCTCGGCGGCGTCACGGCTTGCTCGCACCACCCCGAAGGCCGCAGCGGCTGGCGCTCGGCGAGTGCTGAAGACGTGGCGCGCTTCAAGTCGCGCGCGATCGACCGGGTGGCCGAGCGGCTCGCGCTCGACGCCGAGCAGCGCGCCAAGCTCGGCGTGTTGTTCGACCGCCTGCAGGAACAGCGCCTTGCGCTGCACGGTGCGACCGACCCGCGCCAGGACCTGGCCGCGCTGGTCGCGGACGCAACCTTCGACCGCTGGCATGCGCAGGACCTGATCAACGCCAAGCTCGGCGCGCTGCGCGACAAGAGCCCGCAAGTGGTGGCGGCGCTGGGCGACTTCTACGACAGCCTGAAGCCCGAGCAGCAAAAGACGGTGCGCGAATTCCTGCAGCACGGACCCGGCTGGCGCTGGCATTGACAATGCCGGCATGCGCCGCATCCTGCTGATCGACGACGACGCGCGACTCGCACCGCCGCTGGCGGCCTATTTCAGGCGCTTCGAGTTCGAGCTCGATGCCGCCGTGCGGCCGAGCCTGGGCCTGGCGAAGCTGCGCGGCGGCGGCTACGACGCCGCGATCCTCGACGTGATGCTGCCCGAGATGGACGGCTTCGAGCTGTGCCGCACGATCCGCCGCGAAAGCGACATCCCGATCCTGATGCTGACCGCGCGCGGCGACGTGATGGACCGGGTGGTCGGCCTGGAGATCGGCGCTGACGACTACCTGCCCAAGCCCTTCGAGCCGCGCGAGCTGCTAGCGCGGCTGCAGACGGTGCTGCGCCGGGCCCGCGCGCCGGCCGCCGATGCGGCGACTCCACGCCGGCTCGTTTTCGACGGCCTCGTCATCGACCTGGAACGACGCGAGGTGCAGCGCCACGGCGAGCCGCTCGATCTCACCGGCACCGAGTTCGAGCTGCTCGCGCTGCTGGCGCAGACACCGAGCAAGGTCTGGAACCGCGACCAGATCCTGGAGCGCCTGCGCGGCCAGGCGGCCGACGACCTGTACACCCGCGCGGTCGACATCCTCGTGAGCCGACTGCGCAAGAAGCTCGAGCCGCTGGACTGCATCAAGACGCTGCGCAACGTCGGCTACGCGTTCACCGGGAGCCGCGCTTGAATCCAGGCTGGCGCACGCGCTGGCATGCGGCGCACGGGCGGCTGCGCCATTCGCTGAAGTGGCGCCTTGTGGGGCTGTTCCTGCTGCTCGCGCTGGCCACCACGCTGACCTTCGTCGCCGGCATGCAAGGCGTCGTGCGGCACGGCTGGCAGGCCTATGTGCGGCCCTTGACGACGAACTACCTCGACCTGCTGGCGGCGCAGATCGGCACCCCGCCCGACCTCGCGCGTGCCCGCGCACTGACCGAGCAGCTGCCGATCTCGATCCGCATCGACGGCCCGCAGCTCAACTGGGACTCGCACCCCGAGCTGACTCGCCGCTTGCGCGACTATCACCGCGAATGGCCGAACGCCGAGAACCACCTGTGGCATGTGCGCCAGCTCGCCGACGGCCACCGCATCGTGTTCGGGCTGGCCGAGCCGGCCGCCATGCTCGGCCACAGTTATTCGCTCTGGAGCACGCTCGCGGTGTTGCTGCTGCTGACGCTGCTCGCCTACGCCTATGTGCGACGGCTGCTGCGGCCGCTCGACGACATCCGTGAAGGCGCGGTGCGCTTCGGCCGGGCCGAATTCGCGCACCCGATTCCGCTGCGCCGGCGCGACGAGCTCGGCGAGCTCGCCCAGCAGGTCAACACGATGGCCGCGGCGATCCAGCACATGCTCGACGCCAAACGAGCGCTGCTGCTCGCGATCAGCCACGAGCTGCGCTCGCCGCTGACCCGTGCACGCCTGAACGCCGAGCTGGTCGACGAGGGCGAGGCACGCGACGCGTTGCTGCACGACCTGTCGGAGATGCGCGACCTCGTCACCGACTTGCTCGAAAGCGAGCGGCTCGAAAACGGCCATGCCGCCCTGCACCCCGAACCGACCGACCTCAACACGCTGGTGACCGAGACGCTGGCCGCCCAGTTCGCTGCCAACAAGGTCGAGCTCGAACTGGCGAGCGAGCTGCCGGCGCTGGCCCTGGACCGCGTGCGGATGCGGCTGCTGCTGCGCAACCTGCTCGACAACGCGCTGCGCCACAGCGCCGATGCGGCCCAGCCGCCCACGCTGCGCACCGAGCGGCACGACGGCGCGGTGCGGCTCACGCTGCGCGACCACGGCCCGGGTGTCGCCGACGCGCACCTCGCACACCTGGCGCAGGCCTTCTACCGCGCCGACGCGGCCCGCCAGCGCGCCACCGGCGGGGTCGGGCTCGGCCTGTACCTGTGCCGGCTGGTCGCCGAAGCGCATGGCGGCACACTCGTCATCCGCAACGCCACGCCTGGCCTCGAAGTGAGCGTCACGCTGCCGGCCTGATCTACGATGCACGGCGCAATCCGCGCGCTGCACCGAACGAACCCGATGGAGGAGCCCCGGCCCCACACGTTGGCCCGCCTGCTGCTGCCGGCCGGTGTGGCGAGCAGCGCCTGGCCGCTGCTCGTCGCGCGCGGCCTGCGCGCCGTCGGCGACGGCTACATGGCGGTGCTGCTGCCGGCCTACCTGCTGGCGATCGGGCTCGGCCAGCTCGAGGTCGGCCTCGTCAGCACCGCGACCCTGCTCGGCTCGGCCTTTGCGACGCTCGCGGTCGGGGCCTGGGGCCACCGGCTTGCACCGCGTGCGCTGCTGCGTGGCGCCGCGCTGCTGATGGCCGGCACGGGGCTCGGTTTCGCCGGCCTCACCGCCTTCTGGCCGCTGCTGCTGGTCGCTTTCGTCGGCACGCTGAACCCGAGCTCGGGCGACGTCTCGGTGTTCCTGCCGCTCGAACATGCACGCCTGGCCGAAGCGGCACGCGGCGCGGCGCGCACCGCCTTGTTCGCGCGCTACAGCGTGCTCGGCGCCTTGTGTGCGGCACTCGGTGCGCTGGCCGCGGCGCTGCCCGACGCGTTGGCGCGCAACGGCGCGCTGACCCGGCTCGACGCGCTGCGCGTGATGTTCGTCGGCTACGCCGCGATCGGCGTGGCGGTGTGGTGGCTGTACCGCCACGTGCCGCGCGCTGCGGCCGACACCGCGCAGGCGGCGCCGGCGCCGCTCGGCCCGAGCCGCGCCATCGTGGTTCGCCTGGCGGCGCTGTTCTGCGTCGATTCCTTCGCCGGCGGGCTCGTCGTCAATTCGCTGATGGCACTGTGGATGTTCGAGCGGTTCGGCCTGTCCTTGGCGCAGGCCGGGCTGTATTTCTTCTGGGCCGGGCTGCTCGGCGCCGCGTCGCAGTTCGCGGCGCCGCGCCTCGCACAACGCATCGGCTTGCTCAACACGATGGTGTTCACCCACATCCCTGCCAACCTGTGCCTGATCCTGGCCGCGCTGGCGCCCAACCTGCCCCTCGCGCTCACGCTGCTGTTCGTGCGCAGCCTGCTGTCGCAAATGGACGTGCCGACCCGCACCGCCTACGTGATGGGGGTGGTCACTCCGGCCGAGCGCACCGCGGCAGCGAGCTTCACCGCGGTGCCGCGCAGCCTGGCCGCAGCAATGAGCCCGGCGCTGGGCGGCGCCTTGTTCGCCGCCGGCTTCATCGGCGCGCCGCTGATCGCCTGCGGCCTCTTGAAGATCGCCTACGACCTGAGCCTGTGGCGCGCCTTTCGCCGCCACCCGCCGCCGGACCCCGAATGAGGGGTTGAAGTCGCGCCGGCGACAGGTCAAGGTAAGCGGCGTGAAAGCCGTCGCTCCCAGAATCGAAACCTGCCGATAGCCGGAACCGGCCTTGTCCTACGCCGCAGCGATGAATGCTGCGGCGCAATGGGAGGCTACAAGTCTTCAAGACCAGGAGTCACAGTCATGAACACCTTGCCGCCCAACGACTGGATCGAGCGCTGCGCCCAACGCATCGTGCAGGTCGACCAGAACATCGCCGACGACGAAGCCAAGAAGCTGGCGCGCGAGCTGAGCCACTTCGAGCGCACCGCCGCGATGGCACCCGAAGAGGCGGTCGACTTCGTCGCCTCCGAGCTCGGCCGGCGCGACCTTCGCTTCGAGCGCCGCGCGGCGCCGCGCGAGTGATCCGGCCCGGATGCGCCCTCACTCCTTGGCCGCGGCGCCGAAGAAATACTTGCGACGCAGCATCAGCGTCATGTCGAGCCTGGACGCCGCGAAGGTGGCCGTGAAACACGCCTCGCCGGGCTTGGCCGGGTTCGGCAGCAGCGCCACGTAGAGCACCTCGCCGCTGCGCTTTTGCCACAGCATCAGGCGCGCCGGCGCCAAGCCATCCTGCTCCACCACGGGGTACAGCCGCACCAGCTGCGCGTTGACCATGCGGCGATCGTCTTCGTCGAGCACGGCGCTCAGGTCGCCGCTGCCCATCGCGATCCACGCCTTGCTGACGCAGCTTTCGATCGCGCCGCGCACCGCCACCGTGGGTGGCGTGTCCTCCTTGGCCAGCAGCAGCGCCGGCAACAGCGCCCCCAGCGTGGCGAGCGACAGCACGAGGCGTGACATAACGGTCTCCTTGAGCGTGATCAATGCGCCTCTCGCCCGGACTTGTCAAGCGGGGCACACGCTGGTCGTCCTGTTCTTCGCACGCAGCGGCAAGCGACGTACCCAGCGTGCGTCGCAACCTAGGGATCTTCCCCGAGCCGAGGGGAACACCGATTGCCACTGAACGGGCTTGCAGCGATAAAGAAATCGAAAGGACAACCGTGACGACAAGCAGCCTGACCCGCCAAGCCGAACCCACCCACCTCGACCGAAGCGGCACTGCGCCGCCGACCCTGCCGCTGCTGGTGATGGAACCGATGCGCGCCGCGCTCGAGTTCCTGGCCTCGCGGATCGCCGGCTCGCCGCGCGGCGTCGGCGACGGCCACCCGGTCATCGTCTACCCCGGCCTCGCGGCCAATGCATGGAGCACGCTGCGCCTGCGCCACGCGCTCGACGCCGCGGGGTTCACGAGCCACGACTGGCGGCAAGGCTTCAACCGCGGGCCGCGCGGGCAGGTCGAGCCCTGGCTCGACGAGCTCCAGAAGCTGCTGCAAGAGCTGCACGAGCAACACGGCCGGCGGGTCAGCCTGGTCGGCTGGAGCCTGGGCGGCATCTGCGCACGCGAGCTCGCCAAGCGCGCGCCGCAGATGGTGCGCCAGGTCGTGACGCTGGGAACGCCGTTCGCCGCGGCACCGCGCTCGACCCACGCCGAACATGTGTTCAGGCTGTTCAACGGCAAGGCCGGGCCGTCGCCCAACATGCAACGCCGGCTGCGCCAGTGCCCGCCCGTGCCGACCACCTCGATCTACAGCAAGACCGACGGCGTGGTGCCGTGGCAGGGCTGCATCCAGGGCCCCGCGCCGCAAGCCGAGAACATCGCCGTCAACAGCGCCAGCCACCTCGGCATGGGCGCCCACCCGACGGTGTTGCGCATCCTGGTCGACCGCCTGGCGCAGCCCGAAGGCGAGTGGAAGCCGTACCGCGGCGAATAGCCCTGCGACCAGCCGGCTACAGCCCATTGCGGCCCCGCAGCAGCGGGGCCGCACTCATTTGCTTAGACTGATTGTTTCGTTGCCTCGATCCGTCGCGGCGCCTATGCTGCGCCGCTCATCCAGGAGGACTCTCATGACTCGCACTTCGACGCGGCTCGCCGCCGCGCTGGGCGCCGCCGCCTTGGCGGCCGGCCTCGCCAACCCGGCCCATGCCGGCAAGACACTCGACACGATCAAGCAGCGCGGAACGATCAACTGCGGCGTGTCGACCGGCGTCGCCGGCTTCTCGGCGCCCGACAGCCAGGGCAACTGGTCGGGCCTGGACGTCGACACCTGCCACGCGATCGCCGCGGCGGTGCTGGGCGACGCGAAGAAGGTCAACTTCGTGCCGCTGAATTCGCAGCAGCGCTTCGCCGCGCTGCAGTCGGGCGAGGTCGACCTGCTGGCGCGCAACACCACCTGGACGTTGACCCGCGACGCCTCGCTCGGCTTTCACTTCACCACCGTCACCTACTACGACGGCCAGGGCTTTCTGGTGCCGAAGAAACTCAAGATCACGTCGCCCAAGCAGCTGAAGAACGCCGAGGTCTGCGTGCAGTCGGGAACGACCAACGAGAAGAACGTGGCCGACTACTTCCGCGCCAACAACATCAAGATCAAGACGGTGGTGTTCGAAGGTTTCGAGGCCTCGTTCAAGGCCTTTTTCGCCGGCCGCTGCCAGGCCTACACGACCGACGTGTCGGGCCTCGCGGGCTTGCGCAACAAGGAAGCGAAGAACCCCGACGACTACGTGATCCTGCCCGACCTGATCTCCAAGGAACCGCTCGGACCGCTGGTGCGGCGCGGCGACGACGAGTGGTTCGCCGACGTCAAGTGGGTCATCTACGCGCTGATCGAGGCCGAGGAATACGGCCTCACGCAGGCCAACGTCGACGAGCAAAAGGCCAACAGCAAGGACCCGGTGGTGCAGCGCATCCTCGGCACCTCCGAAGACACCGGCAAGCTGCTCGGCCTCGACAAGGACTGGGCCTACCGCGCGATCAAGGCGGCCGGCAACTACGGTGAGATCTTCGAGCGCAACGTCGGGCCGAAATCGGTGTTGAAGCTGCCGCGTGGGGCCAACAATCTGTGGAGCAAGGGCGGGCTGATCTACGCGCCACCCGTCAGATGACACCCGACGCCGCGGGCGGTGGCACGCCGCCGCCCGCGCGCCGCATTCCGTGGGCCGCCTGGGCATTCCAGGCGGGTTTGCTGCTGGTGCTGTTGGGCCTGGGCGCCTGGCTGCTGTCGAGCACGCTCGATCATCTGCGCGAGCGCGGCGTGCGTGCCGGCTTCGATTTCCTGAAGGATCCCGCGGGCTTCGAGATCGGCGAGAGCTGGATCCACTACGAGTCGAGCCAGCCGTTCTGGCGCGCCTTCCTGGCGGGGCTCGCGAACACCGTTCGCGTGGCCGTGCCGGGCATCGCCCTCACGACCTTACTCGGAACCCTGCTCGGCCTCGGCCGGCTGTCGCGCAACCTGCTGCTGCGCGCCATTGCGACCGCTTATGTCGAGCTGATCCGCAACGTGCCGCTCTTGGTCCAACTCTTCATGTGGTACTTCGCGCTGACCGAGTTGCTGCCGGCGTCGGGTGAGGCGCTCAAGCTCGGCCCGGGCCTGTTCCTCAGCAAGAGCGGCATGTCGTTTCCGTGGCCGCTGTGGGAAGCCGGGCACTTCTGGCCGAGCGCCATCGAGTGGCCCGAAGCGGGCGAGCTCAACGTCTCGGGCGGCGCGTCGGTGACGCCTGAGTTCCTCGCGGTGCTGCTCGGCCTCGTGACCTACACGGCGGCCTTCGTCGCCGAGACGGTGCGCGCCGGCATCCAGTCGGTGTCGCAAGGCCAGTGGCATGCCGCGCTGTCGGTGGGGCTGACGCCGCGCCAGACCTTGCGTTTCATCGTGCTGCCGCAGGCGCTGCGGGTCATCGTGCCGTCCATCACCAACCAGTACCTGAACCTGACCAAGAACTCGTCGCTCGCGGTCGCGGTCGGCTACCCCGAGCTGGTGTCGGTCGCCAACACCGCGATCAACCAGACCGGGCGCGCGTTCGAATGCATCGCGGTCATCATGTCGGTCTACCTGGCGCTGTCGTTGCTGACTTCGGCGCTGATGAATCGCTACAACAAGCGTGTCGCACTGCGGGGCGGCGCATGAGCTCGGCGCCGCTGGTTCAGCGCAGCGCACTGCAATGGGCGCGCGCCGAGCTCTTCAGCGGCCCGGGCAACACGCTGCTGACCTTGCTGATCGCCGCAGCACTCGCCTGGGTCGTGCCGAAGCTCGTCGGCTGGGCGCTGCTGCACGCGGTGTTCCGCAGCGACGCGCTGGCCTGCCGCGCAGCCGAACACGCCGGCGCCTGCTGGGGCGTCATTGCCGAAAAGCTGCGCGCGATCCTGTTCGGCCGCTACCCGTTCGACCAGCAGTGGCGACCGCTCGCCGGCCTGTTGCTGCTGCTCGCGCTGGCCGGCACGAGCGCGCTGCCGCGTTGGTGGGGCCGCTGGCTGCTGCCGGGCTGGCTGCTCGCGCTGGTCGCGTTCGTGCTGTTGATGCACGGCGGCGTGCTCGGGCTGGCCGTGGTGCCGAGCTCGCGCTGGGGCGGGCTGCCGCTGACGCTGTTGCTGTCGCTCGTCAGCCTCGCGCTCGCCTTTCCGCTCGGCGTGCTGCTGGCGCTGGCGCGCCGTTCGCCGTGGCCGGTGCTGCGATCGCTGGCGGCGACCTACATCGAGATCGTGCGCGGCGTGCCGATGATCTCGGTGCTGTTCATGGCCTCGTTCATGCTACCGCTGCTGCTGCCGTCGGGCTGGCAACTCGACGTGCTGTTGCGCGTGCTGGTGGGCATCACGCTGTTCACTGCCGCCTATCTCGCCGAGGTGGTTCGCGGCGGGCTGCAGGCGGTGCCGGCGGGCCAGTGGCTGGCCGCGCGGGCGCTCGGCCTCGAGCCCTGGCAGGTGCAGTATTTCATCGTGCTGCCGCAAGCGCTGCGCGCGGTCGTGCCGGCGCTGATGAACAGCTTCATCGGCACCTTCAAGGACACCTCGCTGGTCGTCATCGTCAGCCTCTACGAGCTGACCGGCGCGCTGACACTGGCGCTCGGCGGCGACCCGACCTGGCGGCCGTTCTACCTCGAAGGCTACCTGTTCGTCGCAGCGATTTACTGGCTGCTGTGTTTCGGCATGTCGCGCTACAGCCGCTGGATCGAGGCGCGGCTCACCGCGCGGCCTTGAGCCGCTGCAACAACGGTTGACCGATCGCGCGGCGCTGTGCAAGATGGCGTCGGTCGCCGGTTGAAGCTTCGCGCTTCTTCCAGGCCGCCCGCGCGCGAAGTCTCGCTCCTGCCGCAGAAGGCGTCTTGCACGCCGGATGTCGGACAGGGCGCGAGGCGCTCGGAACCCCGCAGTTCTCGACGCAGCACCGGCGCGCTGGGGCGCTCATTTGAGGCTCCCTTCGCTCCAAGGCCATTGCTAGCACCTGCCGTTGATCCCAACGGCATGACGTTCGTCGCACCAACCAGGGAAGGATGTGTCATGAGCAAGCCGAAATCCGGTCGTATCGAAGGCGGTCAGCCCCCGCTCCACGAAACCAGGCGCCGCTTCCTGCAAGTCGGCGCAGGCGTCGGCGGCGCACTGGCGCTGGGCGCTGTCGATCTGCCGGCGGCGCAGGCGCAGCAGCGGCATGCATCACACGCGAAACATCGCACGTCGAAGCAGGCGTTCACCGCCGCCGGCGCACTGAAGAAGTTCGTCGACAAGCTGCCTGTTCCGCAGCTTGCGACCCCCGTCGGCACGCTGGCCGGCGTCCGCCTGTACGACATCAACATGGTGCAGTTCCGGCAGCAGTTGCACCGCGATCTGCCGCCCACGACGCTGTGGGGATACAACGGCATGTTCCCGGGCCCCACCTTCGAAGTTCGGCGCGGACGCCCGATCGCCGTCAAGTGGCGCAACAGCCTTCCGGCGAAGCACTTTCTGCCCATCGACCACACGATCCATGGCGCGGACCCGGCCCTGCCCGAGGTCCGCTCCGTGGTCCATCTGCACGGCATGAAGACCCTGCCCGAAAGCGACGGGCTTCCCGACGCCTGGTTCACGCGTGGGTTTGCGCAGACCGGGCCCGACTTCGCGGGCCCGGTCTACCACTACCCGAACGATCAGCAGGCAACGGCGCTGTGGTACCACGACCATGCGATCGGGATCACGCGGCTCAACATCTATGCCGGGCTGGGGGGTGGCCTGTACCTGATCCGCGACGACAACGAAGACCAGCTCGGCCTGCCGCGCGGCGAGTACGAGATGCCGCTGGTGATACACGACCGGTTCTTCAACCCGGATGGCTCGCTGCTCTATCCGGTGGTCACGCCGGGCGACCCCGACCCGCGCGTTCCGCCGCTGTGGATCCCGGAGTTCTTCGGCGACACGGTGCTCGTCAACGGCAAGATCTGGCCGCACCTGGAGGTGAAGGCGCGCAAGTACCGCTTCCGGGTTCTGAATGCTTCCAACGCGAGGTTCTATCGCCTGACACTCGAAGAATGCACGGCCCGCGGCAAGCGCCTGGGACGCCCAGGGCCGCCGTTCTACCAGATCGGGTCGGATGGCGGCTTTCTGCCCGCACCGGTGCGTCGCACCGATTTGCTGATGGCGCCGTCCGAGCGATTCGACGTGGTGATCGACTTCGCCGGCTGGGAAGGACGCTGCTTCGTGCTCGCCAACGACGCGCCGGCACCGTTCCCCGACGGCGAAGACATCGTTCCGCCCGATGTGATGCTGTTCAAGGTGGACGACGACCGGCAGGTGAGTCGGCTGTTGCCGGCGCGGCTGAACGACATTCCGCTGCTCGATCCGCTGGCCGCCGTGACGGTGCGCGACCTGGTGCTGAGCGAGCTCGATTCCGCGGCCGGAAGTCCCATCATGGCGATGATCAACGACGCCCACTGGGACGATCCGATCACCGAGAGCCCGCAAGCCGGGACGACCGAGGTCTGGCGCATCATCAACACGACCGGCGACGCACATCCGATTCACATCCACCTGGTCGAATTCCAGGTTCTCGACCGCCAGCCGTTCGACCCGGACCAATTCCCGACGCTGGTGTTCACCGGCCCGAAGGAGCCGCCGCAAGACAACGAACGCCCGGCCTGGAAGGACACCGTGCTCAGTTATCCCGGACAGGTCGTGCGCGTCATCATGCGCTTCGACCTTCCCACCGGCACGCCGATACGGCCGGGCCAGAAGTTCAAGTACGTCTTCCACTGCCACATCCTCGAGCACGAGGAGAACGAAATGATGCGTCCCTACGAGGTCGTGGGCTGACCGGGCTGGGGCCGCCGCCCGGGGGCTCAACGCGCGGGGACGTCCAGGTCGAGCAGCGCGGCACGCTGCTCGGCCGCGCCCAGCGATTCGTGGCTGGCGACGATCCAGCTTTGCCTCGCGTGGCCCGCGCACTCGGCCAGCACCGCGAGCAGGTGCATGTGCGAGGCGGCGTCGAGTGCGTTGATCGGCTCGTCGAGCAGCGTCACGTCGGTGCCGGCAGACAGCGCCGCGGCCAGCCAGGCCTTGCGCTGGGTGCCGGTGGACAGCGTGCGCAACGGGTTCGCGAGATGCGGCGCCAGCGCAAAACCCTGCACGTGGCGCGCCAGCGCGGCGGTGTCGAAGCGCGGGTACAGCGTGCGCATGAAGCCGAAGTATTCGGCCGGCGTCAGATGGTCGAAGGGGATGGCGCCGGGGCCGCACCAGAACACGCGCCGGCGGTAATCGAGCGGCTGGGTCGCGCAGTCGACACCGGCGAGCACGATCCGCCCCGACGTGGCCGGCAAGGCCCCGCCGAGCAGCTTCAACAGCGTCGACTTGCCGCTGCCGTTGCTGCCCCGCACCCACGTCAGGCCGGCATCGAAGGCGGCCGACCAGAGCGTGAAGACGTGGCGCTGCGGGTAGCTGAAACACAGGTCCTCGACCTGCAGCAAGGCCACGCTCACGGCAGCACCTCGCTCGCCAGCGCGATCATCAGCACCAGCGACAGCAGCCAGCGGCTGACCTGCGTCTCGGGGCTCTTGCCGCGCGCGAGCACCTGCGCGGCGCTGGCCGCGAGGCAGGCCGCGGCGTAGGCCATGAGCAGCACCGGCCGCGGCGCGTGCGGCCCGTGCAGCAAGGCCGCCATCAACACCGCGAGCGCCGGCGGCAACGGGCTCCAGACGATCAGCTGGCGGGTGCGCCGCAGCGCCGTCGCACTCAGCGGCAGCGGCAGCGCGGCCTCGTGCAGCGGCGCGAGGTCGCTGTCGGCGAGGCTTTGCAGCCGCGTCGTCAGTGCGAGGCTCATGAGAGCGAAGCCGGCCAGCCACCACCCCGCGCGTTCGCCCCACAGCCACAGCCCTGCGGCCGGCGCCAGCAGCGCCGTGCCACCGAGCAGCAGCAAGCGAGCGAGCCGCTGCGCCGGGCCGCGCCACAAGGGCTTGAGGCTGAGCGCCTGGAGGGTCGAGGTTCGGCGGATGACGCTGCCGGGTTTGCGCGCCGGCGCCGTCGCGCGGCGCAGCGAACGCGGCGGCTGTCGCATCCGCTGCAACATCGCGAAGCCGGCACTCAGCGACACGGCCATCGAGACGACGAGCATGGTCAGCGCGCGGGTGAGCACCGGATGCAGCGCGGCCGACAGCGACAGGTTCGCGGCCCCCGCCGCATAAAGCACCCACAAGGGGCACAGGCCGATCAGCAGCACCACGAGGTCGCTGCGGCGGCGCTCGGCGGGGCGGATCGGCAGCGCACGTTCGACCTCGCTCCAGTCGCGCGACCACAGCACCGGGCGCAGCGCCCACAACACGACCGCGCCGATCAGGCCGTGCAGTGCGGCGACCAGCGCGGCCAGCCAGCCGGCCTGCGACGCGGCATGGAACAGCGGCAGCACCGACCACGCCGCGATCGCTGCCATCGCGCTCACCGCACCGTTGCTGAAGCCGCCGAGGATCAGGATGCCGGCACCGAAGTAGATGCCCCAGCGCCGCAGCAGCGCCAGCACCGCGGCGCGGCACCAGCGCAGGCGGACCTCGGGATAAGCCAGGTCCCTCACCTGCGCAGGTCTTCCCCGCGCGTGGCTTCCCAGATCACCTCGAGCTCGTAGCCGACCGAACGTGCGAGGCCGTCGAGGTCGGGGAACAGCGTCGCGTGGGTGATGTTCATGCGGTACAGCGCACGCATCACGTCGTCGCGCAGCGCGAACGGCAGCACGATCTTTTTCAGCAGCGGCTCGCCGGCTTCGTAGTTGCGCAGGATCTGCTCGAGCGTCAGCTCGATCTGCCCCGGCACGACGAACAGGCCCGACTGGGCGACCAAGCGCCGGTCCATCTCGGCCGGCTCGCCGCACCACAGGATGGGCAGCTTGTTGGTCGCGAAAAAACGCGCGAAGTTGTCGCTGCGCCGCGGGTCGATCAGCTCGCGGGTCAGGCTGGCGTCGAAGGTCGGCGTGGCGCGCCACAGCGCGGGCGTGTTCAGCGCGTAGATCGCGGCGTCGCCGTCGGCGCCTTCGAGCGCGAAGAAGGCCGCGACGAACGGCGACTTGGTGAAGTCGAGCAGGCGTGTCGGCGCGCCGTGGTGCTGCATCATCGCGAGGCAGCGCAGGTCGTCGTCGAGCGCGCTGCGGTCGGTCAGGTAGATGTGCGCCTTGCGCCGGAAGATGCGCAGCGCGCGCGCCTCGCGGTCGGGCCACTGCAGCGGGTCGGGGCAGTACTGCGTCAGGCGCCGGCACAGCGAGTTGACGAGCGGCAACTGGGCCGAGCGGTGGCCGCGAAACGCCCAGTCGTCGAGCTCGTCGGCGAGCGCGACGAAGTCCTTCCAGCTGTGGATGCTGACGATGTCCATCGCCGCCGCGCCGCGATCAGATCCGGGTCAGCGCCTGTTGCAGGTCGGCGCGCAGATCAGCCAGGTCCTCGACCCCGACCGACAGCCGCACCAGCGCGTCGCCGATGCCGAGTGTGGTCCGCGTTTCGTGGGGAATGGTCGCGTGGGTCATGATGGCCGGGTGCTCGATCAGGCTTTCGACGCCGCCCAGGCTCTCGGCCAGCGCGAAGATCTTCACCGCCTCGAGAAAGCGCCGCGCGCCGGCCAGGTCGGTCTTGAGGGCTAGCGAGATCATGCCGCCGAAGCCGTGCATCTGGCGTTTGGCGAGCGCGTGCTGCGGATGGGTTTCGAGCCCCGGATAATGCACCCGCGCGACCTGCGGCTGCTGCTGCAGCCATTGCGCCAGCGCGAGTGCGTTCTCGCAATGCCGCTCCATGCGCAGCGCGAGGGTCTTGACGCCGCGCAGCGCGAGGAAGCTGTCGAACGGCCCGGCGATCGCGCCGACCGAGTTCTGCAGAAAACCCAGGCGCTCGCGCAGCGCATCGTGGCGAGCCTCCTTGCCGACGATCGCGACGCCGCCGATCACGTCGGAGTGGCCGTTCAGGTACTTGGTCGTCGAGTGCACGACGATGTCGAAGCCGAGCTCCAAGGGGCGCTGGACCCAGGGGCTCGCGAAGGTGTTGTCGGCCACGCAGACGATGTCGCGCTCGCGGCAGATCTGGGCGATGGCGCGCAGGTCCGCGAGGCGCAACAACGGATTGGTCGGCGTCTCGACCCAGACCATGCGGGTCTCGGGCTTGATCGCGGCGATGAGCTTGGCCGGATCGGTGAGGTCGACGAAGTCGAAGCGGTGCCCGGCGCTGCGCCGGCGCACCCGCTCGAAGAGGCGAAAGGTGCCGCCGTAGACGTCGTCGCCCGAGACGATGTGCGAGTTGGCGTCGAGCAACTCGAGCACGGTCGAGATCGCCGCCAGGCCCGACGCAAACGCAAACCCCGCCGAGCCGCTTTCGAGGTCGGCCACGCAGCGCTCGAAAGCCCAGCGGGTGGGGTTGTGCGATCGGCCGTAGTCGAGGCCCTTGTGCACGCCGGGGCTTTGCTGCACGTAGGTCGAGGTGGCGTAGATCGGCGGCATGATCGCGCCGGTCGATGGGTCGGGCGACTGCCCGGCGTGGATCACGCGGGTCGCGAAGGCGAGCTGGCTGTCCTTGTCGTGGCTCACTTGAGTGTTCTCCGCAGATGGTTCAGGAGGTCGAAGCGGGTGATCAGGCCGTGGAAGCCGCTCGCATCGGCAACGATCGCGACCAGCCCGCGGTCGAGCACCGCTTCGAGCTCGGCCAGGCTGGCCTTCGGAGCAATCGTCTGCGGCGCATCGGTCATCGCGGTGCTGACGGCAGAGCGGAAACGCGCCGCGTCGGCATGCACGCTCAACAGCAGGTCCGACTCGTCGATGACGCCGACCAGCGTCTTGCCATCCAGCACCGGCAGCTGCGACACGTCGGCCGCGCGCATCCGCGCAAACGCGGTCAGCAGCGTGTCGCCGGCCCCGACGCTGACGACGCTGCCTTCTTCGTAGCGGCGCGAGATCACGTCGCGCAGGTCGCCGTAGTGTTTGCGCGGCAGCAGGCCCTGGTCGAGCATCCACTGGTCGTTGTAGACCTTGGACAGGTAACGTGTTCCGGTGTCGACGACGAAGCTCACGACGCGCTTGGGCGTCGTCTGCTCGCGGCAATAACGCAGCGCCGCGGCGAGCAGCGTGCCGGTCGACGAGCCGCCCAGAATGCCTTCGGCGCGCAGCAGCTCACGCGCGCTGCCGAAGCTTTCTTCGTCGCTGATCGAGTACGCGGCGCACACACCCGACAGGTCGGCGATGGCCGGGATGAAGTCTTCGCCTACGCCTTCGACCGCCCACGATCCGGCGTCGCCGAGCTTGCCGCTGCGGGTGTACTCGGCAACGATCGAGCCGCTCGGGTCGGCGAGGATGAAACCGAGCTCGGGCTGCACCTTCTTGAAGTAGTGCGTGAGGCCGGCGAGCGTGCCGCCCGAGCCGACGCCGACCGCGATCGCGTCGACATCGTGGCCGGTCTGCTGCCAGATCTCCGGGCCGGTGCTGGTCTCGTGGGCGAGTGCGTTGGCCGGGTTGTTGAACTGGTCGGCGAAGAATGCGCCGGGGATGTCGCGCGCCAAGCGCGCTGCCACGTCCTGGTAGTAGTCGGGGTGGCCCTTGCCGACGTCGGAGCGGGTGATGTGCACCTCGGCGCCGAGCGCCTTCAGGTGCAGCACCTTCTCGGTCGACATCTTGTCGGGCACCACCAGCACGACGCGATAGCCCTTGGCGCGCGCCACCAGCGCGAGGCCGAGGCCGGTGTTGCCGGCGGTCGCTTCGACCACGGTGCCGCCGGGTTTGAGGCGCCCGTCGCGCTCGGCGGTATCGACCATCGCGAGGCCGATGCGGTCCTTGATCGAACCGCCGGGGTTCTGCGATTCGAGCTTGAGAAAGAGCGTGCAGGGGCCGGTATCGAGCCGTGTGACCTGGACCATCGGCGTGTTGCCGATCAGGTCGAGCACCGCGGGGCGCGAACGGGTTGTCGTCATGCCATTCCCCTTGTGGGTTGGGCCGAGAGGCCCCCGCATCGTAGCCCGAGTGCAACGTCTATTGAGGCGACAAGCTTTCCGGCCCGGAGCTCGGCTCGACCTCCTCGAACAAGGCGGTCTCCCATTGCCGCAGCGGTCGCAGGCGATGGTAGATGCGCGACGCCCATTGACGCTCCGGCCACGGGTGCGACAGGAGCTCGCGAACCAGTCGGGGCTCTTCCCATGGAACGTCGTGATAGCCCACCCGCAGATACGGGCTGTTCGGGTCCTGAGCCTGCGCCTGCGGAAACAAGGCGATCACTTCAGCGTGGATCGCATGCCGCGGCCGCGACAGTGCCTGGTGTTGCAAAGCCGCGCTGAACACGCCGGCCAGGCTGCCCTGCAGGGGCAACTCCAGGTGTCCCACCTGGGTGCAGCGCGGATTCATCTCCACCAGGTAGGCCGCGCCGCTGGACTGCTCGAGGACAAAGTCCAGCCCGTAGAAACCGGTCAGCTCGAGCCGCTTTGCGAGCAGCCGGCCGGCTTGTTCGATCTCTTTGTTGTCGATGCGGCGCACCACCGTCGCCGCGCCGGTGGGCCCTTCGGAACAGACAACCGCCACGCTGACCAGCGACAGCAGCTCGCCGCGCCAGCAGACCAGCATCGTGTTGGCGGGCCGCCCGTCGATGTACTCCTGAATCGTGACCACCGGCGCTTCGCGTGTCCGGTGATTCCACAGGGCCAGGGGATCGCGGTCGATCACCCATCGTTTCCAGGCGTAGGCTGCGCCGCGTGCCTTTGTCAGCTCGCGCCAGGCGGCCTGCGCCTGCTCGTGCGAGTGGGCGATCCGAACGCCCATGCCGCCACAGGTTCCGTCGAGCTTCAGCACGCCGGAGGCCGCAGGACTCGAATACCAGGCCTGCAGATCGCCGGCAGCGGCAATCCGGCGCGACTTCGGAGTGCGTATGCCAAGCTCGGCCGCGGTGTCGAGCAAGGCCTGGCGGCTGCTGACGGTCGAAAACGTCTGCGCCGGGCCCAAGGAGCGCTCGATCAGCTCTCGCAATCCGGGTTCGTCGCGGTGCAGCTCGTGCAATTGCCTCACGACACCGTCGTCGCACGGCACGACGACCTGCGGGCGCGATTCGATCAGGGCACGCTTGAGGCTCGCCAGCGAGTCGGTTCCGCGATAGGGAAAGATGGTCTCGATGCCGGCGACATGGCGCAGCGGATGCCCCGAAGGGCAGACCACGCTGACACGGCAGCCGTGCCGCCGCAGCGCCGACGCCAGGCGTGCCGCGAGCGGCCATCGTTTGGCGGCCGCCAAGAGCACCATCGGCTGCTGACTGTTCTTCAACCCATCCCCTTCCACCGGGTCCGAGGACCCCCGCTGTGCGCTATTCCCGATCGTGTTCGCTCCGGCGGCCCCACAATTCGCCGCCAACCCTTCTCTTCAAGCATCCCCGGGGCGAACTTTGAGTCACGCGACAGTCGACATTGCAATCATCGGTGCCGGACCTTACGGATTGTCCATCGCGGCGCACCTTCACCAGCGCGGACGCAGCGTCCGCATTTTCGGCTCACCGATGCGCTTCTGGTCGCGCCACATGCCGCGCGGCATGCTGCTGAAGTCCGAAGGCTTCGCCTCGGACCTGTACGACCCGGACGCCAGGTTCACGCTGAAAGCCTACTGCGCGGAACATGGCCTTCCCTACGCCAACATCGGACTCCCGGTTCCGATTGAAACATTCATCGCCTACGGGCTGGAGTTCCAGCGGCGCTACGTGCCCCAGCTGGAACAGACCGACGTGACTTCTCTCACGCAATCCGGCGCCGGCGGGTTCGAATTGCGGACGGCTACAGGCGAGACGCTGGGTGCCCGGCACGTCGTGGTCGCCACCGGGATTGCGCACTTTGCGCATCTGCCGCCCTTGCTCGGCGGCTTGCCCGACGAGCTGGTCAGCCACAGCTCGCAGCACAGCGAGCTCGGAAAGTTCAAGGGCCGGCGCGTCGCGGTCATCGGGGCCGGCGCCTCCGCCGTCGACCTGGCGGCCTTGCTGCACGCCGCCGGCAGCGAAGTTCAGCTCGTCGCGCGCCGCCGCGAGATCGACTTTCACAACCCGCCCAACGAGCCCCGCCCGTTGCGCCAGAGAATCCACAGGCCGCGATCGTGCATCGGCACCGGATGGCGGTCGCTTGTGTCCGCGGGCGTTCCGCTGGTATTCCATGCCATGCCGGAATCGCTGCGCCTGCGGGCTGTGGCGCGCCATCTGGGTCCGGCGCCCGGCTGGTTTGTCCGCGACATGGTGGTCGGGCGTGTGGCCACGCACCTGAACGCGACGCTCAAGCAGGTTCAGGTCCAGGGCCAGCAGGTGCGCCTGGCTTTTGCGCAGCCCGCCGGTGAAGACCTGGAACTGGCGGTGGACCATGTGGTCGCCGGCACCGGCTACAAGGTCGCGCTGTCGCGCCTCGCGTTCATCGACCCGGCGCTGCGATCGCGCATGAACAAGGTCGACGACACGCCGATCCTGAGCCGCAACTTCGAATCGTCGGTGCCCGGCATGTACTTTGTCGGCACCGCATCGGCCAACAACTTCGGGCCGATGTTTCGGTTTGCGTGCGGTGCAGGTTATGCAGCGAAGCGGCTCGTGAGACACATGACTCGCGGCTAGCGCTCGGCTAGCGCGGTTCAGCGCGCGAGTGCGCGCACGCGGGCCGGCAGGCCGGCGAGCTGCGCGTCGGCGAGCGTGCTCAACTCGTTGTGCAAGGCGGCCTGCACCAGGCGCTGCGCGGTCTGGACGTGCGGCAGCACCGGGCCGAAGAAGCAGATGGCGTCGCCGCGCGCGATCAAGAGGGTCGGGAAGTCTTCCACGTCGACGTTGCCGAGAGCGGCTTCGTGGTCCTCGATGTCGACCCAGGCGAACCTGGCCTGGGCCGCGAACTCGCGTGCCAACGCGTCGAACAGCGTCCGGTATTGGCCGCAGGTGTCGCACCAGGCGGCACACAGGCAGGCGACGAGCAGCGGGGCGGGGGTGGGGTCGCGCATGCTGGCAGTGTGCCGCGTTCCGCCGAGCCAGGTCGGCGCTCGGACATTGACGCCGTCATACCGGCGAAAGCCGGTATCCACTTTCGCCGGAGCGCGCGTCGAACCCAAGCGGATCCCGACGTTCGTCGGGATGACGCCTCATGCGTTCTCGGCGATCCACTGCGCCGCCCGCTCCGCGATCATCAGCGTCGGCGAGTTGGTGTTGCCGCTGGTGATGGTGGGCATCACGCTCGCATCGACCACCCGTAGCCCCGCGATGCCATGCACTCTTAGCCGCGCGTCGACGACCGCCAGCGGGTCGCTCGCCGGCCCCATCTTCGCGGTGCCCACCGGGTGGAAGATCGTCGTGCCGATGTCGCCGGCGAGCTTGGCAAGCTGTTCGTCGCTCTGGAACTGGACCCCCGGCTTGACCTCGGTCGGCGTGTACTTGGCAAGCGCCGGCTGGGCGACGATGCGCCGCGTGACACGCAGCGACTCGGCGGCGATGCGCCGGTCGGCATCGGTGCTCAGGTAGTTGGCTGCGATGCCCGGCGCGGCCAGCGCATCGGGCGAGCGGATGGTGACGCGGCCACGGCTGGTCGGGTTCAGGTTGCACACGCTGGCGGTGAAGGCGTCGAAGGCATGCAGCGGCTCGCCGAACGCATCGAGCGACAAGGGCTGCACGTGGTACTCGAGGTTGGGATGCGGCTGCGCCGGGTCGCTGCGCGTGAACGCGCCGAGCTGCGACGGCGCCATGCTCATCGGCCCGCTGCGCTTGACGAGGTATTCGAGACCGATCATCGCCTTGCCCCACCAGGAGGCGGCGAGCGTGTTCAGGGTCTTCACACCTTGGACGCCGTAGACCGCACGCACCTGCAGGTGGTCCTGCAGGTTCTCGCCGACACCGGGCAGCGCATGTTGCACGGCGATGCCATGGGCTTGCAGCAACGGCGCCGGCCCGATGCCCGACAGCTGCAGGATCTGCGGCGTGCCGACCGCGCCGGTGCACAGAATCACCTCGCCGCCGGGCCGCAGCAGCGCCTGCACCGGCGCACCGCCGCCGCGCGGCAGGATCTCGACCCCCGCGGCGCGCTGCGCACCATCGTCGGTCTCGAGCAGCACCCGCGCGATGTGTGCGCCGGTCCAGACCTGCAGGTTGTCGCGGTCGAGGATCGGGTGCAAAAAACCGCGCACCGTGTTCCAGCGCGTGCCGCCGCACTGGTTGACCTGGAAGTAGCCGACCCCTTCGTTGTCGCCGCGGTTGAAGTCATCGCTCGGCGGGATGCCGGCCTGCTGCGCGGCCTGCGCGAACGCATCGAGGATGTCCCAGCGCACACGCTGTTTCTCGACTCGCCACTCGCCGCCCGGGCGCCGGCCCTTGGGGTCGAAGCCGGGCGCGGCGTGGAACTCGTCGGCGCCCTTGTAGAAGTCTTCGTGCTTGAGGAAATGCGGCAGGCATTCCTGCCAGCTCCAGCCCGGGTTGCCCAAGGCGCCCCAGTGGTCGTAGTCGCGTGCCTGGCCGCGCATGTAGATCATGCCGTTGATGCTCGAACAGCCGCCCAGCACCTTGCCGCGCGGGTAGCGCAGGCTGCGCCCGTTCAGCCCCGGGTCGGGGTCGGTGAAGTAGAGCCAGTCGGTGCGCGGGTTGCCGATGCAATAGAGGTAGCCGACCGGGATGTGGATCCAGTGGTAGTCGTCCTTGCCGCCGGCCTCGATCAGCAGGACCTTCTTGCCGGTGTCGGCGCTGAGCCGATTCGCGAGCAGGCAGCCGGCCGTGCCGGCGCCGCACACGATGTAGTCGTAGCTTGCTGCGCTCATTCCCGCAGTTTCTCACCCCGCTTGCTGCGCCGCTTTCGGCGCGCTGCGCAGCAGGGCGTACCAGTCGAGCTCGCGGGTCAGCACCATCACCGCGCTCAACACGACGAACAGCAGCGCCGAGCCGATGACGAGCGCCGTCTGCTCCATTTGAAGCAGCGCGTACAAGGCGCCGTACAAGGCCGCGATGCCGGCGCCGAAGCCAAGCCCCGCGACCCAGCCGGCGAGCAGGTAGCGGCCATAGAAGCTCAGCAGCGCGACGCAGGCCGCGGCCGCGACCGCGTACGACAGGCTGAAGGCAAAGTGCTCCGACAGGCTCAGCAGCAGCAGGAAGAAGATGCTCAACGCACAGCCGACCAGCAGGTACTGCATCGGGTGCACGCGCAGCCGGCGCAGCACCTCGACCATGCCGACGCCGACGAAGGTGAGGGCGATGAACAGGATGCCGTACTTGATCGCGCGGTCGCTCAGCGAATAAGGGTTGACCGGGTCGATAAAGCCGACGCTGAACGATTCGACGCAGTTGCCGCCGCCGTCCCTGGTCGCCGCGGGCACGTCCGCCGCGTCGACCGACGACGGCTCGCACAGAGCGGCGCCGCGCGTGAAGTCGACCGGCGCCTTGGTCGCCAGCGACGACACCTGCCAAGTCGCGTTGAAACCGTCGCTGCGCACGTCGCGCGTGATCGGCAGGAAGCGCCCGCCGAACGACGGATGCGGCCAGTTGGCCGCGAGCTTCACGCGGGTGTCGCCGGCCACCGGCGCGACGGCGAGTGCGGCCGTGCCCACCAGCTCCAGGTTGATCTCGATGCTGTGCGGCGTGTCGGCGTTGCGCAGCGCTTCGGGCAGCACCGCGTTGAAGCCGCGCGGGTGGCTTGCGTGCTGCGTGCCGGCGCTGACGGCCAGCGCCTCGCCGGCGAGCTTGACCCCCGCCTGGCGGATGCCGCGTGCATCGCTCACCGCCACCATCAGCGTCGGCGCCGCGCAGCTGATGCGAGAGCCCGCGTGTTCGCGTTGCGGCCGCAGCGTGGCCAGCGGCGCGAACTGCGCCTTCAGCGTGGCCTTGGTCGCGTAGGTGTTGACCTTGAACAGGCCGCGGTAGCGCGGCTCCATCATGGCCGTGGCCGCGACGTCGAGCTCGCGCGGCGTGGCAACGAGCAGGAACTCGCGCTTTTCGGTGGTCTGCTTCTTGTCCCAGCCATCGGCGCTCAGCGTGTCCCATTCCTCGACGCAGCGGCTGTGCAGCACCGGACCGAGCAGCGCCTGACGGCCGGCCTGGCTTTGCGCGACGCTGTTCTCGGCTTCGCGAAAACGTGTCTGCCGCTCATCGGCGAGCGAGCTGATCTGGCCGAGCGCCAGCAGCAGCAGCCCGACGATGCAGACGATGGAGAGGACCTTGGTGACGGCGGGGTGGGATTTCATGCAGGCTCCGGAAGCTGAAGCGGCGCACTGTCGCCCGGCCCGGTGAAGCCGGCATGAAGTCCTTGTGAACTGTTCTCTACTTGATGGTGCTGGCGAGGATCGGAAACAGCTTGCTCAGCCCATCGGCGAGCAGCTCGACCGCGATCGCGGCCAGGATCAGCCCCATCAGCCGCGTCATGATGTTGATGCCGGTCTGGCCGAGCGCACGCGCGATGCGCCCCGAGGCCGAGAACACGACGAAGGTGGCGAGCGCCACCACAACGCCGTAGCCGACCAGCACCGCCAGCTCCCACAGATGGTGGGTGCGCTGCGAATAGATCACCATCGTCGAGATCGTCGCCGGCCCGGTCAACAGCGGAATCGTCAGCGGGACGACGGCGATGCTGGCCCCGGCATCGACCTTGCTCGTGCCTTCGCTCACGTCTTCCTTGCGCCCTTCGGCCGGCTGCGCGTTGAGCATCTGGATCGACGAGATCAACAGCAGCGTGCCGCCACCGACCTGGAACGACGGCAGCGAGATGCCGAAGAACTCGATGATCTTCAAGCCCGCCAGGGCGCTGACCGCGATCACGATGAACGCGGTGAAGGCGCTGACGCGGATCGTGCGGCGGCGCTGCTCGCGCGTGAAGCCCTGCGTGAAGTGGATGAAGAAGGGCACCACGCCGATCGGGTTGACGATCGCCAGCAGGGCGATCAAGGGCTTGAACAGGTCCATGCGACTCGCTTCGGCGGGGTGGGGTTGGCGCGCGGCAGACGGGCCCCGTTACTGCGGTCGGCCCAGCGGCTTGCCGTTGACCGACAGCACGCCGCCCTCGAAGCTGACTTGCGTGCTCAGCATCTCGCCGTCGCGCACGATGTAGCCATCGCCGGCCGCCTTGGTCAGCATCAGCTGGGTCATCTCGGCCTGTGCGGCGGCGTCTTGCTGCGCAGCGCCGAAACTCGCGGCGGCGCGCTCGATCCAGAGTGCCGGCAACTTGGCCTGGCCCTTGAACTTGGCCTTGCTCATCAGCAGCGCCGGCAGCGGGGCTTGCAGCTCGGCCGGCGTCACGCCGTCGACGCCGACCGAGTACGACAGCTCGCCGTGTTTGCCGTCGATGTCGAGCGCCAGCTTGTCGAGCGAGTACTCGGGGCCGAACGGCAACAGGCCGGCGAGGTCTTGCTGCAGCTGCGACAGCAGCAGCAGCGGGTTGGCGGCGGCGCGAGGATCGCAGGTGTCGGCGCTGTCGACAAAACGCTGCATCAGCTTTTCGTAGGTCGGCGCGTGGAAGCGCTTGAACGACGCGAGCAGCTCGATCTTGTCGAGCTTGACGCTGCCGATGCTGCCCTGCGCGGTCATGCGGCCGCTACCGGCCAGCAGATCTTTGTCGAGCGCCGAGTCGCTCGCGAACTTGAGCTGGTTCAGCGCCAAGCGGACCGCCGGCATGGCGGGCGTCGCGCTGTTGCTGGCCGCAAACTCGAACGCCGCGATCTCGGCCTCACCCTTGCCGGGCCGCACATACAACGAGCCGGTGCCGCTCGTCTCGCCGCGTGCCTTGAAGCCCGCCAGCTTGAGCTCGACGCCGGCGCGCTCGTCGCGGCCGGCCAGGCTCAGGCCCGGCATCGTCATCTCGTAGCGGGTCGCCGAACCGCTTTGCCGGATCTCGGCCTGCAAGCCCTGGAAGGCGATCTGCTCGCCCTTGGGGCCCTTGAACTGGAACGCCGGCATCGCGACCACGCTGTGGGTGGCGCCGTCGAAGCCGACCGTGGTGTGGGCCGTCAGCGGCGACTGTTCGCCGAGCAGCGGGACCAGCGCCTTGCGTGCGCCCTCGGGCAGCACCAGCTCGGTGTCGATGACCGCGGCGCCGACCCCGGCAAAGCCCGGCAGCGGCCCGTGCTGGATGCGCTGGCGCAGCGTGACGGCCGGCAGCGCAGCGCCGTCCTTGCCGGGCGCCGCGGCGCAGCCGAACTGCAGCGTGACGGTCTGGGTCGAAGCGAAAAGCCCCTGGTCGTAGTGCTGCTCGAGCACCTTGACCATCGGCCAGGCCTGCGGCGCGGCCTGCAGCGCCTGCTTGGTCTTGAAGCCGCTCACCGCAGCGCCGCCGACCAGCGCGACCGCGAGCAGCGCGACGCCGGCGCCGCCGGCGACGATTGCCTTGTTTTTCATGGAGCCTCCCCGTGGATGACGCCGGCGTCAATCGCGCCGGGCGTTGCCGAGTTTAGGGCCTGGGCGGGCCCTATCCAGCGGCGAGCTCGCGCAGGTAGCGCAGCCCGGAGATCGCGCGCGGCCCGTACCAGCTGATGAGCTCGCCGTCGACGATGCGCACCTGCGCCTGCGGGCACAGCGCCTGCGCCGCGCCGAGGTGGTGTTCGTTGAAGGCATACGGCTCGGAGCTGAGCAGCACCTGGTCGACCTCATCGAGCCAGGCCTCGCCGCCGTACAGCTGCGGGTAACGCGCCGCGCCGTGCGGGCCGCCGTCTTGCGCCGGCAGCGTGTGCCAGTGCACGGCAGCCAGCATGCGCGAGATGTAGGTGTCGCGTGCGACCGTCATCCACGGCTCGCGCCAGATCAGGTACAGCACGTCTTGCGGGGTCGCCCGCTGGGCCCGGGTCAGCGCGAGCTCGCGCTCGATGGCGGCGTGCAAGCGGGCGGCGTTATCCGCCATTCCGTCGAGCCGGCCGAAGACCGCCAGCATCTGATCGATCAGGGCCAGGTTGTCGTCCGGCCCGCAGGGGTGGGTGACGACGATCTCGGGCCGCTCGGCGCCCGGCCAGTCGAGCATCGCCTGCACCGTATCGAGGCGGTTCTCGTCGACGTTGACCAGCACATGGGTCGGCGCCAGGTGGCGCAGCTTGCCCAGGTTGACGTCCTTGGTGCCGCCGACCTTGGGGATGCGGGCGACCGCGTCGGCCGGGTGGATGCAGAAGCCGGTGCGTGCGACAAGGTGGGGCAGCAGACCGAGCGCGACCGCGAGCTCGGTCAAGCTCGGCACCAGGCTCGCGATGCGCGGTGTCACGGCTGGCTCGTGTCGCTGGTCTCGCGGGGGTCGAGCAGTGCCAGGTAGACCGAGCAGGTGCCGCGCAGGTAGACCAGCCCCGGCAGCACCAGCGCGAGCGCAAACACCACCCCGCCGCCGACCAGCGCCGCCGCCACATGCCCGCTCGAGCCTTGCGGCGCGCCGGCCGCGCCGAGGGTGCGCAGGCCGTAACCGAACAGGCCGGCCATCAGCTGCTGGGCCGGCACGTCGACATCGACGACCGCGATGCCGAGCTCGGCCACGATGCGCCCGCCGGCCATCACGACGAAGGTGACGATGGCGCCGACACCGGCGGTCAACAGCGTCACCGCCGCCATCAGCAGCGCCACCGTCAGCAGGCGCTGGCGCACCAGCGCGGCGAGCTGGCGCACCAGCGTCAGCACCCCTGTGCCGGCCCACACGCCGGGCGCGGCCAGCGGCACCACCACGGCCAGCATGGCCAACACCGCGAGGCCGACACCGACGACGCCGATCGGCACCGCCAGGCCGAACAACATCGGCCCGAGCACCGGGCCGCTGACCGCCGTGCGGCACAACCACAGCAGCCCGAGCAGTGCGGCGCCGAACAGCGCGTAGGCCGCGCCGACCAGCAGCAGCGCGAGCAGCAGACGGTGCGCTGTCAGCAGCGAGGCGCGCAGCGCGTCGCCGATCTCGCGCTCCGCGACGCCGCGTGCCTCGTCCATCACCAGGATGCCGGCCGCGTTGCCGCCGTAGAAGGCGGCAAACAAGGCCGCGCCGGCTTCGACCGGGCCCCACACGCCGCCCTTGATCAACGATGCCTCGGCCATCGCGGTCAGCAGGCCGGCGATCGCAAAGGTGGCCAGCAGCACGTACAGCGCCCGCAGGTTGCGCAACGCGTCGACGCTCGCCAGGACGAGGCTCAGCGCATCAAGCGGGTTTCGGGCGGGCATTCGAATCATCGTGGGGGCGGTGCGAGGTGCGGCGGATGATATCGGTCAACACGGGTTTGACCCGAGACCGCCGCGGCCCTTGCAAGGAATTGCTTCAAACCCCGGGAAAAACCGGGCACCCAGCTTCTGCCCGAAAACAACACTTTGTTTGCCGCGGCTTTGCGCACGATTTCTCAATTACTTGATAATGGAAATTCTGTGTTTGGGTAGCAGCGCCTTTGCTTGAATGGTTCAGGATAGGTTGAAGCTCCACAGGTCTCTACTGGGTATCAGGAAAGAAAGGCGCTCTCCATGGGCAACAAACTCTACGTCGGCAACCTCGCCTACAGCGTTCGCGACGACGATCTGCAACAAGCATTTGCGCAATTCGGCACCGTGTCCTCGGCCAAGGTCATGATGGACCGTGACACCGGCCGTTCCAAGGGCTTCGGCTTCGTGGAAATGGGCTCGGACGCCGAGGCCCAATCGGCCATCAACGGCATGAACGGCCAGGCCCTCGACGGCCGCGCGCTGGTCGTCAACGAGGCCCGCCCGCGCGAAGAGCGTCCGGGTGGCTTCGGCGGCGGCGGCGGTGGTCGCTCCGGCGGCTTCGGCGGTGGCGGCGGTGGCCGCTCCGGCGGGGGTGGCGGCGGCTACGGCGGCGGCGGTGGTGGTGGTTACGGCGGTGGTGGCGGCGGCCGCTCCGGCGGTGGTGGCGGCTACGGCGGTGGCGGCGGTGGCCGCTCCGGCGGTGGCGGCGGCTACGGCGGTGGCGGTGGTGGCCGCGGCGGCTACTGATCCCCCCCGTTATCTGAACGCAGCGCAGCGGTCGCAAGGCCGCTGCCAAACCAGGCGGTGGCGCTGCGGCCCACCGCCTTTTTGTTTGTCCGGCTTCGCGCGCCGCCGGCTCAGATCAGAGGCTGAGAGTTTGTTCCGCTGTCATCCCCGGCGAACGCCAGGTGATCGCCGGGATGACGCGGTTGGGCGACATCTTCTCGACCTCTCATCAGAGCTCGACCGACAGCTTGGCGAACAGCTCGCGGTCGCGGGTCAAGGCCTGGTTGTTGTTGGCGCGCTGGCTGCTCGCGCCGACGCTGAAGCTGCGGCCGATGCCGACCCGGCGCTGGAACACCAGCGACAGCGCGTCGCTGCCGACGCTGTCGGCGGCCAGCCCGACACTGGCGTCCGCCGCACGCCGATAGCGGCTGCGCTGCCACACCGCACGCAGCGAATCGCGGGCGTTCAAGTGCAGCACGCCAAGCCATTGAAACGCCGTGTCGGTCAGCGCCCGGCCAGCCTCGGGCCGATTGATGAAGCCCTGCGCGATGCGCTGTTCGGATTCGAGCCCGAAGCCGTTCGGCAGCCCGGCGCGCAGCTTGGCCTCGAGCAGCCAGACCGCGCCGCGCCCGATCCGGTCGGCCACCACGTCGAGCCGCTCGCCCGCTTCGAGCTCGGCCGTCAGGCGGGTGAACCAGGGTGCCGGGTTGACGCCGTAACCGCTCGCCAGCGTCTTCAGCGCGTGCACCTGGCTCGCCGCGGCGGCGCGTTCCGAATCGAGGCGCAGCTGCAGCCAGGCCTCGGTGTTGCGCGCCGCGACCAGCCAGATGCCGGGGTGGATGCGCCGCGTCACCGTCTCGCCGCCCGGCACGCCGGTCGCCGCATCGGCCAGCGTGCGGCGCTCCTGGGTCCAGACAAAGGTTTCGAGCTCGTAAGCAGTGAAACCCGGCAGCGCCACCTCGCCCCAGCGCCGTATCACCTCGACCTGCAGGCTTCGCACCCCCGCCTGGTCGACGAAGCCGTTGTCGTTGCGAAAGCGCGGGCTGGTCTGGCCCGCTTCGGCGGTGAAGTTCCAGCCCGGCACGCGGCGCCACCACGAGGCGAAGAGCTGATAGCCGTCTTCGCGCGGACCGAAACGCGGCGCGCCGCTCGCATCGAACAGCGCCGAGGTCTGCGAGCCCAGCGCGCGCAGCCGCACCTGCTCCTGGTCGCTGGCGCGCCACACCAGGTCGGCGCCGGCGACACGGTTGCTGGCGCCGCCGGCGTAGTCGCGCAGCGACACCAGCGCGCCGGCGCTCAAGCTGTCGGCATGGAATCGGCCGCGCAGCAGCGTCGCCTGCGAGCGCTCGCGCTGCAGCGCGATGCCGGTGCCGAACGGGGCCGGCAGCAGGATCTGGCCGCCGCCTTCGTCGCTCAGCGTGAGGCCGGTCGCGTCGGCGCGCAGGCCGCGCCAGGTGGCACGCAGGCCATAACGCGGGTCGGTGACGGCACGCGAATAAAACGCCGCCAGCGGCAAGTCGAGCACGTCGGTGCTCTCGAGGAAAAACGGCCGCTTCTCCTGCAGGCTGAGGGCGAACTGGGTGTTGCCGGCCAGCTGCGGCGTGTCGAGCTCGACCTGCGAGAAGTCGGGGTTCAGCGTCGCATCAAACACCAGGTCGGCGCGCGGCCGCCACTTGATCTCGGCGCCCAGCGACGCGTTGCTGTCGCGCCGCACGCCGCTCGCGTCGACGTGCCGGATCGAGCGCACGGTCAGCTCGGGCCGCAGCGACAGCAGCGACTGGGAGCGCACCCGCTCGGCGATGTCCTGCAGGCCGTCGATCTCCTGCAGCTCGGCGATGAAGTTGAGCGCGTCCTTGGTCAGCGGCGCGCTCAGCAGCAGAGTGCTCGCCGCGCGCGGGATGCTGCGCGCCACCATCAGCCGCCACGCCGCGCCGCCTTCGTAGGGGTAGCGCAGCGCGAGCAGCGGAATGCGCAGCTCGACGCTGTAGCCGTCGGCGAGGCGCTGCACCGCGGCCTCGACCTCGAAGTCGGGCGAGAAGTCCTCGTTGTCGGTGTCGGCGATGTACATGCCGTCGGCCACCACGCCGGCCGCGCTGACGCGGAAGAACTGCGCCGAGCGCCGGGTGCCGACCGCGTCGAGCATCACCGCGACGAAGTCCTGGTCGCGCGCCACCTTGTCGCGTCGGGTCAGCGGCGCGACGATCTCAGCCGGCCGCGGATCGAAGGCGCGGATGCCGAAGGTGATGGCGCTGGCGTCGACCAGCACCTGCACGGTGGTGCGGTAGTCGGCCGGTGCCGGCAGCCGGTCGACCGGCAGGAACTGCACGAAGGCGTCGTGCAGCGGGGCGCGCTGCCAGGCCGCTTCGTCGAGCCGGCCATCGATGCGCAAGGTCTCGTCCGGCGCGAGCCGCAGCGCACGCGGCTGGGCGCCGTTCGGGTAGGGCACGGCCGGCTCGGCAGCAGGCGCGGCGCCGCACGCGGCGAGCCATGCCGCTGCCAGCGCGCATCGCAACCCGACCCTCATTCGGCCTGGCGCTTCTTGCGCGGCCGGCCGGCCAGCAGCCGGTCGTACAGCCAGTTCGGCAGCAGCCGCAGCAGCTTGGCGACAACCCCCATCTGCCACGGAATGATGCGGTAGCTGACCCCCGCGACGATGGTCCTGAAGGCCTTGTCGGCGAAGTCGTCGGCGCGCATCAGGAACGGCATGCTGTAGCGGTTGGCGCGGGTCAGCGGCGTGTCGATGTAGCCCGGGCCGAGGGTGACAACCTTGACGCCGTCGGGCCGGCATTCGCCGCGCAGGCTTTCGCAGTAGGCGATGACCGCGGCCTTGCTCGAGCAGTAGGCGCCGTGCCCCGGCAGCCCGCGGATGGCGGCGACGCTGGCGATACCGACCAGTGTGCCGCTCTTGCGCTCGCGCATCGCACGCAGGAAGGGCTGGAAGGTGGCGGCCATGCCGAGGTTGTTGGTTTCGTAGGTGGTGCGCATCACCTCGAGGTCGGCGAAATCCGCCGTGTCGATGCCGACGCTGATGCCGGCGTTGGCGATGACCACGTCGGGCACGCCCTGGGCCGCGATGCAGGCGCTGCCCGCGCCGACGATGCTCGCGAAGATGCGCACGTCGGCGGCATAGACGGCGTAACGCGCCGCATCGAGTTGCTGCGCCTGGGCCCAGTCCCGAACCTCGTCGGCGCGCCGCGCGACCAGCGCGAGCCGATAGCCGGCGCGATAAAAACGTGCCGCCAACGCCTGGCCGATGCCGCTCGATGCGCCGGTGATGAAGACCAACCGACCCGTCATTGGCGTGCTCATTTGCGGCTGCGCGGCGGCGCCGGCGGGAAGCTCGCCTGCACATGGCCCTTGAGCTGCACGACCTGCTCAAGGTTGTCGTACTCCATCGCGTCGGCCTGGATCCGGGTCGCGCCGTGTGTCACCGTCACCGGCAGGTGCGAGCGGACCCGCTCGGTCGCCAGAAACGCGTGCAGGAACTCGCCGTCGAACTCGATCGGCTCCGCGTCGGCGCGACTCGCCTCGCGCGTGACATGCGCACCACCTTGCAGCTGCACCTCGCTCGCATCGCCGTTGGCCAGCGCACGCTGCGCGCTCGCCACGGTGACCCGGCCGTCGGCGCCGATGTGGCGGATGCGCGCGTTGTCGACCTCGAGCGTGTCGGTGTCGGGGTAGTGGCGCATCGCATCGCCTTCGATCTGGGCCCGCATCGCGCCGTTGGCGCCGAAACGCTGGACCATGAAGTTGCGCATCGAATAGTCGGCCTCATGGCGCAGCGGCGCGGTGCTGCGCTCGGACTCGGGCAGCGGCGTGTTCTTGACCAGCCACCAGGTGCCGAGCGCGAGCAGCGCCATCAAGAGCAGCGGCAGGTAGGCCGAGGCCTGCTCGACCAGCCGCAGGTGCCAGGGCAGCTGCGGCGTGTCGCTGCGGCGCGGGCCGGCGGGCGCGGGGGCGAGCACGCTCAAGTCGGCCACGTCACGGACTCAATGGGTTGCCCGACTAGTGACATGCCTCAGCCCCGGACCGTGCACGCGCGCGCCATACCAACCCGGCCGTCATACCGGCGAACGCCGGTATCCACTCGTTCAGACTCCGCGCGCGGTGGATATCCGCCCGTGGGCATTCGGGCAGTGGATCCCGGCGTTCGCCGGGATGACGCGGATAGGGGGCGCTTGCACGCATCGCGCTGAACTTCGTCGCTAACCAGGAGGGGCTGTGTCGAGCGTGGTCAGGTGGCCGTGCAGCAGCTCGGCGTAACGCCCGGCCGCGACCAGCAACAGGTCGCAGCATTCACGCGCCGCGCCATGGCCGCCCGCCGCCGCGGTGACGTGGTGCGCCGCCGCCTTCGCCTCGATGTGGGCGTTGGCCGGCGCGCAGGCAAACGCGGCACGTGCCATCAACGGCAGGTCGGGCCAGTCGTCGCCCATCACCGCGATCGCCTCCCAGCCGAGCTGCAGCGGCGCGAGCAGCGCGTTCGCCGCGGCGAGCTTGTCGTGCGCGCCATACGCCGCGTGCTGCAAGCCGAGGTCGGCGACGCGCCGCCGCACTGCCGGCGAGTCGCGCCCGGTGACGATGATCGGCACGATGCCGGCCCGGGCCAGCAGCTTCAGGCCATGGCCGTCGAGCGTGCTGAAGGCTTTGAACTCTTCGCCACGTTCGCCGATGTAGATGCGGCCGTCGGTCAACACCCCGTCGACGTCGAAGATCGCGCCGCGTATGCCTTGCGCCTTCAGCAGCAGCTCGGGCGGAAACGACAAGGCCGGCAGCGCCATCAGATCACCTTGGCGCGCATCAGGTCGTTCGAGTTCAGTGCGCCGACCAGGTGGCGCTCGGCGTCGACCACCAGCACCAGCGTGATTCGCGCCTCTTCCATCAGGTCGGCGGCGTCGACCGCCAGCGCCTCGGGGCGGACCGTGCGCGGCGTGCGGTGCATCACCTCGCCGGCCTTGACGCCGCGCAGGTCGCGCCCGAGCTCGATGCAGCGGCGCAGGTCGCCGTCGGTGAAGATGCCGAGCACCCGGCCTTCAGGGTCGGTGATGGCCGCGGCGCCCAGGCCCTTGGCGCCCATCTCGCGCATCATGTCGGTGAAGCCGGTGTCGGGCGTCACCGTCGGCAGCGCATCGCCGGTGCGCATCAGGTCGCGCACATGGGTGAGCAGCTTGCGCCCCAGGCTGCCGCCGGGGTGGGAGCGTGCGAAGTCTTCTTCGCGAAAGCCGCGCGCGTCGAGCAGCGCGACTGCAAGCGCGTCGCCGAGCGCCATCTGCGCCGTCGTGCTGGCGGTCGGCGCAAGGTTCAGCGGGCAGGCTTCCTGGTCGACCGCGCTGTTGAGCACGATGTCGGCGTGCTGCGCGAGTGTCGATTCAGCGCGCCCGGTCATCGCGACCAGCGTCACGCCGACCCGCTTCAAGGCCGGCATGATCGCGGCCAGCTCGTCGACCTCGCCCGAGTTCGAGATCGCGAGCACCACGTCGTGCGGCGTCACCATGCCGAGGTCGCCGTGGCTCGCTTCGGCCGGGTGCACGAACATCGCCGGCGTGCCGGTCGACGCGAGTGTGGCAGCGATCTTGCGCCCGACATGCCCGCTCTTGCCCATGCCCATCACGACGACCCGGCCGGCGCAGCCGAGCATCGCCTCGCAGGCGAGAGCGAAGGGTTCGCCCTGGCGCGCCTTCAGCCCGAGCAGCGCCTGCGCTTCGATGTCGAAGGTCTGGTGCGCGAGCGCGAGTGCGCGCTGTGCGTCGAATGAGGGTTTTGCAGGCAAGGTGAGGTGCCGGGTGTCCTTTAGGATGGGGCGATTGTAGGCATGGGCCTTGCGTCCGGCCCTGCTGCCCGCCACTGCACCGAACGCCGCTCCAGCCCCGCGCCGAATGGCCGCCACCACGCTCGAAGTCATCCTGCTCTACCTGGTCGCCGCGGTGGCCGGCGTGGCGTTGTGCCGGCTGATCCGGCTCCCGCCCATCCTCGGCTACCTGGTGATCGGCGTGGCCATCGGGCCGAACGCGATGGCGCTCGCCGGCGACTCGTCGGGCGTGCACTACCTGGCCGAATTCGGGGTCGTGTTCCTGATGTTCGTCATCGGCCTCGAATTCAACCTGCCCAAGCTGAAGAGCATGCGCAAGCTGGTGTTCGGGCTCGGCCTGAGCCAGGTCAGCCTGACGATGCTGGCCGCGCTGGCCGGCAACATGCTGCTCGGCTGGATCCTCACGCTGCTCGGACGGCAGGGCGGCCTTGGCTGGCAAAGCGCGGTCGCGCTCGGCGGGGCGCTCGCGATGAGCAGCACCGCGATCGTCGTCAAGCTGATGGCCGAGCGGCTCGAGCTCGAAAGCGAACATGGCCGCCGCGTGATGGGCGTGCTGCTGTTCCAGGACCTGGCCGTGGTGCCGCTGCTGGTGCTGATCCCGGCGCTCGGCTCGCCGCCCGAAGTGCTGATGAGCTCATTGGCGCTCGCCGGCCTGAAAGCCATCGGCTTGCTGCTCGTGCTGCTGGTCGGCGGACAGAAGGTGATGCGCTGGTGGCTCACGCTGGTGGCGCGGCGCAAGAGCGAAGAGCTGTTCATCCTGAACCTGCTGCTGATGACGCTGGGCCTGGCCTGGCTCACCGAGCTGGCCGGGCTGTCGCTCGCGCTCGGCGCCTTCATCGCCGGCATGCTGATCGCCGAGACCGAATACAAGCACCAGGTCGAGACCGACATCCGGCCCTTCCACGACGTGCTGCTCGGGCTGTTTTTCATCACCGTCGGCATGAAGCTCGACGCCGGGGCGGTGCTCTCGCACTGGGCGCTGGTGCTGCTCTTGAGCGTCGGGCCGGTGCTGTTCAAGTTCGCACTGGTGACGGGCCTGGCCAAGCTGTTCGGCGCCGCCACCGGTGTGGCGCTGCGCACCGGCTTGTACCTGGCGCAGGCCGGCGAGTTCGGCTTCGTGCTGCTCGCGCTCGCGACCCAGGAGCGGCTGCTGCCGGCCTACCTGCACAGCCCGATCCTCGCGAGCATGGTGCTGAGCATGATGGCCACGCCGCTGATCGTGACCTACAGCAACCGCATCGTGATGCGCTTGAGCGCGAGCGACTGGATGATGCAGTCGGTGGCGATGACCTCGATCGCCAAACGTTCGATCAACACCGAGGCCCACGTCATCATCGCCGGCTACGGCCGCAGCGGGCAGAACCTGGCGCGCATTCTCGAAGGCGAACGCATCCCGTACATGGCGCTCGACCTCGACCCCGACCGGGTGCGGCAAGCCGCCGCGGCTGGCCAGAGCGTGGTGTTCGGCGACGCGGCGCGGCTGCAAAGCCTGATGGCCGCCGGCCTGGCGCGCGCCAGCGCGGTGGTCGTGAGCTACCACGACACCGCGTCGGCGCTGAAGATCCTGCACCTGGTGCAGGCCCATTCGCCCAAGGTGCCGGTGGTGGTTCGCACCATCGACGACTCCGAGCTCGAGCGGCTGCGCGGCGCCGGCGCGACCGCGGTGGTGCCCGAGGCGATCGAAGGCTCGCTGATGCTCGCGAGCCACGCGCTGGCGCTGGTCGGGGTGCCGATGCGGCGCGTGATCCGGCTGGTGCAGGACCAGCGCGACGCGCGCTACGGGCTGTTGCGCGGCTACTTCCACGGCGCCGACGACGACACCGTCGACGAGCTGCAGAACGCACGCCTGCAAAGTGTCACGCTGCCGGTTGCCGGCGCCTGTGTCGGCCAGCGCCTGGGCGACCAGGCGCTGCATGCGGTGGGGGTGTCGGTGGTGTCGCTGCGGCGCGCCTCGGGCACCGTCGCCCAGCCCGACGACGGGCTGGTGCTCGCGGCCGGCGACACGCTGGTGCTGTCGGGGCTGCCGGAACCGCTGGCGCTGGCCGAAGGCAAGCTGCTCGGCCTGGCCTGAGCAAGATTGTCATCCCGACGAAAGTCGGGATCCACTCTGTGAAGGCGCGCAGTGGAGCGGCAGTGGATCCCGGCGTGCGCCGGGATGACGATGGAGCGCCGACAGGCCTTACGTGAACGGAATCTGACGCTGCAAATTGGCGCGCATGCGGATCGCCATCACGCCGCCGGCGGCACGCAGCAGCTCGAGCGCGAGGGCCGGCGAGCGTTGCGCCAGCTCTTCGAGACGCGGGCCGCGCAGGGCCCAGACGGCGCACGGCGTCATCGCTTCGACGTTCGCCATGCGGGGACCATCACTGAACAAGCCCGGCTCGCCGACCGCCGAGCCGGCGCGCAGGATCGCGATGCGGTTGCTGCCGGGCGGGCCGCCGGTGACGAACACCTGCAGCGAGCCCTGGCCGAGAAAGTACATCGTGCGGTCGGAGTCGCCTTGTTTGATCAACAGGTCGCCGGCACGGATGTCGTGGCGCGTCAGATAGGGCGCGATGGCGCGCCATTGGTCGACGTTCAGGCGGGCCCGGAACGCGTCTTCCGCGTTGAGCGTTTGAATCGCCTGCACCAGTTCGTTGAAATCCATTGTTCCTCCGACGCCCCGGGGTCGCAGTCGCGGCTGCCTGTGTTTTCCCTGCGCCGATTATCCGTGGCGCGCCGCCGGCCCACAATTCGCACAAGCCGTCGAACGCCTCCGCTGATCGGCGCCGAAGGGCCGTCTGTCGCTTTCGGCGCTATTTGCCGATGCAGAAGCGGCTGAAGATCTCGCCCAGCAGGTCGTCGGACGTGAACTCGCCGGTGATCTCGCCGAGGCTTGTCTGCGCGAGGCGCAGCTCTTCGGCCAGCAGGTCGAGCGCCGGGTCGGCGCTCGCCGCCTGGGCCTGCGCGAGTGCCAAGTGCCCTGCGGTGCGGCGCAGTGCCTGCACATGGCGGGTGCGCGCGATGTACAGGCCTTCGGGGCTCGCGTGCCAGCCGGCGAGCTCGAGCAGGCGCTGGCGCAGCCGGTCGAGGCCGGCACCGGTCTTGGCCGACAGCACGATGCCGTCCGGCGCCGCCGCCGAGGCCGCCGCGGCTGCCTCGGCGACCACCGCGTCGGCCTTGTTGAACAGCGCCAGCATGCGGCCGTCGCGCTTGAGCGTCGCCGGCAGGCGTGCCGCGATCGCCGCGTTGCCGGCTGCGTAGGCGGGGTCGCTGCGGGTCAGGTCGTGCAGCAGCAGCAGCGCGTCGGCGCCCTCGATCTCGGCCCAGCTGCGCGCGATGCCGATGCGCTCGACCTCGTCGGCGGTGTCGCGCAGGCCGGCGGTGTCGATCACGTGCAGCGGCACGCCTTCGATCTGGATCGTTTCGCTCACCTTGTCGCGGGTCGTGCCGGGAATCGGCGTGACGATCGCGAGCTCGGCGCCGGCCAGCGCGTTCAAGAGCGAGCTCTTGCCGACGTTGGGCTGGCCGGCGATCACGACCTTGATGCCCTCGCGCAGCAACGCCCCCTGGCGCGCCCGCGCGAGCACCGCGTCGACCTGTGCCGCGATGCGATCGAGCTGGCCGCGTGCGTCGGCTTTCTGCAGGAAGTCGATCTCTTCCTCGGGGAAGTCCAGCGTCGCTTCGACCAGCATCCGAAGCTCGATCAGGCGATCCCGCAGCGCATGGATCTCGGCCGAGAAGCCGCCGCTCAGCGAGCGGCTGGCCGAGCGTGCCGCGGCTTCGGTGCTGGCTTCGATCAGGTCGCTGACGGCTTCGGCCTGTGCCAGGTCGAGCTTGTCGTTGAGGTAGGCACGTTCGGTGAACTCGCCGGGCTCGGCCAGTCGCAGGCGAAACGCCGCGCCGGCTTCGAGGCAGCGCGCCAGCAGCAGCTGCAGCACGACCGGGCCGCCATGTGCCTGCAGCTCGAGCACGTCTTCGCCGGTGTACGAATGCGGCGCCGGAAAGTGGATCGCAAGGCCCTGGTCGATCGCCTGCCCGGCCGCATCGGTGAACGGCAGGTAGTGGGCGTGGCGCGGCGTCAGCGCGCGGCCGAACAGCGCAGCGATCAGCGCCGACAGGTCGCGCCCCGACACGCGCACGATGCCGACCGCGCCTCGCCCCGGCGCGCTGGCGACGGCGACGATGGCGTCATGGTGGCGCGGCAGCATGGCACCGATTCTCGCCGAGCCGAGTCGCCCAAGAGGCAAGGGCCCGGGCGTTGCCGCTCGGGCCCTTGGGTGGCGCGGGGGGAGGCCAGGCGCGGTCTTTGACAAGCACGTGGCTGACGCTCCTGAACCGACTCTGCAAACGCAGCTCCGGATCGGCCCCGCATTGATCGGCTGTGGGGAGCTTATCGGAGCCGCGCTCGCGCGCTTGAGCTGCGATGCGGCGCCTGCGTGTGATGTTCACGCCTTCGCCGTTGTCCGTGGGCCTACTTGCCGAGCACGCCCAATTTCTTGTTGATGACGTACTGCTGGACGATCGACAGGATGTTGTTGGTCAGCCAGTACAGCACCAGGCCGGCCGGGAAGACGAAGAACATCACCGAGAAGACGAGCGGCATGATCCACATCATCTTGGCCTGCACCGGGTCCGGCGGGGTCGGGTTGAGCCAGGTTTGCAGCAGGGTGCTCGCCGTCATCAACAGCGGCAGGACGAAGTACGGGTCCTTCGCCGACAGGTCGTTGATCCAGCCTATCCACGGGGCGTGGCGCATCTCGACGCTGGACAGCAGGACCGAATACAGCGCGATGAAAAACGGCATCTGGACGAAGATCGGCAGGCAGCCGCCGAGCGGGTTGACTTTCTCTTCGCGGTAGATGCGCATCATCTCCTGCTGCATCTGCTGCGGCTTGTCCTTTAGCCGCTCGCGCATCTCCATCACCTTCGGGTTGATCGCCTTCATCTTGGCCATCGACGCGTAGGCCTTGGCGTTGAGCCAGTAGAAGGCGATCTTCAGCAGCACGACCAGCGCGACGATGGCCCAGCCCCAGTTGCCGAGGATCTTGTGCAGCTGGGTCAGCAGCCAGAACAGCGGCTCGGAGAGGATCTTGAAGTAGCCGTAGTCGCGCACCAGGTCGAGCCCGGGCGCGACCTCGTTCAGGTTCTTCAGGGTCAGGTCTTCCTGCGGGCCGGCAAACAGCTGGGCATCGAGCGCCTTGGTCGCGCCCGGCGCGATCTCGCCGAGCGGCAGGAACATGCCGACCTGGTACTCGTTGTTGGTGTTCGCGACCTTCGCGGCGAAGAACTCACGCGGCTGATGGCCACCGAGCAACCAGGCCGTGGCGAAGTAGTGCTGCACCATCGCGATCCAGCCGTTGTCGGCGCTCTTCGGGTACTCGGCCTTGCCCTTGTCGATGTCCTTGAAGTCGATCTTCGTGAACTTCGAGCTGTCGGTGTAGATCGCCGGGCCGGTGAAGGTACTGTAGAAGCTCGAGCCGCCGGGCGGCGGGTTGCCGTCGCGCACCAGCTGCAGGTAAAGGCGCGGGCTGAGCGGCGCGGCCGAGCCGTTGACCACCTCGTGCCTGACGCCGATCACATAGCTGCCGCGCGTGAAGGGGTAGGTCTTGACGAGCTTGACGCCGCCGACTTCGGGCGACTCGAACCTCACCTGCAGCTGCTTGGCGTCCCCCTCGAGCGCACGTTCGCCGGGCATCAGCTGCATCACCGTGTGGTGCTCGGGCAGCGGACCTGCGCCGGTCGACGGCCACAGGCCCGTCTGCGCGATGTAGAAACGATCGCTCGACTGGTCGAGCAGCACCACGTTCTGCTTTTGCAGGCGCGGGTCGGGGGTCTTGTCGGCGCCGCCCTTGAAGATGTCCATCACGCGGTCGGCGATGTCGACCTGGTGCTGTTCCTGCTGCTGCAGCAGCTCGAGCCGGACCAGGTCGCCGCCCTTGCTGTCGAGCGTGGCCTGCATCAGGTCGGTCGAGACCGTCACCTTCTCCGACTTGAGCGGCGCGGCCGCCACCGCCGACGCCGCGGCGGCGCTGGTTCCCGGCGCGGCGGGCGCAGCGGCGCCCAGCGTGGGGCCCTGCGCGGCCGGCGCCGCGGCGCCCGGACCGGCGGGCGGC
>Ga0209515_10001252_pt1 | contig 43384 bp, 7 predicted proteins | sample Subgroupgradi54m_FD_187454 | JGI IMG/M metagenome (GOLD analysis project Ga0209515, IMG submission 187454) | Subsurface groundwater microbial communities from S. Glens Falls, New York, USA - GMW60B uncontaminated upgradient, 5.4 m (SPAdes)... ... | reverse complement strand
TTAAGCTTCCCCGTCCCCGCCGCCAGTGATAGCAGCTCCCGGGTCAAAATCCGCGCCACTTCCACGGCCACATCCCGGAGCGGCATGCGGTTGCTCGGAATGCCATAAGCTTTTGCCAGAAGAAGAATGCCTTTGGCCTCTTGAGGTTTGATCTCGGCTTCCCGGCCCGGTGCGCCCAAACTTGCGCCGCGAACCTCTCCCATGGCAGCTTCAAAAATAGTCGGTGTCCTGCGAGCCGCTTTTTCTTCAAAATGCGTCTGCACATCGCCCGGGTGATAAATAGGAAGATTATCCTCGGCGACCAGCCGCGGTAAAGCCCCCCGGTCATCCAAAGTCGCGGTCTTATAAAGAACGGTGTTGCTGTCTCTGGCTCCGTCCGGCTCCGCCGGCGGCACGGTCAGTTCGATGCCGGTCACGCTCCGTCCCACCACCAGCGCCACGCCCAAACCGGTGGTCGGGTCTGCCGATTCGCCGGCTTTTTTCTTAAGACCGCCTTTTTCCGTGAATTTCGGATCAATCCGCAAAATTTTACCGCCGGCATACCGTTCAATTTTTCCGTTCTTGGTGTTGACGTGACCGATCACCACATAATCAAAGCCGAGGGGCCCCAGCACCGCGTTCCAGTTGAATTGCGTCGATTTCACCAGCGTCAGGAAGGGCGCGGAGGTTTCATCAATATCCTTGTCATGAATGTACGGCGAAGATTTGGCATAAATATTCAGAACATCCTCCAGTCCGTTCTTAAGATACATCGGCGAGTTAAATCCCATGGCCAGGTCATTCACAAGCTTGAGGCCCGCGGCATTATCGCTCTGAAATTTTGTCAAACGCTCGGCCAGCTCTTTATCCGTCCGGGCGCCCGAAACCGCCTCTTCATAAGCGGCGCTTAAACGGTCCAAGCGCTGCTGCAACTTGTCCCAGTAGGAAAGCAACGGCATGGTCAAAGGATTCCCTTCGAGATCCACCAAGGTTCCGTTCTGATTGATCGGAATGCCCGCATGAATCAAAAGCGTCCGGGGATGAGACTGCCACTCAGAGTCTGCCTGCTGCATGGCGTCGTCTATCGCCTTAAGCACGGGCCTTGCTTCCACAATATCGTAAAATCTTGCCTTCCCCAAAAGCCTTCGGGCATTGGCCACATTCGGCGATTTAGCCATTTGAACCTGCAAATTCATAAAAACTTTCCGTTCCTCGTCGGACAGCCGGAAATACTGTTTTAATTTTTCGCGCTCATCGGCATTCAATAAGGAAGAAAGATCATTGTCTGAAACGGCCTTTTCATCCACGGCGCGGATTTTGGGGAGAATCTTGGTCCGCACTTCCGTAACCAGCGCGGCCGGAAGCTTCGGATCAATGGCGATTTGGCGGTCCGGGATTCTGGCCAATCCGCTCAAGTTTCCTTTGGCTTTCAAGTGGATGTTCAGCGCCGCCATGGCATACACGCTTCCCAGCCTGGAAGGCGCCGTGCTCCCGTCAGCGGTCAACCCTTTCTGGGCTGCCTCCTGGTCGGAGATAAATCCGCCGTAAGGGCTGGCAGGATCAACCCATGCCCCGTAAAATTTGCGCGCATAAGCCTTGAATTGCTCCAGGTTTAACCCGTAATGCTCGGTCACCAACGCTTCATTATTATAGGCAAGCTGCCACCGCAACCATTCGCCGAAACTGCTGATGTCGCCCAGGAAAGCTCCCCAGCTTACCAAATCATGGTTTCCTACGGTTCCGCGCGGCGATAAATCCTGACCCAAATTGAGCATCTGGGCAAGCTGCGGACCCCGGTCCACAATATCGCCGTTGATGACCAGATCCGTATTAGGAACAACCATGGAAAGTTTGGTGGCGCCTTCCACGGTTGCGTGGGGATCGGAAATCACGGTGACGTCATGTTCGGCAAACAAACGGTAAAGCGCGGGGCGCAGCGCATTCGCGGTTTCCGCATCCTGCAGCAACTCAGCCAGCCGGCCGCTGACCTCACCGCGCAATAAAATTTCTTCGGTAAGGATACGGGCAAGATTCACGGCAACAGCCGTCAAAGGAGCCCCTTCCATTTGCAAACCGTATTCCGTTGCCAGCCGCAATATTCCTTGCGCTTCTTCCGGGCGGATGTCTTCCGGATTCACCCACGAAGCCCCTTGCGCCGGAATACGGGCCGCAATCTGGGCCACCGTGCGTTCATCCTGCAGAATCGCGGCCACAGCATCCGTGAACCGTTCCGGATGCCGGCGGAATTCTTCAACCAGTTCCGCCAAAGTCATTTCACGGAAGCCTTGAATGCCCTCGCCTTCCGTGTCCGGCCTAAGCTGCCTCATTTCTTCCTCCGTAAAACGGTAAGTATGAACCGACACTTTTTCGCGGTTATGAACATAATCGCTGGCCTCAATACCGCTTTCGGTCTCGAGCGAACCACTCACTTCCTCCAGCCTGTCGCGTTGCTCAGGATCGAGGACATAAACAAAAACAGTGCGATAAGACGGATGCACTTTAAAAAGTACCCGTTTTGAAGCTTCCGGCTCACGGGAGGCCTCTTCGCGCTCAAACCGTTCCTTCAGCTCGAGAAGCCGGTTGTATTCCTGTTCGCTTAAAGCGGCGATTTCATGCATTTCAAAGAAAACCGGATAGTCATAATCCTGTCCGGGCGCGAGCACCACCTTTTCCAATCTTTGGTCATCCAGGTTCCTTACGGGCAGATTCCATTCCTCGGATATTTCCCGCTTTACGGTTGTCCGGCTGTCCCTGTCGGTGGTTTCCACGCCGCCCGTAACGGCCGTGGTCAACGTGGACGGAAACATATAAATATCCGGCCCTCTTTCCTGAAGCATGATTTTGCCGGAAGGAGTGATGCCCATGAGATAAACGGAAGCGTGCGGAATTCCTTGCTGGTGAGCTTCCGTGGAGCCGACTTTTTGGTTTGTTTTCTCGCCCGTGGCCCAATCACGCGCATCTACTTTTTTATCGGCCCGGCGGTATTTGAGGCGAATCAGACGGCTTTCGAGAAGTTTCAAATTTTGTTCCGAATCGACGGATAAAGCCGTTCCGGAAACTTTTTCCATGACTTGCTGATAAATTTGCTTGGCTTCCTGATATTTTTGTTCTGCAACCTTGTAATTCCCCTCAAACAGGCTATTCTCGCCTTCCCTGAACAAACCGTTCGCTCTCGTAAAAAGCGCGGCCGGTTCCGACGCAACTTCAGGCTGAGTAATATCCTCAAACCAGACCACGGCGTTCCGGGGCTTTTTGGCCATCTGCTGCGCCTGATCAGCGCGTTTGAGCAGAACATCCGTCGCGAGCCCCGGCGAGTGCATCACCGCCCCGATGGAAATTGTGAACGGAGGAAGAATTTCTTCAAAGCGTCCCTCCACTTTCAGGGTATCAAGCAATGTCTGCCAGGCGGATTCAGGTTTTTCGTACGGAGGAATGTCAAACACCACCCGAGCCTCGCCATTGTGAATTTGCAATCTTTTGCGGCGGAGGATTTCGGCAATTCTATCCAGTTTTTCCTGCGGCAAACCGTCAAGATGCGTCAACTTACCTGTGCCCAGCCGCGAAGTAGAGGCCGATCTTTTTTGGACTTCCTGTCTCACCGCATCAAGAAATTGCGCCACTTCATCGCGGTTCAGGGGCATTTGATCGGGCGATGTCACCAGAATCAAAGACTCATCCGGACCGCGGCGCAACTGTTTGGCTTGAAATTTCGGCCGCCCATTTTCCTGAAAACGCGGATCTTTCAAGAGATCGCGTATGGCTTCATTGATAATAATGCGGACCTTTCCTCCCAGCTTGTGTTCGCGTCCGTAAGCCGTATGATAGTTTGTGAGGTGGTCGATATCCAGCAACCCAACCGCAAAATACTCCCCCAGCCGAGCTTTTTCGGCCATGATGCGATCTGCCTGGGATTTCGTGGGCAAAGCCTCGGATCTCAACATCAAAGGTTTATAGACAACCGGCCTGGACACCGGACTCCATCCTTTCCGAGGCACGTCCGCATCCAGTCTCCATACCGGGAGACGCACATTTTCGAAAGAATGCGCATTCGCGTCGCCCCTCACCGCCACGAGATCCGTGCCTGCCAAAGCTTCGGCCATGCCATCCGGCATATAACGCAGATCCGCCCCGACATGCCGCGGTCCGTCCTGAGTCAGGACAAAACGGCCTTCGGATTGAAATCTTGCGAGTTCCGCAAGCGCTGGATGGCCCAAGACCTCCCGGACATCTTCATACGAAATTTCCTCTCCGATAGGAATCGCTTTTGCGACTAAAAATATCTTTAGATCAGGATGGTCTTTCAGCCAGGTTTGGATCGCCAGAAGGTCCTTGATATCTTCGCCATTCCGGCCCGGAATAAACGTCATTTTCTTTACCTTTGATAAATCGCCTGCGGCCGGAGCGGTAAAACTTCCCGCTTGAGCCAGAATCTGACGGTTTTCCTCCCCGTGTTTGTGCACGGCAACAGGGCGAAGCGCATCCTCATCCAATTCAAAAAGGGCGATTTCCATGGCCCGGTGGTTCAGGGTCATATACTCCTCTTCATTGAGAATCGTGCGCAATTCTTTTCCCAAATAAGAAGGGGTCCAGGCCCGGTACGCGAGGACGGTGGTCATGATGCGGGCGGTCAGGGCGGGATCGGTGATTCCCCGATCGGAAAGTTCTTGCACAATGAAGGCATCCGCTGCCTGGTCAAGAGCCGCGAAATCCGTTACGGGTTTTCCGTCCAGATATCCCGGCATTAAATAACGGTTGGCGACTCTCTCGGCTGGCCCGCTCAATTGAAAATGAGGCGAAGTCGCGGATTCAATTTTTTCCACGTGCCCGAGTAAAATATCGGTGGCGTCAAGCTCTGCTTCAATCAAATCGCGGGCGCGGGTGATAGTCCTCTGCCCGCCCGAAGGCCCGGCTGCTGGCGCGCCGCCATATCCGGTAGCCGCGCCACCACCATATCCGGAAGCGCCGGGTGCAGGAGCGGTCTCTCCCGGAGCGCCTGCTTGTCCATATCCTGCGGCTTGAGGCCCCGCCGCGGCCTGAGGCGCTACGGCTTGTGCACCGGCTTGAGCTCCATATCCGGCGGCCTGAGTTCCGTACCCGCCTGCAACCGTAGTCGCAACTCCGGCCACGGTTTCTTTTTCGATCAATTTGATCAATCCTCTCCGGACCAATAAATCCATGAGCCGCACGCTATCCTGATAAACCGCAATATCTTGCACCTGGATGGCTCTTAAATTTATATTTTTGAATCTTTCTCCGAGAATCTGCAGAGCTTCCGCGGATCTTCGCACTTCCCCCAAATCAATTCCGCTTTTGTTCAAATAGCCTATCGCCCCAAAAGCGTTCAATGCGCTAAGAGCAGCGGCGTCTGATGCGGCCGCCATGAAAATTTCTTTCGCCAGATTTTTTACATTCGGATTGGGCTTGGCAGTTTCAAAAAATTCGGCCAGGATTCTTCTCACATGCCCGGTCGGTTTCAAACCGTACTGGGCCATGAACCTTATCATGCGGAAGGCGATGCGCGCCTGCAACTCCTTGGCCTCGGCCTGCGGAAAATTCAGCGCAAAGACTTCGTCTCGCAAATCCTTTTCCCCGCCGAATTGATCATCAAGATAATATTGCACCGGTTCATCGGGCCGTGATCTGTCGGTCTTTTTGCGCCAGACTGCCATGCGGTTAATCGTAAGCTCAGGAATCTCTTCCAAAGCCGGCTGATTGGGTGTGGTCGAATAAACGCGGCCCGTGGCCGCGCTGACGAATCCTACGGCATGAAGGACCAGCCTCCTTGATCCAAAAGCGAGGGACGCTTTGCCCCGCAAAAGATCATTGGCCGTGAACTGCCCGCGGGACCGTTTGCTGAGGGCTTCGGCCTTGTCACGGAGTGCCACCAAATAAAGCTCCTGCGTTTTCTGGTCCATCACATAGTCGTAAAAAGCCAGAGGCAGTAAAATTTCCTTTTTGAGTTTTTTGTCAGTGACATCTACGAAGTTTGCCCGTAAATGCTGATCAAGACGCGCCTTGAAATTGGGATCGCTTTCCAGCCGTGCCTTGAATGTCTCCTTGAAACGTTCCATCGGGGCGGCCTCGGTCTTTTTCCCCGCCTTGAGGTCTTCGATCAATTGTGCCAGCCATTGCAAATCATCCTGTTGTTTGGCCAATGCCATTTTAAGTTCGTCGGGGAGCGTGATCCGGAACAGAAGGTCCACTTCTTCGGTCTTATCCTCTTCCTGCCGCAAGGCATTGCGAACCGCGCCTCCGATCGCGATTACATCCGGGTCATTAAGTGCGGATAACATTTTTGCCAAAGCGCCTCCGGCCGCCATCTTTCCCTCTTCCATCCTGCTGAAAGAAGGCACCGGCTCGGCAAACAGCGAAGGCAATTCCTGCGGCCGGTGCAAAATCCATTGCCGTTTCGCCTGCTGCTGATAAAGTCTTTCACTCTGTCCAAGGGAGGCGCCGGTGGTAACCTTGAGCGTGCTCAAATCTCCGGCCAGGCGGTCCAAAGCGGCTTCCACATCTGGGTCCAATCCAGCCTCCTCCGCTTCTTCGACGATCTCTCTGCGGGCATCGTCAACTTCCCGGACTACCTCCTCGTCCTCGGGAGTCAAAGGAGTTCTGTCGGGCCTCTCAAAGGTGACTTCCGGTTTGAAGAACCTGCGTACGATCATGGCCGCGATGGAAAACAAAAGCGTCATGACAGCGCCGCTCATAATAAGTGTATGGAAAATCATGAAATACCAGGGAAATTTCAAGGTTTGCGAAAATGAGAACCCGGGCGGAGAAACTCCCGTCACACCCCCGTCTCCCAGACTGATCGGAGAAACGCCGAGGGACAGCCCCGGAATCGACACCCCGTAGAACATGAAATAAACAGCCAGGGCAATCGTGCCCCAGCCCAGCGCCAGTGTCCAAAATTTGGTGACATTTTTATTCCGCCACATAATGCCGGAGAACCAGGAAGCCAGGGGTCCGAGAACAAAAGCCACGCCGATGGGGAAAAACCATAGAAACCAGTGGGTATCAAGCATGAACGGAAGAAAAGGGCTCACGGCGCCAAAAATAGTGAACATAATCATGACTTGAAGGCCCCAGCCGATTTCCGTCATCCCGAACATAAAAGGCGTCATGACTACGCGCATCAGCCAGGGCATACCCGGCGTGCCGCGGAACCAAAGGACCGATTTGATTTCTCTATTCTCTTTTTCCGTGAGTTCTGCGGCTTCCGTGGGCGAAAGGTCGCGCGCCTTTTTATATTCTTTGCGGATCTGCCGGATGTCTATAGAGCTTTTGATTGCGACCAGAATCACAGCCGTGATAAAACCGATGACAGCCCCGGCCAATCCCACCGTGGTAAGATACTGGTCTTCGCCGATCAACGGGATCAGAAAATCCATCCCCGCAAAACTGGATGCAATCATCAGGAATCCGATCATGGCGAAAAGAGCAAACCGCTGCCAGCCCAGCTGGGTGGTGCGGCGGATCAGCTGGCTTCGCTCACGCTCCACCGCGGCTTTCTTTTTGGCGTCTGTTTCCTTATCCGGGTTCACGAGTTCTTTGATATAGGAAATGGACCAGAAGGCGGTGACCCAGGAGGTGAAAATTCCCAGAAGCAGTCCCACGATAGGCATGCCCCACCACAGGTGAATCATTCCCATTTGATTCATAGCGAAAATCGCCAGCAAGCCGAAGCCAAAAGTAAACGACCCGCCAAATTCCGCAAAGTAATGTTTCAGGGAAAGCTCATCCGATTTTTGCGGGGTGGAAACCCAAGTCGGCGTGGCTTTCAATGCCATGGCGTGCAAGCGCTTGGCGGTTGCCGTATCCCCGGCCAGCATGGCGCGGATGGCCATTTTCCGGAGCCGGGCGACAATGGTGTAATTGGCCCAAAACTGTTCCCATCCAAACCGGTTGGCTTCCGGCGTTAAAAATAATTTGTTCAGATAAATGAAAGTCGACAAAACCAATTCCGCCGTCTCCACGCCAACATCCACAATCACCCAATTACGCCATTCTTTAAATAAGAGAAGAGAAAGAAGGAATACGCCCAAGCCGGCAAGGCCGCCAAACCAGGCCAGGGCCATAATGGTGAGGGCCGGAGAAAACACCAATCCCAGCACCTGCACCTTGCTTCCGTAATACCGCTGAAACAACTCATCCGGAGGGGTTCTGAAAGTTTGAGCGCTCTTGAATTGGTTGCGGATTCTTTTGGCAAAAGGCGCGAGATATTTCGGCAGAATCAAAAGCTGCATAACAATCAGGAAAATGGTAACCGCGAAAAGCGAGAACAATACCTCCTGAACGCCGGGCATCATGACCGCGATAAACCCCGAGATCAAAAGATATTTCCAGAGCGGCTCTCCGATAATTCCCCTCAAGACAAGATTGTTGGTGTAGCGGGCATACTCCGATACCTCGAAATGCCCCAAAAACCGCATGCCCACATCCTGCATGTCAAAACGCCTCCAGATATTGTGCTCGCGCTTCAGCTCGTCCGCGATATGAGCCGGCGTGGTTTCTTCAATGGTTACATCCACCAGAAGCGCGGCCGGAAGATGCGAGGATTCATAAGCGTCGTGGGATTCAAAAATATCCGGGTTATCCGGATATTCGCGCATCAGAATCGGGATAAGTTCGTCAATGGCGTCTCCCGTGATTCCAAACTTTCCAAAAGCGCGGATTCTGCCTTCGATCCGGAAAAGCTCGACTTGAAAAAAGCTTAAGCTGTCTTGCGCAACTGTCTTGAGGAAACTGTAAACAGCATCTTTCGCGTTTGAATAAGCGATCCATGGTTGAAAAATTTTATACTTTTTATTTGCGGGATGCGTCATTTTGGCGGCAGTACGCCGGGCCGTATCCCCAACCCAAACATTATCCTTGTCCGAAATCAGAAACTGCTCGACTCTCCGGTTCGGATCGGCAATATGAAGAGCGTCCGCGTCACCGTAAAACCGCTGGCCCAGGCCGGTCATACGGTACATATAACTGCCCGTCCTGTCCCTGGTTTCTCCGTGGCGCAGAAACCGGCCGAGGTTATAATAAGCCCACGGTTTGCGGACCTGTGCCTCGCGCGGAAATATGTAAAGTTTATCCGTTCCGAATTCAACCCATAAATCCCTGAGTTTCTCGGCCACAGCCTTATCTTCCGGCTTCGTGATTCCAAGGATAGGCCCTTTGGTCCTCGCGGCACTCCAGGCCGCCTCAAAAATCGCCTTATACTGGGGCCACTGACCGTCTGCGGTTCCGGCATCGAAAATGACTTTCATATTGTCGAGGGGGTCTCCTCCGGCAGGCGATGGCGTTGAACGCAGCCCTTCCAAACTCTTTCGCGCGCTGTCCAGCACCTGATCGAGTTCTGAAATACGGGCCACATAGGTCATCGCGGAATGCTTGATCGGATATTGCTCCGGCAAAATGGGGTCTTTGCTGACAATCGAGGAAGCAAATTTCAGGTTCAAGTCTATGATAATGCTGAGGAGGTAAAAAGTCACAAGAGCGCTATAGAGATTAACAGCGATCAAATAGGCCAGGTTCCAGCCTGTCGCAGCAAACACGATGGGATTCTGGCTAAACACATACGCGAAAGTCATCCACAGGGTTCCTGCAAAAATTGCGGAATGAAATAACACCTGGCGGATAAGCTTGGCTCTTTTTGCCGGCCCCGCCGGCCCCGGCATGTCTTTTTCTCTTTCACTAAGCGCAGGCGGCACGAGTAGGTCTATCAACACAGCACCCGCCCGGGAGAAAACGTCCTTCTTTTTATACAAAGTTCTCCTGAGCAAAGAAAGTCCGGAGAACTGAAGCAGGAGGCGGCCGATGGTAAGGAGCAGAATCACAAGTCCCCATTTCCAGAAAATACCGGGTGCGTCAATGTCGTACAAACTCCGGAAAAATGACTTTTTTTCGTGCCTTTCGGGCCGGTATTCCTCCAGAATGGTTTCGATTTCTTTGCGGTAAGCGGCGTTCACCGCATTGTCCGAACGTTTCAGGAAGTTGGCTTCCATATCCGAGGGTTTCTCTCCGGGTTCGGTGCGTTGGTCCTCGGGGGTCACCAATTCCAAAAGTTTCCAAACTTTCCTGACGTCGGGATACATCGTGCCGTAGAAAAGCAGCAGTTCCGCCTCATCGAGATCACGAATCCCTTCGGGAACAGTCCGCCGGCTTGTAGCCTGTTCGAGATATTTCGAAGGCGGCCATACTTTCACCTGCGCCGACGCGCTAACTTCTCTAATCCAGTCGCGTTTGGCTTTAATAAGATCCACCAGCAACTTGATGTCATGCGGCGCGAGCCGCCGCTCAAGGGCACGCTTGACCACCTCTTCTTTGATGTCCGCATCGGTCAGCTTTCTGCCGTTAAGCCAGTGTTTTGCGGTTCCGAGGGTGGTGAGGTCCACTCGTGCGAATTCCCGCTCGACCGCTTCGCGGATTGCTTTTTCATCCGACGGTTGGTCCTCCGGTAAAAGGGCCAAACCTAGCTTGAACCATAAATCCACCATGAAAAGGACTTTAGTCTTGCGATCAGCCAGCTCCTGCCGGAGTCTTTCGGCGTCAGGTCCTTTAATATCTGCGGGATTGGTCAGGACGTCATAACCCCGTTTTTGAGCCAGCTGGGTCACGACGTCATACACAAGCAGCCAGTCTTTGATTTCACTCTGCTGAATCGCGCTTCCGATGGCATTCACCGACATGGTCTGGATACGATGGGAGGGCACGTCCTGCTTATGCGCCTGGAAAGTTTTCCCGATGTCATCGGCATTCGAAAACTGCTGCTTCAAACGGCTGATTTCAAGTTTAATGCCTTCTTCCCGGGTCAGTCCCAAATTGGTTTTAATTTCGTTCGCCTTCGCCTCATCGGTATATCCCCAGCGTTCAAAAATAAAGTCCGAAAAAAATGAAACAAAGCCAATCTCCGTCTCGTTCTGGGCATCGCGTCCATAAATCGCCTGCGCCACCTCCCGCTTGATCCCGATAAAACGCAGGAGCACTTCTTCCTCCGTATAGCCCATTTCCTCCATCTTGCGAAGCATAAAGGTTCTTTCGCCCCGCGTCAGGGTGATGCCATAAATATCTTTAGCTTTCCGGGACAAGGATGTTTCAATAGCCGCTATGACCGCGGCGTCACGGAACTCTTTGGCATATTTTTCACGCCGCTCGGCCCTTTCTTTTGTCAGAGAGTCCTGAACCGGATTGAGGTAACGGTCTTCTTTTTCGTATTGCAGACGGATTCCTTTTTGCCCCTGCAGGCGTTCCTCCCGCTGGGCCAACGAGTTGATGATTTTTGGCGCCGCTTCTTTTTCGAGTTTTTGCAAATCTTCGCGGAGAAATTCCTGAAGATTCACGCCGGGATTTTTTTGATAAATTCCCGGCGCGACCAAGTCGATGTATTCCCTTTTCAGAAGAGCCAGCTGATCTGCGAAGGAACGTTGATACGCTACGATCTTTCCTTCCGGAACGCCCTTGGCGGCAAGCTTTTGTTCCAAATCGTTCCACCAGTCCAGATAGAGGTCGATTTCATCCTGGCCCAAAACCCGTTCTTCAAGCTGGCGCGTGACCCAGAGAATACGTCTCACGGTATTTCCCTTTTTGCCCAAATCCACGTAAGACAAGTCATTCCGGAAAATGGAGTCAAACCTTCTTTCCATCTGCATCGTCGGGAAAGGATACAGTTTCGGCAGTTCTTTGCCGTTATGCGAACGGGCTTGGGAAATAGCCGGAATGAGCATTTCAGGTTCCAAAAACCGGCCAGTGCGCTTTAACGCAGCCCGCTGAACCAAATAAGCGTCATGGAACCAGTTCCGAAGTTCCTCCTCACCTTCTCCCTTTTCATAAAGGCGGACGGCAAAACCAAAACGCTGGTGCTCACTGAGAAGTGGGAGCCGTTCGGCGACTGCGGGTCCGAAACCTTTCGTGTTCTTGATTTTTTCCCGGAGTGCCAATTCGGATTGTTCGATCATGCCGTCATATTTCATGAACCTTCCGATTTCGTTCAAATTGAACATTTTCAGACGCAGGTTGACTAAGTAGGCATACAAGTCTCCTGATGCAACTTCCCTGGGATGTCCGTTTTCGGGGTGATACGTCATGTAAATGGCCTGGAGGAACATCTTTTGCTTCTCTTCCTCGATAAATTGTTCCTCCGTGTATTTCATCTGCGGGATATAGTTCGATGACTTGTAGATGGCATCGCTGTTTGAAATCTTGCGCTCCATCAATCCGATTCGGCGCGGCTGTCCGGTCATTTGACCGCTGATGTAATAAATCATCTTCTCGCGGTCCTCTTTGGCCATCCACGAGGGCCGTCCGGGTGCGTCCGGAGCAAGCGCTGCGAGTTCTCCAAGAAGCAGTTCCCCGGCTTTTTGATTGGCATTTTTTCCCAGGGAATAATTTTTAAAAAATTTCTCAATTTCCTGATCCAGGCTCAGCGCCGGATCACGCAAATAGGCCATTTCCGGACGCCCCCCGAGCAGCAATTCATAAAAGTAACGCGCCTGTCCGCTCTCAAGCTCGATACTCTTGCCTTTTGCGGTGGCATGGATATGAAGCAATTTTCCTAGCACATATTTCAAATCATCTCCCTGAACATCCAGGAGAGAATTTACTTTTCTGCCGTCCCGTTCCATCTTCCCGCGCTGAATTTCAACCGTCAGCACCCCCTCCAGCATTTTTGCAAACGTAGTAAACTCCCCCCAGGCGAGCCTTCTTGTTTGCTTGTCTTTATGATCCAGCCGGATCCAATCATTTCTTAAATTGACGGCTGTGTAATATTGCTTCATCTCGCCTTGCATGTTCTGCACCACGTACAGCACATGCGAAGCATGCGAAGAGATCAATTGGACCGTGTTCGGCGCGGTGCCGCCACGCGCAACGGCGTCGGGGGACATTCCGGGTATCGTGGTGCTTAAAAACGAGAAAAAGAAGGATTCCATCCTCCGGTCGGACCGGAAATCGCTCAGGGCGGTAAATCCTTTGGCCTTGTCGGCAGCTTCCTTGGGGGGCACTCCGTTCTGAAGATGATAGAGCTGGGCAACGGTGTTGAAAAAATTGCGCCCTTCGACCGGATGCGCCTCGAAGTAAACCACGATTTCGGTCATTTTGCCGGCAAGTCCCTGGGTTTTTTTCCAGCTGAAGTCAGGGTTGCTTTCCAGCTCCGTCCGGAATTGCATCCAGGCAAAAAAGAGGCCGCGGGGCCGGGAACTCTGCAATATTTGTTTGGGTTCCGTGATATTTTGATTCCAATACAGATTGGCGAGTTTGGTCACATCGCTGAAGAGCTCCTGCTTTTTAGCGTCGTTTGCCAGCACTTGCTGAAAGCGCTGGCTGCGTCCTTTAGTTTCTTCCCACCCGTCTTTGACCCGGCCAACGATGGATCCGATGACAATGCTGCGGGCGGTCGCATCGGTTTTTAAAGCCGCCACCGTAAAATCCCGCTTCGATCCGGGATAAAGAATCTCATTCAAAACCCGCGCATCCTGAAAGGCCTCGTTGATTCTTGCGGGATCATTGAGCACGGCGATGACTTTTCTCATCACCAGAACCGCCTCGTCCCAACCGTCCTCATCCGACGCCAAACCGAGTCCGATGGCAATGACCAACCCCTGAACCTTCGGGTTGTCGATATTTTTAATAAAGTCCCGGTACCTGTCATCGCTTGCCGGCAATTTCTGAGTGGCCGAATCGACTTCAAAAGCAAGCCGCAGCAGGGCATCGCGCCGGGCGGGATTTGCTTTGAGCTGGTCCGTCAACTCCTTGGTCTTTTTCCTCCATTCCTGCGACGAAGTTTTTAGATCCGCGTCTTCCAAAACCGAAGCCTCAATCCAGGCCATCATGTACTGCTCCGCTTTTGATGTCGGGTCCGTGATCGTTTTTTTTGAGATTTCTATTTTCCGTTTCAGAACCACTGAAAAAAATTCGCTGGCCCTTTCCATCTCCTCGTCAAGGCCGGTACGCTTCTCCGCGGCCGCAGGGGCCTGCGCGAGAGCATCCCCCGGAGCCAGCATGGCGACCTGCACTTCTTTGCCTTTTTTCGGCAAGCGCACATCCTCCATCAAAAACGGAGGTGCGGCGTCCGTTACAATTTCGGGCTGTCCGGGAATTTTGGGCTCGGCCATGGCCAAACCGGTGATCCGTTCCGTGCGTTTCTGCCCCGGCACCGGGTGGTCCAGGATTTTTATCATCCCCAGCATCCGGTCCAAAGTTTCCTGGGCATGCGCTAATCCTTCCGGTTTGGTGGCATCACTCAGGAACCAGCCCAGCCAAATTCCCAACTTGTCCTTCTCAGCCACGGGCTGGCCCGTGAGGGCCTCGTGAACCTCAAGAATTTTCGCCTTGGTGCTGTCTATCGTGTTCTGGTCCATCCTTTTGAGAATATTATCCAGCAGCGCGAGTTTTGACAGAACCTCGCCCAGGGTCTCGCCGGAACGTGCGGTGGAAATCATGAAGCCCATCATGTGCGCCATTTCGTCTTCCGATTTCACGGGTTTGTCCAGTTTCGCAATGACCGGCAATAGCCGTTTCCGTGCCTTCACCAAAGCGTCTTTATCCTTTTCCACCGCCTTTTCGCTCATCTCTTTAGCCTGTTGAAGCATGGCCGCAGCCTCGGCATAGGTTTCTCCGGTAATCATCATGCCGGCAAAGAAGCCTATTCCCACCGCGGCCATCTTCATCCTGTTGTCCCGCTGGACGGGAAATCCCATATTGGCATTCAGAACTCTCAAATTATCCATATCCCTGTTGATGCCGCCCGCGCGTTGCGCGGCATTAACCTGAAAATGGATGGCATTGAGGTTATGAGCCACCTGTTGCGGCGGCAGGTTTTCCTGCGCGTTGGCCATGACCCATCCCACCAGCAGGGCATTTTTTTCATCCGCGGCAAAATCCTCGCCTTCTTTTATCTGTAAAATGACTTTGACCGCGGGCAAAAAGTGTTTTCGCACGCGGTCCATTCCCGTGTCTTTGGTGCCTTTGAGGGGTTGGTTCATACCTTCCGCGAATTCAACCGCTTTCACGAGTTTGGCCAGGGCCTGCTGCGGATTATCTTCTTTCTCCGCCATCCCGAAAATAAATCCTAGGAATTCGGCCTCCTCTTTATCCTTGACCACCGTTATTCCCAAATTTGCCAGCAATTTAAAATATTCCGCGCGCAAGGCCTTAAATTGATCATCACTCGCATTCTTCACGAATGTCTTTCCCTTGGCCACAGCCCGGGCCTCGTCGCGGTAACTTTTATTTTTTTGCTCCACGGCCTGGATCACACCCAGCAAGGCTGCCGGGTCTTTCGCGGGGTCAACACCCGGATTGACACGCCGTAGGATGACGTAGAAATCATCCCGGAATTGATCTGGCGAGAAGCCTTTTTTCTTGGCGTCTGCCATCCGCCGCGCGGCACTCTCCAGTGTCTTTAGCGTATCCTCAAAATTTCTGCTCTCTCTCCCGTTTGCGATGGCAATACCGATCAAAGTAGGCAGCCGTTCCTGATCGCCCAAAGAAATATCAAATTGCGCCAAAATTTGTTTCATGGCGGTGAAGAGCTTATCCAGATCGCCTGATTGGCGGCCTTGCACAAATTTTTCCGCTGCCTCCAAATCCGCAAAAAGACCGTTGGTATCTTTGTCATCTTTGGCTGCGGCCATGAGGGAGCCAACGATCAAGGAAAGTTCCTCATCCCCGGCCAGTTTTGCATCCTGCGGCAATCCCTTGAGCAGTTTTATCAGCGCGAGGAACCGCGCCTTGTAGGCATCCAGATTCCTATTTGTGTCCTGCGAGGCCTTGAGCTCACCGGCAAGCTGATGAGCCGCTTTTAGCCCTTTCAGCGCATGGGCGGGATCCGGATCTTTCTCCGCGGTTGAAACGATGTACCCCAGAATTTGTGAAATTCTGGTTTCGCCTTCACGCCTGTCACCGAGCGCGCCCAACAATCCCGGCAGGAAAGTGAGAATATCTTTGGCCTGTTCTTCAGTCAGATTGTCGATAAATTTTGTTATGGCAGGAAAGGTATCGCGTTTGTTATTAAACAATGCGGCACGGCCGGCCGGGTCAGCCTGATCATATTCCTTTTTGAGACCCATAAAAAAGCTGGTCATCTGCGAGATGGGCCGTTTGGCGCCGGGCCAATCCTTGTAACCCATTTTGGCCATCAGATCGTTGATTTTCTGCGTGTAATGGTAAAGTTCCGTCAGATACTCGTCCGATGCCTGTTTTGTCATGAACTCCTGGACCCGTTCAAAATAACTCAGCGTACCGGCCAGATCTTCGGCTGTGGCCCCCGGTTTGGCGGACACGCCCAGTAAAAATGCCATTGCACCCGAAACGGAGTTGATGGGTTTATAACCGGCTCCGACTTCCGCCAGCGCGGGGATTGTTTTCAACCGGTCCGCAATTTGCTCTTCTTTTAAAGCGGCGGCCTTCAGGCGCTTGATCACATCCTGGTCCTGCCCGCGGGCTTTTTTAAGCGCTTCCAGCATGCGGACGGCCTGGGAAATCGTCCGCCCCGGCTCGCCTTTGATGCCTTTAAAAATTCCAACCAGCAATCCCGCATCCTGAAAGTTATTGGCCAAATCCAAGGGTTCGACTTTGGCCGCATCCGTGACTTGTCCGGCCTTAAGCCAGGCGATTAATTTTTCGACGTCGCTTTTTGAACCGGCCACGGTATTCAGGAAAGCAGACAGTTCCGCGAAGTTAAGCCCATAAGTGCTTTTGAATTTGTGCCAGGCGAGCAGGATTCCTCCGTCATTGGCATTGCCGGGGTCAAAAGAACCGGTGCGGCCGTAAAGAGACCTTAATCCTTCATGGTCTTTAAGCCGGTAAATATCATCGAGAACAATTTTCATGTCCGTCTTGAGGGCCTGACGCTCATCCGCCGTGAATTCGCGCTCCCCGAAAGTTTTCAGCATATCCGGACGATTTTCCAAAAGGTAACGGGCCCACACAATGGCCTTGCCTATGAAAACGGTTTCTTCGATTTTTCTGAAAGCCCGCTCAATTTTGGAGTTCACGGCAAGCAGGCGGGCAGCATAGTCCGCGGCCGCAGGATTAAGCGCGGCTCTTTCGGCAAGCAAAACACGGTATTCCGCGGCGTCGGGAAGTTTCTTTGCTTCCTCCTCCGTGAGACGGCCGTAAAAACCGACGAGATTGATACCCTTGTCATTCAGAATGTCCGCAACAACCCGCACAAAATTATTGAAAGCGGCAGGACTCTTGATGAGACCGTTCAAATAAAGAAGCTGGGCCCAAGATTCGATCGCGCCGCGTTCCGTCATGTCATTGTGGACATGCAATTTGACGCCATAGATGTTTTGCAGGGCTTCACGGATGCGAAACGCGCGCTGGGATTTTTCATCCTGATCCCGAAACTGAAAAAATTCCGCGTTATCGATATCAATCGCGCGCATGGCCAGCCATGCGGCGTATTTAACGGCGTCCTCGTTTGAGATTTGCTCCCCGCGCATTTCCCGGGATCCTATCCTCATATAGCCCATGTCCTCCTCCAGGGCCTGGTCCAGGTTAAAATCCGGTTTGTCCATGATCCGGCTGGCGTAATAACTCAACATCCCGAAAATATCGAAATCGGGATATCCCTGCTCAAGGCGGGTGGCAGCCAATTCTTTATAAGTTTTACCGTCGACCGTGGTCTCCTGAATCACCCGCTTTTGTTTCAGCATGGCCTGGTCCTGCAGCGGCAAATAACCGATAAAATGTTTGGACCATTGCAGGGCAAAAGCACGGTCACCGTGCTTCGCTTTTTCGGACTTGAGCCAGTCCAGATAGTTCTTAGATTTCATGGCTTCAAGCACGCGAAGCATGGCATTCATCTTTTGCTGGGCGAGTTGGGGATCATTGAGGCGATGGCCCTCAAGATAGGGGTCGAAAATCCTGTCGATCCAATCCGAAACATTCAAAAGCATGGCATCATCCGCTTCGACGCCCAAATCTTTAAGCACGGCGGCAATGAATTCTTTTTTCTTTTCATCCGCAGATGCCGCATGCGCAAACAACGTTTCCTTTTTTTCCGGCGCGGTCTCAAATTTGCCGGTCATGATCGCAGGATCATAAACACCCGCGGGCTGCGTGGCCGCGTAAGGTACGGCGGCCTGGATCAATTCCGGCTGGGTTTCAAACCGGGGCAAAGCCTGCGCCGCGATTTCTTTTTCCTCGGCGGGCGCCTTAGTGCCGGCCGTCTCTTCTTCCCTGGGCTGAAGCGATATATATTTCCGGATTTCTTCGTCCTTCATCCCGTTATTCCGCAGAAATTGCACGAAAAGCTCAAATTGAGCAAGCAGATGATATTGGGCATCCCGCAGGTCAAATCTGGCTTTTTCTTCGGCCTCAATGGCACCGCGCAGTCTGTCCCATGGCCACTGTCCGTTGCGATAATATTCTTCTGCCTGCACCAGCTCAACCCGGGCCTGGTCTCGTATCCTTTGCGTCTGTTCCAGCCGGTCAATGGCTGCGTTGAGATTATTGATCATTTGAAGGGCGGCTATTTTAAGATCCGCCTGCAAGTTGGGAAGCTGCGCCTCCAATTTCTTGACTATGGCCTTCTGCAGCGCTACCTGCGCTTTTCCCTGCGGGTTCACCACCGGCAGCCGGAACTGAATCTCAATACTTTGTTCCAGCGGCGTCAGAACAGCCAGCAGCGCGATCTTCAACCCGGAGGCCTCATAAGATAAAAGTTTAAGGGCCTTCTTCTCGGTATTGATCTTCGCCAGGTGCATTTTGAGCCGCGGATCCCCTTCCACGATGGGATCCAAATCCTTTTTTAGCGCTAGAAGATCCGCTTTTGAAAGTCCGGTTAAATCCTGGAGGGTTTTGAGGTCTTCGGGGGTGAGCAAGGCAATGGCGTCAGGCCCGATGGACCGCAACGTCCGTAAAAATTCAAGTTTGGCCTGCTCCAATTCGGCTTCGGCCCGTAGAACCGTCTGAGCAGCTCGTCTCCTGCCGGCTTCCAATGAAACCAGTGCACGCTGATAATCATTTTGCCGGATCCCTTCCTTTTTCTCACGTTCTGCCCTTTGCGCCCATGATTCCTGAATACTCTCGGCCTCGTCCACCCGGGCCTGTGCCCGGAGAACTTCAAGGCCGGCCGCAATCACGCGCTGTTTGTCCTGAAAATCGCTGTAAGATTTGGCCAGTTCGAACTCACGCACCAGGCTTGCCTGCCGGGAACGCTCCATTCCCTGAGTCAGGGGAAGCAGATAATAGAAGCGTAGTCCGAAATTAAGCCCCATGCCGGCCAACCCGCCGGGCTGAGAACCGGAGGAAGAGGTCCCCTGAAGTGTTCCACCCCCGGGAATATTCGGGGAGGCATTCCCTCCGCCAGCAGCGTTTCCGCCTCCAAAACTAAAGGATTGAAACACAAAAAAATCAGTCGCCAGGCCCTTGAGGTAGCCGTATTTGTCAATCACTTCAAGAATATTGGCCTGTTCCTGCAGGTTAATTTTTGCCAGCACATCCTCGATCTTCATGGCGCGGAGTTCCTCCATGGAGATTTCTACGGAGGCGGCCTGCCGGATTCTCTCCATAAGCTTGGCTTTGACGTCCGCAAATTTGGGGTCGGTTTCAACTTTTTGAAGGTATTCCCCGATAAAATCAATTTTGGTTTTTTGGGCCGCGAGAAAATCGCGGAATTGAATCAGGGTTTGAAGATCTCTCAAAGTCTGAGCCAGCTCAGCCCGGCGGTAAGCGATGCTCAGTTGTTCGGCATAGAGCGGATTTTCAATGGTGGGTGTCCGGATGACATTTTTAGCGGCCATAATAAGCGCGTCCAACTGGGGCGGAGCGAGATTCTGGTCCGCCACCCGGTTTTGGATCAAAAGCGCGAGAAGACCTTCTTTGTCGTCGCGGCCCGTATCCTGCATATCAAGAAGAGCCTGAATTTTATCCCGGAACCCATTGTCTCCCAAAATCAGGGCCGCCAGTAAATCGGTTCTCGCCTGATCAACCCTGGAGTCTGCATATTCGATCCTTGAATTTTGAGCCCTCAGCTCGCTTTCTAATTTTGAAAGCCGGAGCTTGGCCGCGGCCAGAGAATCCAAATAGGCCTCTTCCGCCCTTTCCCGCGTCGCCCGGGCTTGGGCCACATCGATCCGCTGCCGGAATCTGCCGGCGCCGTCGTATAAATTCACGTCCCCGTAAAAACCCGCCACGCCCAACACCAGCCGAATAAGCAATTTGCTGTTCGGTTCCTTGGCCGCGCGTTCAATGGCCTGGCCCAAAAGCTTGGCAGTTTCGGCGGATTCCATTTCAATTTCATCGAAATAGTAATTCGGATTGTCGAACAGTTTTTCAGCGGCTTGCGACTGGGCTTCAAGCGGCATATTTCTCAAACGGGCCGCGAGCGCTTCAAAAGTTTGCCGGAGATTCCCGGCCTCGAGATTATAGGAAAGGTCCAGCATTTGCTTTATTTGGTCCAGCAGCCGGCGCTGATTCTCGCGGATGTCACGCAAGGCGAGTTCTTGCTGCCGCAGGCGTCCGTCCAGCTGGGCCATATCCGCTTTCACCTTCTCCGCTCCCCCGTCCCCACGCTGCAAAGCCCCTTCCATCACGGTCCGCACGACCTGCAATTCCGCGATCCGCTCACCCGCCTGCCGTTCGGCCTGAACGAGAAGGATATAATTTCTTTCCAGCCCCAAAAACTGCTCCAGCAACGCATTCCTGAGCGCCTTTTCATTCTGCTCCAGCCGGAGAATGTTCAAATAAAGGACGGATATGTCGGCTTGAAAATTGGCACCCGATTCGGCTTCCAGCGTGACGCCGACACCCGGCACCACGCTGATCTCATTCGAAAAGGAATTAACGAAAACCCCGGTTGCGCGAATGTCGGCCGGGTTAATTTGGGGCGTCTTGATCCCCAGGGCTTCGGGCGTCACAGCCTGGCCGGGCTTGATCGCAAGCGTATTTTCTTTGCGGCCAAAAATTCCGAATAAATTCTGAACGCCTTTCGACGCCTGCGGCTTGGATGTTTTTGCCGCAAAAGTGGCTTTTAAAATCGCTTCCCGCCAGGCCGAGAGTTTTGTTTCCACGCTCGCATGCTCCTCTTCTAACGGTTTTAATTTGGCATCTTTCTCATCCTGGGAAAGCGCCGCATTGCGGATGACGGATGAAATTTCTTTCTCGATGGCCGCCCGCCGGTCAAACAAATCATTGAATTCCTTGACCCGGGCATCGCGCAGGCGCTTGTCCAGCATGCGGATGGCCGCATTTCGGTCCAGCTGCTGTTTGCGCAATTCCGGCGAATTGCGGTAAAGGGACAATAGGGTCTCTTCTTCCGTATTTAAGGAAACCTGGGGAATCTGCTTTCTCTCATGCTCGACATAAAGCCGGGTAAAAAACTCCTCTTCTTGAGCGGTGAGTTGGAATTTCTCTTTCGCTTTCTGTTCCGCCTCCTGGATTCCGGTAAGAAGCCGGTCAATTTCGGTGTATTTTCGTTCCAGCGCCGCGCGTTCCTCGTTAATGGCTTTCATGACGTCCAAAAAGGCCTGGTAGGCTTCTTCCACTTCTTCGGCCGTGGCTTCCTTTCCCTCCTGATAACGGGCCAGAACCGTTTGATAATTCTGCCACTGCTTTTCTTTTAGCGCATATAGCCCTTCCGTCCCTCCGGCTCCAAAAAGTCTCTTCTCGCTGGCCTGAATTTCTTCCACAAGTTGCTGCCGCCTGAATTCCGCTTGGCGGGTCACCTGTTCAAAATTTTCATGCGCCTTCAGGGCCTCGGACAAATACGCGGCCGGTTCGACGGTCTTGTTCTTGTAGCTATTCAGATTAAAAAACAAACCCAGCCCCATGAAAACACCGATACCCAGCCGGACATGCCGTTTCTGCTCGGCCCGGGCGATCGAGGTCCGGATCTCAGCCATCTTCTCTTTCTCCGCCGCAATCCTTTCGGTCACGGTTTTCTCACCGGCCACAAAGCCGTATTGGCCTAGAATGGCCGCTCCGGCCCACCGGTCTACCGTGGAAATCTGAGGCGCGGCGGCCTGCGCCGCCTGGGGCGTTGCAGGCGTCACCGGTGCGTTGAACCATTTCCAGTCGGATAAATCACCGGCCAGGGTGATCTGTTCCACCGGAGCGCCGGTAAGCTGGGAAATGCGCAGCATGAGGTTGAGCCGTTCGTTGCCTATACGATTGGCTTCCTGTTCGCGCAGCATTTCCGGAATACGGCTGGGACCGGGTTGAGCCCGTTCCAATTTCGCGGTTGCCGCGCGCAAATGATTGATTTCCTGAACCAGAGCCTGATAGCGCGCCAGCACGGCTTCGGCCGAAGCCTTTTCCGAAATCTGTCCCTGCCAGATCAAAAAATTATGGAGCTCGCTCACATAGGCCGGGTCATTCTTAAGCGCATCCAACCGGTCCATCTCTTTTTTCATGGAGTCAAGAAATGTGGGATCTTTGAGCTTGTCATTGAGTCCGTTAAAAATTTGCTCCTCCGCATTGAGCCTTACAATTTGGGTCTCGATTTCGTAAATCTCAGCCAGGATATTTTGCACGTCCTGTTGCTGGAGATATTTTTGAAGAATCGGGAGCCGCTTCGCAAGGTCTGCCTTGGACTCGGCTGACGGCTTCTTAAGCCAGAACCCGAATTCAAAACCCACACCGGCACGGAACCCAAAAGGAGCCCCAAATCCCAGACGGGTAAGAAAATCCACCGTAGTTTTATATTGAGACGTAATGACCCGCCCCTCGGCCCTGGCGATTTGCTGATCAATTTCCCAGAGATTCGTGTAACGCTGGAGGGCCAGTGAGGCGATTTTTTCAATGTTCAGGTTCTTGTATTCGGAATCCTCCAACCGCTGATCCGAAAGCACTTTTCTTGCCGGTTTGGCCTCCGCCTCAGCGGAACCGCGCAAAAGTTCGTTTAAAATATCGCGCATTACATATTGAAGGGCCTCACGATCCCGCAGCGTTTGAACGGCCTTTTGCCCCGCACCCGCAGGACCGCTGGCCGCGATGGTCAGGAAAATTTTCGCGCGAAGATCTTCGGGCGCCAAAGGCAGTAATTGATCGATAGTTTTTTGAATAGCCTGTTTCCGGATATTGAACTCAGTGGCTTTGGAATCGGCGGTCCGGGCCGCGCGGTACTGAGCGGCATATTCCCTGACTGCCTGGTCCACAAAAAGAGGCTGATACAGCCAATCGCGCACGGCCGGATCCAAACGGGCAAAACGGATGTCTCCCATGAACCGGTGCCGCCCCAGGACAATAAGCTGCGGCGCGATCTTTAAGTATTGCTCTGCCTGCGGACCTATCAATTCCCGGACCTCCGCGGGTGCCGCCTTTTCCTCTTTTTTCTCGGAAGCCGCAGCCGCCGGTTTTGCCGGTTCGGTCGGCGGCGCTTTTTCCGGCGCCGTCACTTCCGCAGGTTGCATTTCCTCAGGAGCACTCACGGTGGGGAGGGCTTCGGCCGGTACCGGCGTGCGGGCCTTGCTCGGTATGGACGCCGCTGTTGTCGCTATTTTAAGAGGTTTTCCCTCCAGCTCCCTGGACAGATTTTCCAAATTGGCGACCATTTTCTTAAATCCCTGCGGATACTTGTGCGGCATTTCCTTTTCCAGCTGGCTAATGGCTTCCAATTTTTGCATCATGGCGGGAAAGCGCGTCTCATCCTGAATATTCTTGAGCCCATCCATCAAAACGGTCATCTTTTGCCGGTCATAATAGCCGGCCGGAGCCGCGGCAGCGTGGGCCGCGGTCGGGATGGTTGCAAAAAGTCCGAATGCAACCGCAAGAATTTCCCGGGCTCTCGGGCTCAAACGCCGGTTAAGAAAATCAAGGCTGTAATAAAAAACGATTCCCGCGACGAGCGCGATTCCCAAGGCGGCAAAGAAATGCGTCAAAGTGGCCAGAGAAGCCACCGTCAGAGACCCAGTTGTTATGGATTGAACCAAGGTGGCGCCCAGAGTTCCCACCGCTATGGCGCCGAAAGCAATCATGCGTGAATTTGAAATCAGTTGCTGAACCCAATTCGAGGATAAATCTTTCAGCGTTTGTTTTTTCTCGATCTGAGGCCGCTTGTAGAGTTTGACGTACACGAGCGTCATCGCCGCCAGAGATACGAGCGCGGCAATGGCAAGAGGCGCCATGCTGAGCATTTGAATGGCTACCGCTGTAATCACAGGGCCTCCCATAAACATCTCCATCAGCCACAATCCCGCAAAAGTGAGAATTCCCAAGAACGCGCCCCACCGTACCAGCTTGGGGCTCACGGCTTCGGCGGTCTTGTCATTCTTATAGACGAAGGCCGCCAGGTTTTTTGTAAAATTGCGCAGACGGCGCAGCGGTCCGGATCCCGCGGGCTCAAATCTTGCCGTTAATTTGGCAAGCCCCGCATTGAGAATTGCCAATAATCTTCCCACCCCGAAAGAGGCCAGCAAAAGACCGGCATAAGGAAGGAGATTGCCCCAGGGAATTTTTCCTGCATCCTTCGGCAAGTCCATTTTTTTTGCCACCGGCATTGCCAGTTTTGTGCCAAAATTGGCCGTTCCTAAAACAAGCGCAATGGCAGTCAATCCCAGAATTGCGGCGAGCACGGTGCCCGCGTGTTCAAAAGCAAAAGCTACCGCCAGCGAAACCAGCAATGTCTTCACGGCGGAGGAAAACACGCTTTGAAATACGGACTGAGAAGGTGCCATGCGCGTTTTTTTCAGGGTCGGCAAATTTAAAAGAAGGAACAGCGAGGTCGAAACAAGCCCCATCAATCCCACCACAAAAGCCACGGGCAGCGCAGCGGTCGCCGAACCGGCAATGGAGATGACCACCATCGGATAGACCAGGGCGGCCAGCACCAATCCTCCGGCCATGATGGGGGCGATCATTCCCATGGCCAAAAGAATTTGATTCAGGATATACCTTCCGAAAAGGACGCCACGGTTGCCCCCCACCTGAACACCCCGCAGCATCGAATTCACCGAATTCTCCACGCCGGCCATATTCTCCCGGTCAAAACGGTTGATTCTGTCCGCATAAGGTTTGAGATACTGCTGGAGAATCAGAAATCCGATAATCGGCAGCCCCAGCGAAAAGGGTGAAACGACGGCAAGCGCCGCGGTGAGAGAAGAGGAATAAGTAAGAAGAAGTGCGAGAAGGCCGGCTTTAAAGAAAAAGTAAGTAAGGGCCACAATCAGCGACATAGCGGCAATGCGCATAAGATTAACCTGGGTGAATCTTTGGACCGCTTGCACCGCCCGGCTCACCCGAGGAGCGGGGGGAGGCGCGGATTCGGACGGAGGCCCCAATTCGTGCAAAATCAATGCCGCGTGCTTCCGGTTGGCGGCATCCATGCGTTCCCTTGAGAAGCGCGCCAAAGCTTCCCTTTTCAGCACCAGTTGATTGATATTGGCCAGCTGGGCGGAGAGCTGATTCCCGCTGACAGTCCGGTCGATTTCCCTCTGTTGTTTTTCAAAATCGCTTATGAAACCGGCCATTTCCCTGTCCAAAGTGCTTAACAAAAGATAGCTTATGTATCTCCTGATCAAAAGATAGGCCGCCACATTCACGTCGCCTTTCACATCCGCCCGGCTCAAAATCTGCCGGTATTCCTCGGGCGATGCGTACACTTCCTGCAAAACCGCTTTCAACTGGTCCTCGTCCGCCGCGCTTTGAATTTGAAGCGCAAGCGCAGATGTTTTGGCAAAAAGCCTTTTCATCCCGTCCGAACCCATTTTTTGCGCCAAGAGAGCGGCTGCCGCATCGATATTTTTCTTTACGTCGGGCCTCTGAAGTATCTGTTGATATTCCTCAATCGTCAGGTTGACACCCTTCAGGGTCTCGGCGAGTTTTTGCTGATCATCACCCGCGGATCTAAGCTGGAGCGCCAGCTCATGCGCTTCGGCTTCGCTGTAAGCCCGCTGGATAAACCCTTCAAAATTTTCCAGGACGGCCTCGCGTCTTTTAAGAAAGTTCCGGGTCTGCGCGTCTACCTCTGTCTCGAATTCACTTTGGCCTTTGCTGCTGGACACAAAGTGGTCCTTTACTTGCTGCCGGAAATTTCCCAGGGCATCATCCAGTCGGATCCTGTCTTCGGCGTTTTCGGCTTTATTAAGCTTCAGGAGATAATCCGGACCATATTTCCGCTCCAAGTCCGCCACCATACTTTGCAGACCGTACTTGGAGGCCTCAAAAGTTTGTCCGTATTTAACGAAAACCTCGTCTTCCAAAGAAATAAATGCTTCCCAGATTCCGGGATCTCCGCGGCGCGCCACGCGGCCGCGAAATTGAAAATCGTAGGCTTCGAATTCGTCAAAATAAGTAGAGATGGCGTAAAGCCCCTTGACCCCTCCGGTTTCCAAGGCACGAAGCCCGGCGCTCAATTGGATATCAATACCGCGGTTCGCGATGTTGGTCACAATCGTGATGCTTTGCGGATCGCCCGCGCCTTTTAAAATCTCATCCACTTGATCCAATGTGGCGGCTGAAATCACACGCACCTTGGACGCATCGACGCCGCCTTGCGCGATGAGCCAGTCTTTAAGCTCGTCCGCCCCGCGGGTGCTTTCCATTTTTACGAGGGATGTGCCGCCGCTTTGGTGAATTTGAAGAATTCTGGCCAGATAGGCCTCTCTCTTACGGCCGGCCGTGGCATAAACATTGGTCGGCTTGTCTTCGCGGATGGTCGGCTGCGCGGCCGGAGAAACTGTTTCTTTACCGTAGACTTCGCGCATAAAATCTTCATCAAAAGTCCCGCTGGCGCCCGAGAATTTTTCGATCAGATTCTTGTCCAGCAAAAAGGTCTTTAGAGTGGTCCGGAGGCTGGTGTAGGTTTCAATCGTCAATCCGGAAATTCCATGCCGCGCCTCAATGGCCTGGTGAAGCCCGCCGGCCAGAACCATGCCTGGTTTCGGTTCCTGATTGTCGCCGTATAGAACGATTTTCCCGTCGATCACTGCATAATTTTTGTCTTTCACGTAATAGTGATACGCCTGAAGCGACGTGGTCACGAAGTCCTCCCACTCCACTTCGGCAAGACGGCGGAATTCTTCCGGCTCACTTTTGACCGCCTGGCGGATCAGGCCCCGGATTTTGCCGGGGTTCGTGATCTGAATGCTTTTTGCAGAGTCATTACGGCTGTAAAACGGCAATTGCCCCTGTTCGACATAAATTGATTTTTCGACCACGCCGTTGACAATCTGCCTCAGCCGGTTTCTGGCCGCCGCGTCTGGGAGAGGCTGGCCCCCTGCGACTGTGAACGGAATGTGAAATTCATAGATCAGCGATTGATCCGCTTCATCGAGAATCATGTGCAGCTCGCGTTTAAACAGCGCGCGGGCCTCCGGATCATAAGCCATCAGTTCCTGGTTATAACGGTGGACAAAGGATTCCAGCTTTCCGTAAATGACTTCGGCCTGGTTGTAAACCGTTTCCGGAGAAACCTGAGGGCCGCGGAAAAAATTACCTAATGCGTCCTGCTCATACAAATATCCGACGTCTTTGTCACCTTCTTTCTTGACCACTCCGACTTTCACTCCCAGCCGTCCCAGGATATTCGCCGCGGCGTTGCTGTCCTCATCCAGCTTGGCGTCCTGAACCGTCACGGCCACGCCTTTTATCTTTTCCCCCGTTTGGGTGGCGCGGGCTTTGAGCACCAGGGGCAAAGCAGCCGCGGCAATGGTCAGGGTTTTACCGCCTCCGGTCCGGAGTTGCAGCATTTTCCCTTCCGCCAGGGACTTGGCTCCGCCCTTCTGCCCTTCCTCGTCTAAATGAAATCCTTTGAGCTGATAAACCGTTTTGTCCATCAAAGCAATCGCGGCATCTCGTACTTGTTCGAAAGAAGTCCCTGATCTAAGCTGATCCTGCAGAATTTCGGCTTCCAGCCGCCCTTCCAGAGAACGCCCTGTCTCGATAATTCCCCGCTGAAAAGCAGCCTCCGGATCGGTGGTCGCATTGGCTGCCTGGCGAAGCTCGGCCGCGGGACTTTTCGGCAGCGGATTGGAGTCATAATAATAACGCCTCCTGCCCTGTCCCGTGCTTGCGACCCAGGTAAGCAATCCCATTTCTTTGAGATCCGCCCTGAGAGTGGCCAGGCTCACCTGATAACCGGCCTGCGCCAGTAAGGCTCCGCTATAGCCCTGGCTTTCCAGAATCTTTTTGGCGGCCGGTGATTTTTCAAGAAGCGCTTTGAGCATTTTTACCGACAGGCCGGGAAAAATTTTAAAAATAGCGCTGATTTCTTTGCGGCGTTCTTCCATTCTCACTTGGGAAACCGTTGTCTTTCGAGGCTTTTTAACCTCTTCTCCGGGCGTTTTAAAGACACCTCGAATGACACCATTCAATCCATTGGCCGGCCAGATTTTTCCATTCTCAAGCTCTCCCACAAAAATACCCACCTGTTTTACAAATTCATCCTGTGCCGGCAAAGCCGTTGCCGCACCGAGTGACTGTGCCGCATATTCATGAATGCCGGCAAGTAATTGCTTAGAGGATTTTACTGCTGCCTCCACCTTCGCGGCCCGCCACTCGGAAGTGGAAGACATGTCCCGGCTCTTGACAACACCTTGAAATCCCCGAGAGGCCGCAAGCATAAGCCCGGGTATTGTCTCATTGGTTCCCGCAAACATTCCCTTGAACGTATCGTGTCTCAATACCCGGTTAAGTGCAGCGGAACCGAACACGACCCATGGAGAATAATGGCTTACAGTCGGAGCGGCGTTAAAGCGGTTCAGGGTTGTCACAAAATCTTGATCCCCGCTGAGGCCTGTGGCGGTTAAAATCGATTCAAGTCCGGCTTCCGCGCCGGGCATTCCCGCTTTTGCTTTTTGAAGCGGTCCAGTGGCGGGCTGGATTTCCTGAAGTATGGAGTCCAAATGCCCTTGGGTGGCGACGATATAAATATTCGCCTGCCATACGGACAGTTTTTCTCCTTTTGCGGCTGGAGGCGTGAAAGAAAACGAGGCGTATTTCACGGCTGTTTTGTCAATATCCTTAATCCTGATTTCCCGGCGGTTTTCATCCTGCTCGGATATTTTGCCGTCGGACACGGTCATCAAAAGATATCCGGCCGGAATTTTGTTGCCTTCGATCAGGAAAATCCTTTTTTCGCGGCCCTGCTCTCCGACCTTGACGGATTTGATCCTGGCATCCTGACGGATCAGAAAATCCGTGATGACAGAAAGATCGGCGATCGCCTTCTCGATTTCCTCGCGGGCTTTTCCACGTTTTTCAAGAAGCCTTACCAGCCGTTTTTTCCATCCCTCACGCAGAGCGCCGTTTTTCTGCCCCTTCAGGATGCCCATAGACTGCAGCAGGGCAGCAACGCTCGTGACAAATGCAAAATTCCCCTGATCCGTTTTGCGCAAATCTACGTCTAAAAGCTGTAAAAGTGACCGAGCCGCAAGCTGATACCTCGGGTCGTGAAGCACGGCCGGCTTTTGCGGCATGTAATTTTCAAGCACAAACTTTTCAATCGGCGTCGGCCTACGGATGATGGAATCCTGATAAAGCTTGGTTTGGGATTCCTCATCCACCGCGCTCGTCATCTTGGGCGCCACCACGAGGTAAGAAATGCCCTTCTCCTCCAGCGTACGCTGGATCCCGGCCGTATGAAAACCGCCGGTAACCATGACGGAGATATGACTGCCGTTGAAATCCATGCTGGCCAGGGCATTTTGAATGATCGTTCGATCGCGCTTCACGGCTAGCTCGTAAAATCGCTGGACTTTTTCGGCGTCCCCGTCGATCCGGCTTAGTCTTTTGGGAATTTTATTGAGAAGCTGGAGTTGGTATTTGGCCGTAGCCATGTCCACAAATCTTATAAAATTTTCCGTGCCGAACCCCTCACGGTTGGCGTAAAAAAATGTCACCTCATCCTTGGTAAGGGCGAAGCGGAACAAATTTTCCAGAATCCTCAGGTAATAAAACAACTGGTCCAGTTTTTTCTCGTCATCATTCCGGAAAAGCTTGTTCTTAAGTTCGCTATCCAGCGCATCGAGCTCCGTGAAAAGCTCAATGCCGATGGAATCATAAAGCCGTCCGTACTCGATATAATCCAGAACGTTTTGATAGCGCGCTCGGTCAATGGAAACCTGGGTTACCTTCTCCTGCAGGTAACCGTAATACTGGGATCTTGTCATTTTCTGCAGGCGAAACTGCACGGAATTGGTGATAAAACGGGAAAGCTCCTCGCGGGTTAAAAGCTTCTTCAGGTCTTCAAAAAATAATTCGATTTGCTTTTCAGCCGCCTTGAAGTCGATTGTCTGCTCAAACTCGATCAACCGGCGGAGGGCGGTGATGTGGTGGTAGGTGATCAGGGACACATCGAGCGATTCCGCCTTCTGGCACAAAAACTCGGCGTATTCGTGCAGATAGTTGGGGTCTTTTTCAAAATGATTTTTCTGCCTGGCAAGGCTTCGCAGGCTGTCCGAAAAAAGCGCTCTGGAAACCTCTCCCAGGACGGACCTTAATTCCTCCAGAATTTTTTCATCCGGATCCGCGTAATCCAGCGCCTCGACAAAAACCTTGCGGTTGGCCTCGTACAATTCGGAGTCCTCGATTCCAAAAAGCGTGAATGGTTTGGCTTTGGTGAGCGCAAGGTATTCAGAGCCGGTGATTTTGGCCTCACGAAGAAAATAATCCGAGACCATGCGGCGCACGCCCGCATCCGGAAAACTGGCGAGAGGGATCGTGTTGATTTCCCCTGAACTGCCTTCCACATTCACCAGCGACACGTGGTGTTTGCTGACAAAGTAGTCGATGATGCGGGCGATATTTTTCTGCGCCTCGTAATTGGCATGCGCATCCTGAATGTGGATGACGATCTGATCCTTGCTGCCTTGAAATGTTTTCTTGATTTCTCCGATGTTTTTGGAAAGGTCGATCTGGTCAAAGAAATTTCCGGAATCTTTTCTGAGCGTGCTTTTGTAGGTGGGTTTCTCAGCATCGATTTGTCGGAAAAGCGCGATATCGGAGGCACACACATTGGTGGTGCCGAAGGTCACCACCAGAAAAGCGGCGATAAACTTTAAGTTGTTTCGTTTAGAATTAGTCTGCAGATCAGCGATCAAATTTTTCGTGCCTGCCTTTGCCCTATGATTTTTGTATCTGCTTTAAAATCGATAATTCTAAAAAAATTATCGGTAGAATAAGTGGTATATATTTAATTGATATATATCTAATTTAAAAAACTTTTTTATATAGGCATAATAAGTATACACCTTACCCCGCCTAAAGTCAATGAATTCAAGGGAAAATGCTAAAAACAAATATTGTGCGTAAGTGATTTATTTACATGGAATTACGGAGAGCGGCGAAGCGGAAGAAACCTTAAAACGAGGGCTGCGACGAGCGATTTAAAACGGGCCACTGTTTCGCGAATATCGTCCAAGACCAGGAAAATCATGGGAATAACCACCAGGGTAAGAATAGTTGAGCTGATCAATCCGCCCATCACCGTGATGGCTAGAGGAGACCAAAGATCCCCGGATTCACCCAACCCGAGCGACATGGGAACAAAACCCAAAATCGTCGCCGTGGTTGTCATCACAATCGGGCGCAAACGATCTTCGCCCGCGCGGATCAAAAGTTCGTACTTGTTTGTGATCTTGCTTTTTAAAGTGTTGTAGCGGTCGATCATGACTGTGGAATTATTGACCACGGTACCGGCCAGCATGATCATTCCGATAAAAACGTGCTCACTTAAAGTTTTGCCGGTAATTTTAAGTCCTGTGTAAACGCCGATAAAAGCCAGGGGGACGGCCACCATGATGATCAGCGGCTGGGAATATGATTGATACAGGCAAGCGAGAATCATATAAATCAAAAGAATCGTGACACAGACCGCGTAAGTCAGCTGGCTTTTACTTTTCACCAACTCCGGATATTTTCCTCCAAAACGGTAAAAATAATCCTGGGGAAATTTCATATCGGCGAGCGCTTCTTTCACTTTTTTAGCCGTTGTTTCCAGCGGCATATTCGTGTCCGCTTTCACAAAAACATAGCGATACTTATCCTTGCGGTCGATCGTATTGGCCCCAAAAGTCGGGTGAAAACTGGCCACCTGCTCGATCAAAATCGGCTGTCGGGTGAGCGGGGATACGACAAAAATTTTTCGCAAATCCTCAACCTTCTGGCGGTAAATCGCCTGAAGCCGCGTGATGGTTTCGATCTCCGCGCCCTCTTTCTGTTCGTGATATTTGGTGGGACGCATGCCGCGCACCTGCGCGTGCATAGCTTCCGCAATGTCCTTCACGTTAAGGCCGTAAAAGGCCGCCCGGCCGCGGTCCACAATCATGTCATATTCCGGCCTTTTTCTGAGATCCGTCATCACGATATTGGAAACACCCGGGATTTTTCCCATTCTCTGGGAGGCTTCATGCGCCAGCTCTTCCAGTTTGTCATTCTCATGGCCAAAAATATTGACAATGATTTTCCGCGCCTCGTCCGAGGAAATTCCTTCATCCACAATGAGTGAGTAATCCTCATGCACCTCCTTAATGACTTCTTGCCCCTTTTCCCGCACAAAATTCATGAGTTCACTCTTTGACATCTTGCGTTTTTTCCGGGGAATTAGCTTGACGTAAACTTTGAGATCGTCTTTCCTTACGACTGTTGACATGGTCTCGATCTCGGGAAACGGCTTCAGCAGATCCTCGAGCTTTTTAGCCACCTGGTCATTCGCGTCAAGGTCAGCGCCGGCGATCGGAAACACAATCACGCCGAATTCGTTCTCCTCAAGCGTGGTCGGAAGGTCGATGTCCATTTTGGAAAGACCATGCCCGGCAACCAGAAGCAGCATGAAAACGATCAAAAGCAACGGATACTTCATTTTATAGGCCTCGGTAACGATTTTCCGGTAAATCCCGTACATGCCTTTTGAGCGTCTTCGTTCGAGCGATTCCTCCTCCGAATCATTCTTTGATTTAAAAATATTGATCTTGGAAGCAATCATGGGCACAAACCCTAAGGAAATCAGGAGTGCGGATAAAAGCGAGATGGTGGTGGTGAACGCCAAACCCTGATAGATGAGCTGAATCTCTTTGTCGATAAAAATAATGGGGAGAAACACCACGATAGTGGTTGCGGTGGAGGCGAGAAGCACTAGCCATACCTCTTCGCTCCCCTCCACAATGGCGGCCTTGGGCTCCAGTCCCTCCTCGTGGCGTTTGAATATATTTTCAAGCACCACGATGGAGCTGTCCACCAGCATTCCGATGTGCGTGGCGATTCCGGTCAAGGTCATGATATTGAGACTGATTCCGAAAAGATCCATAAAAATAAAAGTTGTGATCACCGAGGTTGGAATGGCAAACAAAATAAGAAGGGCCAGTTTGATGCGCCTTAAAAAAAGAAATATCACAATGGCCGTGAGCACCACACCCAGATACATGGAGTTCAACACATCATTGATGGCTCGGCGGATGGACTTCGCATGATCGGTAATGACGGTGAATTGAAGGTCTTCCTTTGACGTCTCACGGTAACAATTCAGTGCCGCCTTCACGGCGTTGGAAACGCGGATCGTATTCCCATTGCCCGCTTTTTTTACCTGAACGGAAACGTTTTGCGTAAGATTCAGCCGTGCATAATCCTGGGGTTCCGTGTACGCATCCTTGATCGTGGCGATCTCCTTGAGAGGAATAATCGATCCCTGAGGTGTTGTCGCAATCCCTAGTTCCCCGATCTCGTCCACCGTCTTAAATCCACCGATGGTGCGGATCGAAAGCATGGTGCTTCCCCTCTCAATGCTCCCGGCCAGAAGATCCAGGTTGGCGGATCCGATAATATCCATCACCCGCTCAATGGAAATATCATGGGCGTACATTTTATCCCGGTCCATTTCCACCAGAATTTTCCGCTCGCGCCCGCCGTAAACCTCCACGCTGGCCACTCCGTCCACACGCGCGAGAATGGGCTTGAGCTGATTGTCAACGGTTTCACGGATTTGTTCCGGCGTCTTGGATTTGGAGGTCACAGACAAGATCACGATCGCGGATTCGGACTCGCTGTAATTGCCGATCACGGGTTTTTCAATCTCGGTGGGAAGCTTGGATCTTGCTCTGGAAAATTTCTCCCGGACCTCCAAAGCTGCAAAATTCATATCAGTCCCCGGCTCGAATTCCAGGGTCACGCGAGATTCGGCCTCACGCGAATTTGAATACATGGTCTTTAAATGACTTGCGCTCGCAACCGACTCTTCGACCGGTTTGGTGATCAATTTTTCTACTTCTTCGGGGGAAAGACCACCTCGTACACGCACCAGAATACTCAGCACACCGTGCGCAGATCCCTGGTAAAGTTCAATCTGAAGACGAGTCAGTGAAATAACACCCGCCAGCATAAGACCGCTTAAGAGCATCAGGGTGAAGACAGGCCGATGGACTGTAACTCTTGGAAGTCCCATAAATGTTATATGTTTAAATATACACGCATCTCTGCCAAAATACTAAGAATGCAGAAACTAGGTGGGTGTTAAGTCGGGGCCTTGGGGCGGTTCCTCTGCACTGCTTGTTTCATCCTCATCATCGGAGCCCTCGAATTTGCGCATAAACCGGTCCATGAAGCGTTCGGCAAGAATGTAAACGGCTGGAATCACGACCAGCGTAAGAACCGTTGATGAAAAAAGTCCTCCGATCGTCGCAATTGCCATCGGGGCTTGAATCGCCGTACTGGCACCGCCAAGCCCCAGCGCCAGCGGCATCGATCCTACAATGTTCGAGACTGCCGTCATAGCAATCGGTCGGGCACGAATTTGGCTCGTGCGGATCGCGGCCACCACCACATCTTCACCTTCGGCACGGCGCTGATTCACATATTCAATAAGCACAATCCCGTTATTCACCACCACCCCGCCCAAAAGAATGAATCCGAGCATTGAAATCGCGTTTAAACTCGTGTGAGACACATACAGGGCAACTGCCACTCCAAGCACGGAAAGGGGCACCGTGAACATAATCACAAACGGCTGAATCAGAGACTCAAACTGGGCGGCCATGATCATGTAAATAAGAAGAATGGACAGCACCAATGCAAAAACAATTTTCGTAAATGCATCCTTCACTTCCAGCGCCTCTCCTGACAAACCGATGCTATACCCATCCGGGACATTGTGAAAGTTATCCTTAAGAAATCCCGCCAATTCTTCCAATATTTTTGTTTTGTCTGCCGTCACTTCCACATTGGCTGTGACCATAATGGTGCGGGCTTGATTCTGCCGCTTGATTTCACTCGGTCCAAACCCCCTTGTGATTTTGGCCACCTCCTTAAGAGCAACCTCGCTTTCCAAAACCGGAGAGGTGACCAAAAGCTCTCCCAGCTTCTGCAAATTGTTCCGGTCTTCCTCCTTGAGACGTATTCTAATGTCAACCTCCCGGCCCGCCTCCTTAAATGTAGATGCCACTGCTCCATCCATCGCTGTCTTTGCGGCCAAGGAAATATCCTTGACGGAAACCCCGTAAAGAGCGGCTTTGCGCCGGTCAATCTCGACTTTAGTCTCAGGGCTTGGTTTGGCCAGGTCGTTCTGAATTCCAAAAACCCCGCGAATGCCCCGTAATTTATTTTCTATTTTCTGCACATAACCGTCCATCACTTCATAATCATACCCCTGAACCTCGATCGCGATGGGCTTGGCTGACGCACCGACTGAAAACTCGCTTTCCTGCAGGATATATTCAATTTCAACATCCCTGAGTTGGGTATATACAAATAGTTTATTTTTGAGGATTTCCAGTACCTGCGCAGAAGTTTTCTTCCGTTCCGGCTTCAAATTGACCAGGATCTGCGCTTGCGAGCTGCGCAAATTTGCCACCCCTCCTTCGGATCCTTCCCCCTTGCTGGATCCAATACTCACGTCGGTATTCAGCACATCCTCAACACTCATAATCTCCTTTTCCACAAGACTCGCAATCTCGTCCGTCACCTCCAGCTTCGTACCGACCGGCATATTCACTTTGACAATGAATTGGCCTTGATCCACTTTCGGCAAAACTTCTTTATCAAGCTTCGTAAGAATAAAAGCTCCCACCAGGAAAGAAGCCAGCGCCATTCCCAAAATTTTGTAGAGAAACCGGTGTTGTTTCGGGACAGTCAGGGATGTGAACTTTTTTTCGAATGCAAGTGGTTTGAACTCTTCCTCATGCAAATTCTTCATTTTGATGGACAGGGCTAAAAGCGGCGTAAGGGTGAGCGAAATGGTCCATGAAAACAAGTGGGAATAAATGACAGTCCAGCAAAGATCTTTAAAAAGCTGTCCGGCAACGCCCGGCACAAAAACAAGAAGAGGAAAAAAAACGGCGCAGGCCGTTAGAGTGGAAGCCAACATGGCCCAAACCACTTCGTTGCTTCCCTTGATGACCGCTTCTTTGGCCCCCAGGCCTTCCTGTTTCCTGATGCGGAATATATTCTCCGTCACCACCACGCCGTTGTCGATAAGCATCCCCACCCCAAGCGCCAGTCCTCCCATGGACATGGTATTGACGGTGATCCCCGTGGCAAACATCAAAAAAAACACCCCCATGACGGAGGTCGGAATAGCCACAATGACAATCAAAGATGCGTAAAAATTTCTGAGGAAAAGAAGCAGCACGAGAAAAGCGAGCAATCCTCCTTGAACGGCCGCGTCGCGAACGCCCGCAAGCGCCTCGCGGATAAAGGTGGATTGGTCATAGATAATCTCCAGTTTAACATTCCGCGAATTCATTTCCTCCTGAAGAAAAAGAAGAGCGGTTTTAACCCGGTCAACCACTTGAATCACATTCGCATCCGCCTGTTTCCGAATGGAAATTGAAATATTTTCCCTTCCGTTGAACCGTGAAATACTTGTTTTCTCCTTGAACGCATCTTTGATATCCGCGATCTCCTTAAAAAGAATCAAGCGTTTTTTAAGCCGCCCCTTTTGGGCCTCCTCCCGGACTCCTTCGAGGGTGTCTCTGGATTCAAATTTGGCCCGTTCAACAAACACGTCCGCCTTTCTCTTTTCCCCGGCCGACTTGTCAATTCCCGCCACGGCATAACCGATTTCATTAACCGATTTAAATTCACCCATGGTTCGGATCAAATATTCGTAAAGCCCCTTTTTAATGCTTCCAGCCGGATACGAAAGATTGGCTTTCTCCAGCGCATCGACCACGCTTAAGATGGAAATCTTGGAGGCATAGAGCCGTCCCTGGTCCACATCGATTTGAATTTCCCGGTCAAGACCTCCGCTGATATCCGCTGAGGCCACGCCCAATACTTTTTCAAGATTGTCTTTAACGCTCTTTTCGGCCACGAGCTTGAGCTGATCCGGAGGAAGCGGGCCGGTCAGTGAAAGGATTAAAATCGGCCGGGCCAGAGGATCGAACTTGAGCACCACCGGATCTTCGCATTCCTTGGGAAGTTTCTCTTTGACCAGATCAATTTTTTCACGCACGGCGAGGGCCGCGAAATCGATGTCGATTCCCCAGTCAAACGCAACAGTCACAATCGACTTTCCTTCGCGGGAAATGGATTGCAGCCCTTTGAGCCCGCTGACCGATCCCACGGATTCTTCAATAGGTTTCGTGATCAGTGTCTCGATTTCCTCCGGCGCCGCGTTGGAGTAACTGGTGAGAATCGTGAGCTGGGGAAAACTGATACGGGGATATAATTCTTGGGGAAGCTTGGCGATCGCTATAAGCCCAAGAAGGACAAGGCCTGCAATCATCATGATGCAGGTGACCTTCTTTTCGATGGCTAATTCACTGATCGTCATGAACTCATCCGAAAAAAACTATACCGATGCCTCCTGCTGCTCAACAACTTTGACTTCCAATCCATCCTGAAGCTTTTCCAGGGCGGAAACGCAAACCAGCTCGCCTTCCTCCAAACCAGCATCCACCTGGGAATAATCTGGCCGCGTGTATCCGATTTTGATATTGCGTTTAGAGATTTTATTGGTGCGCGGATCCACTACAAAAACGGACGCCTCATCTTCCTTTCCTTGAACCGCATCCGTGGGCACGATCAAGGCATTTCGTTTGCTGTAAAGAAGAATTTTGATTCTGGCGAACATTCCCGGCAGGAGCAGGTTTTCCGGATTTTCAAGCCGCACGCGCACGGTCGCGGTCCGGGAACTTCCCGTCACCACGGGCGAGATATTTTCAACCACACCCTCAAAAGTCTTGTCCGAGTACGCATCCACGTAAACGCGCGCCTTCTGCCCCAGAGCCAGTTTGGCCACGTCCTTTTCCACCACGCCAAACTCCGCAGAAACCACATCAGTGGAAATATGCGATCCGATCAGGGTATTGGGCGTCAGGGCCTCACCTTCTTCCACATAGAGCTCCCCGATCATTCCGTCGGAGGGAGCGTACAGATTGGATTTCTCGAGCAGGGCCTCATTCATTTTAACCTCAAGACCCGCGGCCTCCATGTCGTACTGGGCGCTGTCCACTTCCAGACCTACCTTAGCCAGGGTGGTTTTGGGAATGCTCCCGATTTTGAACAGCTTTTTATGCTCCTCATATTTGTCCTTGGCAATGGAAAGCGCGGTCTCTGCCTTGTTTTTCTCCGCCTGAGTTTTCTTAAGCCGTATAAGAACGTCATCCTGTTTCAAGGAGATAAGAAGCGCACCCTCCTCATAGCGTTCGCCTTCACGATAATTGATGGAATTAATCACACCGGGTATTTCAAAGCTTAATTTAAACTCAACCCCGCCCTTGATATTTCCCAGCGCATTCAAGGAATCTTCATAATTAAACCGGGAAACTTTAAAGGTTTTAACCGGCAGAAGCTCCTGCTTTTGCTGTTCGGCGGCCTGTTTTTTCTCTGCCTCTTTTTTCTCCTTCTCTTTTCCCGCCGGAGCAAAAAACATTTTCCTCGCAATCACAAAACTAAGCATCAGGGCAATCCCCCAAACCAGCAGCATTTTCACCGGAAGCCTGGAAATGAAGGGGATTTTCGGAAGTTTGGGCAGTTTGGAAATCCCGGGTATTTTGGGAACCTTAAGGGACTTCGGGATCCGGAACGGCAGACGCTTCAAAAGCTCAAGCGGTTTAAGAAAGGACTTGAAATCTATTTTGCGCAGCTTCTCAAAAAAATACTCAAACTCCTGGGCCCCTTTAAAACCTTTCTTTTTCTGAGAAGGATCGGGAAACTTATCAGCGGGTTGCGAGGATTCAGGGGTGTTGGGCGTATTTTCCATACCTGCTTGACTACTGCCACTCTTTGACCGGGAGCATGCCGCGCTGTCCCACCGCGCGGTTCAAACCCACCCGGGCTATATAATATTCCGCCATCACTTTGTGCAGTTGAGTTTTTTCCCCCACAAGCTCATTTTCGGCCTGAATGTACTCGGAAACCTGGATTTCATTCTGCTCCAGTTTATGCTTTTGGAGCTGCGCCTGGCGTTTCCGGTATAAGAGCTGTTTAATCTGGGACTGAAACTGGATTTCCGCGCGTTTGTAGTTAAAGTACGCCTCTTTCACTTCCTTGATCACCTCGCGCTCTTTTTCTTCCAGTTTGACAAATTGGTCCATGATATCAACTTGCGCTTCCTTTAGCTTGTAGATATCCTCAAGGTTATCCAAAATACCTACCGAAAACGAATCCTTCCTGGTGGTGGTTCCGCTCCCGCTCTGAAACTGGCTAACGCTGGGCGCCTTTTGGTCATGATCTCGGGCATATTTGACCGTCGACCCGCCCAAATTCCATGAAAGTTCGACCAAACTCTGCCATTCCGGTTTTGGATCCGGGTGGAGCGCCACTGCCTTATCGGGCGCATCCGTGAATATTTCACCCAACTTTCCAAACTCCAACATCACATTCACCTGGGGCAAGAGCTTCCCAAAGGCGGCCCGCTTGGCCATGATGTTCGAGCGTAACCGGTTAGCCTCCAGCTTGAGATCAGGCCGATGCTCATAAGCCATCTGGATGTAATCATCCAGCGGTTTCAAAGGTTCGCCCGACTCCAACTCCACCGGCTTTTCTTCCGGAACGCCTTTCTTAACCTTGCGGGTTGCTTTCGCCATCACTTTTTTGTAGGAGTAAAAAGGAACGAGCCGGACCCGATCTCCGATATCAAGATTCAATTCCTTTTGAAGCTCCAAGTAAGCCAGTTCATTATCCTCTTTGGCCTGCTGCAAATCATTTTCAAACTGGCTCTTAAGCGATTCCACATTCAAATATTCGATCTCCGAAATAAGCCCTTCATCCCACATCTTCTTGCTCTTTTTAAGAATGCCCTTGATCCGTTTAAGCAGATTTTGCCTGTCGTTCAGCACATTTTGAGTGCGAATGGAGTCAAAATACGCCTCCGAAACTTTCTGGATGAGATCGTTCACGATCTGGTGATACTCAGCTTCCGTAGCCCTCAAAGTGGCCTGCTCCTTCTGAAACGTGGCCCAAAGATTTCCGCCCCTGAACACCGGCTGCTTGAAGCGGAAATGGTAGCTCTTTCCTTTGAATGCCTGCCCGCTAAGAGCGCCGTCTCTGTCTTCCCATTCGAAGGTTGCTTCGGCAAATAAATCCCTTAACGCCTTGATGATACGCTGTTTGGACAACTTCACTCGTTCTTCCGCGACTTTGGCCGGCACATGCTCCTGAACAGCCCGTTCAATGCAGTCCTCCAAGGAGCGGACTCCGGCGCGCAAAAATTCCTCCTTGGAGGTCACAGCTTTTTCCGTGATGATTTTGCGGATAAACCCGTTGGTTAATTCCTCAAATTTTTTTTTCTTCTCGCGCCTTAACCTTTCAATCCTTTCCTTGAACGCTTTTTTTTCTTGCTTGGCAGAAAGGGCTGGCGTCAGCCCCAGGTTTTTGCCCGTATTCTCCAGGGTAAGCGGTTCACCGGCGTGAGCCAATCCCTGGCTGGGAGATTTGGAGGGCGAGGTCTTTAAATCCGGATCCGCAAAGACCGGAAGGGTCTGGGCCATGCAAAGAAAAGCCAGAGTGAAACAGGCGGAGTGCCTTGCCATTTTTTTTATGCCATGCATGACTTTATTACCTAAGTATCAATATGCGGTTATGAATTGATTTTGAAGGTTTGATTATAACATATGGCTTTTCGCGGTCAAGCCAACAGACCCTTCCCCTGTTAAAATACTATATATATCGGAATCAAAGCGATATCTCTAAAGCACTAATTCGAGTACTTGGGTTGTCTTGCCATTTACTGGAATCGTTTGGCGACGGTTTTGAGGTTTTCGATCCGGAGGTGGGTCGAGGTGCAGGAATCCAAGACCACGAGATTTTTAATCGCCGGCACCTGGGCATCGCGAATCACGAGAAGGGTTCCTCCTAGCGCAAAACCGTTAAGCGGCTGAACCATCCGCACGCCCCGGATATTCTTGACTAAGAGCCTATCCTGATATCAATTTTCTATAGGTGATCCAGCCGCAGACAAAGTGAAGCAGGGCCAGATAATTTTCCGGTTTCTTTTCCCACCGAATCAAAATTCTACGGAATCGATTCATCCAACTGTGCGTCCGTTCCACAACCCACCTTCGAGCTTTGAATCCGGATTCATGTTTTATCGCTTGAGCTTCTTCACCGCGGGCCCGGATATGCGCCGTGTAACCAAACTCCTTGGCTAAATCCCGGACTTCGTCGTAATCATAACCTTTGTCCAAACAAAGATTGGGCTTTAACTCCGACTCCGGTTGTTTCAAAACAATGCTTTCCAGAGTTGCGCCGACCAGTTTCATATCATGACGATTGGCACTATCGACCGCCAAGCCGATCGGAATTCCTGAGCCTTCACACAACAAGCTTCGTTTGACGCCACCTTTGGCTCGGTCGGTGGGATTGGGCCCCGTTTTTTTCCCCTCCCAGCGGGGCTTTCGTCATCGCTCCATCCATCGACTGCCAATCCCAATCAATGCCCTTGCATTCGTCATACGCATGAAGACCCTCTTGCCAGAACTTTAAAAAGACTCCCGCTTGCACCCATTTCTGAAACCGGGCGTGTGCCACGGATCCCGAACAAATTCCCGTCTCATCCAATGCTTTCCATTGACATCCCGTCCGTAACACAAAAAAAATCCCGTCCATCACTTGCCGATCCGGTTTTGGCTTCCTGCCGCCTCCACGAGGATGCGTATTGATTCTCGGCGGAATCAATGCCTCCAGCTTCGGCCACAACTTATCCGAAATTCGGTACCGATTTGTTTTCCGCTTTGTCTTCGACCGCCGCCGCTTCCTGCTTTGTTGTCTTTTTACGCTCATATCCGATACCTCCACTTTACCTAAAGTATCGGACTTCCTCCCCTCAAACTGTTGATATCAGGATAGGCTCTTAGAAGATTGATGATTTTCAGCGGGAGAATAAGAGCCAGAAAATATTAAAGCTGTTCGATGATATTAAGGTATTCCTGATTTGATATACCGAGTGTCCGGAGATTGCTTTTGATCTCAAAGACAGGCAAGTCCTTTTTTGCTCTTACAATAACGGGCCGAATAAGATCGGAACGGTCCCATACTCGATGGTCGCCCTGCTGACGAACAAGATGACAACCTATGTGTTGCAGGAATTTTTCGAAAATTCTGTAATGAATCGGGCGAAGACCGGGCACGGTTACACGAAAGCGGGGATTTCCACAGACTTGCTTTGCTGGCCAATAATGCTAGGGGGATTCCAATCTTTTCGTACTTTTTCCCACCCATATTCTTGAAGCACTTTTCCCCACGTACCTTTACGGGTCACCTCTTCAACAAAAAGCTTTAAGGTAACGGCAAAAGATTTCTCCGCATCTTCAAAGGAATCGCCGTGAGCCGTCAAATCAAAGGCGGGGCAATAGCAGATGAAGCTATCTCCTTCTTTCATGTAAATAACAGGTATATTGGATTTAACCCTTGAGCGTTTAATCATATAAGCACCTCAGATATGAAAATTATACCACATTCCTATGTCTAATATCGGCAGCTACGGCTAGTATTTCAATGCAATTTAAAGAGGGTAAAAGGATTATACCGTCAAATAGGGCTGAAGTGAACCAAAAGCATATAGGATGCTGCTAGGCGGCTCAAGGTGTGAAAAAATACGATTTACGCCTGGGTAACCCGCCGGGAGATCCCGTTTGTGAAACCTCCCGGAAACACTACCCGGTTCCGATTGAGCGCTATTGAGGCATGGCTGGCTAAAAGAGCCTCTAAAGGAAAATTGCTGCCTCGAGGGATCTATCTGGACGATAATAAGTTACGCGGTGTGGGATAAAGGTTCGGGCTATCCTATCTTGACAAATAGGCGACTCACGAGTAGGCTAAATTTATATAAAATATGCTATAAATCATCCATTTTAATGCCATTATATAAGCATAAATATGTATGAATAAGTACATCATTATTGACTTTTTGCCGTAGAGAGGCTATCCTTCTCCTATGGAATATCGAGTAACGGGCGAGGAACTTTTAAGGTAATTGTTTAGCCGATTGAAGCGATTTCGAGGATAGGAAGAGGATTGCCTTGGCGGTGTTCGAGATAAGCCTTTTTGAGAAAGGCCAGTGGGTTTTTATCTTGGAACTGCAAGGTATGCAGGAGAC
>Ga0209515_10001250_pt1 | contig 43453 bp, 45 predicted proteins | sample Subgroupgradi54m_FD_187454 | JGI IMG/M metagenome (GOLD analysis project Ga0209515, IMG submission 187454) | Subsurface groundwater microbial communities from S. Glens Falls, New York, USA - GMW60B uncontaminated upgradient, 5.4 m (SPAdes)... ... | reverse complement strand
GTGATCCTTGCACAGCACCGTGGTTGAGCGTGCGCCAGTCCTCACCGAGGACTCGCTCCCCCTCACCCGCCACCCCTGGACACTCCTCCTCCGAAAGGAGCTGCCGCGCCCGGGCCCACAGGGCGCCCGGCCACCTGGCCCACAGCGCCACTGCCAAAACTGCCCATGATTCCGGCCATCGGGCCGATCGGGGGCATGCCCCCGCCAAACATCGCGCCCATCTACTTATTCGTGAAATGAGTGGAAAAGGTTCGAGTATTTTTTAGACAGAGGGGAATGGGCTAGGAAAGAGGGAGGAGGCCTCGGCGGCTGAGCCGCTCCTTCAGCGTCGCTAAAGCGGAATGGAGGCGGGATTTGACCGTCCCTAAAGGCAGGTTGAGGGCCTTTCCAATCTCCTGGTAGCTTAGGCCTTGGTACTGTCTGAGGATGAGGACCATGCGGGGGTCAGGGGGCAGCCGGCCGATCTCCTCTCGAACTATCTCCTGGACGTCCCGCTTCTCCAGCTCCTCCACAAGGTTCGTCCGATGGTGAAAGGCCCTTGCCTGGGTCTCCGCCGCTTCTTCCGATAGGGCTGGCCATCCCTTGGCCCGCGCCTCCCTTCTCAGGTAATCCTTCCAGACGATAGCTGCGATCCCGTAGAGCCAGGGGGCGAACCTCCTTTGCGGGTCAAAGGCGACCCGGTTCTTGAAGGCCCTCAGGAAGGTCTCCTGGAACAGGTCGTCAGTGGCGGCGGCGCCCCGTCCCCCCGTCAGCCGGAAGAAAAACGCGTACAGCCGCGCCTCGTAGCGCCTGACCAGGGTTTCAAACGCCCCCCGGTCCCCCCGCTGGGACCGCTCCATCAACCGCTCATCGGGTTCCATAGGCAATGTAGGGACTCTGTCGCATAGTCAGGCAGAAGGCGACAATGAGGAGAACGACGTAGGAGGGATGGCACGTGGGAAGGGGATGGAGAGGTCCGCGGTAGAGGATGTGACCATGCCGAAGCATCGGAAGTGGAGGGACCCCTCGGTGGCTGATGAGCCGCCGCCGGTGTGGCCCAGACCCCTCAGCTCAGCCCAAGCAGCCGCATCAGCTTGCCGCGATCGAAGCCGACAACGGCCTCGCCATCGATCACCGTTACCGGGGTCGCCTTATAGCCGAGCCTCTGAAGCTCCTCAAGCGCGGTGGGGTCTTCCCGAATATTCTTGTCTACGAAAGCGACCCCTTTCTGAGAAAGAAACTCTTTCTCTTGATTACACCCGGCTCACCCCGGTTGACTGTAGACGATGATTTCTTTTGCCATCAGCTCTCTCCTTTCAGCTTTCCGCCATCTGACCTGCGGCGGACGAGCCCAATCACCAGCAGCCCGGCAAACACGGCCAAGAGGGGGAAGAGAATGTAGTCCAGATACCCAGCCCACCCCGCCAACCCGATCACGCCGAGCAGAACGACCGCAAGCGGGGTGAAGCAGGCCAGGCAGGTGAGGATCGTCCCAACGATCCCAAGTCGCGCTAACCCCGAGAGTTTCATCCGGCCCCTTTTCGTACTTCAGTCGTTATTGGCGAAAACCTCACAGGCCCTTGCCATTGCCTTGGCGAGGCTCATCATTATTCCGCTCTTCACCCGGTGAGTTTTCGCCCATTCCCAGGCCTCTTCTTCCGTACAGAAGAAGTTTGTCGAAGGTCAGTGACTCTCGACCAGGTTCACCGTAGGTTCTCGTTTCGTGAGGAGCTTGGGTAGGGCGTACCAGACGACGGTGCTCGCAGGCTGAGCTGCCACAATTTGGTTCTTCTCCACTCGAATACGAATGGGTCGTCTACACTGAGGGCAACGCGACTGTACAAGGGCACCTCCGTCGAAAGCCGGGCCCACCCCGAGCGCGTCGATGGCACAGAGCGCGTAGCGAGGCCCCCCGGTGGCCTTTAGCGTCACGCGGTGCTGAGTCGGGCGCGTCGAGAGCGGATAGGCCGCCATGATCGTCTTGGAGCTCTCGTCTCGAACTATGACCCCCTTGCGCTCAAGCGCAGAAAGAAATTTGGCCGCCGCAGATTCGGACACCTGGAGACGTGAGGCGAGCGATTTGAGGCCGGGGTCCCGCCCGCTGGTGAGGATCAGGCCGAGAAGGACCCGCCGGGCGCGTTGCTCCTTTGGAGTCAGCCGTCGCCACATCGTTAACCCTCCCTCGCGGTTCCACGCTCCTGAGGTTTGGCGATGCGCGTGCAGGCCCACAGGTGTTCGGCGTTCTTCGCGACGATCGCTCTCGAAAGCTGAAGGATTCGCTTCACCCGTTGGTCTGCGATACGATAGACCGTGTAGCGTCCCTTGCTGGCGGTCGTCAGGTAACCGCACCATTTGAGGCAGGCCAAGTGATTGGACACTCGGCCCTGCTGAACCTTGAGACACTGCACAAGGTCGGTTACGCTCTTTTCGCCTCCGAGCAGCAGCTCTAGGATCTTGAGTCGCGTTGGATCGCCTAGCCCCCGGAAGAACTTGGCGGATAGTTCCAAGAAGGCGAACTCTTCTTGGGGCAGAAGTTTTCTGAGTGCGCTCACGCCATGCTCCTTTGATTTAGTCAAACAGATATACGATTTTTCGTATATGCTAGCAGCGAACACTTCCTGTGTCAAGCGTCTATTTGAGTCTCTAGTTGTGCGTGTGACAGCGGACCTTCGGTATAGGGGAAGTGGGGACCGACGGTCGGGTGAGGAGGGCGATTCGATGGGCAACTGATAGTCCAGGGACGACAAGCTCCATCATGAACCCACAAAAGAGTCGAGCAGTTTAGCGTCGTGCTCAGGACGCCGTTTCTCGATTACTTCTTTTCAGGTTGCGGAGGCTGTTGCTGAGGGGTCCCGTGTTGCCCCATCATGGCAGACATCTGCTGCATCATATTGGTGCAGGCTTGCATCATCTGCATCATCGGCATCATCTGACCCATCTGGCCGCCGCCCATCATCCCTGTCATGCCAGGCCCCATCTTGCTGCCTGATCGTCCTTCCGTGGCCTTGAGACTCATGTGCGCGAGCGCCAAGCCGGCTGCTCCGAGACCGAGGATCAGGGCTCGCTGCTTCGCCGCAATTGCCGCTCCTTCATCCAGAGGTAGATCACCGGGATCACGATCAGGACCAGGAGTGTCGAGCTGACCATGCCGCCGATGAGAGGGGTGGCGAGTGGCCGCATCACCTCGGAGCCGGTCTCGGTGCTCCACATGAGGGGAACCAGACCCAGGATGATGGTGGAGACGGTCATCAACTTCGGGCGGAGGCGCTTCACAGCTCCCTCGACCACGGCTTCGAGCGGGTTCTCCCTCCCACGCCGCTCGAAGGCTTCGTGCAGGTAGATGACCATGACCACCCCGGTCTCGATGGCGGTCCCGAAGAGGGCGATGAAGCCAACCCAGACCGCCACGCTGAAGTTATAGCCGAGCAGGTACTGGAGGAGCAGGCCCCCGACCATGGCGAACGGGAGTGAGAGGATGACCAGGAGCGCCTCGCCGAGGTTGCCGTAGGTCATGTACAGGAGCAGGAGGATCACCAGGATCACGACCGGGACCACGATCTGCAGCCGTGCCTTGGCCCGGAGCTGGTCCTCGTACTGCCCGCTCCATTGCACGAAGTAGCCGGGCGGCATCGGGACCTTCTCGGCGACGACCCGTTTCGCCTCCTCGACGAAGCCGCCCAGATCCCTCCCCCGCACGTTCAAGAGGACCGTGGCTTGCAGGAGACCGTTTTCGCTGGAGATCATCGATGGGCCCAGGACAACCCGAGGCTCCACGAGCTGGACCAGGGGGATCTGAGCGCCGCCGGGGGCCATCACGAGGATCCGCTTCATGGCGTCGAGGTTGTCCCGCAGCTCTCTGGCGTAGCGGACCCGAACGGGGAACCGTTGCCGCCCCTCGATGGTGGTGGTGATGTTCTCCCCGCCGATTGCCGTTTCGACGATATCCTGGACATCGCCGATGCTGATCCCATAGCGCGCCGCCTCGGCCCGCTTGATGGGGAGTTCCAGGTACGGGGCGCCGAGGATCTTCTCGGCGTATAGATCGGCCGCCCCTGGCACCGTGCGGAGCACGACCTCGATCTCCTTGGCCTTCTGCTCGAGCAGCCGGAGGTCGCTCCCGAAGATCTTCACCCCGACCGGGGTCCGAATCCCGGTGGAGAGCATGTCGATTCGGTTAATGATTGGCTGAGTCCAGATATTGCTCATTCCTGGGATCCGCAGCGCCGCGTCCATCTCGTTGACCAGTTGCTCCTTGGTCATCCCTTTTCGCCAGGCGTGCTTGGGCTTAAGGGTGACGATGGTCTCGATCATGTTGACCGGGGCGGGGTCGGTGGCGGTCTCGGCCCGTCCGACCTTGCCGGCGACCATCGCCACCTCGGGGAATCCTTTCAAGATCGTGTCGGTCTTTCTGAGGATCACCTGGGCCTGGGTCAGGGAGACGTTGGGGGCCATGATCGGCATGTACATGATGCTCCCCTCGTCCAGGGGCGGCATAAACTCGGAGCCCAGGAAGGGGACCGTCGCAAAGCCGGACAGGGTCGCAGCCGTTGCCAGCCCCACCGTCGCCTTCCTGTGGCGGAGAGCCCACCGCAGCGTCGGCTCGTAGATTCGGATCAAGAGGCGCATCAGGCGGTTCTCCTCCTCGGGGCGAAGCCGGCCGCGGAGGAAGAAGGAGCAGAGGACCGGGACCAGGGTGATCGACAGGAGGCTGGCGCCCACCATCGCGAAGGTCTTGGTGAAGGCAAGTGGGTGGAAGAGCTTTCCCTCACGGCCCGTCAGGGCGAAGACCGGGACGAAGGCCAGGGTGATGATCACCATGGAAAAGAAGATCGGGCGACCAACCATCTTCGCCGCGTCGAGGATTGTTTGCAGGACCACCTCGCGTTCGCGCCTCTCCCCGTCTTGCTCGCTAAGGTGCCGGAAGATATTTTCGGTCACCACGATGCCTGCATCCACGAGGACGCCGATGGCGATGGCAAGGCCCCCGAGCGACATGATGTTCGAGGAGATCCCCAGATAGTACATGAACAGGAACGAGATGAGGATCGCCAGAGGCAGCGGAGTGGTAACCACGAAGATGCTTCCGGGATGGAGCAGGAAGACGATGTTGACGAGAGTGACCAGGATGGCCTCCTCTATCAGGGCCCGGCGGAGGGTCCGCTCGGCATCGCGGATCAGGCCGGTCCGGTCGTAGAACGGGATGATCCGCACCCCTTTCGGGAGGCCGGGGGTGATCTCCTCGATCTTTCGCTTCACCCGTTCGATGACGTCGATGGTGCTCTCCCCCTGTCGCACGATAACCACCCCGCCGACTGCTTCCCGCCCGTCCTTGTCAAGGACGCCCCGACGGAAGTCGGGGCCGAGCTGGACAGTAGCGATGTTCTTGACATAGACCGGAACACCCGCCGCGGAGGTCAGCACGATCTCCTCGACGTCCCTGACCGACTCGATCAGGCCAAGCCCGCGGATGACGAACTCGCCCCCGTTCTGTTCGATGACCTTGCCGCCCACGTTGGTGTTGCTGCGCATGACGGCGTCGTACACCTGGCGGACGCTGACGTTGTAGGCGGCGAGTTTGTGGGGGTGCACGTCGATCTGGTATTGCCGCACGAACCCCCCGACGCTGGCCACCTCGGCCACGCCGGGGACCGCGTTGAGCTGGTAGCGGACGAACCAGTCCTGGATGGAACGGAGTCGACCAAGGTCATATCCGTCCCCCTCGACGGTATACCAGAAGACCTGCCCAACGCCGGTCGCGTCAGGGCCGAGCGTCGGGACGACGCCCTTGGGGAGGAGGCTCGATGCAAGGCTCAACCGCTCCAGGATGCGCGTCCGGGCAAAGTAGAGATCGATCCGATCCTGGAAGATGACGTTGATCATGGAGAACCCGAAGGCCGAGGAGGAGCGGATCGTCTTGACTCCGGCCAGGCCTTGTAGGTTGACCGTGAGGGGGTAGGTGATCTGGTCTTCAACCTCCTGCGGGCTTCGGCCCGGCCAGTCGGTGAAGACGATTACCTGGTTCTCGCTGAGGTCGGGAATGGCGTCGATTGGGGTCCGTTGGAGGGCCCAGATGCCCCATCCGGCCACCAGGGCCGTGAGGATGATGACCACGAATCGGTTCTTGAGAGAGTATTCGATCAGCTTGTTGATCATGGTCGGGCCCTCATGATCGTTATTTGGCGTTCAGGTTGAAGGTAGCCGAGGTCGAAGGCTGGCCTGGCCTTGTCGCTACGACCACGATCTTCCATGGGCCGCCCATGACCAGTTGCACGAGGGCTTCGTATTCTCCGTCGCCCACCCGGGTCGCCTCGGCCTCCATGGTCATCCCGCCCGGCATGCCTGGCATCGAGGGCATCGAATTGGTCAGGAGCACCTTGGCATCATTGACCGGCTTCCCCTCCGCGTTAGTGATCCTGATCGTGAATTTGTTCTTCCCGACGACGGGCGATTTCGGCTTGGTGGTCAGCGCGATCTTGAGTTTGGAAGGCTTCTCACCCTTCGGGCCGCCTTTCTCGGCCACCGCCATCTTTTCTGACTCTCCCAGGCTGGGCAGGCCCATGCTAGGTCCGCTAAGCTGGGTCTGGGAGTCGATGAGGAAGTTGCCGGCTGTTACGACCCGGTCTCCTTCCGCCAGGCCTTTGATGACCGGATAATACCCACCCGCCTCGGGACCGAGTGTTACCTGTCGCCCCTGATACAGGCCGTTGCCCTTGTCCAGGTACACGATCTGCCGGAGGCCAGTGTCCAGGACTGCGGATTTCGGGACGGCGAGAGTCGGGCGGCCGAGCGAGGCGCGAAGCTTGGCGGTCACGAACATCTGTGGCTTGAGCGTGGCGTTGGGATTGGGAATGTCAACCCTGACCTTGATGGTTCGAGTCTGAGGATTCACCATCGGGTCAATGAACGACACTCTCCCGGCGAAGGTCTTGCCAGGATAGCTGGGCGTGGCGATCTCCACCGATTGCCCCGGCTTGATCCAGGGCAGTTCAAATTCGTACACCTCCCCCTGCATCCAGACGGTTGAGAGGTCGGCAACCTTGTAGAGGGCTTCGCCTTCCGTCACATACTTCCCCTCAAATGCCATCTTCTCAATGACCGTTCCGCCGAGCGGAGAGTAAATGGTCATCTGGAAGTGATTGCGCCTCTCTGGCTGGATTTTGGCGATCTGTTCCTCTGTCACGCCCCAGAGCAGCAATCGGTTTCGTGTGGCGTCCACCAGCGATCCGGCGCTTTCCACGACTTCCTTGATCCTGCTGCCCTTGACGCGTTCAAATGTCTCAGCGGCGAGGAGATACTCCTGCTGGGTGGCGACGAGGTCGGGACTGTAGATCAGGGCCAATGGTTCGCCTTTCTCTACCCTTGTACCAGTGAAGTTGACGTAGAGCTTGTCCAGCCGGCCTGCGATCCTGGAGGAGACGAGGGCGATCTTTCGCTCGTCGTAGTCGATCTTGCCGACCGCATCGATCTCCTTCGCCAGGCTTCGGTAGGTGACGGGGGTTGTCTCGACCCCGATCATCTGCTGATCCTCTGGGCTCAGGCGAAGCGACCGCTCAGCCTCCTGGCCGATGGATGGCGAAGCGGCCTGGGCCATCGCTTGGGACACAGCGGCGGCGGGCCGCTGGGCAATCGGTGTGGGCTTCTCCCCCCCTGTGATCCATAGTCGCTCGCGAAGCAAGAACAGGCCGCCCGCCAGCGTGAGGAGGGAAAGGGCGGCACCGGCCCAGAGTCTCTTCTTGCGAGTAGAGGGGAGCTCTCGACTCATTGTGGGAAAGGCGGGACGATCATTATGGTGATCTCGATCTGTCATGGCCTATCCTCCATATAGACATAGAAAGGGACTGATCGGGTCTGGATTACTGAAGCGGGAGATCTCGTCCAATTGCCCTCTCCAGCTCAGCGGACCGTTGCTCGAGATCTGCCGCAGCTCTGTAGTACCCCAGCTTGGTCTCTCTCAGTGACCGCTGGGCCTCGAGCAGGCTCAAGAAATCGATCTTACCGGTTTCATAGGCTGCGATAGCGGCCTTAAACGATTGTTCGCTTTGCGGGATGAGCCCTTGTGAATAGAGGGCGGCTGTCTTCTGAGCAGCCTCCAGTTTCGACAGGGCATCCGTCACCTCGAACAGCGTTAGGTTCCGGACGGCCCGATAGGTTGCCTCCTGCTTGGCGATCCTGGCAGAAGCCTCCTCAACCTCTTTGTCGTGCTTCGCTTTCGTCCAGAAGAACGGGATTGTCAGCGTGACCATAGCCGAGTAGGTGTGCTCAAAGTTTCCTTGCGGCACAAACCAGTACCCGAGACCAAGGGTGAAATCTGGCGTCCGCTGATTGCGCACGGCGAGGTCGCGAGAACCTTCCGCCTGGGCCATCGCCGCTCCCGCTTCTTGGAGTTCGGGCCGCGACTGAAGGGCCAACTGAGAGAGCGCTTCGCGTTCGAACCCTTTTTGGGAGGGAACGAACTCCTTGGGTGATGACCACGCGGCTGCTATCGAACGATTTAACAGCAAGTTGAGTTTCGCCTCCGCTGTCGCCCGCTCTTGCCGCGCCACGATAAGCTTGTTGAGCAATTCAGTCTGCTCGAGTTGTGCCTTTAGCACATCTTGCTGCGGTACTTTTCCAACCGCATATCTGATTTCCGCTGTTCGCAGAATCTGCTTGATGATCTCCAGTTGGTCGGTCAGGATGCGAATGCTTCGGTCCGCCATGAACAGCAAGTAGTATGCTTGCTTGACGGAGGCGATGACCTCTCGCTCCTTAGCTCGGTACTGCGCCTCGGCCATCTTCGCCTCCTGTGAGGCGATTTCACCTTTAAGGCGGAGCTTGCCGGGGAATGGAAATCGCTGACGAAGGTTCACCATATGCGTGTTGGCTAGGTTGAGGTTTGTGGGTTGGCTGAGCGGAATCGCCCAGCTCTCAAAATCCAGTTCCGGATCATCAAGGGAGCGGGCTTGGTCGATCCTGGCCTGTGCAGCATCGACTCCCTTACGGGCCGCCAGGATCTCAGGATTGGCCTTGAGCGCCTGCTCAATCAGGTCGCTGAGATTTGCGGTAGCTTCCAACGCCAGAGTCAGAGATTGCTCGGCAGCGCTTTGCGCTGCCGATAACAGCACCAGCAAGGTTCCGACTATTAACGAGGTCTTCTTGCGCATTGATTCGCCTCCGAGGAGAAAGTTAGAAATCGAGTGGACGAGGTGGTCTCCGGGCACCTTCCGGACCTGAGGCGCCTTCTACTTGCCTTCGCACAGCCCGACTGGCGTGTGTCGGCGACGGCTGACAGTAGCGCCTGACTACAGCGAATAAGACTCCCGGAGGTCAACCAACCCGGTCATGGCAAGCCCCGCCTCAGAATCTCGACCAGCATTGCCTTCGCGTCTCCCCCCGTCCCACAATGCTTCAGTGGTTACTTCACCACGATCTTGCCCCGAAGCGGCCGTGCCTTGGTGCCGACGTGGACAGTGTAAGGATAGACGCCGGGGCGAGAGAATGACCGCGTGAACGAGCCGGTGAATAACCCTGTGGCCTCCGGGGCCCCAACGACCTCATCAAAGACCACATGAACGACGGGGGTGCCAGAGGCGTTGGTCCACGTCACCTGCTCGCCAGGCGCCACGGTAGTGACTCGCTCCATGAGAGCCGAGGTGTGGATCATTACGACGGCATCGGGAGCCGCAACAACCTGGACCGAACCAAGCCCGATCATGGCAAAAGTCGTCACGGCAAGCGCGATTCGGAACGAAACGATCTTCTGCATCGTCATCGCCTCCTTTTGAAAAATAACCGAAGAAAAGCCGGTTTGATAAGCAGTTGTTGCCAGCCGCCTTTCGGGCACCGATGTCTCTCAGCGGAGGGCTGGCTAAAGGGAGCTCGTCACGCTATGGGTGTGAGAGGGCAAGAGAATAGTCCGTCGTGTCAAGCCCTCGCAGGGAGGGCACGGCGACCAGATCTGCTCAGGTTGAATCAGGGGAGATCAGGCGAAGGGAGGGGGGTGAAAAACGGGCCGGATCTTCGAAGCTGGATTGGGGGTCAGGTCAACGGGAAGGGGGCCGAGGACGAAGCCGTTCGATTCAAAACTGGGAGAGGGTGGCCGGACACCACACAGCATCGGGCACATCCCCGCCATCCCCTGGCCGCTCATGTCCGGGCCCATCATGGCAGTCATCGGGGCACTCCACATCAAACCAAGAGGGCAGCCGCACACGACTGCGAGCATCGCGAGCGCCGCAGCAGCCACCACGACAAATTCTTTTGGTTTGCGACCTCGTTCCATAGTTCGGCGCCCTTGAAACCCTAACAGTTCCTGAACAAACGCTATCATTCAGATTCCAGATTGTCAAGGGTAATGCTTCTGCGGGTAGTGTAATGGAGGGTGGAGGATGGGGCTGGTTACCCTTCGACCCGGAACTCTCTAATGATCCGATACTTCTGCATCTTGTAGGCAAGCTGCCTCGGTGTGATGCCCAAGCGGGCGGCGGCCTTCACCTGGACGCCGCCGGTTTCCTTCAAGGCCCGCATGACCAACTCCCGTTCGAACTCGCGCAGCCCCTTTTCACCGTCCAACGTCTGAAGGCTGCGTGCCTGCTCCTGGCGGAGCTTAACCACATGCCCGATCAGAGACGCCACGATTGTCAGCACCCGCAGGTCCTCCTCTACCGACGCGCGGGCATCTCGGGACGGGCGCTCAACGCTGAGAACCCCCAGGACCTCCCCACCGATCTTAATCGGCAAGCAGATGAAGGCGATCCCGTGAAGATCGCGAGCCTCACGGGCACGGGTCTTGTTCAGGAAGTGGGGCTCCTTGCTGATATCGGGCACCACCATCGGGACGCCTAACTTCATCACCTTTCCGATGATTCCTTCTCCGATCCGATACCGGCCGCGACGCTGCTCCTCGTCGGTCAAGCCGAATGCCGCCTCGATGCTGAGTTCCCGGCGTTTCCTGTCGAAAAGGCAGATAGTCCCTTTCGTCATCCCCATAAATGAGTTGAGGATTCTGAGGATGGCTGCAAGGCCCTGCGGGAAATCGATCGGGTCGCCCAAGATCTTCGTGACCTCGTAGAGGGCGCTGAAACCGACGGTCTTCTGGTCAAGCCGGAGCTTTTCGTTGCGCATCGCCATATGTGTCATCCCATTCAAGATCAATGCCAACACGCGGCGCCCATTCCGCTCAAAGGGCCGGGCGCTGCGTGCTGGAGTCGTACATTCACAAGGCGTAGGCGTTCTCGTCGTGCTGGCTCAAATCGATCCCGGTCTGCTCCTCCTCGTGGCTCACCCGGAGGCCCACCAGCGCATCGACAATCTTGAGGAGGATAGTCGTCCCGACGAACGCCAGGATCCAGCTCGCCAGGACTGCGACCGCTTGTATCCCCAACTGGCCGGGATTGCCGAAGAAGAGGCCATCGGCGCCATCGGGATTGATCGCCTTGGAGGCAAACAGGCCGGTCGCCAGGGTCCCCCAGGTCCCGCCGACGCCGTGGACACCCACGACGTCAAGCGAGTCGTCGTAGCCAAGCCTGGTCTTCAGGATACAGGCGGAGTAGCAGAAGACCCCTGCGCCAGCCCCGATGATGATGGCCGGCATCGGGCCGACGAAACCGGAGGCTGGGGTGATGCCCACGAGCCCGGCGACTGCGCCCCTGGCGGCACCGAGGACGGTCGGCTTGCCCCTGGAGCTCCACTCTGCAAACATCCAGCTAAGGACCGCGGCGGCGGTGGCAAGGTGCGTCGCCACGAAGGCGCTCGTGGCCAACTTGTTGGCGGCGATCGCGCTCCCCGCATTGAAGCCGAACCAGCCGAACCAAAGGAGTGCGGCGCCTGTTACCGTCAGCGGCAGGTTGTGTGGCGGCATCGGCTCCTGTGGGTAGCCTCGGCGCCGGCCGACGATCAGGGCAGCGGCCAGGGCCGAGACGCCTGAACTGATGTGGACGACGGTTCCCCCAGCGAAGTCCAAGGCCCCCAGCTTGCGGAGCCATCCGCCAACACCCCAGACCCAGTGGGCCAGTGGGTCATAGATAAACGTCGCCCAGAGAATGGTGAAGACCAGGAAGGAACTGAACTTCATCCGTTCTGCAAATGCGCCGGTAATGAGCGCTGGAGTGATCACGGCGAACATCATCTGAAAGACCATGTAGGCTTGATGGGGGACGGTGGCCCCGTAGTCAGGATTAGGGTCTAGGCCTACGCCACGAAGCCCAACCCACGCGAGGCTTCCGATGATCCCACCCCTATCCGGGCCGAACGCCAGGCTATAGCCCCACAGGGCCCACTGGATGGTGATCACAGCCAGGATGATGAAACTGTGCATGATCGTCCCGAGTGCGTTCTTCCGGCGGACGAGCCCACCGTAAAAGAGGGCAAGCCCCGGTGCTGTCATCAGGAGGACCAAGGCCGAAGATGTCAGCAACCATGCAGTATCTCCCGAGTCGATCTTCGGCGCCGCCGGAGCGGCCGGTGGGGTTGCGGGCGTAACAGAGGGAGCCGCTGGAGGCGGGGCCTGTTGGGAAAGGACCACTGTCGGGGCGATCAGAAGTACCCCCAAGAAAATCAAGGCGATCGAGGCGTTCACCACCGGTCGTTTTGGCACAGTTGCTTCTCCTCTCTGCGTTGAACGGGGAGACAGAACGTCAGGGCAGTAGGAGACGACATTTATGTTGAAAGAACCCAATCTGTCAGGAAGAGCAGTTTCTGTGCCAGCATTCGATCACCAGTCTGTTTGGCGAGATACGCTGGAACGTGCCATCAATTCACAGCGAATCTAGCGGGGGATTTGACATGCTCATAGTGGTGTTTCTCCCGTGACCCACCCCGTTTCTGCCCTGATTGTGAAATGGGCAAGCCTGGGTCTTGGTGCTTATAACTTGGGCGAAGCAGTCTGGTGCCGATGCCGAGCCGGGTGTTTTTCCGCTTGACAAAGAAATAATCCTTGATAATAATGATTCCTGTTTGAGTCACCACAAGTATAACGAGCACACCAAGTCGATGGGATTGGCACAGTGAAGCTAGCCGTCAAGACGATCATAGACCGCTTCAGAGCATCGGGCCGGAAGGTGACTCCTCAACGAGTCGCGGTCTTCGAGGTCCTCTGTGAACGCGGCGGCCACCCGACGGTCGATCAGATTTATCGGGAGGTCCGGAAACGGTTCCCGATGATCTCCCTCAACACCGTCTACCAGATCATGGAGGCGCTGGTGCAAATGAAGATCGTCTCCCCTCTCGTTCATGGTCTGGAGGCCGCCCGCTACGAGACCGACCCCTCACCCCATCACCACGCCATTTGCGTCGCCTGTAAGCGGATCATTGATATCTTCGATCCCGACCTCGGGCGGGTGAGGCCCCCGCGGGTGGTAAAAGACCGATTCCAGGTCTTGGGTCATCGAGTGGAGTTTTTTGGCTACTGCGCAGACTGTCAAGTGTCGGTGGAGTCCGCTCACTGAGTGAGGAGCCGAGCATCCTCTCCTTGGGAGAGGAGGCTACGGGAAGCTGAAGAGAGGCAGGCTCATGGGAAAGCATCTGGAAGAGGAGCTGGGGATCATTTTCGGTACTATGATCCGGTAGGGCCGGGTTCAGTACTAAAACGTTCAAGGAGGAGAAAAGCATGGGAAAGAATTTGCAAGGGACGAAGAGCCATGAAAACCTGAAGAACGCCTTTGCGGGCGAGGCCCAGGCCAACCGCCGCTATTTGTATTTTTCCCGGGTGGCGGATATCGAAGGGTACCCCGACATGGGCGGCCTGTTCCGCGACACCGCCGAGGCGGAAACCGGCCACGCGTTCGGCCATATGGACTTCCTCAAGCAGGTGGGTGACCCGGTGACTGGCGTCCCCTTCGGGAGCACCGAAAAGAACCTGAAGTCGGCGATCGAGGGCGAGACCTACGAGTACACGGAGATGTACCCGGGCATGGCGAAAACCGCCAGAACCGAGGGCTTCGAGGAGCTGGCCGAGTGGTTCGAAACCCTGGCCAAGGCGGAGAAGTCACATGCTGGTCGGTTTACCAAGGGGCTGACGCAAATCGCAGGCAAGGAGCCCGCGGCGGCCATTTAGGGCTGATAGATGCTCGTTGGCGGTTGGGGCGGGACTCCTCGCTCCAACCGCCTTTTGATGTGGGTCAACCAGAAGTCAGACTCTTCGACAAACTGAGGCATCTGAGGCCGTTCCCCCGAATAGGGAGACACGCTCATGGGCTTTAATTTGGCATCGGATAGATTTTGGAGCGAGCCAACCCTGGATCAGGAGCTCCGTCGGGTCTTCGACATTTGTAACGGCTGCCGCCGCTGCTACGCGCTCTGCCCCTCCTTCAATACGCTATTCCAGCGGCTGGATGACGAGCGGGTGGACGGAGAGGCGGAAAAGCTTGGTGAGGGCGATCTGCAGGTTGTGGGTGAGGAGTGTTACCAATGCAAACTCTGCTACAACCACTGCCCCTATACGCCTCCCCACCGTTGGGCGATTGACTTCCCGCGTTTGATGCTCAGGCAGAAGGTGGTGCAGTCCAAACGAGAAGGGGTGTCCCTGCAGGACAAGATTCTGGGAAGACCCGATCTGATTGGCCGAATCGCGTGCACGATCGCGCCACTGTTTAACCGCCTGGTCCGGCCTCGGTGGAGCCGCCGGCTAATGGAGAGCTTCCTCGGCATTCACCGCGATTGGCCGTTGCCCGATTACGCCTCCGAACCGCTCGATCGCTGGTTCCGGCGGGAGGGCGCGCGGGCCGCAGCGGCCGTCGCGGCGCCGCTAGCAAAGGTCGTCCTGTTTCCAACTTGTTCGGTCAACTACACCGATGTGGCCGTGGGACAAGCTGCAGTTCGGGTGCTGGTGAAGAACCGGATCGAGGTGGCGATGGAATACCCTCGCTGCTGTGGCATGCCTGCCCTGGATGGCGGCGATCTTCAGGCAGCCCTGGAAGCAGCCCGGACCAACGTGCGCGTTCTGGGTGAGCGGGTAATGGCCGGGTTCGATGTCGTCGTGCCGGGGCCGACGTGTAGTTACGTCCTCAAGCAGGAGTATCCCGCCCTGCTAGAGGATGAGACCAGCCGTCAGGTCTCAGCCCATACGTTCGATCTCAGCGAGTATCTCATGCGGCTACACGGAGAAGGACGGCTCAACCTGGAATTCTCCCGCAGCCCTGGAACTGTGGCGTACCACCTCCCGTGCCACCTCAAGGCGCAGAACATCGGGTTCAAGTCGCGGGATCTTATGGAACTCACCGGCGCGAGGGTGCATCTCATCGAGAAGTGCTCCGCGGTTGACGGGACCTGGGGGATGAAAGCCCAGCACCACGACCTGTCGCTTAAATGGGCCAAACCATTGCTGGACGCCGTAGAATCGGCGAAACCTGATATCGTTGCCACCGACTGTCCTCTATCGGCCCTTCGAATCTTCCAGGGGACCGGCAGACGTCCGGTCCATCCAGTGCAGGTGCTGCACCGTGCCTACGGTTTATGAACCCACGAGAGAAATCGAAGCAGGAAGGAAGGAGACAGGCGGCGAAGGAGGGGGGAATGAGTGATGCAGAAGGTTGTCCGAGGTGATGTGAAGGATTTGGTTCAATATGAGCAAGCCAGAGATGAGATGCGCCACCGGCTGATTGCTCTCAAGCGGCCGCGCCGCGTGCCGGTTGGTGAACGCTTGACATTCCTCTTCGAAAACCGCGAGACTGTCCTCTTTCAGGTTCAGGAGATGATCCGGACGGAGCGGATGGTGGATGAGGAAAAGATCCGTGAGGAGATCGAGGTCAACAACGAGCTGATACCCGGAGAGCGGGAGCTCAGCGCGACCATGTTTATTGAGGTGGACGAACCAGGGCAGATCCGAGAGGTGCTGGACCGGTTTCAGGGGATCGATCGGGGAAAGGTTGTGTACTTCCAGATTGGAGAGCGCTTGAACGTACCCGGGATCTTCGAGGGTGGGCGGAGCAAGGAGGACAAGATTAGCGCCGTTCACTATGTGAAGTTCCCGTTCTCGGAGCCCGCGCGAGATGCCTTCCTCGATTTTCGGGTGCCGGTCGAACTGGTCGTAGACCACCCCCGCTATAAGGAGCGGGCCAAGATCGACGGCGAAACGCGGCGAAGCCTCATGGGAGATCTCACCTGAGACCTCATCAGTGCATTCCATTCTGTCCTTCTAACCACTCCTCTGCCTTGAGAGCGAGCGTATCAGTGGAGGGCACGTGACAGAAGAGCGTTGGCGGTGGCAGCATCTATGCAGAGAACGTGGCTGCGTAATCACCATTCCGTTGCGCCGGGGAGTGAGTGTCCTCTGCGAATTCTGTGGAGCGTACGGATTTATCAATTCTTCCCAAACGAGAGTCAAGGTGATTAGGCCGATACTGTCGTATCTCCGGCCTCAGCAAAGGAGCGGCTGGTTGGTGCGGCTGATTCGTTTGCTGTCTCGGCGGCTCGTGCGGCCCTTTCAATGGTAGTTGGTGCACTCCATCAGTTCGGCCGATCGAGGCTGTATCGGGATGAGAAATCTTTCTTCACACTGCGACCACTTGTGCCCTGGGTACAGCGAGGTGCTACGGTGGGCTCGATTGTCTGAACCTATAGGCTTCATATGGGTGATCGGCTCGGGCAACGATGCAAATGAGCGAAATCGTGGGGACAGTTTGGTGGCGCGGTCGCCCTTAGGGTATTGTAGTTGAGGACCTGACAGCGTTACCTGTAGCCTATGCCCTTATATCCTGAGAGCTGCTCTCGTGGCGATTAGCTGTGCGTCTCGCCGCAATGGCTGTGGGCAGTCCAGTTGCTTTGGGTGTGAAACCTTCAACTTCTCGCGTTTTTGGTCTTGACTTGCGAAGGTTGCCATACTATCTATAAGAGTGCTCGTTGTATTGTGCCCAAGAGTCTACGTGATGGCAGCAATCGAGGTGTACATTGGCCGATGATGCAAGCGTTCGGGGCGATCGTCCAGATCGTCTGATTGTACAGGTCAGCGAAGGCAACCCCACCATCTGGTCGCGGCGGGACTTCTTCTCTTTGGCGGGGTGGGGCGGGATATTGGCCGCTCTCTCTGTGGGCGGCTTAGCGTTCGGACGCTTCATGTTCCCCAGAGTGCTGTTCGAGCCCTCGCCAGTCTTTAAGGCTGGGCTGCCAGAGGAGTACCCCGTTGGGACCGTCAGCGAACGGTGGAAGCAGGACCAGCGGGTCTGGATCGTCCACGAGCCGGATGGGTTTTATGCGTTGCTCGCGATCTGCACACATCTGGGCTGTACCCCGAACTGGCTGAACGCAGAGAACAAATTCAAGTGCCCCTGCCATGGCAGCGGCTTCCGCAAGACCGGGATAAACTTCGAGGGTCCGGCACCACGGCCGCTTGAGCGGATCAAGCTCGTCTTGGCCGATGACGGGCAGCTTCTGATCGACAAGAGCGTACTGTTCCGCTACGAGAGAGGAGACTGGACCAAGCCGGGAGCCTATCTCAAGCTCAAGGTCTAGCCCAAGAGGAGTAGAATCCACGATGCCTGACCTGAAAGAGCTGAAGAAAAAGGTTGTCGAGTCACAACTGTGGCGGTCGATGTTCCGTCACGATTATCTGGACACCCCCCGGAACCGGGTGCTCCAGATCATGGCTAACGTGTGGCTTCACCTACATCCCCCCAAGATCCGCCGCCACGCCATCAAGATCCGCTTCACCTGGTGCATGGGCGGCATTACCTTCCTGATGTTTTTGGTTACCGTCGTGACCGGCGTGATCCTGATGTTCTACTACCGCCCGGTGGCCGAATACGCCTATGCCGACATGAAATACTTGGAGTTCGACGTCCCGTTCGGCATGATCGTCCGCAACATGCATCGGTGGGCGGCCCATGGCATGGTAATCACTGTCTGGCTTCACATGTTCCGCGTCTTCATGACCGGCTCGTACAAACCGCCGAGAGAATTTAACTGGGTTGTAGGGGTCGTGCTCTTAACCCTCACGCTGCTGTTGAGCTTTACCGGCTACCTCTTGCCCTGGGATCAGCTCTCCATTTGGGCTGTAACAGTCGGCACGAACATGGCCCGCGCCACCCCACTCCTGGGCACCGAGGGCCCCTTTGCCGAGGTGGTCGGGGTCACCCCCCGTTACGATGCCAGGGCTTTCCTCCTTGGTGGGACCCTTGTTGGACCTCCCACGCTCCTCAGGTTCTACGTCCTTCATTGCATTTTTCTTCCCATCCTCGCCAGCCTCCTGATGATCGTCCATTTTTGGAGGATTAGGAAAGACGGAGGGATCTCGGGCCCTTTGTAAGTATGCCGCGGGTAGTCGGAAGTCGTGGCGCCTTACACTGCGAGCTCACCTTCCGGTTGCTGGTGTGTGCGTGATAGGGCTGAGTGATAGCAATGGCTGAAGCGGTAGAGAGCAGGACGGCGGCCAAGCCGGTTGCTCGTTCGGCCGGGGCAACTGAACCCGCGGTGGCCGACAGGGTCCATGTCTGGCCCTACCTCGTCCGCAGCGAGTTCATCTGCTCGATCATTGTGATGGTCATCCTGACCGTGTGGTCGATCACGATTAACGCCCCCCTGGAGGACCCAGCCAACCCAACGCAAACCCCCAACCCCAGCAAGGCGCCCTGGTATTTCCTCGGGCTTCAGGAGATGCTGGTCTATTTCGACCCATGGTTTGCCGGGGTGGTTTTGCCGAGCCTGATCATTGTAGGGCTCATGGTCATCCCTTACATCGATATCAATCCAAAGGGAAATGGCTACTACACGTTTAAGGAGCGGCCATTCGCCATCGCTACCTTTCTCTTCGGCTTCAGCTTCTTGTGGATCTCCCTGATCATCACCGGTGTCTTCTTCAGAGGTCCCGGGTGGAACCTTTTCTGGCCATGGGAGACCTGGGACCCCCATATGGTCATCGCGCTAACGAATGTCAATCTACCAGACTGGGGCCCGTTCAAGTGGATGGGCAACCCCAAGATCGCCGAGATCGAAGTGCTCGGCATGGTGTTGATCGTTGTCTATTACAGTACGGCGGTCATCTATTACTACTTGAAGCGGGACACGAGTGGGGCCATCCGTCAATTAGGCCCGGTGCGGTACGGGATCGTGGCCTTCCTCTTCTTGACGATGATGGGTCTCCCGCTCAAGGTCTTCCTCCGCCTGGCGTTTAACATCAAGTATGTCTGGGTGACCCCCTGGTTCAACATTTGACGCCACAATCGAGGTTGCCTGGTGCGGTGGTGGACGCGGTGGCACGGCCGTAAGCTAGCTGAAGACCGATCGCTGCGGATTGTCTTCTTCGTCTCCAGCATGCTCTTCGTCCTGGTAACCGGTTGGGCGGTCTGGAATGAGGGGACCACCCGGCGCCCGTGGAAAGAGTACCAGCTCGAGTTCAACCGCTTGGAATATCAGCAAGTCTCTCAGGAACTCGCCAGAGAAAAGTCCAGGTTCGAATCGCCCGAGGTTCAGGCCGCCATGGCCAAGCTGCAACGGGACCTGAAGGCGGCGCAGGGGCGCCTGGCCGGACCAGAGTACACCAAGGCCCAGCAAGTCCTCGTGCAACGCCAGGCGGAGTATGACGACGCGAGTCTGAAGGCCCAGTTTATCAAGAGTGAGCTGGATGAGGCTCTCTATTGGGTGGAGCATGCTATTTATCAGAACACGGACACGAAGAAGCCCAAGGCCAAGGTAGAGCTGATTGAAAAGCAGTTACACGACATCACGCCGAAGGTGGAGATGCTGAGCGCGCGGGTGGAGGAGGCTCAGACTGGACTGAAGCGCTTTCGGACCGAGGTAGATACAATCGAGGCCAAGCTCGGCGAGCTGACCGCACCTGTAACCGCTTTGGAGCGGCGTCTTGCGTCGATCAAGGGTCGCTCCCCAGAAGTAAAGCAATATGTGGTGGAGGGCCTGGCGATCAACGAGTTCAAGGAACCGATCCTGACCGTCGATCGCTGCATCACCTGCCACCTCGGAATCGATCAGCCCAGTTTTGAGCAGGCGAAGCAACCCTTCCGCACCCATTCGGATAGGGAGGTCCGGTTCGGGAATCACCCCATCACCCGCTTCGGTTGCACATCATGCCACCAGGGACAGGGGCCCGCCCTTGAGGTGGACGCGGCGCACGGGGACGTGCATCACTGGGAGCGCCCACTGCTGCGCGGCGATTTCGTGCAAGCCAGCTGCCGGAAGTGCCACGCTGAGGAGAAAGAGGTTGCACTGGCGCCAGTCTATTCGCGGGGCAGGCAGATGGTAGAGGAGCTTGGGTGCTTTGGATGTCATAATTTGCCGGGGTTCGAGAAGGTCCAGAAAGTGGGGCCGGATCTGACACGGATCGCTAATAAGGTCGATCCGAGCTGGCTGTTCCGGTGGATCAAAGATCCGAAAGCATATCTCCCGAAGACGAGGATGCCCAATTTCGCGCTTTCTGACGAAGACACGTTGAGCATCACCGCCTATCTTCTCAGCGCTTCACAGCCGATGCCGGAATTGCAGGGTGCGTTCAAGGCTGGCACATTGGCCGAACGTGGGAGAGAGATCGTGAGTAAGGTCGGCTGCCTCGGTTGTCACCGGATCGCCGGTATGGAGGCGAAGGGCTCGCCCTCGCCGGCTTCCTCCGCCGCCTCATCGATCCCATCCCCCGCAGTGAATCCGCAGAGCGCACAGCGGACCGAGACGACGAGGCCAGCCAGCGCAGAGAAGGAAGAGAAACAAGAGCCACCAGCAAAACCGATGAGAATCAGGCTGGCCGCACCGCCTCCCCCGCCAGAAAATCAGGATTTTGCGCCGGATCTCTCGAACATAGCCAGCAAGGTGAATGCGGACTGGCTCTTCGCCTGGGTCAAGAATCCGAAACAATTCCGCCCGACAACTCGGATGCCCAGCCTGCGCCTCTCCGACGACGAGGCCAAAGCCGTTACCGCCTTCCTGATGATACTCGGGTCCAAACGCCCGATCGCCGGTTTGGAACAGGAGGTCAAGAAGGCTGATCGGATCGCAGCGGGCGAGCATCTCATCCGGAAAAGGGGCTGTTTTGGCTGTCATGACATCAAGGGGTTTGAGACGTCGGAGAAGATTGCGCCCGATCTCAGCACCTTCGGCCAGAAGCGACTACTCGAGCTGTTCTTCGGGGAGGCGGTCCAGGTGAAGCAGACCTGGGAGGACTACACCTTCTGGAAACTGAAGAATCCGCAGATCTACGCTACTGAACGGGTGGAGCAGTTGATGCCAAACTTCGGATTCACCGATGAACAGGCGAAGACGCTAAGGGTCCTCCTGAAGAGCTTGACCACCCAGCGGGTCCAACCGCAGTTCCAGCGAAACCTTTCCTCCGAACAACTTGCCATTCAAAATGGGCGGACGCTTGTGAAACGCTACAATTGTAACGGGTGCCACGTCATCGAGGGGCAGGGCGGGGCAATCGCCGCCTTCTACGCCGACAAGACACGGATCCCGCCGCCCCTTGAGGTGGGGACGATGCATGAGGGGGAAAAGGTTCAGGCCACCTGGCTCTATCAGTTCCTGGGGCGACCGACACCGCTCAGGCCCTGGCTCGATGTCCGGATGCCGAATTTCGGCCTCAGCATCGAGGAGGCCACGGCCCTGACCGACTATTTCGCGGCGATGGGAAAGCAGCGATTCCCCTACGAATATGTCATGCTGGAGGAGCCGGCGGCGGAACTCGTGAAGGCCGGCCGGCTGCTGATGTCGAAGGACTACTTTGACTGCTTCAGTTGCCACCAGCAGGGCGACAGAAAGCCCGAGGGCCCTCAAGAGGGATGGGCCCCGGATCTCAGCCTGGCTAAGCGCCGCCTGCGACCTATCTGGATCGCCAAATGGCTGCAGGATCCGCAGAAGATCCAGCCGGGCACCAAAATGCCCAGCTACTATCCGGGCGGTCCCGACGATGTGCTCGGCGGAAAGGAGGACCGACAGATCCAGGCCATCACTGAATACCTGATGCGCCTGAGTGGGGGATGATCCCTTTTCGGCCTGACGAGGAGTGCCTAGCGAAACCGAGTCACACACTGCCAGAAGGAGGGCGATGCACCCATGAACACGATGCAGGGAATGATAGCAGTCGCGGCGGCGGGCCTCATCCTCGGGACTGTCGCTCAGGCCCCAGCCTATGAGGGGGGCGAGGTAAAAGACGGGGGGACAATCACCGGCACGGTCAAATTCGCCGGGGCGCCACCCGCTAGGAAAGCATTAGAGGTGACCAAGGACAAGGATGTCTGCGGAAAGGAAAAGCACCTGACATGGGACCTCATCGTCGGTTCTGACAAAGGCATCGAGAATGTCGTGGTGAGTCTCATTGACGTGAAGAAAGGGAAGAAGTGGGCAAGCACCAAGGCCACGTTTGATCAGAAGGGCTGCGTCTATCTGCCGCACGTCGCCGTGGTACCAGCCGGCGGTGAGCTGGACATCCTGAACAGCGATGGGATTCTCCATAACATCCACACCTATAGCACGGCAAACCCGGCGATCAACAAGGCCCAGCCGAAGTTCAAAAAGGTGCTGACCGAGAAGTTCGCAAAGCCAGAGATCGTCAAGGCGACCTGTGATGCGCACGCCTGGATGCTCGGTTGGATTGTCGTCTCCGAGCATCCGTATGTGGCGGTCACTGACGAGAAGGGGACGTTCACGCTCAAGGATGTGCCGCCCGGGAGCTACAAGCTGGAGGTCTGGCAAGAGACGCTTGGCAAGTCGGTGAAAGGGGTGACCGTCAAGGCGAAAGAGGAGACCAAGCTCCAGATCGAACTCGCGAAGAAGTAGGAGCTGGCGCAGGGGGGAGTACACGATTGGCGGCTTACCGGTGACCAGTGATGGACGACAAGGGTTCCTCGTTTGGACGCTGAACCGTGAACTGTGAACCAATGACTTTTGGGGTTGACTTAGCTTCATCGCTCGGCTAAACTCCTGCGGGTTCTGGACGGGAAAGGCTCGATCGGCGATCCGAGCTCCTGCGAGTGCACCCTGCCGTTTGTCTCAGCCAGCGGGGACCCAAAAAGAAACGAGGTGGCGCTTGCGGTACATTTCCTCGACAGACGGTACGCGCGAGGCACGTCAAAAAGGCTAGAACCTTATGCTACGTTGGCTTCCAGAAAACGTATCAACCTACGGCAAAGATATTGACCGCCTCTTTTACCTCATCTACTACATCACAGGGGTAACCTTCCTTTTGGTGGCAGGGACCATGGTGGCCTTCCTCATCCTGTACCGTCACCGTGAGGGCCGACCCGCCAGATACACGCACGGGAATACCACGCTCGAAATCATCTGGACCATCGTCCCCGCTGTCATCCTGGTCGTGCTGTCGTTCATGAGCCAGGCGACGTGGGGGCATATCAAAGGCCACCTCCCGCCCGCCGATATCCACGTGCAGGTGACCGCGAAGCAGTTTAACTGGGAGATCGCGTATCCAGGGCCGGACGGAAAGTTCGGGACAGCGGATGACCTTCAGATCGATAACGAACTCCATGTGCCGGTGAGCAAAGTCGTGCGAGTGCACCTCAAGTCGAAGGATGTGATCCACAGCTTTTTCCTGCCGAATTTGCGCTTGAAGCAGGATGCCGTTCCGGGTCGAGAGATTCAAGCATGGTTCGAGGCGACCAAACCCGGTCGATATGAACTCCCGTGCGCCGAACTGTGCGGCTTCGGGCACTCCGGCATGCGAGGCTGGCTGTTCGTGCACCCTGCTGATGAGTACGACAAATGGGTGAAGGAGCACTGGCCCTCGTCCTGAACTAGGGCCGAGGAACGGTCGCCCGGAGGCGATGGTTCCGGAGGTCGCGAAGCGTTTGGTCTTTTACGATGCTTTGAGGGTATCAGAGGAAAGGACAACTGATGAGTGACGCCATGTCGATTTCAGCTACAGCGACACCGACGCACGCGGAACATGTGAAGCATGAGGAGCTGGGCTTCGTGCGCACCTACATCTTTTCCACCGACCATAAGATGATCGCCAGGCAGTTCCTCTTCTTGGGCCTTTTCATGATGATCCTGGGGGGGCTGATGGCGCTCATGATCCGCTGGGAACTAGCCTGGCCCGAGACGCAGGTCCCGGGGACCCGCTGGATCCCGGAGCCGTTCATGACTGACGGGTACATGAACCCCGCATTCTACAACCAGCTCTTCACGATGCACGCCACTATCATGATCTTCTTCGTGGTTATGCCGATCCTGGTGGGTTGTTTTGGGAACTTCCTGATCCCGCTGATGATCGGCACCCGGGATATGGCCTTTCCCGTGCTGAACATGCTGTCGTTCTGGGTCGGCGCGGTGTCGGGTGTCGTCATGTTAGCTGGCTTCTTTGTGCCTGGCGGTCACGCGGCCGGAGGCTGGACCTCGTACGCTCCGCTCACCGCCGTCACCCAGTATACCGGCGTGAACTGGGGGCAGAATATCTGGTGTATCAGCCTGATCATCCTTGGCATCTCGTCGCTGATGGGATCGATCAATTACATTACGACGATCATCAACATGCGGGCGCCCGGGATGACCTTTTTCCGACTGCCACTCGTCATCTGGTCGCTCTTCATCGTAGCCATTCTTCTCTTGTTGGCGCTTCCGGTGCTGACATCGGCGCTGGCGATGCTGTTGCTGGATCGCATGGCCGGGACGAGCTTCTTCCTTCCTGCAGGCGGGGGGGAGCCGCTCCTCTGGCAGCACCTCTTTTGGTTCTTCGGTCATCCTGAGGTGTATATCCTGATCCTTCCGGCGATGGGGATCACCTCGGACATCCTGGCTGTCTTTGCGCGCAAGCCGATCTTCGGCTATCGCGCCATGGCCTTCTCGATGATCGGAATCGCCTTCCTCGGTTGGCTCGTATGGGGCCACCACATGTTTCAGAGCGGGATGAGCCCAGCGCTTGGCACGAGCTTTATGATCTCAACGATGGTGATCGCGGTGCCGTCGGCCATTAAGACATTCAACTGGCTGGGGACGCTATGGGGCGGCTCGATCCGGTTCACCACGCCGATGCTGAACGCGCTGGCCTTCGTCTCGATGTTCGTCATCGGGGGTCTGAGCGGCATCTACATGGCCTCGACCCCGGTAGATATGTTCATTCATGACACCTACTTCATCGTCGCCCACATCCATTACGTCATCTTCGGAGGTAGTGTCTTCGGGATCTTCGCCGCCATTTACTATTGGTTCCCGAAGATGTTCGGCCGGATGATGAACGAGACGCTCGGAAAGATCCACTTTTGGCCCACCTTCATTGCATTTAACTGCACGTTCTTCCCCATGCATATCCTCGGCGTAGGCGGAATGATGCGGCGAATCTATAATCCGATGCAGTATGAGTTCCTCCAGCCGCTGCAGCCGATTAACGTGTTCATCACCGTGAGTGCCTTTGCGCTCGGCCTCGCGCAGATCCCGTTTGTGATTAACTTCTTCTGGAGTCTGTTTGCCGGGAAAAAAGCCGAGCGGAATCCGTGGAAAGCCAATACCCTGGAGTGGGTCGCGCCGTCGCCCCCTCCGCATGGCAACTTCGATGCGATCCCTGTCGTTTATCGCGGCCCCTACGAGTACAGCTCGCCCGAGGTCACCGAGGACTACCTTCCCCAGAATCGGCAACTCGTGCCCCAACGTGTCGCGGCAGCGCATTAGGAACGAAGAGACATGTCGGATCACGGTCACGCCCCAAGCGCCAGCCGCGAAACCGATACCCCGTGGATTCATCGGCTCGCCCTGTTGACTTCTGCCTCGACTGTCGGACTGATCTTTGTGGGAGGCCTCGTCACCAACACCGGGTCAGGCCTGGCGGTGCCCGATTGGCCAACCACATTTGGGTACAACATGTTCCTGTACCCATGGTCGAAGATGGTTGGAGGTATCTTCTACGAACACAGCCATCGGCTGATTGGGTCAATCGTCGGCCTGCTAACCTTGATATTGGCTCTTTTGCTTTGGTTCAAGGAGCCCAGCAGATTGCTTCGGTGGCTGGGAGCGGTTGCCGTAGTAGCGGTAGTCCTCCAGGGGATACTCGGTGGCCTCCGCGTGGTGCTGGTATCCGCTGGAGACGGACTCGCGATTCTCCATGGCTGCCTCGCGCAAGCCTTTTTTGCGCTTACTGTGACGTTAGCGCTCTTGACCTCTCGCGAATGGAATCAGAAACCAAAGAAGATCGCAATTCCTGATGCTGGCGCCTTGAAGCGCCTCTGCCTCCTGATAACCGGTTTTGTTTACGTCCAGATCATCTTCGGGGCCATGCTGACACACAGCGGAAGCTTGCTCCAGGCCCATCTGTTATTTGCTGCCCTTATCAGCATTCATGTGTCCCTCCTCGCAGTACGGATCCTGAGATATCATTCGGATCAATCGAAGCTCGTACGGCCCGTCACCATCCTCCTCGGCCTGTTGGGTGCCCAGATCCTGTTAGGCGTGGGGTCCTATGTGGCTCGGTTCACATCACTCGTCATCCCCCACGCTCCCCTCATTGGATTAGCGCTCCCAACTACTCACAGGGTCACTGGCGCCCTCATGCTGGCAACCTGTATCGTGCTGACATTGCGGGCCTATCGCCTGTCGACGTTGCCAGAGGGGGTCGCCAGCCACAGATTCGTCGCGGAGCAGGTGCGTGCGTGATGCTCAGAACTGAAACACTGGACATCGAGTTGGCGCGCGCGTGCAGGCGAGCGGCAGATTTTGCATCGCTCACGAAGCCTCGTGTCGTCCTGATGGTGTTGGTCACGACATTCGTGGGCTTCTATCTTGGCTCGCGCGCGACGCCGGACTACACGGCGCTGCTGCAAACGCTCATCGGCACGGCGCTGGCAGCGGCGGGAACCCTCGCCCTGAATCAGGTCCTCGAGCGCGAGGTGGACGCACAGATGGAGCGCACGCGGCTCCGGCCGCTGCCGGACGGGCGGCTTCAGCCTACCGAGGCGCTGGCGTTCGGCGCGGCCATCACGGCAGCGGGTCTGCTTTACCTCGCAATCTCGGTCAACGCCTTGAGCGGCCTGGTTGCGGGGACTATCGTTGGCACGTATCTTTTTCTTTACACGCCGCTCAAACGGAAGACCGCACTCTGCAGTGTTGTAGGAGCGATTCCGGGAGCGCTGCCGCCGGTAATTGGCTGGGCAGCAGCTAGGGGCGGGGTAGGGCTCGAAGCCTGGGTCCTCTTTGCGATCATGTTTCTCTGGCAGCTTCCACATACGTTGGCAATCGCTAGGCTGTATCGCGATGATTATGCTCGCGCGGGGATCCGGCTCCTTCCGGTGGTCGATCGGGACGGGAGGAGCACGGGGCGCCAGATCGTCAGTAACTGTCTAGCCTTGCTGGCTGTAGGTCTGCTGCCGACGCTCATCGGGTTTGCGGGTTCAGTCTATTTCCTTGGCGCATTAGGGCTTGGTATCGGCCTGCTCAGTTGCGGGGTTGCGCTTGCCCGTTCGCGATCGACCGCAGATGCGCGACGCCTCGTCTTCGCGTCGCTCGTGTACCTCCCTACATTGCTGGTGCTGATGGCCCTAGACAAGGTTCCATTCTAGTGTAGTGAGTCATAAATAAGTTGACATATATCTACGATATAAGCTATCCTATGAGACATGAGAACCGCAGCCCCTATCCGTTTGTCTTCCGACGAGCGCTCGGTCTTGGCCACGTGGGCGCATGGCAGACGCTTCCCATTGCGACTGGTGCAGCGTGCACGAATTGTCCAGATGGCGGCCGACGGTGTCCTCAGTCAGGACATCGCACGGGAATTGGACATCTCCAGGCCCACGGTGCAGCTGTGGCGGGAGCGGTTCCTGTCTCTGCGGTTGGAGGGTCTGGAGAAGGACGCGCCACGTCCTGGTCGTATCCCGAGCCTTCCCGAGAAGAAAGTCCGTGCCGTCATCGAAGCCACTCTGCATACGACACCACCGACTGCGACCCACTGGAGCACACGCAGCATGGCCAAGGCACATGGCCTCAGCCAAGCCACGATCCATCGTATCTGGAAGCAACACCACCTCAAGCCCCATCTTGTCAAGACCTTCAAGATCAGCCGCGACACACACTTTGTCGAGAAGCTCTACGATGTCGTTGGACTGTATCTCAATCCCCCGGACAAATCCCTTGTGCTGTGTGTCGACGAGAAAAGTCAAATCCAAGCCCTCGATCGCACCCAACCCGGTCTTCCGTTGAAGAAAGGCCGCTGTGGGACGATGACGCACGACTACACACGCAACGGCACGACCACCCTCTTTGCGGCCCTCAGCATGCTCGACGGCAAGGTGATCGGCGACTGCATGCCACGACATCGGCATCAAGAATTCATCCGCTTCCTCAAGAAAATCGATGTCGAGATATCGCCCGAGCTCGATCTGCATCTGATCGTGGACAACTACGGGACCCACAAGCATCCCCGCGTGAAATCCTGGCTCCGGCGGCATCCACGGTTCCATCTGCACTTCATTCCGACGTCGAGTTCCTGGTTGAATGTGGTAGAGCGGTGGTTCCGCGAACTGACCGACAAGCGCATTCGCCGTGGCAGCTTCGGGAACGTGCCGGAGTTGATCGCCGCCATCAAAGACTATCTGGACAGTCACAACCAGAACCCGCGAGTATTTGTATGGACCGCATCGGTGGAGCACATTTTGACCAAAGTCGCCAAATGTAAAGAAGCGTTGGACTCACTACACTAGCGATGACGTGGATCGTGCACCAGCAAGAGCTAAAGCAGAAGAATCTGCGGGTGGGGATCATCCTGATAGTGGTCTTCATCGCGCTTTGGGTGGGGTCGGTGATCTTTGTTGTGATCGGGCATTAGGGTTGGCCCAATAGAAGCCTCCCCTGGCGGTGGAGAGTCGTGAGATGCCACCTGGAGACGCCATAAGTTCCGTTATCAACGCCGTGGTAGAGGAAGCCAACGAGATCTCTCCGCGGCTGAGCGAGGGGCCGCCGCCACCGTTCGCTGGACCTCCCTTCGGTGAGGATCCTTCCCCATCATTCTCTGGCCCCACGTCGAGCCCGCCGGTTAGTAACGCTCGACTGGGGATGCTGGTATTTTTGGCGTTCGAGGCGATGTTCTTCGCCGGATTGATCGGAGCGTTTCTTGTGTTTCGTCTCGGAAGTCCATTCTGGCCTCCACTGGGTCGTCCTCGATTGCCGCTTGCGGTGACTTGGGTGAACACGGCTTTGTTGCTCTCAAGTGGCTACACGATGCGTTCTGCCCTTCGCGCCATCCGCATCGGTGACAGGCAAGGACTGACGACGGGCCTCTCGGTGACGGCGCTGATCGGCGCGAGCTTTCTTGCTGTTCAGGGGTCTGAGTGGGTTCGTCTCATTCGGCACGGCCTTACTCTGTCGGCGGGGATCTACGGTGCAACCTTCTATACCCTGATCGGCTGTCACGGTGTTCACGTTCTTGGCGCGGTCATCTGGCTGCTGATCGTTCTTGTCGGGGCAATGCGCCATCGGTTCTCGGCCCGCAAGCATGTTGCCGTCGAACTATGCGGGATATACTGGTACTTCGTGGTTGGCGTCTGGCCCATTCTCTTCACGTTGGTGTACCTGAGCTGAGCCGTCAGGAGATCAGGGTGAGCGAACAAGGGCACGCGCATGCTGGGGGCGTGCGGCAAACTCTGGACAATCGACACACGCCGCTCGTTAGAGGCATTGGAGTTGTGCTTGCGGCCGTCACCTTGCTCACTCCCGCTGCCGCCTGGGCCTGTGCGGTCTGTTTTGGGTCTTTGGACAACGATCCGTTTTCCCGAGGCATCAACTGGGGCATCCTGTTCATGATGATCATGCCATTCACCGTCGCGGGTTTGCTCGGGGGCTGGCTATTCTACATGTACCGGCCTTGGCGGAGGAGGGCAGAACGCCGTGGCAAGGAGCCCCTCATGAGTCCTGATTTGACACATAAGGAGAGCGGGAATTGAGTCAAGTCGCTGCGATAACGACTGCTGTGGAACCTGCCGAGTCGCCCCTCACGCCCGAGAGCTGGGGCAAACTTGGGATGTGGGTCTTTCTCGCCGCTGATGCGATGTCGTTCGGGGCCTTGCTTGCTGGTTACGGTGCCCTCCGCTATGGAAGCACCGACTGGCCTCTCCCATCGAGCGTGCTTGGCATAGGTCTTACCGCCTTCATGACATTTCTCCTGATTTCCAGCAGCGTGACCATGGTTCTTGCGCTTGTGGCGATCCAGAGGGGGGACCTGCGGGGGCTGCGGACCTTCCTTTCGTTGACTATTCTGGGGGGACTGATGTTCCTGGGAATGCAGGCCTACGAGTGGACTCACCTGATCCACCGCGGCCTGACCCTGACAGGCAATCCCTTCGGTGCAGCGCTATTCGGTACGACATTCTTCATTATCACGGGCTTCCATGGCGCTCACGTCACCGGGGGGGTCATCTATCTGTCTTGCTACCTGGTCCGGGCCCTCTTGGGGCGAGTGACCCAGGCAAATGCCAACGCTATTGAGATTGCCGCATTGTACTGGCACTTCGTGGATCTCGTGTGGATACTGGTATTCACTTTCGTCTACCTGCTGTAACGACGGATGGGGAAAAGCAATGACGCCTGTTCACAAACAACCAAACTACATCGGCGTGTTCTGGTGGCTCCTGGCGCTGACGATCATCGAGATCGCAGTGATTTACCTTCCGATTGCGAGGCTCCTCATTGGGATCCTTCTCGTCGGACTGGCTTTGTCCAAAGCCTCGCTTGTTGCGATGTACTTCATGCACCTGAAGTTTGAGGCGAGGACCCTCGGGTTGATTGCTATGACCCCATTGGTGCTCTGTGTGTTATTGGTGTTTGCGCTGTTGCCTGACGTCTCAGCAACTCCGCATCGAACCACAAAACCTTCTCAGGTCTCCACATCTCCTCATTGATGCAATCTACTCGCTCGCCGATGCCGGAAGGGATTTGGCCGAAAGGTGAAACCACAAGAACAGATTAAACAACAGGGCGAGTCTGCGCTGCAGAGAGTGCTCTGGGGTGGGTTGATTCTTGTCCTGATCGGGGTAATGGGCGCAGGAGTCTGGTCCTTGATTCGGGGACAAACGGCCGCCAGGAGAGTATTAGCGGACCGATCGCCCAGGTTGCCGGTCTATAGTTCGGTGCCCGAATTCTCCCTGATTGAGCGGAGCGGTCGAAAGGTAAAACGGACAGAGTTCCTCGGAAAGATCTGGGTCGTCAACTTCTTCTATTCACACTGTCCCGATACCTGTCCTCTGCAGAGCGCCGAGATGGCCAGGCTTCAGGCTGACCTTGCGACCGAATCGGATGTCCGGCTGGTCTCGATCACTGTCGATCCACAGCGAGACACCCTTCAAGTGCTCTCCCGATACGCGGACCGGTTCGGGGCTGACCACGACCGATGGCTCTTCCTGACCGGAGAGAAAGAAGCGATCTACCGTTTCGCTCAGGACGGTCTGCGCCTACCGGTAATTGATCCAAGAAACAAGGTCCGAGGCCTTACTGGCAAAAAGATGCTGTCGAAGAGCTTCAATCCAGAGCGGAGCCACCTGTTCGGTCAACTTGTGTCAGATCTGAGGGCGGGCGCAATGCTTCTCCCCGGGGCAATCCGCTCGACTCTCGAGCCCTCGCCGGCCATGGCTGGTGATGAGGGGGTGGGGGGAGTGAAGGTTCTTCACACCTCCAGGTTTGTCCTCGTTGATCGCAGGGCGCGGATCAGGGGCTACTATGAGAGCACCGACATGGAATCTCTCCGGCGGCTCCGCCAGGATGTGAAAGCTCTACTTCAGGAGGAATAATCGGCCTCTCCCTCTCAGTCTTGCCTGCCGTTAATGCCGCACTCAATGGCACCAGCGCTCTCCTGCTAGCCGTCGGATATCTCTTCATCCGGCGAAAAAAGATCACCGCCCATAAGGTCTGCATGGGATCGGCCTTTGCGGTCTCCACCCTCTTTCTGATCTCCTATCTCACGTACCACTATCACGTCGGGTCGATCCATTTTGGGGGGCAAGGAGCGATTCGGGCTGTCTACTTCACGATCCTGATCTCCCACACCATCCTGGCCGCGGCGATTCTCCCTTTGGCCTTGGTCACGCTGTATCGGGCATTGAAAGGGCGATTTGATAGACACGTCAAGATTGCCCGTTGGACCCTCCCTCTCTGGCTCTATGTGTCGGTTACCGGGGTCATTGTCTATTTGATGCTGTATCATCTCTACCCGCCGTTATGACAGTCCCCTTAGAAAAGTTTGGGCTATCCAGATCTTGACGGTCGGAGCACCGACACCCCGGAATCCTATCCCACCGTTTATGCCTCGTCCAACCTCTTCGACGCACACCACCAGCCGCGCTTCGGCTTCAAGGCAGTCCCGATAAAGGGGCAAATACCCTGAATCGGCTTCACCGGGTCAAGGCCGGGGATGGGACACAATGGGGAGAGGTTGCCATCACTGTCCTATCAATGTCCCATCCTACTTGAACATTTAACTTATCAATAGTTAGAAGCATCAGGTCCGATACGCTGGGGTATCGATGCCCCTTCCATTGCGATCCTGGCTCGCCTTTCTATCCTCAAGCCCAGGTCGTTTAGCGCTCTAAACTTCTCGGGAACAAAGCAATTCGGGGTAGCAAGTGTCGGTTGGGAGGGCCCTGGCATTCAGAATGCTTGGGCAGAGAGGAGGGATGGTTTCGGGCGTTCGACATATCCCGAAAGGAGGAAGAGATGAGTGCTCCCTGGGTCGTCATCGCCGCGATCATTGCGGTCTCGGTGGGTTACGTCCTGCTTCCAGTCGTTGCCGATACCTTCCGTCGCTTTCGCACCAAGAGGTCGCTCAGATGCCCCGTAACAGGGGGAGAAGCGGAAGTCGGCATAGATGCCGGGCGAGCGGCATGGACCTCAGCCTTCGGCAGAGCGCTACTACGGGTGAAGAATTGCTCTCTGTGGCCGGAAAGGAAAAACTGCCCCCAGGACTGCCTACATCCTCCGGAGACAGAGGGGCAGGGGGCAACCCGGCCGCCCGTTCAGTAAGGTAGCGGACGCCAGTATCCCCGACAGGAACTCTTCCCAGTTCGCGGGCGCTTTTACACCAGCATACCTGCCGGTGCCCACAGGCAGGTATCGCCCAGGCCAAAGGGCCCTTCCTGTGGTCGCTTCGCCGCCCACACCTTTCCGCCATGGCTCACCCAGCAATTTGTTTCCCAATCCTCAATAGAGAATCACTTGGCAAATCTGTCAGGGGAGAAAGGAGTCAGGGAAAATGGCGGCTCTTTTCCAACCACCAGGTCGGCGATCAGCTCGCCCGTTAAAGGCCCCAGAAGAATCCCGTTACGGTAGTGCCCGGTGGCCACGTACAGATTAGGAAGATCGGCGAAGCGGCCAATGGCTGGCAGGCCATCTGGCAGTCGTGGACGCAACCCAGCCCACGCCCGATCGAAGGGGGCAGCCATCAGACTTGGAGCCATGGCTCTCACGGCCTCGCACAGGCCCGCCACACCCCCGAGTGTGGGGGTGGCATTGAATCCCGCGCGCTCTACGGTGGCCCCCACCAGGAGTTCGCCATTGAGTCGAGGAACCAGGTATCCCATCGGCCCCCAGACGAGGTGGGTGAGGGGAGGGCGCTCGAACTTAGCCCGAACGATTTGACCCCGCACAGGCTCCGTGGGAAGCCTGTGGCCAAGAAGATCCAAGAGGCGGCCGGTCCATGCGCCGGCGCAGGCCACAATGGTGTCCGCCAGGATCGTCTCCCCCCCGGCCCTGACCCCGCGTAGCCGGTCCTCCCCGATGATGAAATCGACCGCTTCGACCTTCTCGAAGATCTGCGCGCCTCCTTCCCGTGCACCCGCTGTGAGCGCTCGGACAACGGCGCACGGGCGGACATGGGCCTCATCTGGGAAGAGGAGGGCACCGCCGATCTCGGGATTCAGGGCGGGCTCCAAGGAGCGCAACACTTGGCCTGAAACCTCCTCGACCCGGAGCCCCGCCGTCCGCTGCCAGCCCGCTCGCCCTCGCGCTGCCTCCTGCTCGGCCGGGTCAACCAGATAAAGCAGCCCCCAGTTGCAGTACTCGATGTCTTCCCCGGTGGCGTCCCGAAGCTCGCCGGCCAGCGTCCGGTACCGCTCCCGCGCGGCCAGGCATAGGTCAAGAAAGGGCCCGAGGCCTTCTGCTTCCGCTTGGGGCGCGAGCATTCCAGCCGCCGCGCGGGACGCCTCCCGCCCCAGCTCTCCCCGCTCGACCAGCACCACGCGCCGGACACCAGCTCGGGTAAGGGCGCGGGCGCATGCCACCCCGATGATCCCCCCTCCGATGATGACGACATCCGCTCCCCTGGCCATCGCTTTTCCTCTATTTGAATAGAGCGCTACACCATTCTTAAGGAAACCGGTTCGTTCAGAGCAGTTGAGACCGCGCTACAGCCCACAAGACGACCGCTGACAGGGAAATTCTTATCACGCCACCAATATGGTGTCAATGCGTGATTTCGATGAAGGAGAGGCCCAACATTCATTGTGGGAGCCCAACCTCTCACAGCGAATTGGCCTCTGGGCAACAAGCCCCAAGCTGCACTCCCAGATGCAGGCTGCGTGTGCTAGAGTGGCGGAAGAAAGGTCGCTATGACGATAGATATTCACGCTATCCGCAGGAGTATTTGGCGAGGCGTGCGCTTGCGGTGTCCAAGGTGCGGCGCCGCGCCCCTGTTCCGGGGCTTCTTCTCGATGTATGCAGCCTGCCTATCGTGTGGCGTGAGGTTTGAGCGCGAACAGGGATACTTTGTTGGCGCCATCTACATTAATTATGGCGCTACTGCCATCATCATGATTGCAGGTTTCTTTTGGCTCGATCGTCTCATCCAGCTTTCTCTTGGCCACCAGCTCATCTTCTGGAGCAGTTTTGCCGTCAGCTTCCCCTTGTTCTTCTTCCGGTATTCGAAAAGTCTGTGGCTGAGTCTTGACTACATCGTCAGCCCCGAGGAAGCGCCCGAGCCTCCTCAAACGACCGGCTCAGCGTAAGCAGACCTGCACAAGGAAGCGAATGATTTTTGGTCCGGCAGCTCCGCTAGCGATGAACGTAGTGGTTGGCCTTCCGGTGATTTTGCCGGAAACCGGACCGCCAGAGCACGACGCCAAGAGAACGTTGCGGCTTCCAGTGCCCTCGCCCGAACACTGGGTCCCACCAACGCCGATCCACTGGAAGAAAATCAACATTGGTCTCTACCCTATTACGTGCTATCATTCGCGGAAATCTGGGCCATAGGACCATTCAGAGACCTTAGCGACGAGGGGGATAACAAGCCATGTACAGAAAGATCATGGTGCCGCTTGACAACTCCGAGTATTCGAACTGCGCCGCCGATCTTGCGGTTGACTTGGGCGAGCACTTCGGCGCCTCCGTGACCGGTAGCCACGTCTACGCCGCCAAGATGCACGACTATCGCTTCAAGCAGATGGAATACACCCTGCCCGAAGAGTACCAGGAAGAAAATGAGTTGGAACGCCAGCGCAAGATCCACGACTCGCTCATTACTATGGGCCTCCAGTTGATTTCAGACTCGTACCTCGACGTCGTGGAGCGGAGATGCCAGGAGCGGGGCCTGGTATTCGAGCGCAAGATGTTCGACGGACGGACCTTCCAACCATTAGTGGACGATATCAAGAAGAGCGGCTATGACCTGGTCGTGATCGGTGCCCTCGGCCTCGGCGCGGTGAAAGACAGTTTGATCGGCAGCGTCACGGAACGAGTGATCCGACGGGTCAGCACCGATGTCCTTGTGGCAAAGAATGTCAAACCGCTGGCGGAGCGGAACGGCAGCAGCATCCTGGTCGGGATCGACGGCAGCCCCCAGTCGTTTGCCGGGCTCAAGTCGGCGATCGCCATCGGGCGCGCGACGGGACGGAAGGTAGAAGCGGTCGGGGTCTACGATCCGTACCTGCACTATGCGATGTTCAACAGCATTGTGGGGGTCCTGTCCGAGAAGGCCTCGAAGATCTTCAAGTTCAAGGAGCAGGAGAAGCTTCACGAAGAGATCATCGACACCGGTCTGGCGAAGATCTATCAGTCGCACCTGGAAGTGGCCAGGACTGTGGCGGCGGAGGATGGGGTCGATCTCAGAATCACCCTGCTTGACGGGAAGGCGTTCGAGAAGATCATTCAGTATATCAGGAAGGAGAAACCCTGGCTCCTGGTGCTCGGCAAGATCGGTGTGCACAGCGACGAGAACATGGATATCGGCAGCAATGCCGAGAACCTCCTTCGTCTGGCCCCTTGCCATGTCCTGCTCACCAGCGGAAAGTTTTACCCCCCGATCGATGTGAAGGCAGAAGAGGCCGTGAGTTGGACCGACGAGGCACTTGCCCGGATGCAGCGGGTGCCGGTCTTCGTGAAGGGGATCGCCAGGACCGCCGTCCTGCGATTCGCCCTGGAACGGGGACACTCGGTCGTCACCTCCTCGGTGATCGACCAAGTCATGGAGATCTTCATGCCGAAGCGGACGGCAGAGGTAGCCAGCCGCGCGGCGCTGGAGCTGGCAGTCGAGCGGATCCGCTCATCCGACATGTCCGCCTTCCTCTGCGAGATCTGCGGTCACGTCGCTCGAGACGTGAAGCCGATCCAGTGTCCCGTCTGCCGCTCTGGCTCGGAGAAGTTCCAGACGATCGATAAGGGGGTCGTGGAGGCTCTGGCCAGCCAGGAGGGCGGCCTCGAGGAAGAAGAGGCGTTCGACGGGGTGAAGCTCGCCTGGACCGAAGAAGCCAAGAAGCTTTATCGGTCCGTTCCTTCGGGATACGAGCGGAGGAGGGCGAAGGCCAGGATTGAGAAGTCGGCCAGAATTCGGAAGCTGCAGGTGATCACAAAGGAGTTGGTCGCGGCGGTCATCGAAGAGGACGCCGAGGGGAGGAGCCTGGCCCCCCCGGTCCGAAGCGCCGTCACGGAGGGCACGGGGAGCCCGAACGGCGCCTTCACTTGGACCGAGGAGGCTGTGACGCGACTGAACCGTGTGCCGGCCGGCTTCATGCGGGACATCACCAAGTCGAGGATCGAGACGGTAGCCAAGGAACGCGGCGCCCGCCTGATCGATCTGGGGTTGGTAGAGGCTGGGATTGAGGGCAGTAAGAAGATCATGAACGAGGTGGTTGCCGACTACAGCAAGGGAGAAGTCCAGATAGCGGCGATCCGCGAACGGTACGAAGTCAGGGAAGAGTAGGGCAAGCGCGAGGCGGATCGGCCGCCGGAGGCTGAGGTCTGGTGGCAATGGCAACACGGCAGGAGAAATTCCGGCAGGCGGCCCTGTCGTATCTCATTTATGGCTGCCTCTACCTCGGAGGGGCTATCTACGTCGCGGTCACGGGCATCGTTGGGCGAGCGATGACCACCCGATCCGGCGTGATCTGGTTTGGGGTTGGGGCGATCCTGGTCGTCCTCTTTCCCTGGTTCATCAGCAGGGGGTATGTCTGGTTCACCCGGCTCCTCGTTTTCCTGGTTCTCCTCCGGGCTGTCGGCGTCTCGCGTGTGATGATCAAGCCGACGATCCCGGCAGTTCCCCTCCCCGGAGGGATCGAACTTTCCATGAGGGCGGGGGCGTTTCTCTTTCTCCTCGTTACCCTCGGGACCAGCTACATGCTGGCGCGGGCCGCCTGGGATTTGAGGCCATGAAAACGTATCGGGATATCGCGGGCGACGCCGGCTCTAATGTGATGGGCCAGGTCAGGACGCAAGAGGAGAACCTTCGAGCCCGTATGGCGAAAATCCGACTCAAGGTAGCTGTCCTGAGCGGCAAGGGCGGTGTCGGCAAAAGCGTCATCGTGGCCAACCTCGCCACCGCCTTTGCGATGCGCGGGCTGCAGGTGGGCGTCCTAGACGCCGATATCAACGGCCCATCGCAGGCAAAGATGCTGGGTGTGCGGGGGCAGCGCCTCACCTTCCAGGCGGAAGGCGTACAGCCGGCGCGGGGGCCGCTGGGGATCCGTGTTGTATCAATGGATCTCTTCCTCCCCAGCGACGAGACGCCCGTCCTGTGGAGCGGGCCGACGGAGGGGGAGGGGTACTTCTGGCGGGGCGCGATGGAGGTGGCGGCGCTCAGGGAGTTCCTCGCTGACACTGACTGGAGTGAGCTGGATCTGTTACTTCTCGATCTGCCACCAGGAGCCGACCGAATTCCCAATCTGCTGCCTTTGCTCCCCGAACTTCATGGCATCATCATTGTGACCTTGCCCTCCGAAGTCTCCCAGTTGATTGTTGCCAAGTCGGTGACCGTGGCCAAGGAGATCTTGAAGGCGCCTATCGTGGGCATGATTGAGAATATGGCGACCCACCTCTGTTCGCGCTGCGGCGCACACGCGCCGCTGTTCCCCGGCCAAGATTCGGCGCGATTGGCCGAGCGCCTGTCGGTCCCCTTCCTGGGTCGCATTCCCTTCGATCCATTGCTCAGCAGGTGCGCTGACGAGGGGACTCCTATTCTCATGTCATATCCCGCAGCGCCGGCGGCCGAGGCCTTGTCTGAGATCGCCGCCAAAGTCGGTGAGGCGCTCTGCCTTCCGCCGGCGCCCAGCTAGACGAAGGAGAGTCGATGAAGTTTCTGTGTGTCCCGTGCGATGAACCGATGAAGATCCAGGAGACGAAGGGGCCGGAGGACGGGAGCCTGACCGTGATTTTTGGCTGCCAGACCTGTAGGCGGCAGGTGGCGCTCCTCACCAATCCGATAGAGACGCAAATCGTCCGATCGCTGGACGTCAAGATTGGGGGACAGCAGGCTCCACCCGATCCAATGAGGTTTGTCCGGAGCACCCTCGCCGCAATGCGTGAAGAGGTACCCTCAGCGAGCCAGCCCACCTCGACCGGATCAGGGTGCCCCTTCACATCGATCGCCAACTCGGCGTTCGAACGGCCGACTCCGATCTATCGGGCGGTCTGGACCGAGGAGGCGGCGCAACGCCTGAACAACATCCCCAGTTTCGCGCGCTCGTGGGCCCAAAAGGGGATCGAGGAGTACGCCCAGGAGAGAGGATATCAGAAGATCACCCCGGAGGTGATGGATGAGGTGAGGGAACGCTTCGGAATGTAGGCGGGGTCTATGGACTCCCTGGGGTTGCTCAACCTCTCGGTACACCTGTTCGCCGCTTTCATCTGGATCGGTTCCTCCTCCTTTCTCAGCCTCCTCTGGCTTCCCGCGGTCCGCAGAAACGTCGATCCGAACTCCTGGGAGGAATTACTTGTCGGCCTTGGGAGACGCTATCTCCGATGGTCCTGGTTGGCCATCGAGATCCTGGTGCTGACCGGAATATTCAACCTCCTGAGGGTCGGGGTTGATAGCGGCTTCGCCTTCCACCCTGCCTTCCTGAGACACCTGATCGGCAAGCTCTTGATCGTGTTGGTCATGATCGGGATTCAGATCGGATTAAGCCTTGCCTGGATGCCAAGACTGGCGAGGGGTCGATTTGGAAGAACGGCCGAGCGGGCGGTGCGCCGAGCCCTTGTTGCGACAAGCGCCGGAGGGGCGGTAGCCCTTTGGGTAGCGATGATGCTCCGTAGATAGCCAGATTGGAGCGAGGGATGCAGAGAACTTACAGCGAATCAGGCGAGAGAGATCCGATGTTCCCCCAGGATCTGTCGAAGGCGCTGGCCGTTGATCAGTTCGAGTGGTGGCCCTTCGACGAGCTTCGGAACCTCTTCTGAGAAGAAGCCAGTCGTGATAAAGATCCCCTTGGATGCTCCCTCGGCACGCACGGTGTCGCTCAGGGCGATGATCCGGGTGGAGTTGATAGGTTCGTCGGGGGGGGCCAGGAGGCAGTGAACAATGTACTCGCCGCCGGTGATCGGTTGAGGGTTGAAAGCAGTGATGTCGATCTGCCCTTGCTTATTGCTGTTAAAGGAGTTGATCACCAAACCCATCTGCTCTAAGAGGCGGATACAAAGACGCTCGAACTGTTCGGGGGCGAGCCGTTCCAGTCGTTGCTGATCGACGCCCCTGGGCTGGTAATAGGCCTTCTCAGCGGCGACCGGTGACGAAGAGCGGTTAATCAAGAGAATCAAGGCCAGGCCAGCCAGGATCGCAATCGTTACCAGGATGAACACCTATTCCGCTCCTTACGGCCCAACCGTGGAGATCAGGGGCATTGACGGAAACGGCTTACTTGTACATCTCTTGGAAGATCCTGTCCTTCTGACCCTTTTCGATGAGGCGGTCGTGGGAAAATGCCTGCTTCATAGCGATCCCCAAGCAGATTAACACAAGGACCAACATCCCGATGATGGGGATGTTGTCCGGCTGGGTCGCGATTTTCAAGAACTGTTCCATCGAGCTCCTCCTTCGCAGGAAATTTTAGCACCTACGCTTAAGATTGCAAGCTTATTGTCTGGAGGGCAGAGTGGGGTATCTGGCGAAGGGGCTGCAGCTCTTCGGTATGGTGAACCTCATGGTCGGTCTGTATATCGGCCTCACCCACGAGCACGGAACGTGGACGGAACTCTATCTGCTGGGCATCGGAAGCGCCGTCTTCTTCCTCGGGCGGTTCCTCGAAGGAGGAAGAAAGGGTTGAGGTCGGCGATGCGGAGTTCGATGCTGGTCTTCGTGGTGGTCTTGCTGCTGGTGGAGCGTGCCTCGGGGGCACTCCCGCCGTCGGATCGGTCCGGTGAACCCGATCGACAGTACCGTCTCGGGCTACACCTGCAACAGGAAGGACACCTGGCGAAGGCGATTGAGGCCTATCGCGCCAGCCTTCGACTCGATCCCACACGTGCCGAAGCCTATGTGAGGCTTAAAGAGGCTTACAGCCGCGGTCGGACGGTGGATGAGCTGCTTGCGGAGCTCAAGCAGCGGACCGATTCGGATGCCACGGACTTCGTTTCCTGGAATCTGCTGGGTGTCCTCAGAGTGAAAAGGGGGCGCTGGCCCGACGCCCTGGCCGCGTTGGAGCGGGCGGTGCAACTCCAGCCCAGAGACGTTGATGCGTGGACCAGTCTAGGCTGGCTCTGGTCGGAGGTCAAACAGGTCGATAAGGCTTGGGAAGCCTTCGGTCGAGCCCTTGCACTTGATCCCGGCTATGGGCGTGCGCATGCCGGGATGGCCGGCCTGTATGCGGAGCAAGGGGGGGACTATGACAAGGCCATAGAAGAGTACAGGCTTGCGCTGTCGGCTGAGCCGGACAATCCGGCCTACCTGTATGACATGGGGTGGGCCTACTACCGGAAGGGGATGACCGATCGAGCGCTGGAGATCTTGATGCGGGGTTCGCTCCTCAGCCCCGAGGATCCGGCGGGGCGGGCGAAGCTCGGATGGGCACGGCTTCGGAGGAAGGAATATCGGGCCGCGATTGAGGAATTTCAGCAGGCATTACGTCTAGAGCCGAACTACGCCTTCGCTCGTTTCGGCTTAGCGCGGGCGCTTCAGGGCGATGGGCGTGGCAACGCGGCAATGGTGGAGTACAAGCGGGCCTGGAGCGAAAGCAAAAACGACCTCTATCTGATCTACCTGCTTGGCCTCTACCTGCGACGGAGCTTCTGGATCGTCCTCTTGGCGGTCGTCTCCGGAATGATCCTTACCCTAGTCTGGCTTCTGAGACGCAGGGCCATACCGCAATCCTCCGGTCCTGCGCGGGGAAAGTAAGGGGAGAGAAGCAGCGCCTCATGCCAAGCGGGCAATCAGCCTCGGATCCATCTGCTTGGCCTGAATCACCCGCTTGAGCTCGTGAAGCTCCTTGCTCACCTTCCAGCACTGATAGATCGCGAAAAGGCTAAAGAGGCCGAAGAGACCGGCGATCATCTGGAAGCTCAGGAACGGGATCAGGCTCTCTGAATTCAGGAAAGAACGGAGGAGCTCTAACAGACCTGGATTTGGACTGGTGAAGAGCGAATCGGTCCGCACGGTTTGGAGGGAGAGGACGCCAGAGAAGGCTGAGATCAGGGCGGTCACGGCCCCGCCGGCGGCTGTCTGCTTCAAGGCTCCACGTTTTACCCTGAACTGAATAATGAATTGGGCCCGGTCCACCGCCTTGTCAAGGGATTGAGCCAGGTCGTGCTTCTGACGGAGGATTATCCCTTTCTTTTCGAGTTCGGATATGGTGTACACCTCTTTCCCGAATTCGGCCGCCACCTCTTTCTTCAGTCGCGCCCCGGTCGCTTCTGCCTCGGAGAATACCGTGACATCGAATGGCCGGGAGCCGCCCAGCATCTCAAGCGCTTGGTACAGTAGCGCCTGAATCCGACGATATTCGTCCGGATCCATCGGCTTCGGTGGCGGGGCAGCCGCGGCCGCGGGTTTTGGGAGCGGTTTGACAGGGGATGCCGCGGGCGGCGGCGGAGCTATTGGGGCCTCGGTCGCGGCCGCGACGACGGCATGGGCTGCGGCCACTGGGGATGGCGTAGGCTGTGGGGGCGCTTCAGCCTTTGCGGCACCCGTAGCGAGGGCTGCTGGCGCCTTCGCAGCCACGGCGGCTTCCCCCTTCCATACCCAGTGAGTGGAGCCTTCCGCGACACCGCCCGAGCCGACTTCGGCCTTACTCTTTGCCGCGGGAACGCCGGCGTTTTCGGCAAAATAGTCGATGCCCTTTTGTATGTAGTACTTCCACTCCTCGGGAACCTGGGCCTCCGGGAAGATCGCAGTGACCGGACAGACCGGTACGCAGGCATCGCAGTCGATACACTCCTGGGGATGGATGAAGAGCTGGTCTTCGTTTTCATAGAAGCATGCAACCGGGCAGACCTCGACGCAGGCGCGATCCTTGGTCCCGATGCATGGGTCAGCAATGACGTAGGCCATCTCTTTCTCCTTCTCCAGATTCCTCACACATACTACACATAGCTCGTTCTTCTGGCAAGCGAAAACCACCCCGATGTTTCCCGGGTCGACTCGGGCCTCCACTCTGCTGGGTCCTCGCAATCGGTCCTTGAATGACGGCCCCGCTTTCGCTCCGATCAGCAAAGGAACGGCCTGGCTTCGCCTCCTCTGAAGGGTACGCATACCTCTATTTTTCCCTCGGAATTATTCACTTGACAAAGCATTTGCCCTGCCCTATATTAGGGTTAGAGAAGAAAGGAGGCTCATACATGCGATACATTCCCCCACAGTTTATAGACCTGAAAGACATGGCTGCGATTGATGTGGCCCGTCTGACTGAAGACGAGGCCAGAACCATCCTTGAAAACATCCGCTGGCCGAAGGGGCCGACCTGTCCGCATTGCCGGAGTCGGAAGGCAACCCGCATCAACGCCAAATCCGAAAAGGTCCGAGACGGGCTGCTCCAATGCAACGGCTGCCGGGGGCAGTTCACGGTGACGCTCGGCACGGTCATGCAGGGCTCCCACATCACGCTCCGGCAGTGGGTACAGGCGTTCCATTCCATGTGCTCCCACAAGAAGGGCGTCTCGGCCCTCCAGTTGCAGCGGAACCTCGGCCTGCGGTCCTACAAGTCGGCGTGGCACTTGGCGCACCGGATTCGCTTTGCCATGCGCGAAGAGCCCTTGAAGGCACTGCTGCATGGCACGGTGGAGGTTGATGAAACCTACGTCGGCGGCAAGACGCGGCTTGGTCGGCGTGGCCGTGCCTCGGAGCGAAAGACGCCGGTTATGGCCTTGGTGGAACGTGGGGATCATGGACACCTGCACGCTCGCGTGGTGGATCGGCTGTCGGCCAAGAACCTCAAGACGGCCATTCGTGAGCGTGTCC